>Ga0116162_10001503_pt1 | contig 15226 bp, 8 predicted proteins | sample AD_UKC105_MetaG_FD_89875 | JGI IMG/M metagenome (GOLD analysis project Ga0116162, IMG submission 89875) | Active sludge microbial communities of municipal wastewater-treating anaerobic digesters from Hong Kong - AD_UKC105_MetaG | ecosystem: Engineered > Bioreactor > Anaerobic > Digestate... | reverse complement strand
TATTCATAATTTTCACACTGACTTCAACTGCAACATCACTTTTAAGCACAACAGAAAGCATAGCAATGCCTTGTTCTGTAAACGCATAAGGATTTGATGTTGAATGTTTCAGTTTTTCGAACCGGTCGCAATTTGCGACCAGTTCATTTTTTTTCTTCATTGCTAAGCCTAAAACAAAATTCTTCAGGAAATCTACCTAAATTTCTCTTGACCTGTTCATTAAGCCTTTTAGTTTGGACTTGGTATAAATCGGCTAAATCTCTGTCTACCATCACTTGCTTACCTCTAAAGGTATAAATCATGTTTCTTATATCTTTATTTCTATCCATGACAAGATCCTTATCTTCCACCATAAATACCTCCACTTTTTCACTTGAACTGGCCATAAATTGTTACCAAATAATTCTAATATAACTTGAGGTAATATTTTGTCACCTCAAGACTATTTGTCTTTAGATTCTCTTATAATTGAAACCATTTCTCCAAAATTCACATTTAGTTTTGTTCCTATGCGATACAAAACATCCATACTAACAAACTCACCTTCTCCCGATATTAGATATGGTTGCAGGATATAATATGCAAATCTTCATTAATCCCTTTCTATTCATATTTTTATCAATTAAAATTTACCACAATCCATCATGACTGACTTTCATATATTTACACCTTAATTACAAGTTTATGAAATTATTTTATAGATATTGTAGTATTTTTGTCATCATTTTTAAAGTGACAAATATTGAAACTGATTATAAATCAATCCTGTTTGATTTGGTCTCTATGCAATCTGATTTGAGTTATTTGTAGCATTGGATAGTAAACCTTGCAAATTTGCGAACTACATCGGCAATTGAATAACCGAGTATTCCTGCTTAATATCCTAAAAAACACAAATACAAACAAAAAGACTGTAACGACTAAGCTACAGTCTAGTTTCTTATATCCATTTGTAATCTACTGGAAGATGTTATTGAATTTATTCTTTTTGAAATCTTTATTCCATCTTGTCCCAGTTGCTCATTTCAACAAGCTATAATGCTTGATTTTAAGCCATTTTCGAAGAAATATACTTTATTCCCACTCAATAGTTGCCAGTGGCTGTATGGTTATTTCGTAGACTATTCATACTAACATGCTTTGGGGATATGAACATATTTTGATGTCTGACTCTTAAAAAAGCTCTTTCTTTCTTTCTTGCTACTTGATATATAACTTATCCTAATATATTAATGCTACTTGCTTATTTCAACAATAGAAATGATATATTTATTCCATTGTGAGCATAACAACATCATTAGTATGAATCTGAAGTTTTATTATTGTTTCTCCGTTCTCTGTATAAAAAGGTTGTATTTCATTTTTAAGTTTTGTTTTTTCAGTTATTTCTGCAACTTGCCCGAGAGAAAGCAAATCGGGACTTCCAAGTTTAGTCCATTCAGCTTTTGGATTGCAGTGCATACTATCAATAACCTGTTTATACACATTCTGAGTTTGGCAGTTAATTGAGATTTCTATATCAAACACATCGTTTTTATAATAATCGAAATCCTGAGCATATAGAAGTATCTGCGTTTTATCCATATCGGTAAATACCGCATATTCTATATCTTCATTGGTTATAGGAAAGTCAAGTCGGTTAGGATACAGCTGTGACAGCATTTTAAAACCCCAAAAATTCGGTTTTGGTATTCCATCATTGTTAACAATACCATAACTGCCATGGAAAGGCTTTCCTAATATAAACATTTCTTCAAATACATCTGAACAGCACCAGAACATGTACCCATCCATAATTCCTTTTAAGTCAAGAATGCTCTTTACAAGAAACGCAGCTGAATATTTCTCATCATGCACTGGTGAGGTATAAACAGCCATACTATTCCATTCAGTCATGAAAAGCGGTTTATCCTGTACAGTATGTCGAACCTTTTCATCCATTTCACGTAAAATACCTTTTGTCCATGTCTTATAAGTTTCTGGCTTGAAAAAGTACTCTCTGAGCGTTTCACTAAGATTAATTTTATTTTTAGAATTCTCATGTGTGGTTTTCATCATTTTAAATGCATCTTTTAATGTAAACATATTACCGAATGCATCTCCTGGATAATGATGAGTAGAAACAAAATCGTAAGCTACTTTATTCTCGTCACAGTATTTCATAAAGTCACTAATCCACAGACAAGCGCTTGTTGCAGGTCCCCCGACACGAAGATTACTGTCAATCTTCTTAATAGTATCTGATGTTGCCTTATAAAGCCTGAAATAGTCTTTCTGATTACCTTTAAAGAATATCGAAAGGTCTGGCTCATTCCAAACTTCAAAATACCATGTTCTAATCTCATCTTTCCCATAACGGTCAAAAAGGAATAAAATAAATTTCTTAATTAGCTCACACCATCTTTCCGTGAATTTTGGCATAGTGATATTGTTTTTGTACCTAAGACCTACTCTTTTCCCACTTGCAATAGCTGTAGGCATAAATGAAAGCTCCACAAAAGGTTTCATCCCGCATTTCAATACATTATCAAATACATTAGCAATTTGTCTGAAGCTTGTTTCTTCTATACCTTTTGCATAAGGCATTGCTTTAAAATTATGATAATCGGTCAGTCTTTGTATGACAAGAAGATCATCATCGAATATCCCATGAAAACGTATATATTGTATCCCAAGTTCATCATGAGCAAGTTTGACATGCTGACACACATCAGTTCTCAGCATTTGACATGCATGATCATTTCCTATTCCCATCTGCCAGGAATAATCTGTTGGTATAGTTTTGGCATATCTGTCTATTTGTATACTCTTCATAATTCATTCCTCTGCAATTCATTATTTATTTTTTCAGATAAGGTATATTTCCCGCTTCCAAAATTTGCAGTTTTACCGCTTGGAAGAGTTATAGTACATTTTGTTGAAACAGGAACCGTAAAATCTATACTGAAAATATCATTTGAAATTTCCCATTTTGAAGTAATAGTACCATATGGTGTTTTTTGACTGCTCTTTGCATATATCAAATTACCTCCAATTACAGGTTTTATGCTAAATGTCTCATATCCTCCTGATGTAGCTTCAATCCCCGCTATCCTCCTGTATAGAAAATCTCCTACTGCACCATAAGCATAATGATTGAATGATGCTTCACTGTCAGATTCATCATACGTTAATCCTTTTTCTTCATTATCAGGACTTACTGCACACCATTGTTCCCAGAATGTTGTTGCGCCATGTTTCACCTGATATATCCAGCTTGGACATGTGTCCTGCATAAGAAGCTTATATGCTACATCAACTTTATTGTTATCTGAAAGTGCAAATAGCAAATAAGGAGTTCCTGTAAATCCTGTGCTCAGATGATAATCTCTTTCTTTTACGAGTCTTTCTAGATTATTTGCCATTCTCAATTTTGTAGATTCGTCTGTCATATTGAAATATATAGGCAGCACATAAGCAGTCTGAAATTCATTATCCAGTTTTCCATCACCATTTGTAAATACATTAATATATGCAGTGCATATTTCAGTTGAAAGTTTATTATAATATTCTTTATCCTTAGCATATCCTAAAATATCAGAAATTTTTGCCATTATATTACACGAATTCGCATAATATGCTGTTGCAATCCATTTACCTTTTTTCATCCAGTCCTTTATGTATCCGTCAGGAGCGCACCAGTCACCAAACTGAAAAAGATATTTCCATATTTTCTTCTGATCTTTACTGAAGCTGAAAAGAGATGCCCAGAATTTTACTGCCTTTAAATACTTTTTCATAACTGGATATTGCTTTTTGAGTAAAGTTTTACTGCCTCTTGCAAGATACTCCGCCCATGGAACCAAAATACAGCAGTCTGACCAGCATGCTGTCGGAATGACAGGCCAGATATCTCCATGCCTTGGTACGATGAACGGTATTCCTCCAAGTTTTCCTTGTTCATATCGAACATCTGCAAGCCATTTACCTAGAAATCTGCTTAAATCAAAATTGTAACAAGCAGTACGCGAAAAGACTGAAATATCTCCAGTCCATCCCTGCCGCTCATCTCTTTGCGGACAGTCTGTAGGTATATCAACAAAATTAGATTTCGAGCTCCATACAATATTACTCTGCAGTTTGTTGATTAATGGATTAGAACATTCGAAAGCTCCTATTGCTTCAATATCAGAATAAATTGCAAATGCTGAAACATTTATATCTTTTCTTTCAATACCTCTGATTCCTACATATCGAAATCCCATATAAGTAAGCTTTGGTGAGTATATCTGTTCTCCTTGTGAACAAATGTATGTAACTGTCGCTTTTGCAGTTCGTAAAGACTTAACTGACAAATTACCCTTGCATAGGATTTCTGCATGTCTTATTACGATTTTCTGATTCTCTCTTCCATTTATCTTCAGATGTATAACTCCAGCAAAATTCTGACCAAAGTCATAAACTACTTCCCCATTAATAGCAACAAAAACATTGACTGGAAGAAGAGTTTCATGAGCTTTTACAGGACAGCCATATCTTGCAGTTATCTTAGGTTTAAACTTTAACTTTGCAGTGTCAGCTGATTCCCATGAAACTGAATCCAGTTTTATTGTCGAATCAAAAGTTTCTCCATCATAAAAATCACCAAACCTATAATTACCATTCAGTGTTACCTTCCATGTTTCATCTGTTACTATTTTTTCAAAACTTCCATCTGCATATTCAAAAAACATTTCTGCTAAAAGCATCTGTCGCTTAGTGGTAATCTGGCTTTTACTGCTGTAAGTGAATCTACCCACAGCCCAGCCTCCTCCAACTACCGCTATTAATTTATTTTCAAGATTTATATAATCAGTAATATCATAAAATACATATTGCAATGTATGTTTGTAACTTGTAAATCCAGGAGCAAAATACTCTTGTGTTAAAACATTCCCATTTAAATTTATTTCAAATATACCCATTGCCGTTACAGTCATGTATGCTCTTTTTATTTGCTTAGAAGATTTAAATTTTTTCTCAAATGTCATTGGGATCGGGGATTTTTTCTTTTCGGGTGTGTATGAGGTTTTAGTAATCCATTTGGCATCCCATATAGTTTTCATTCGTCCAGTCTGAAAATACGCAGTTTTCACTGCTATTTCACCATGATTATCATATGCTGTTATATCAACAATATACATAGTAAAAGGTATAAGCACACCTGTATAAATTATATCTTTCTGAGAATATACAGTTTGCTGCCAATCGCCTACTTTAACAACCGCCTTAACTAAATATGTATCTTGTTTTTCACTTAAAAGAGAGAATGAGAAAACAGGATTACAATTATCAGTTATACAGCCTTCTATGAGATTTTCAATTCTGATTTCATCAATCTTCAACATTAAATTCCTTCTCTATGCTTAATTCTACTCAATTTCAAAATTCAAAAACTGAGCTTTCTTCTTTCCCCTGTATGTAAAGTACAGAGGCTTGATTCCATCTTCTATAGATATGTCTTGTTTGTGAATCTGCCAATCATCAGAGTAATTTAACTGTATTACAGAAATGACTTTACCGGGTTTTATCGAAATCTCGAAATACCCATTTGCTTTTCGTACTGTAACAGAAATTCGTTTCACCTGCTGAAAATCAAAATACTTATACCCAATAACTGTCCCATTTGAAATTGCAGTTATATACTGTCCTTCTATACCATGTGTAATATTCGGCTGGCCCTGCTCATGATTATTACCCTGGACTTTTTTAAGTTTCTTATTGTAAAGATTGCAACAAACAGCAGCTGGATACTTTCCTTTATTCAGAGAATTACCTGAACCTTGAGTGGTAACCTCAACCTGGTCAAAAGTCCCATCAGAATTCATCATAATCCGTTCCATGCAAGCTTGACGGGAGAAATCTGTGTTATGTGTGCAACGGTGATAAAAGATATAATAATCACTATTAATGTATTCAATAGATCCGTGAATAGTCCCAGCAGGAGCAAGTCTATTCTTATTACCGAGATATCCTAAGTCACTGTTGGAAATCAGAACACCTTTGTATTCAAATCCCTTGTTAGGATATTTACTCATTGCATATGCCAGTTCGTTATTTTCTCCGGATGAATATATAAGGTAATAGGTATTATTAAATTTACGGATTGATGGAGCTTCATAAAATGCATGATTGTATAGCTCACTTTTTTTATCAGCAGTTGTTTTACTATCTAGTACAGATATCGGTTCTGATTTAACAGTAAGCATATCATTTTCAAGCTCAGCAAAAGCACAGGATAGAATATTGGGTTTTGTTGATTTAATTTCTTTAACAGATCGTGAATACAGTTTGCTTTGTACAGTGTTATACAGTGGAGTTAGCAGTTTGCTTCTAAAATCCCTCCCAAGTCCCCAGCCATAGTAAAGGTATATCCTGCCATCATCATTTATGACAGCAGGATCATTTGTAAGATATTTAAGAACAGGATTACCATCAGGATATTGTATATCTCCCAAATACTCAAATGGGCCTTCTGGATTATCTGAAACAGCAACTGCTATAGGGCCGAAATTTCGCGTATTTGGTCCCATCGCTACATAATACAGATAATATCTTCCATCGTTACCCTTAACGCAGTCAGGAGCATAATAGTCGGCAAAACCACTTTCTGTACTTCTTGGGTCTTGAGATTTCTTGTAACTGATACCGTGATAATCCCAATGCTCAAGATTATTTATCTCTGCAGAATACACAACATAGTCAAGCTCACAAAATCTCTTACCGCCTTGTTTGTCATGTGACCCGTAGAGATAAACTCTGTCACCAAAAACATGAGGCTCACCGTCTGGAATATATTCATTTAATGGAAGAAATGGATTACACATCCTCTTTTCCTATTTCTCCTTTACTCTTTCATGTTGTTTATTGCTTCGTTCATTTCTCTTCTAAGATTTTCATCAATTGGATAGAATTTTAATATAAATAAGGATATTATGCATAAAATCGCCGGGACAAGGCCACTAATGATAATGAAGGAATTAAGCATCTGAGGAATTGTGGATAAATCTCCAAGGAACGTATCAGTCACTGAATCCACTTGATAACCAATTGCTATAAGTACACCACCAACCAGTGCAGCTGAAAGTGCCGTTTGTGCTTTTCCTATAAACCGACCAATTGAATTAATAATACCATGCATTTCCTTACCTGTTTTATACATACCATAATCCATGCTCTCTATGCCGATTAATGTGCCCGGGACAAAACTCAAACCACCTCCAAACAGTATAACCAGAACCATAATAAAAAATATTGCAGGAGTTTTTACGAGAAGACCTGATAACATAAATATAAACAAACCAAGGCCTCCTGCCAATTCCAGCCACATGGATAATTTATAAACCTTGACTGGCCCTTTGAACAATTTTACTAATTTAGGTGATATTGCAGCTGCAATAATCGATGGTAACAATTGAAAAATTCCAAGAATCATTGTAAGGGTGCCAAATCGTGCCTGGTCAACAACACCTGTCGTTAAATCTGTGCAATATGCCCACTTTATGTAATATGTGGTAGTAGCAAAAACAAGAGTCCATACAAAACCATGAAAAATACTAACAAGCATGCTTATGAGCAGAGGTTTGTTGGTTTTGAGCATTTTACCAATATCTTTAAATGATATTTTTTGGCTTTCTTCTTCCTCCATATGTTTTCCTTCTTTAACAAAAGAAATACCGATAAGAGAGATAATGCCCGCAAATACCATAAAAGCAATTGCAAGAATAGAAAAACTCCTGCTCATATCTCCAACACTTTTGTTTATTGTAGTCATAATAGATATGAAGAATGACATAGGTATAACAATAATCATTGATATTACTCTAGGCCAAGTAGTCATACGTGAACGTAAAACAGGATCAGTTGTCAGTGATTGCCTTAGAGGATTTTCTGCAAAGAAGGATACTCCTACATCATACATTAAATAGAAAAACGCAACCCATATAGTAAGTAAAACCGGATTTTGCGCTATAGAAACCGGCAGACCGAATATGAAACATAATGCCAAGGTTGTTAAAATTGTGCTAAGGATGATAAATGGTTTATACTTTCCAAGTTTTCCTGGTTTAGCTCTATCCATAATATAACCTTGTAATGGATCATCCACTGCATCAACAATTCGACCGAATATCAACAGCATTGTACCCAGTGTTGCAGCATACGCTCCGATATTAGCATAATCGGTTAAAAACAACATAAACAGACCTGTCATAAAGGCTCCCGAAACTGTTTCTGTCCAGTTCATTGTAGACAAGCCAAACATGGTTTTAAAATCCGCCGGATAAGATTTCTTAGTTCTTAAATTATTACCCATAATTTTTCTCCTCTTTCATTTAATATTAAAGGCATTCAGCCTAAAATCCTTCAATAACTGCACTTTCAAATATCATATTCAAAACATTAGCTGCACATCGTAATATATCATCACGATTTATTGAGTCATTTTTAAGACCTTTAAGTAAAGCTTTTTTTGCTGCTTTACTTCCTGGCATTATAAGATCTGTTCCACAGACAGGGCATAATTCATGCTTGCCCTTATCACTTTCAGTAGAGTTCCAGTCAGTCATAGTCATCCCGTCATATCCCCATTCACACCTTAATACCTTTGTTAATAAGTCAAAACTATTCGCAGTATATACACCATTAACCAAGTTATATGAGCTCATAACTGCTTTCGGGTTGGAATGTTCCACTGCATACCTGAAACCTTTAAGATAAATTTCTCTAAGTGCACGTTCTTTTATATTTGCAGAAACATACTCACGATTATCTTCCTGATTATTACAGCAAAAATGCTTAACAGTAACACCAATACCCTTGTGGCTTTGTACGCCTTTACTTACTGCAGAAGACATCATTCCAGTAAGTATAGGATCTTCAGAGTAATATTCAAAGTTTCTACCACATAGAGGGTTACGATGGATATTCATTCCTGGAGCAAGCCAGAGCGTAACACCTGTTTCTATCATCTCTACTCCAACTGCATTACCAACCTTTTCAATAAGAGGAAGATTCCATGTCTGTGCTTGAAGCGTTACAGCAGGCCAAGCAGTCATAAACTGATAAACAGGGGTACCTCTGCCTGCTTTTGCTTTTACAAAAGGTTCTATTTTTTTAAGCCAACCCCATTTCCACATAGCTGGTATACCATCTATATATCTCATACTTCCACTTTTCAAAATCACAATTTTTGGTGTCAGGTTTAAGCCAGCTGGGCCATCGCTGAAATTAACATTAGGTATACTCTTTTTTAACAGTGAAACTGTCGTACGTCCAGCACAACCAGGTGTATTATTAAATGACTTCCCAGAATATCCTGCTCCGACAATAAGTTCTATAAGTTCCTTGTCATTTAGATTCAATAGAAGCTGCTCTGTTTTTAGATTTGTTTTTATCTTAGGATTTTCATACACATGCTTTACATAAGATATATCATCAGATCTGACTTCAAACCTTGGCAAATTCAAATCGTATTCATGAATAGGAAATTCTGCTTTCAATTCACTAAAATCATATTCCATCGGGCATATGCTTGTACATTTTTCTACAACTGTTTCATTTTCCAGTACTACTACTGCGACTGGTTCATTCTGTCGTGATGAAGTTCCCAGACATATACCATATTCACCTTGGTCTAGTACCCAGTTTGAATCTTTTTCATCATATGAAGCATGGTCACATAAATCAAATGTAAGTGTAAGTAATTCATTTTCATCTGGTTTCAAATTTTTCGTTTTAACAAACGCAACCAGACTTCTTAATTCATGACAGAGCCTTCCATTTGGTTTTTCCAGATATAACTGTAAAACCTGTTTGCCAGAAAATTCAGTGCCTGTATTAGTTATCATGACCTTAATAGTTACTTTTGTTTTCTGTATATGAATATCACTCACATGGTGCGAAAATGTTGTATAAGATAATCCGAATCCAAACTCAAAAAGAGGATTAATTCCAAAGCTGTCAAAATAGCGATACCCCACATAAATTCCTTCTTTATAGTCTTCGTCCTTAAGGTTACCATTAAGATATCCATAATCCATAGCTGAAGGATAATCTTCATAACGTTTTGCCCAGGTATCAGTTATTTTGCCACTTGGGTTGATCTTCCCGCTTACAATATCAGCAAAAGCATTTCCGCCCTCTTCACCACCTTGCACATAATACAGTACTGCACCGATGTTATTTGTTTCATTTAAGATGGATAAATCCAAAATACCTCCACAGTTAATAACAAGAAGTAATTTTTCATATTGTTCTGCTAATGAATGTATATTGTATGATTCCTCTTCAGACAGTTTGAAGTCTCCATTCTCAAAACGTCTATCAGCACTTTCCCCAGCCTGGCGTGCAACTACATATATTGCAGTATCAGTATCAGCACTTAAGTCTTCAATCTGGATTTTATCACCACAGGGAAAACAAAGAGGATTTACATGAATGACTTCATCAAACATCTTCTGAACCTGCCATGGCTTATATGTTTTGATCTTTTCTTCAATACTTTGTCTCCAAATTTTATCTTTTTGTGCATAATACTGATCAAATCTATCAAGCCATCGTGTTGAAACAATTTCAAACCCAGCATTTCTTAACCCCTGCTCAATACTAACACTGTATCTCTCTTGCATATCACCGCTGCCTGTCCCACCTTTGACAGTCATACGGGCTCCTGCACCGAATAAAGCAATTTTTTTATTTCTTAAGGGAAGTACGCCTTCATTCTTAAGCAAAACTATTCCTTCACCTGCAACTTCGCGACAAAGTTGACGATGCTGTTTCTCCCGTTGTGATTCATCATCAGTCCTTAAACCGAAAAGTTTGAATTTTGCCATTTTACTGCACCTCGATTTCTAGTGTTACAGACTGCACACCTGATGATTTTACTTCTATTATTGTCTTACCAGTTTTATATCCAGCTCTTAGTACTGCTATTGTACGACCACGGTACGAATTATGGTATTGCTTATCAAAAACTTCATCTGTTTTTGCTAGAGCAGAACCGAAACCTGCCAGAACAGCCGGACCCGTTATTTCTAACTCAACCTTTTCTTCTATAAATGGTTTTATATTCCCACCTTTATCTGTAAATTCTATTTCGATAAAGCACAAATCAATCCCATTTGCATAAATGGATCTTTTGTCAGGTCTTACACTTAATATGGTTTCAATGCTGCCTGATACAAGACTGTGAACTGAGATAACTTTTTTATTACTATCTAGTGCTTCAGCCATAAGTATTCCGTTTTGATACTTTGTTTTAAACAGAGTTCTAAACTTCTTTACTTTCTTAGTACCTATCTCTTTTCCATTAAGTGATAATCTAACAAATTCTGAATTGCTATAAATTTCAACAATAGCCTGAACTCCTTCATAACCTTGCCAATTCCAGCTGTCTATACAATCCGTGAATCTCCATGCACTCTTGCTTGGAATTTCGTGAGCGTGATTAAGTGGATGTATTCCTATAAAGGGTTTAGTTCTTAGTCCCCAGACTACCTGTTGAAAATATGCTTCAGCTCCGATTTTGCCAGTTATATCTATAGCTCCAGAACCCGCAAGCAAAGGTAGTCCTTTATAACTGTGATATGTCCAGTCACCTATACAAGCTTCTCCAAGATAATCCCAGGCAGCCCATGCGAAGTCACCTATAATTGCTTTATGCTTTTTTACACGTTCCCAGTTATATGGCAACTCTTTGATTATAGTTTCAGCACCCACAATCATTCTTTCAGGATATTTGACTACATCATAGTCATATCGGGATGCTGCATAGTTAAGACCAAGGATATCCAATGATTTCGCTGCACCTTTTGATGCTTTATCACCTTTTCTTCCTTTACTGACTAAAAACATTAATGGTCCCAGTTTTTGAATCATTGAATTAAAGAAAGCTGATCCAGTTTTTTTCTCCTTTATTTTTTTATTAACTGGTTCAAGAGGTTTCGCCTTGTAATCACCTTTATCTTTATATACCCCGAATCCAGCTCGTGCATAAACATTTAAAAGCACATTTATTCCAGCTGTTACAGGTCGGGTAGAGTCTAAAGAACGAACATAATCTGCAAGCTGCTTACAAGTTTCTACACCTTTTTTTGTTGCCGTTTCTGAAACTTCATTTCCAATGGAATACATTATTACACTCGGGTGATTCTTACAGTTCTCCACCATTGTAAAAATATCTTTTTTCCATTCCGTTTGAAAATATCTTGCATAGTCATGGTAATTTTTAGGTATGTACCACATATCAAATGCTTCATCCATTACATACATGCCTAGCTTGTCACAAGCATTCAATAACTCAAAGGAAGCAGGATTATGAGCACACCTTATAGCATTGTATCCAGCTTCTTTCAAAATACGAACTTTCCGCTCCTCTGAATCAGGATATATGCAAGCTCCAAGAACCCCATTATCCTGATGTATACACCCGCCACGAAGAAGAACTTCCTCATTATTAATCAACAAACCAGTATTCGCACTCCATTCCAGTTTACGTATGCCAAACAGAATCTTACGTTCATCTGTATTTGTTCTTATCAAACAGGTGTATAGAAATGGGTGCTCAGCACTCCAAAGCTTTGGATTTGGTATCGTGAATTCACCTATGTTTCCTGATATTATCATCTTTTCGTTATCATATATATCTACGGCTATTTCACAATTTAATGTTGTTTCAGCTATAATCCTGACAACAGCAGGATTTATACTTAAAGTTTCTATATTTACTCTTTTGATATGGCATTTATCCCTGATTTCCAACTGCACACTCCGATAAATACCACTACCTGAGTACCATCTGCAGTTAGGTTCTAAAGAATTGTCTACATTTACAATAAGTGTGTTTTCACCTGCCCTTACAGCATCAGATATATCTATTGTAAAAGGCACAAAACCGTATTTGCGTCCTGTGAATTTCACATTATTTACAACTACATCACTATTTTGATACACACCTTTGAAATGTATTTCAATACATTTACCTATGTCAGATTTATCAAGATTAAAATGTTTCTCATAGATATATTTTCCTCCAGGAAAGAAACCAGACTGTTTATTATTCCTGCAATAAGGATCCCTTTTTTCAGTCTGCATCGCATCATGAGGAAGATTCACCTTTTTAGAAGAATCTCCTTCTTTTCGAAATGACCAATTTTCATTTAAACAGAATAACATTTCACCACCCATGACAAGCTATTTAAAGCATATTACATCACTATGCTTATATTTTATCTATATAGACTTGAAATATATTGTAATTTCGGATATATTATTATAAATATGACTATGAAAGATAATGCTATGGATATTAATCTTGAGAAGTTCTGTGAGTATTTTTACGGTTCCCACTACATACCAATTGCTTTATATAAAGACGGGAATAGAATTACCTACTATTCATCACTTCACGAATCGGTTGATTTTTCATTTCAGATTCTTCCTTTTATTGAAGCATCAGTAAGGAATCCTGATGTTTTCACACTATCTGAACAAGGACAGTATGGACTTATACGAACCAATCAGAATAGCGAACATATACTTATTGGGCCAGTATTCTCCAGTAAAGTGACAGAAGAAACAATTCTAGCTATTGCTAGAAAAAACTATATAGATACTAAAAAGCTCAGCATGTTCAGCAGTTTTCTCACATCCATTCCAAACTATACATACAACCAGTTTCTAAATATGGTTGCATATCTACATTACTGCTTAAATCATGAATCTTTTGATATAATCGAACATTTTCATACCGGGAGAATTGCATATGAGAGCAGTATTGACATAACCCATAGTGAAAAAACCTTCGCAGCAAAGGAGCAATTGCAGTCTCACGGAACATATCAGTTGGAAAACACACTTCTTTCATACATAAGAGATGGTGATGTGAAAAAATTAAATGCTTTTCTTCTCCAAACTGCAAAGACTGCCGAAGTTAGGGAAGGAACTCTAGCAGATACTCCTTTAAGGCAAGCAAAAAATCTTCTAATCGGTCTTGTTACGCTAGTAGGCAAGATAGGGGCTATCGGAGGAGGAATGGATGTGGAAGAGACATATCAGCTCATTGATTTATATATTCAAGAATGTGAAAAAGCACCATCTGTTGATGCAGTTAAAATACTGCAATACAATATGGTTATTGATTTTACAGAACGCGTTAATCAAACTAAAATCCCAAAAGGCACTTCAAAAGAGGTTTTCGAATGTATGCAGTTCATACAGAACCGTACAAGTTACTCGATAGGTATCAACGATGTAGCTGAGCATATAAACAAAAGTCGTGCTTATATCACTAAAAAATTCAGAGATGAACTTAATATGAGTATAACTGAATTTATAATCCAGTGTAAAATTCGTGATGCGAAAAGACTTCTTAGATATTCAGAAAAAACGTTATGTGAAATAAGCAATTATCTTTGTTTTTCCAGCCAGTCATATTTTCAGACAGTTTTTAAAAAAGACACCTCTCTCACTCCAAACAAATACAGACAGAAGCATAGCGTCTTTTAATAGTATTTATTATACTTTTTCTCCCACTTATATAAGCATAATTTACTTTTTAGAGTACCCAAGATATATATACCGGTAAAAATACAATGTAATCCTTTTCTATGTAATATGAGGTATGAGAATATATATTGTGTCTGCTCGTTACTTTGTTTTTTTGTTAAAAGGTAGATGATTTCCATATGTCTGTTCTTATCATCTTGCGAAGCATTTCTGTATTTTGAACCTTTTCCAAGTGATGATAGAACAAACTTTTTCCATAAATCTCTAAATCCTGAATAATTCAACTAAGAATTTACACCTTTTCAAGAATAGTTACTTTTTAAGCATTTATTTTTTTTAAATTTTTCTTTATCAAACTCTGAAACTGTTTGCCTCTATTGCAATATTTAAATAAGCATCTGAGTGTTATACAAAGCAAAATTTGGAACAAAAAAATACCCAGAAACCTTTAATTATAAATAGTTCCGGGTATTTAAAACACTTACATATATTATTCCCATTCAATAGTTGCCGGTGGTTTTCCGGTTATATCATAGACTATCCTTGTTATACCGTGAACTTCATTGGTTATTCTTGTAGATATTCTTGCTAAAACGCTTTGTGGGATATGAGCATAATCAGCTGTCATGAAATCACCAGTTACTACTGCTCTTAAAGCAAGCACATAACCATATGTTCTTTCGTCTCCCATAACTCCGACTGT
>Ga0116162_10001502_pt1 | contig 15227 bp, 11 predicted proteins | sample AD_UKC105_MetaG_FD_89875 | JGI IMG/M metagenome (GOLD analysis project Ga0116162, IMG submission 89875) | Active sludge microbial communities of municipal wastewater-treating anaerobic digesters from Hong Kong - AD_UKC105_MetaG | ecosystem: Engineered > Bioreactor > Anaerobic > Digestate... | reverse complement strand
GGTGGTTTCGGCAAAAAAATACATAACCGATCCCGAATTCCAAACCAATAGAAACCTCAGGGTTTTCAACCTTTGTAGTTCGTTCAGGTACCAAAGCTTGGGCTACTATGTGTCGTTGCTGGCATCGGCACGCGAGCACCGCTCAATTCCAAGCGTAACCACTATTCGCGATTTCAAAAACCTGTCTGTCATCCGATCGATAGCCAACGATATTGACGAACTGATTCAAACCTCTCTTGAAAAAAACACCGACACAAAATTCACTTTGAATATTTTCTTTGGCGAAACAACAAAAGCCCATTTACGTAGCCTGGCTCATCAATTGTACCAGCTTTTCGAAACACCTCTTTTACAAATAAATTTCGTTAAAAACGAAAAATGGGTTATTCAGAAAGCAATACCTTTAAGCCTCGATAAGATTGAAAATATTGAACAAGAGCAATTTCAACAACTTGCCAAACACTACTTTTCGAAAAAACGTTTTAAAAAACCGCGACTGAAACATTATAAATACGATCTGGCTATTTTAATCAATCCCACTGAGCCCCATCCGCCATCGTCGCCACAAGCTTTGAAAAGTTTTAAAGAAGCAGCAAACAAATGCGGTTTCTATGTCGATTTTATTACCAAAGAGAACTACGAAGACATTTGCGAATACGATGCCCTATTCATTCGCGAAACCACCAATGTAAACGATCACACTTATCAATTTTCGCGTCGAGCTTATGCCGAGGGCCTTGTAGTTATTGACGATCCATGGTCGATTTTGCGTTGTGCAAATAAGATTTACCTCAACGAAAGGATGCGCCAAAACAAAATTCCTACTCCGCGTACCGAAATGCTTTCGAAAGGCGTTTTTAAAGCATCGATGGCTGAAAAATTTAATTTTCCTTTGGTGCTCAAACAGCCCGACAGCGCTTTTTCGCTTGGCGTAATTAAAGTGAACAATGCTCAAGAAATGACCGATGCACTCAAAAAGCTTTTCAAAATTTCGGAAATGGTTATTGCTCAAGAATTTCTTTATTCGGAATTCGATTGGCGGATAGGCGTTATTGACAACCAGCCACTTTTTGCTTGCAAATATTACATGGCCAAAGACCATTGGCAAATTTACAACTGGCAGGCCTCGAAAGAAGATGATGCCGGCGATGCTGAAACAATACCTATTGATCAAGTCCCCGAACAAGTGCTGAAGGTTGCACTGAAAGCGGCCTCACTTATGGGCGATGGGCTTTATGGTGTTGACTTAAAAATGGTGGGCAACAAAGTTTATGTAATTGAAGTAAACGACAATCCGAATATCGACGATGGGATTGAAGACCTTGTTTTAAAAGATGAATTGTATTACAGGGTTATTCAATCGATATATAATCGCATTGAGTTGTCGCGAAATACAACCAGACTAGTTGCCATTGAGCCTGATTAAGAACATATGACAATAATTAAAGTCAGTGGTCATTAGTCAGTGGTCAATAGTTAGTGGTCAGTTGTTAGAATTTGTTATTTGGGAAAATGGTAAGGGGTGTAATCAATAAATAAAAATATAATGAAGAAACTTGTTGTACTTGATGGATTTACACTAAACCCAGGTGATTTAAGCTGGAAAGCTTTTGAAGATTTTTGCGATGTTGTAATCTACGAACGAACACCTTCAACATTAACCCTTGAACGGAGCATAGATGCCGATTATGTTTTTACGAATAAAGTAGTTTTTGATGCAAATACCCTTGCGCAGCTCCCAAAACTCAAATACATTGGCGTACTGGCTACCGGCTACAATGTAGTTGATTTTCAGGCAGCTAAAAACCACAACATTGTTGTTACCAACATACCGGCATACAGCACTAACTCGGTAGCCCAATTAATTTTTGCTCACATTTTTGCACATTACAATAAAATTGAAAAACATAGCCAGCATGTTCACAAAGGAGGCTGGCAAAGTGCTATCGATTTTTCGTACTTTTTAAGCCCTCAAACCGAACTTGCCGGAAAAATAATGGGCATAATTGGATATGGCAAAATAGGATCGACAGTTGCCAAAATAGCCTTGGCTTTTGGAATGAAAGTATTAATTGCCAACCGATCGGTTAAAAACAACCTGCCCGAAAATGTTACACAGGTTAGCATCGAAGAGGTTTTTTCGGCAAGCGATATTGTAAGCATTAACTGCCCTTTGACCGAAAACAATATCGGGTTTGTAAACCATGAGCTAATCGGCCTAATGAAACCAACTGCTTTGTTAATCAACACAGGCCGTGGCCCACTAATAAACGAAGCGGATTTAGCTGCAGCTCTGAATAAAGAAACCATTGCAGGCGCTTCGCTCGATGTACTTTCGACCGAACCTCCGGCAATGAACAATCCATTAATTGGAGCCAAAAATTGCATAATCACCCCTCACATTGCATGGGCAACTTACGAAGCACGCACCCGTTTAATGAATATTGCATACGAAAACTTAAAAGCTTTCATTAACGGAACAGCACAAAACGTTGTTTCATAAATCCACATAACACTCAATATCAAACCTTTATCTTTCACACAAAAATACCTATCATCTTTCAGCAAATTTTTTTCTCAAAAAGCGTAAACAAAAAATGAAGTTATTTGTCTTATGGGTATAAAAAGACATTTTAGTCTTAATTGATATTAACCCTATAAAAACAAAATAATATGAGTTTTGAATTACCAAAATTAGATTACGCTTACGATGCCTTGGAGCCGCACATTGATGCTCGCACCATGGAAATACATCACACGAAACATCATGCTGCATATACAAGTAACTTAAATAATGCCATTGCCGGCACCGATATAGAAGGCAAAACCATTGAGGAAATAATGGCTGTAGTTGATAAATATCCGGCAGCAGTTCGCAACAATGGTGGAGGTTATTACAACCACAATTTGTATTGGAAGGTGCTCACCCCCGGAGGCTCAAAAGCTCCAAACGGTGAACTTAAAGCAGCAATTGAAAAAAGTTTTGGCTCGGTTGAAGCTTTTAAAGAAGAATTCGCTAAAGCAGCCGCAACACGTTTCGGATCGGGTTGGGCATGGCTGATAAAAGATAAAGATCGTTTGGTTGTGAGCTCAACGCCCAATCAGGACAACCCTCTAATGAGTGTTGCTGAGGTAAAAGGCACTCCAATACTCGGTATCGATGTATGGGAACATGCGTATTACCTAAATTACCAAAACCGCCGTCCCGACTATGTCGCGGCATTTTGGGAACTGATAAACTGGGACGTTGTAGCCCACTACTTTCATGGTTAGTTGATTTTTGGTTTTTCCCCGGGGGTGGTTCCCCGGGGTTTTTAATGAGACCATGTTTTCAGAAGCGTAGCGAACTGAAAACATCTGGTCGAATTAATCCCGATTAGCATAGCGATATCGGGATTGTTGTTTAACGTAGAAATTAACTTAGAAAAGAAGCGTAGCGAACTGAAAACATCTGGTCGAATTAATCCCGATAAGCATAGCGATATCGGGATTGTTGTTTAACGTAGAAATTAACTTAGAAAAGAAGCGTAGCGAACTGAAAACATCTGGTCGAATTAATCCCGATGAGCACAGCGATATCGGGATTGTTGTTTTTTAAGCACAGAAGCAACTTAGTATTGGAGCATACGAAATGAAAATAAACAAATGATCGAGTTAGCATTATCTAGCTCAGCGATTAGGGATTTGATTATCATCTTTTTGCCAAATCATATGCAACCTGTGCTGCTTTTTTCATAATTTCGTCTTCGCCCGGCACACGACGGTTTTCCATTAACACTTTTCCATCGCATATAACTGTGTCAACACAATTGCCGTTGGCCGAATATACCAAATTGGAAATAAGGTTGAAATTGGGTGTTAATTCGGGCAAATTCAAATCTATCAAACACAAATCGGCCAAATAGCCTACTTCAATTTTACCTGTTTTAAGGCCGGTAAGCTTTTCGGCCGAAGCGGTAGCGGCCTCAAATGTTTCGTTTGCATTCCAAACGGTCGGGTCGTTATAGGCTACTTTCCCGGTAAGCGAAGCCAACTTCATGGTTTCGTACATATCGAGGTTGTTTCCCGAGCTGGTACCATCGGTACCCAACGCAATTGGCACGCCAGCCTGCTTCAACTCTCTGAACAAAAAATGATTACCCGAAGCCAATTTAAGGTTCGAAGCCGGGTTATGGATAACCTGACAACCATTGTCGGCCAAAATTTTGATTTCATCGCTATCGAGATAAAGGCCATGGGCAAAACTTACATCGGGGCCTAAAAACCCTATCGACTGCAAATACTGAACTGGTCGCAAACCATATTTTTTTATCGAGTCGTTTACTTCGCCTATGGTTTCCGAAATGTGGGTATGTATGCGCAAACCATTGTCGGTAGCATAATCCCTTATCCATTTCAGCAAACTTTTCGATACCGAATAAATGGCATGAGGCGCCATGGCAAAACCAATACGCGAACTATAATTAATCAAGCTTTTATGATATTCCTGTACTTCTTTTTTATACACCGAAGCCCTTTCATGCAATTCAAAATCGAAACCAACATAAGTAAGCATACCTCTCAGCCCCATTTCATCGACAGCCCTTGCAGTACCTCCAAAAAAGTGATACATATCGATTATGCTTGTAGTGCCGGTTTTAATCATTTCCAAACAGGCGAGTTTTGTGCCCCAATAAACATCATCTTCGGTAAGGTTTTTCTCAAGTGGCCAAATTTTCTCCTGCAACCAGGGCATCAGTGGCATATCGTCGGCATAACCACGCATAAGGGTCATGGCCGCATGGGTATGGCCATTGAACATACCGGGCACCACAGCTTTTCGGGTTGCATCAATCACTTTGTCGGCCACAGGCTGAATATCGGGAGCAATTTGTTTAATGATATTGTCTTCAATAAGAATATTGGTAACTAAATGATTTAGTTCGCAGTTTTTTATCAATATACGCATGATTTTCTCTAAATTTAGTCCTTCAAATATCGCTTATTCTGTTTAAAAAACTTGCTGATGGCTCAAATAATTTCTATTCACTCGTACCGTGGCGGTACAGGTAAATCAAATATCACCGCCAACCTGGCTTGGATGTTATCACAAAAAGGTTACCGTACAGCCGTTGTTGATACCGACATTCAGTCGCCCGGGATTCACATAATTTTTAATGTCCGGCAAGAAAAAACACACTTCACCCTGAACGATTTTTTATGGGGAAAGTGCGAAATTGTTGATACAGCTATTGAAATTCACAATAACAACAATATAGCAGGTAAGGTTTTCTTGATACCAGCAAGCACCAACACAGGCGATATTGCACGCGTTATAAACGACGGCTACAATATTGAGTTATTGAGCAAAGGCTTTGAAGAATTGTGCGAACATCTTTCGCTCGATTTTTTGCTTATTGATACCCATCCCGGGTTGAACGAAGAAACACTGCTTTCGATTGCAATATCCGACACCTTACTGCTGGTTATGCGCCCCGATCAGCAAGACTTTGAAGGTTCATCGATAACGCTGAAAGTTGCCGACAAACTTGGCATCAATCAAATTGCTGTTGTGTTAAACAAAGTTCCAAAATCGATCGAAAAAAATGAGCTGTGTACCCAAATTACCAATGCCTATAATATTCCTGTTGAAGCGCTTTTTTACCACAGCGACGAGCTAATGATTTTAGGAAGCAAGTCGGTATTCGCCCAAGATTTTCCCGAACACGAATTTTCGCTCGAAGTTGATAAACTATCGGATTATCTTTTGAACAATGAATGATAATGTATTAAAATCAAAATACTTAAAGCAGGTTCTTATAATTGCCGCTTTTTCGACATTACTTGCATTTTTAAATTATTTGCTACGTTCGTGGGTAATACCCGGAGCCGAGTTCATTACATTCAGACCCCAATTGTTAATCCCCGTACTTGCAGGATTGGTGGTATCGCCTTGGGCAGGTGGTTTTATCGCACTTGTTGGAAATGTATTTGGCGATTTATTATTAGGATACAACTTTAGCTTTTGGCATTGGTCGATAGCCAACTTTTTTATTGGATTTATTCCGGGAATTATTCGATTTGCCGGAGTTAAAACCATTACGAACGTAAACCATTTCATTAAATTGATAATATTGATTTTTGTAGCAAATGCAATGGCCTTGTTTTTAGGCATGACCGCCCAGGTTCTTATTGAAGGAAAAAATGCATTAATGCCTACACTCAACACTTTTTTCCTGCCTGCACTAATATCGAACACTTACCTTTTAATGTTGTTGTTACCACCCTGCCTTATTCCGCTTAAATTTTTAAAATTGAATATCGAAACACGCTCAATGTTTCTGTTTATAAGCATTGGGCTGCTTGTTTTAACATTAAGTGTGCTTCTTTTTTCAATATTAAACCATCGGCTCACCACACAATTGGAACAGGCCAATTTTTCGCAAACACAGCAAATACAAACCCATTTTGTTGAACAAAGCTTTAGGGCTGTTGGAGTACTCATGTTGCTGATAATAATTGTTTCGACCGGCATAGGCTATTCGTTTTCAAAAAAATACATGTTGCCCATTAGCCTGCTGGCCAAAGCAGCCAATAATTTAAAACTGGGCAAATGGAGTTCAACCGATAAGGTTGAGCTTAAAGGTAAAGGCAGCACTGAAATAGAAAACCTTACCGAACTTTTTAACAATATGGCCGGCGAAGTAATAAAACGAGAGCAAAAAATGAACGATGAAATACGCACCCTTAAGTTACAAATCGACAAAAAGCAAGAAGAAAAGCAAGTTAATGAAATAACCGAAACGGCATTTTTTAAGCATCTGGAACAACGATCGAAAGCAATACGCGAACAACGAAAACCCAAAAACAACGAACAATGACAAAAAAATCACTACGTAACTTATTGAACGAGCTAATCGACGAAAACGAAAGAAGCGAGAAAATACAATCGTTACAAAAGATAATCAGTTTTGGTATTCCGGTTCAACAAACCGATGAGCATACTTTTTCTGTATCGCTTAACAATGTGATCGATTTTCAGGGAATAGAGTCGTTGATGGCCACTTTACTTGACCAATTGCGCGAATCGTGTTTTTTTGGCCAGTCGGATGTTGCTGTAAACATCAATATTGAAAAAGAAAGCTGTCCGCAATTGCACAACTTTGGCATTCATAAGCTTTTCTTTTATGGAGCCTTCGAAAATTTCGAAGATTTACCACTCATCTACAACAACATTTCATTGCATTTAAAATACATATTCAATGCTTTACAAAGCCCTGCTATTTATGCCGATTTTTTCAACAACGCCAACACATCGGACACAAAAGCATTACTATTCCCCTTTAACCGCGAAGTGGAAAACGACACAACAAGACTTCATTATTTGGTTGAAAATGTTGCCGGATCGCACTTTTTGCGCATTACAGCCGAAGAATTGGAGCATTCGCGTTTAAATTTGAGACGAATAAGCCACCGTGCAATATCAAATATCGACCTAAAACAGCAACTGCAAAGCATTCGCCCCGATACATGGTCGATATTTTCATCGATGTTAACGCTTTGCCGCAATAACCGTTTCAGCTTTAAAGATACCGGCTTACAACTCCCGCAGTTAGTCAATCATTTGAAAGAAAACGGATACGGTAAACTGACTGAATTGACCTTAAACTGGAACCGAACTGTATCGAACAATATTTTACTCGAAGGCGGTACAGTATGGAAAGACATCGTACTGCGCATATTGATGATTGTTACCGATCGAACTACAATTAGCCTTTTGAATGGTGGCAATACACTTAAAGTTGAATACAGGGGCATTTTTGCATACTTAACGCTTACCCAGCGCGGCCGCAACTTACAAATTGGGCTCGACGAGAAAGTTAGAATTTCACCCCTCGAAGATTATTTGGTGAAAATGGAAGAACTCAATCAACAAACTAAAACAAGTTTATTGCCTTTAAACAAGGCACATGTGATTTTTATTCACCATTTCACCAACGAAACTTTGGCAGTTTTAGGAGCTCTCGATTATCTCGAAGTATACAAAACCGACACTTTATGGGTGAAATATTCGGGCGGTATTCCTTCAAAATTTATGGATACAATTATGGATTTGCCCTCGTCGGTATTCAATTTTTACGGTTTGCAACCCATCGACAAAAATCAGGTTCAAAGTGGTTTCTGCCTTAGCGAAGCCTACTCTCCCATTGAAAATTACACATCGTTAAATGCACACATGAAAGAAAACAGCGTTCCCTTTTTTCAGTCGATGCAAATTATGGGAATGCACATTTTTTTGAATGCAATTTTGGAAGCCAATGGCACTAAAGTTATAGTTGCCGAAGACGGCGGATATATAGCTCCCTTGATTAACCGCCTGGCTTTGGAAAATCATTCGGTTGAAGATGTTTTTGGCAAATACGATTTCACCAACAAAACACTAAACAATGATGTATTAAAAACACAATTTTCCGATTGGATTTCGGATAAATATGCAGGCAGTGTTGAACACACCCGAAACGGCTACGATGCACTGTATGAGGTGGAAAAATCGTTTGGACAATTAGCTTTTGCTGCTTGCTCGCTGGCAGTATCGGATTTCAAGGTTAACAACGAATCGATTGAAGTTGCCTACTCTTGCATCAATGCTGTTGAGAACATTTTAAACGGTCAAGGGTTTGTTTTAAACAATCGGCGATGCCTTGTACTGGGCTCACTGGGAGCAATAGGGAAACAAACCATGAAAATGCTTTCGGCACGATTAGGTTCAGCTAATATTTGTGGAATTGATATTGCGAGCCAAACAGGTAAAAAATACGACTGGCTTCAGCTTGAAAAAACCGAACAACTTGATGCTACGACCGTGCACAGCTACGACCTCATATTTGGTGTTATTGGAAAATCGATACTTGATGAAGCTTTTTTTGATGATTTGCTGTTGAATACCCGATGCCAAAACATTTTTATGGCAAGCGGATCGACCAAGCAATTTGAATTCAGTCATTTTATGCAGTGGGCCGAACAACTTCAATCGGGGAAAAGAGAAATTATTCAAGGGCACAAAATTAGTTGCAGCGCTCAAGCAATTGAAGATCCGCAAACATCTGCAGCTTTAGGAACAATACTATCGGTTAAAATTAAAATCCAACAAAGCGAAAAACAGGTGAACTTTTACCTTTTGAGCAATTTAATGCCGGTTAATTTTCAGTATTACGGCGTACCCCGCGAAACCATGGACAGGGTTATGACCGAGTTTGTATCTTTGGTAAATGTAGTATCGAGGGCTGATGAATTGAGTTTGCCGCCGAAACTGCATGCACTCGACCATGCTATTAAGCTTAATGGGGAGCTTCTTTAGTTATATGGGACATTTATAAAATTTACAATTTTGGAATCAGATTCCAAAATTGTAAAAAATATAATAAGATATCGTTGTCGGGTAACACAGTGTTTAAAACCTCAACATCACTTTCATTGCACCTCTGGTTTTAGCTGCTTCGAAAGCTTCCAGGGCTTTTTCGAAAGGGAAAACCTCACTTATGAGTGGGTTTAAGTCAACGCCCTTTGCCAGATAATCAAGCGCAGGCTGGAACAGTCCACAGCGCGAACCAAGTACCGTAATTTCGTTTACAACTACCGAGGTCATGTCGATATTTTGGTTTGAGGCTATGGTACTTTTTAAAACCAATATTCCGCGAGGTTTGGTGTGCGAAAGCGAGAAATTAAATCCGGAAGCACTGCCGGTGGCTTCAATCACAATATCGTATTTTTTTTGAGGCATCTGATCGAGCAAAACAATTTGGCTTCCATTTGCCTTTGCCAGTTCCAATTTATCGGGGTGTTTGCCTACATGAGTTATTTTTGCCCCAGTAGTGCTCACTGCATGGTTAATGAGCAAGCCCAGTTTACCGTCGCCAACAATCAACACTTCGTCATTGGCCGAAAAATCAACTTGTTCCAATATTTCGAAACCGGCTGCCAAAGGTTCACAAAGTGTAGCCATTTCGTTGCTTACACTTTCGGGTACTACCAGCAAGTTTTCGACAGGCAGGGTAAGGTATTCGGCAAAAGCACCATTACGCTTTGAAATGCCCAAGGTTGTTCGGCTTGGGCAATGGCGGCCTAAATTTTTGGAACAATATTCACAATCGGGTTGGCCGCAAGCGCAGTTAATATCACCTACAACCCTTTTGCCCATAAGTGATTGGTCTTGGGCATTAATCTCTTCAACAATACCAACAAATTCGTGTCCAGGTATTCCGGTAAAACCCATGTAACCTTTGGTGATCTCGATATCGGTATTGCAGATGCCCGACATGAGCACACGAACTAGAGCTTCGCCTAAAGGCGGAACAGGCTTTGCAAAACTGTTTTCAAAAATTAGTTTTTCGCCATCGAAACAGAGAGCTTTCATTATTCAATATTTTACTGAATACATTTGTTTAATCTTCAGTAAAATTAAAGAAAGTTATTGGCAAAAACTATTTAAGCGCCTTCAAATACATTTTCTCAACAGCCTTCCAATCAACAACTTTCCAAAAATTGCTCACATAATCGGCACGTTTGTTCTGATAATGTAAGTAATATGCATGCTCCCATACATCGAGGCCTAAAATTGGCGTACCCTTTTGTTCAACTACATCCATCAACGGATTATCCTGATTTGGTGTTGAGCTAACAAAAAGCTTTTTGTTGGCATCGACAGCCAACCATGCCCAACCACTTCCAAAGCGGGTTTTAGCAGCTTTCTCGAATTGTTCTTTAAAAGCATCGACCGAGCCAAATGCTTCGTCGATAGCAGCTTTTAATTTACCTTCGGGATTTCCGCCACCAGCAGGCGACATCACTTCCCAGAACAAATTATGGTTGTAAAAACCACCACCATTATTGCGAACACTTACCGGATATTGGCTGATATTGGCAAAAACTGTTTCAAAATTTGAATCGAGTAAACCCTGTTCTTCAGCTGCTTTCATAAAATTATTATAATAAGCTTTGTGGTGCCTGGTGTAATGTATTTCCATGGTATTGGAATCGATAAACTCACTCAGTGCATCGTATGAATAATTTAACTCGGGAAAAACAAAAGGATTGGCTTTTTGTGCATTGCACGAAGTGCTAACCAACGACGTTGCCATCATCATTAATACTGCTAATATTCTCATAACTAATATTTTTAAATTGATATTTCGATTAATTAAAAACTATCATACTAACAGTTAAGTATCGAAAAAGTTTGAAATGCATTTTACATTAAAGCTTTCAAGTATTTGAAGAAAATCGTTTTATTTTTTGAATATTTTAGACACCTTTACCCACAGTATTTTCAACAATAACTATTAATACAATGGCAGATAAACTTTCCGATCCGATAGGGCGCCTTATGGGGCTCAGGTACAAATCGCACCCATGGCATGGCGTACACATAGGCAGCAATGCACCAAACGAAATTGTGGCATTTATTGAGATGGTTTCGACCGACACTGTAAAGTACGAAATTGACAAAGAAAGCGGCTACCTGAAGCTCGACAGGCCTCAAAAATATTCCAGCTTATTGCCGGCTCTTTATGGTTTTATCCCTCAAACCTTTTGTGGCAACAGGGTTGGTAAATTCTGTACCGAACGCACCGGCAGGCCAGGTATTATTGGCGATGGCGACCCCATTGATATTTGTGTATTGACCGAAAAAACTATAGCTCATGGCGATATTTTGGTTGACGCAAAACCCATTGGCGGTTTTCGAATGATTGACGGCAAAGAAGCCGACGATAAAATTATTTGCATATTACGCAACGATGTTGTTTACGGAAAATATTCCGATGTTTCGGAGTTGCCCGAAATTGTGGTTAAAAGGTTGAAACATTATTTCCTTACCTATAAAGACTTGCCCGGCACAGCCATGGTAGCCGAGATTCCCGACACCTACGGAGCTGAAGAAGCCCGCGAAGTAATCAGGTTAGCCATGGAAGACTACAGCGAAAGATTCGACAACCTTGGTGCACTTTTATACGGAAAATAAACCCAATGCTATGAATAAAATCTTCATGACCCGAGCCTTGGAAATTGCGGCTAATAATGTTGATAAAGAAGGTGGACCTTTTGGTGCTGTAATTGTTAAGAATGGCGAAATTATTGCCGAAGGTACCAATAGGGTTACCGACTTAAACGACCCAACAGCCCATGCCGAAGTACAAGCCATAAGGCAAGCCTGCCAAAAGCTGAATACATTCAATCTTAGTGGGTGCGAATTATATACTTCGTGCGAACCATGCCCCATGTGCTTCTCGTCGATTTATTGGGCACATATCGATAAAGTGTATTTTGCAGCCAACCATATCGATGCCGAAAAAGCCGGATTTGACGATGCTTTCATTTACGACGAAATTAAACTCGATTACGAAAAACGTAAAATACCTTTTATTGAGATGGCACACGAACTAAAACTTTTGCCTTTCGAAAAGTGGAGCAAGCTCGACAACAAAACACAATATTAATGAACAGCCTAAGGCTTGGCAGTAAATTTTTCATGGGCGATGCAGTTGATATTGCCCAAAAACTTATTGGTAAAACCTTGGTCCGCCGCTTCGATAACGGCAACTTGTTGCGTTTAGCCATTACCGAAACCGAAGCCTATCGAGGCGAAGAAGATTTAGCTTGCCATGCCAGTAAAGGCCGTACGCTACGAACCGAAGTAATGTATTGGCAAGGAGGTGTTGTTTATGTGTATTTGATTTACGGAATATACTGGATGCTTAATTTTGTTACTTCGGAACAAGATTTTCCGGCAGCAGTACTTGTTCGCGGTCTCGAAGGCATTAATGGCCCCGGGCGTGTAGGCAAAGCACTTCAACTCGACCGCTCGTTTTATGGCGAAGATTTATCGGTTTCGGAAAGAATTTGGTTAGAAGACCACGAAAAAACCCCTACTCTTTCGACTTCCAAAAGAATAGGGGTTGATTATGCCGGAGAATGGGCATTAAAGCCTTGGCGATTTACTGAAAAACAATAATTTACTCCTGATAATAAACCCTTTTAACCCTTTGCGATACCGAAGTGAAAATTTCGTACGGAATAGTATCGAGTATCTTAGCCAGCTCAGTTGCAGGGTATTCGGCACCAAAAACTATAACCCTATCGCCCTCGCTAACTTCAATATTGGTTACATCAATCATGCACATGTCCATGCAAACATTGCCCACAACCGGAGCTAACTGTCCGTTGATCCACACTTTACCTACTCCGTTGCTTAACCTGCGGTTAAACCCATCGGCATAACCAATGGGCAAAGTAGCAATTTTCATATCGTACTGAGCAATGCCTTTACGCGAATAGCCAATGCTTTCGCCTTTGGGTACTGTACGTATTTGCGAAATTGTTGTTTTTAATGTGCTGACTGTTTCCAAAAATTCAGGGTTAACAGCACTAATTCCGTATAAGCCTATGCCCAAACGTACCATGTCGTACTGATTATTAGGGAAACGTTCAACTCCGGCCGAATTCAATGCATGCTTCATCACATGGTGATCGGTGTTGTTTTGAATGATTTTGGCAAGTTTATCGAAACGATGGAACTGAATTTGGGTAAAGTTATCCTCATCGGGATCGTCGCTGGCTGCCAAATGGGTAAATACCGAGCTTATGTGCAACACGTTACCACGTTTAACTTTATCGAGTAAGTATCGGATTTCTTCCTCGTTCTCGAACCCTAAACGGCGCATACCGGTATCAATTTTAATATGAATCGGGAAATTGCACACTGCATTCCGTTGGGCCGAGTTCATAAACTGATCTAATAAACGTGTTGAATATATGTTTGGTTCGAGCATGTGTTCAAACATGGTATCGAAGCTATGTTCTTCGGGGTTCATTACCACAATAGGTATCGAAATTCCAGCTTTACGAAGCGATACCCCTTCATCGGCAATGGCTACTGCCAAATAATTTACCTGATGAAACTCCAACAAGCGCGAAACCTCGGCCATTCCGCTACCATAAGAAAAAGCTTTAACCATGGCCATGGTTTTAACCCCCGGCTTTATCAAGCCTTTAAAATGATTGAGGTTATTAATTAATGCCGATAAGTTGATCTCGAGCACTGTTTCGTGGGCCTTTGCTTGTAATACCGAAGCAATTTGGTCGAAATGAAACTCGCGTGCACCTTTTAACAAAATCACTTCATTCTGTAACCCAATACTGGTCAGTTTCGATAAAAAATCGGCTGTTGAAGAGAAAAACAGCGACCCTTCGGCAAATAAATGACTGTTGCGCTTAAGGTTAGGGCCAACACCAATAAAACGCTCAATGCTACGCAATTTCACCAATTGTGCTACTTCGGCATATAGTGCCTCATCAGTCTTCGGCGAAAAAAATATGTCTGAAAGCACCAATGTTTTTGGCATAAAATCCTGACTGGCTTGTTGATCAAGTGTATCAAGGGCAATCGACAAAGAATTAAGGTCGTTATTGTATGAATCGTTTATTATAATGCACTGATTAATGCCCTGCTTTATTTCCATGCGCATGGCAATGGGCTGCAAAGTACTGAAACGATTTAGAATTTGATCCTGATCTTTACCAATCGCAATAAGAGCAGCCAGGCAGGTTATTGCATTTTCAACCGACGCATCGTCGCTAAAAGGTATCGAAATAGCGTATTGTTTATCCTGCACCTGGCCAATTATGCCACAACCTTCGGGTACTTTTTGAACAAAGTAGATAAACAAATCGGCAGTTTCGTCCATCATCGACCAACTTATTGGCACTATGGGGCGTTCTTCCATCATACGATGAACAGCCTCGTCGATCAATGTATAATCTTTTCGGTAAATGATTACCTCCGAATCTTTAAACAGCTTCAACTTCTCGTCGATTTTATGATTTATCGATTCGAAATTAGCTTGGTGAGCTTCACCAATATTGGTAATAATGCCGTACCTGGGCTGGATAATGGCTTGTAATTTGTCCATTTCGCCGGGCTGCGAAATTCCGGCTTCGAAGAATGCCATGTCGGCATCGTTATTGAGCAGCCAAACCGAATGTGGAACACCTACCTGCGAGTTATAACTTTTGGGGCTGCGTATGATATGATAATCATCGACCAGCAACTCGCTCAGCCATTCTTTTACAATTGTTTTTCCATTGCTACCGGTTATACCAATCACGTTTCCTGTAAAATTATTCCTACGCCAGGTAGCCAAATCGTGCAAAGCCTTTAAGGTATCGCTAACCAACAAGATTGATGCACCCGG
>Ga0116162_10001500_pt1 | contig 15252 bp, 14 predicted proteins | sample AD_UKC105_MetaG_FD_89875 | JGI IMG/M metagenome (GOLD analysis project Ga0116162, IMG submission 89875) | Active sludge microbial communities of municipal wastewater-treating anaerobic digesters from Hong Kong - AD_UKC105_MetaG | ecosystem: Engineered > Bioreactor > Anaerobic > Digestate... | reverse complement strand
TGTGTGAAATCCTTGTGCAAATCTGCTCCTACAAAAGTTTTGGGGTTCTTCTTCATCGCTGTACCTCCTGTTTCTTTCTATGGTACAGCTTTTTTCATCATATCATTCCGGCATGTAGTCAGCCGGAATCCAGATAAGACATTCCACTTCAGCGGGTGGCGCTCCATGCGGATACCCGACGAAAAGCGGCAATCTTTACAAAAAGACTCAAGAATCGTATAATTATATAAGTTTAATTCCTTACTTAAGCGATCGATGGACACATGCGCGGAGTTTTGCGTTGTGACGAACGAAAGGAAGTGATCTCTCATGAACCGGATTCACAGGGATATCACAACGACAATCGGCGACACGCCGCTTGTGCGGCTCAATCGGGTCGCGAAAGGCCTGGGCGCCGAGGTTGTTGCTAAGCTGGAGTCGTTCAACCCGATGGCGAGCGTGAAGGACAGGATTGCGCTGAGCATGATCGAGGACGCGGAGCGGCGGGGGCTGCTGCGGAGCGATTCGGTGATCGTGGAGCCGACGAGCGGCAACACCGGTATCGGGCTGGCGCTGGTGGCGGCGGTGAAGGGTTACAGGTGCATCCTGACGATGCCGGAAACGATGAGCGTCGAGCGGCGCAAGCTGCTGCGGTTCATGGGAGCCGAGCTTGTGCTTACTCCCGGCGCGGAGGGGATGAAGGGCGCGATTGCGGAGGCGGAGCGGATTGCCGCGAAGACGAGCAATTCTTTTATGCCCCGGCAGTTCAGTAATATTGCGAACCCGAGGGCTCACCGCGAGACTACGGCGAAGGAGATCTGGCGCGACACCGGCGGGCACGTGGATATTCTTGTCGCGGGGGTCGGCACCGGCGGAACACTGACCGGGGTTGCGGAGTTTATTAAGGAGCGGAAGCTGTCGTTCAAAGCGGTCGCGGTCGAGCCGTCTGGTTCCGCGGTTCTTTCCTGCGGCGCGCCGGGCCCGCATAAGTTGCAGGGCATAGGCGCGGGTTTCGTTCCTGATATTCTCAAGACGGAGCTGATCGACGAGGTTGTGAAGGTCGGCGATGACGAGGCGGTCGATATGGCGCGGCGGCTGGCCCGGGAGGAAGGGATTTTTGTCGGTATCTCTTCCGGTGCGGCGGCCGCGGCTGCGGTTCAGGTCGCGGGCAGGGAGGAGAACGCCGGGAAAATGATTGTCGTGATTATGCCGAGTTTCGGCGAGCGGTACATTTCCACGGTGTTGTTCGACGGGATAGATTAGCGGATTGTGAGGCGTTCCGATGTTTAAAAATATGATGAGGGACATCCGGGCGGTGTTCGAGAAGGACCCGGCGGCGGGGAACATCATCGAGGTGCTGCTGTGCTACCCGGGGATGCAGGCGCTCGTGGTACACAGGCTGTCGCATTTCCTGCACCGCCTCGGCGTGCCGGTTGTCCCGAGGCTGATATCTACGATGATGCGGTGGCTGACGGGCGTCGAGATACACCCGGGCGCGGTGATCGGGCGCGGCGTGGTGATCGATCACGGCATGGGGGTTGTGATCGGCGAGACGGCGGAGGTGGGCGACGATGTTCTGATATACCAGGGTGTGACGCTCGGCGGCGTGTCGCTGCAGAAGGGCAAGCGGCATCCGACGATCCGCAGCGGCGTTACCATCGGCGCGGGCGCGAAGGTGCTCGGCCCGATCGAGATCGGCGAGAACTCGCTTATCGGTTCCGGCTCGGTTGTGGTGAAGCCGGTGCCCGAAGGATGCACGGTTGTGGGGATCCCGGGCCGGGTTGTAAAACGGGAAAAGCTGCGCGAGCATTTGCCGCTTGAAGAGGAGTTCCCGGACCCGGACACGATGGTTATGGATTGTATTTTAAGGCGGCTCGAAGCGCTGGAGTGCGCGATGCCGGACGGGGCGTTGAGCATCGAGGAAAGGAGGAAGGCATGCGTGTTTCAACAAAAGGGCGATACGGGCTCAGGGCAGTGCTTGACCTCGCGATGAACGGCGGGGACAGGCCTGTGCCGCTGAATGAAATATCGGAGCGGCAGGATATTTCGCTGAGTTATCTCGAACAGATATTCAACACGATGAAAAGGGCGGGGCTGGTGGACAGCAAGCCGGGCGCGGGCGGCGGATACCGGCTGGCGCGCGAGCCGGAGAAGATCACTGCGGGCGATGTCATGCGGGTGGTCGAGGGTCCGATGCGGCCCGTTGACTGCGGGCGCGGCAGTTGCAGGATAAAATGCGATCGTGACGGCAAGTGCGCGACGCAGGTTCTGTGGAACAATCTCGGCTCGAAGATTGAGGAATTCCTGGATTCAGTTACTATAAAAGATCTGATGGAGACGTCGAACCGACCGGGCAGAAATAACATATCGCTTCTGGAGATGTTTTGAGATAGATGACCTGTGGAGATGACAAACCGGCAAAACCGCGGCTGTTGCTGCATGCCTGCTGCGCGCCGTGCAGCCCGCACGTGCTCGGCCTTATGCGTGAGCTGTACGACGTGACGGTGTTTTTCTACAACCCGAACATCCAGCCGGAATCCGAGTACCGGAAGCGCGAGGCGGAGATTGCGGGTTTCGCGCGTACCGCCGGCTTCGAACTTGTTACCGGGGAGTACGATGAGCCGGGCTGGATGGAGGCGGTGCGCGGGCTGGAGGGCGAGCCGGAGGGCGGCGGGCGATGCAGGGTGTGTTTCAGGTACAGGCTGGAGCGCGCCGCGCGCGAGGCCGCGAGGCTCGGGTGCGATGCGTTCACGACCACGCTGAGCGTCAGCCCGCACAAGAACGCCCGCGTGATCAACGAGGAAGGGCTGTCCGCCGCCGAAAAGTATAAAGTCGGGTTTCACGAAGCGGATTTCAAAAAGAAGGAAGGCTTCAAAATAAGCTGTGAACTGAGCGCGGAGCTGGGGTTCTACCGGCAGGACTACTGCGGCTGCATGTTCAGTAAAATCGAGGCCGAAAAGAGAAAAAGCGATAAGACTACCTGACCGGCACGACCGAGCCGGCGGCCATGAGTATGTACGCGGCCACCACTATCAACTGGAAAACAATTCCGCCGAAAACACCGATATCGAAGCCCGGTTCGGCGTCCGGGTGCAGCGCCCGGCAGTTGCGCAGCGCGGGCACGACCATCACTGCGAGCATCACGGCTATCGCGCCGCCGGTGATCCGCATGAACCCGAGGAAACCGGTCACGCCGGTGAGCGTCAGCACGAGCGAGGGCAGGGTGGCTATCAGCCACGCGAGCCGGTAGTTGAGCTTCAACTGCTCCATTACGATCACCGCCATCGCGTATGACACCGCCCAGTAGCTCGTCAGCATCGCGAGCAGCGTGAACACCGAGCCGGCGGCAAGCGCCCACTGCCCGATCGATTCGCCCCAGCCGAGCGTCGCTATCTCCGTCACCTCGTCGGAAACCAGCATCGACAGCAGCGAGATCACGAGCACCAGCACGAAATTGATCAGGATGCCGAGCGCAACGGACCACGGCACGAGCCGGCGGTTGTATTGCAGACCCTCGACCGCCTGCGGGATCGAGAAAAAGCACGCGAACCCGAACATCACCATCCCGTACAGCGCGATAACCTCTTTCGGTCCGCCGATCGCAACCGGCAGCGGCTTGAAATCCGCGCCCGCCGTGCCGATGCCCAGCGCGATGAACAGCACGCCCATCCCGGTGATAGCTATCTTTTCGCTGATCCCGATCGCTTTCAGCCCGAAGAAAACCACGCCCGCCGCGACTGCGTAGGTCAGGAGGTGGCCGCCCCGGAGCGGAACGCCGGTCAGCGCTGCCAGCGTCTCGCCGCAGCCCGCGACATAGCCCGCGAGGTTCGAGATAAACCCCAGCGCGAGCAGCGTGAAAAACAGCCATGTCAGCGCCGCGTTGGACCTGCCGCGGAAAACGTACTTGCTGAACAGTTCGAGAAGCTGTCGCGTGCCGCCGTCGCGGAGAAACGTCTCGGCGATCATCAGGTGCAGAAGCAGGCTCAGGAAATATGCGGCCACCATCACCGCGATAAGCGTTCCGATCCCGTTCAGCGACGCGAGAAACGGCACCGCCATGATCCCGCCGCCTATGCCGATGCCCGCGATCAGGCACGCCGCCTCGAACAGTGTCAGTTGTTTCGCCTTCGTCTCCATTGCTGCATACTTTAACATAATTGCGCGCGCCGAACTATATTTAAATCGTCGCGCCGCGCCGTGGGCGCAATGAAAAAAGTATCCGTGATATAGAGTTCAGCCGCTTCCGGCGGATAAGGGGGGCGCTACTGCTCTTTTCTGCTTTCGTTGTATTTCTTCACGGCTTTGACGATGATGTCGGGGTGGTCGGTCTGTACGCCGTCCACGCCGTATTTTACGGCTTTCTTCAGGCCGGTTTTCGAGTCGAGCAGCCCGAGCAGGTCCATGAACACTTTCACCCCGTGTTTGTGCGCGGCCTCGATGATGCCTTTCGCGTCGTAGTTGATCGAGGTTTCGACGACCTTTATGCCTCTGGTCGAGCTCAGCAGCAGCGTCAGCTCCTGCACGTTGTCCACACCGGGCATGATCCTGATCCGCGGGTTGAGCGCCCTGATTTTGAGCAGCATGTCGATCGAGTCGTACACCACCACGCTGTCGACCATGCCTGTTTCCTCGATGGCGGCGACGAGCTTTTCCGGGCTTCCCTCCTTGAAGTCGAGGTATCCGCCGATGCGCCCGTGCATCACGGTGAACGCTTCCATCAGCGTCGGCGGGTGGACGCCCTTGAACGCCGGGCCGAACGATGAACCGGCGTCGAGCGATTTGAACTGTTCAAGCGTCATGTCCGACACGTTGCCCGTGCCGTCGGTGGTCCTGTCGGCGGTCGAGTCGTGCATTATGACAAGCGTGCCGTCGGAGGTCTCGCGGATGTCGATCTCGACGTAGTTCGCGCCGAACTCGATCGCTTTTTCGATTGCGGGAATGGTGTTCTCGGGCGCGAAGAGGCTTGCGCCGCGATGACAGATGGTTTCCACGACGTCGAGCGGCTGTTCTGCGAACGCCGGCGCCGCGATCGGCATTACCGCGATCGGCATTACCGCGATCGCCATCATCATCAGCGCGATCGACTGTATTCTGATTGAGAGAAATTTTTTCATTGTTGCGGGTCCCCCGGATGTTGTTGAAATACGGCTATAGCTTAACCCTGAATCGGCCGGGATGTAAATATATCGGTGTTGGGGCGCATGCGTTCCGTCAGTATCGGAACAGCACTTCGTGTCCGGGCCAGAAGTCGGGCAGTTCGTCGTAAGCGGTCTTATAGAAGCAGCCGTCTTTCGCGACGTACCTGACTTTTTTGTATGCGGCGAGATCTTCGAGCGGGTTGCCCTCGATGATGGTGACGCTGGCTTTTTTGCCGGGCGCGAGAGTTCCGAGCTGCGGTTTGCCAACGAGTTCCGCGGCGTCTGCCGTTGCGGCCCTGATCGCTTCCGCTTTCGTCATCCCGATATCTTCGAGCCGGGCGAGTTCGTCGATCAGTTCGCCGGGGTAGGCGACGACCGCGCCGCAGTCCGTGCCCGCGTACATCTTAACGCCCGACTGGAAAAGTTTTTTCGTGTTGCGGATTTCGGTGTCGAAGCAGCCCCGGTTCGCCCGCGTGAACCCGAACGAGCCGTCGTAGCTCTCGCCGCTGAATGCCGTCCATGTCGAGCAGACCCATTTCAGATGTTCGAGCGCCTGCGGCTCGAAGTAATCCAGCGCACGCTCGCTTTCCAGGAACCCCATCTTCTCCTCGAACCGCGCCTGGCTGTCGTTGATGGTGAGTGTCGGAACGATCTCGACCCCGTTGCGTTTGACCGATTCGATCTCGTCCTGCGTGAGGTTGCGGTCGTACACGCCGTGTTCGAGCGTGTCGATGTCGAACCCGAGCAGGTGGTTCATGTCCTCGGACCAGTTGTGGTGGACGCTGACCTTGAGGCCGCATTCATGCGCGGTTTCGCACAGCCTGTCCAGCACATTGTCGCGGATGACCGGCAGCCTGCGGCCATCGACGAGCTTCCTGGAGAAACTCGTATATCCGACCTTGATGACGCCCGCGTTGTTCTCGTGCAGGTAGCGCACGAGCGTTTCCACTTCCTCTTCGGTTTCGGGCTGGTACTTGGGCTGCCCGACGGCGGCGCCGAGCACTGACGGGAGCGGGTTCATCGCCTCGGGGTATCCGCCCTGGCAACTGAAGATTCCGCCGGACGCCACGATATCCGGCCCGGGGATTTTACCGCTATCTATCTTTTCCTTGAAATTGTTCATTATCTTGATCGGCGCGAGCATGTCGCGGACGCAGACGATCCCGGCGGCGAGCGTGAGTTCCGCGTTGCGGTTCATCTGCTTGAGCGTCCACATTCCGGGCATGCCTTTCTGCTCGGTGAGGTACGGGCTGAGTATATGCACGTGGCAGTCGATCAGACCGGGCGACAGCGTGAGTCCGTTGAAATCCATCTCAGGGCAATCCGTGACGCGGTCCGGCGCGTTCAGGTCTTTTATCAGCCCCTGCTCGAACAGAACATTGCACGGCTCGCCCAGCTCGCCTTTTTCAACATCGAGCACACGGACGTTTTTCAGAAGCAGTTTCTCTACGGATAAATCGAGTTTTGTCAGCATGGCAGCCACCCAGGTTGTTTTTAAAGATTATATCGTTTTTTTTGCGGCATTCAATTTTGCGGCTGATTGTTACAACAGGAAAACCGCAATCGGGCTGTCGCTTGACCTCGCGCCGCGCATGCCTGAGAATAGTTGAATAAAGCAGGCGAGGTGAGGAACGAATGAACAGGGGCCGAATTGTAATCGACAACATAAACAGCGCGTGCCTTGAGGATAACCCGCTCGGGGACCCCGCGGCCAGGAAGCTCGCGGTGTACCTGCCGCCGGGATACGAGGCCGGCGATGAACGTTACCCGGTGGTGTATTTCCTGGCGGGGTTCACGGGGCGCGGCACGATGCTGCTCAACGAGCGGGCGTTCGACGAGGCGATGGACCAGCGGCTGGACAGGCTGATCGGGGAGGGCGCGATGTCGCCCGCGATCGTGGTTATGCCCGACTGCTTCACGCGCTACGGCGGCTCGCAGTACCTCGATTCCGCCGCCACCGGCAACTATGAAACATATCTGGTCGATGAGATAATCCCGTATGTTGACGGCAGGTTCAGAACGATCCCCGTCGCGTCGAAGCGTGCCGTCATGGGCAAATCGAGCGGCGGGTACGGCGCGATGGTGCTGGCGATGAGGCACCCTGACAGGTTCGGGATCGCCGCCTCGCACAGCGGCGACATGGGGTTCGAATATTGCTACGCGCCGGATTTCCCGGAGGCGATGATCGGGCTTGAAAAGTATGAGAGCGTCACAGCGTTTCTCGACCATTTCTACGCCGCGCCGAAAAAGAGCGGCGCCGATTTCCTGCTGCTGAACGTGCTGGCGATGGCCGCCGCGTACTCGCCGAACCCGGAAACGAAACCACATCTTTTCGACCTGCCGTTCGACACGCGGACCTGCGAGATGCGCGGTGAGGTCTGGCTCCGCTGGCTCCAGCTCGACCCGGTTCGCATGGTCGAGACTCACCGGCAGGCGCTCGGCAGGCTGAAGCTTTACATCGAGTGCGGAACGCGCGACGAATACCGTCTTTATGCCGGGTCACGTATGTTTTCCGCCCGGCTCCACAGCCTCGGCATCGAGCACGTCTACGAGGAGTTCGACGACAACCACCGCGACACCAACTACAGGTACGACATATCGCTGAAACAGATATCGGAATGGTTCGCCGAACCCGGAATGTAAAATTACATATCCACGCCGACGGGCAGTTCGCCTTCCGGTTCGAATTTCCCGAAAAGCGCCTCGGCGACGGCTTCAAGCGAAACGCTCCTCGGACTGAAAGAGCAGATAAAGGCATCGACATCCGGGAACTTCTCCAGGTCGTAAGGCACGCTTAGCCCTACCACGACCACCGGCTTGCCGGTCGCTTTGAGTTGCCTGACCATGCCGGATATTTCATCTGAAAAGTACGCGAGAATAGTGCCGACGATAATCACGTCGGCGTCCCGGGAGCGTTCGATCGCCTGCCGCGTGTCCAGCTCGATCGTGCTGAGGTCGAACTCCGAGAGCCTGATTTCCGGCGCGATTTTTTTAACTTTTATCCCGAGCGTTGTTCCGATCGGGAAAAGCGATTCCATGAGCGGGACGGTGAAGAATGTCTTCGGGGTGACAAGCAGGTAGCGGTCTGCCTTATCGCGATCCAGCGGGAGCAGCCCGCCCTCGTTTTTCACGATGGCGATGGTTTTTCTCGCGAGATCGCGAGACAGTTTCAGGTTTTCCTTTTTCAGGTTTGCGTAGACCGGCGGCGGCATCTGCTCTTTTTCTTCGAACAGGCCGTATTTGATTTTCACGCGCAGGATTCGCCGCACCGCGTCGTCGATCCGTTCCATGTCGAGCTTCCCGCTTTCGAGTGCCGCCTTCATGGCCGCGGTGCCTTTGATATAGTTGTTGGGAGAATCGCCCGCGAACAGTATCATATCCGCGCCTGCCGCAATCGCGAGCACCGAAGCGTCGATCGCATCCATGCTTTTCGTAACGCCGCCCATCGTTATGCTGTCCGTTATCACCAGACCTTCGAACCCCATTTCCTTTTTCAGCAGGCCCGTGATTATTTTTTTAGAAACGGTGGCGACGTTTTTCGCGTCGAGCCCCTCATAGATCTCGTGGCCGATCATCACCGAATCCGCGCCCGCCTCGATCGCCGCGCGGAACGGAGCGAGTATCGTCTTCTCGCATTTCGCGCGGTCCCACCTGTTGACCGGCGCCGACTTATGGGAATCCACGGTGGTTTCGCCCTTGCCGGGGAAATGCTTCACGCACGCGATGCTGCCGTTGTCCTGCAACCCGCGCACGGACTCGGCTGCGCGCGCGCTCACTTTTTCGGCATCGGAGCCGAACGACCGGACATGGTTCATTGTGTTGCCCTTGTTGATCAGCAGGTCGAGAACCGGCGCGAGCGCCATGTGAATTCCGTATGCGTTGAGATCGTCGGACATTATTTTATATGACAGGTAGGTGACATGCGGATCGACCGCCGCGCCGAGCGCGAGGTTGCCCGGGGTATCGACTCCTCCGGTCAGCATATTGATATGCGAGCCGATGCCGCCTTCCTGGTCGATGCTGAACAGCAATGGAATCCCCGTGCCCGTGGATTTCGCTAGCGACTGTATATCCGCCGTGAGTCTCGCGGCCTGTTTACGGTTGAGGACGTTGCGCGGCGCCATGAAGATGAAGCCGCCGAGCCGGTAGTTGACGACGGCGTCGCGAATGGTGTCGTTCATTTCGCGCCCGTTGAAGCCGGGCATGAAAAGCTGCCCGATTTTTTCATCGAGAGACATTTTCGCGAGGATAGCCTCTTCGGGTCCGGCAGGCGCGGGCGGTTTTGCCGGGCCGCTGCATCCCGCGATCATTATAAAAGCAAGTATTAAAAGAGGTATCGCTTTTCTCATATCCAGCCTCCGGCGTGTTTTCGATTCTGTATTTCTAAGATCGTGGTTTATCTGAAATTGATGCCGAACCCCGAGGACATTTTATCGAACAGCCCTTCGGAGATGCCGCGCCCGATTCCCATGGGCGCAATCGAGAGGAAAGACCGCAGCGCGACCATGAGTTCCTCGCGCGGGTCCTCGATCTCGGCTACCATGATGTGCTTGAACTTGCCGAGCGACTCGCACATCCGTATCGCTTCCGAGCGGCCCCCGAGCTGATCGACGAGACCCGCTTTTTTCGCCTCGTCGCCGAGATAAAGCTTGCCGTTCGCCAGCCTGCCGATCTTTCTCGGATCAAGCCCGCGGTTTTCCGCAACGCTTTTCACGAACCTGCTGTGGATATTGTTGATGTGTTCCTGGATCGAGCTTTTTTCCTTCTCGGTGGGTTTGCGGAACGGAACGCCCATGTCCTTGAACTCGCCGGTTTTGTAGCCCTGGTAGCCGACGCCGTATTTTTTCATCATGCCGGAAAATTCGAGGTGTGAACTGATGACGCCGATGCTGCCCACGCCGCTGCACGGGTCGGCGACTATCCGGTCGCATGCGCTCGCAATCCAATAAGCGCCCGATGCGCCGAGGTCGCGAATCCACGCCACCGTGGGGATATCGAGCTTCTTGATGTATTCGGCGATTTCCTTGCTCGGCAGCACCGCGCCGCCCGGGCTGTTGATCTCGAATATCAGCGCGCGAACGTTTCGCCCCGCCGCCCAGCGGATTTTCTTTATTATTCGGTCCGGGTTAACTCCGCCGTAACTCGGTATCGGCATCATTCCAGACCCTATCTGCCCGTATATCCTGATCTTGCCGATTACCCGGCTCGCAAGCGGCAGCGCGAGCATTTTCTGCATCTTTTTTCCCATAACACGTTCATTCTTTTTCATAGTTACTCAAGTGTATCAGCAGGGTAGGCAAAAATCAATGCGAATATCACGCGGCGCGCGCCGATAAAAAAGCCTGTCGAAAGGCGTTGTCTCAGCCGGCGAACTTCTCGCTGATGACTTTGCGGGAGATTTTGTACTCGTCGTCCCAGTTCTTTTTCAGGTGTTTTACGATAACCTCTTCAAGAATCGGCCCTATCACCGGAAACTTGACCCTGATGTAGCCTTCCTGGACCCGGATGAACTCGCTGTCGTTTGTTATTATGTAATAGCCTGTCTGCTCGCACTTGACCATGTCTTTGAAGAAGTATGTCTCGATCCACGTCTTGTATTTCTTGTTCACGCGGTCGTATTCCGTGAACTCGATCCATGTGAGCATCTTCGGCTTGATAAGCTGCTGCGCCACTTTGGGAATCTGGCCGTGAACACACCACTGTCGTTTCCAGAACTTGGATTCATCCGTGATTTTCTCTTCGAGCAGCGTGCTTCCGGTCACGTTTTCCATCTGCGTTTCATCGAACCCGTACTCCTCGCACAGGAACTCGATCGCATCTTTGACGGGTTTTCCCTTGAATCTATGCTCTAATTTGTATTTCATGCGCTCTCTCCACAGAAGCCGGACTGAGCCAATATTATAGTCAGCGGAAACTGAGGCATACAACAAAATATTTTTTTGAAAAAAATGTTTAAGGATTCACAGCGTGGGTATAAGACTTATTAAGCATGACCTTTAGGGCTGTTTATGGCTTGAAAACAAGGAGAGAGGCACGAAAAACAACCCGGCGGCGCGGGATAGTGAAGCGGATTGCCGGAAAAAAGGACACGCGGAAGAGGGAACAAATTACTATTAGATAAATTGAGGAAATAAGTGGTTTTTGTGAAGTCGTGAAAATAAAAGGTGAATACTGAGCGATCCGGCCACGATGCGATATAAAAGCGCCGGCGGAGCCGGGTTTAAAAAGTATTAACCTATCGGATAGATACACTATACAGCATGTATCTGCTCGAATAAGTTCCTCAATTATTACCCTGGTGCCTTTGGGATTATGAAGATTATGGCAACAATGTCGTGATGGATATTGTTGACTGGATTAGTGGCATTAATCTTCGGATCGGGGGAGGAATCGTTATGGTGAACATGGACGAAAAGTTAAAAACTTCAAGAATATTGGTAGTGGAAGACGACCCGGATATGATCGGGCTGATGAGGGAAGCGCTGGAGGACGAGGGCTACACCACGTATGGCGCAACAAACGGCACGGAGGGGTTGAAAGCCATACGCGAGATCCGGCCCGATCTGGTGCTGCTCGACCTGATGATGCCGGGCATGAGCGGGCTGGATGTCTGCCATGAGCTTGAAAAAGACGAGGAACTGAAGAGCACGCCGATAATAGTGGTGTCGGTGAGAAACGAAACAGCAATTAAAATAAAATGCATAATGTCGTGCGCCAACCGGTATGTGACAAAGCCTTTCGACGTGGACCATTTGAAGAAGGAAGTGTGGATGACGCTGCGGCAGAAGAGGCTGTCGGAAATGGTCTATGACCATTATGACAAAAAGGGACAGAGGGGCGATCCCGGCGCGTTCCCGGAAGAGCTGAAAGATGCTCTGGACGATTCTGTGAGTTAAGGTTAGTCGGAATAAATTATTTTCCTGACGCCGCGCTGTTGCAGCGCGGCTTTTTTGTGGGTAGAATCCGGGGATAAAGAACAGCGGGTGAACAGGTGCATGGGACGGAGCCGGGGGGATCGCCGGTTTGACGCGCGTGCGCCTGTGAATCTTATTGTTTTAAGGTTATACTGTTAGCGGAGCAGAAGCCCATGTACGCGGCGCGGTTTGTTTTTTATTGCCGGGACAGCGTGAAAAGACGCAGATGAAAAGAAACAATTACACGGTGTCGGTTGAATTTTACGAGCAGCCTCGCGGCGCGGTGAAGGAATCGTGCGAGGAGGCGGCGAAGGACCTGAGGCGCAACGTGCTTCCGGCGCTGGCGAGGCGGGCGCAAGGCCGGACGCTGATGCTCGGCTGGTCGGACACGCTGAGGCTGACGCCGCCGCAGGCGGATCATTTCGTGGCGCTGGATTTTGCGCACAGGGTGCTGCGCCGGGTGCCGGGCAGACCCAACCTGTCGCGCGTCTGCGCGGAGGCAGTGCAGCTGCCGTTCGATCGCGGCACGTTCGACACGGTTTTCATGACCGGGCTGATCCACCATCTCGCGGAGGACACGCCGATGCTGTCCGACCGGATGATGAGCAGGATTCTGACCGAGGTCGCGCGGGTCATGAAGCGGGACACCAGGCTGTACGTGCTCGAACCGTTCGTGCCTTCGGGTGTCGAGGTTCTGAACCGGGTGTTTTTCTCGGCTGCGCGGCGGGTCATGAACATGCGGGGCATGCCGATGGTGTGTTTTTATTCAGTGGGCAATTTCCGCGTGGCGCTGGACAATAACAATCTCGAACTGTTGTATGTGACGCCGGTGGAGTTCGACTGCAAGGTGCCGGCGGGGTGGATGAAACCGGGCGCGCGGGTGTCTCCCGCGCTCATGCCGCAGAAGGTGAAGCTGCTGGAGATCAGAAAAAAGCATCAGGCTTAATATTGACTCGGGAGCTTTCATTGTTAAAATAACATAGACGAAATTATGAGACTTACCGGTGAAGCATTTTCAAGGCCCACGTATTATATAGATAAATACGGGGATATGAGCAGCGCAGTCGATGATCTCGCTCGGAGCCGATGGCTTGGAGTGGACACCGAAAGCAACAGCCTGCACGCGTATAAAGAGCGGGTCTGCACAATCCAGATATCCAACAAGCGGGCCAATTATATATTCGATCCGATCCGGCTCGGGGATATGAGCGCGCTCGCGCCGCTGTTCTCGGATTCGAGAGTCGAGAAGATATTTCACGGCAGCGATTACGACGTGGGGCTGCTCAAGCGCGATTTCGGATACACCGTCGAGCATATCTTCGACACGATGATCGCGGCGCAGTTCCTGAACCACGAGCATCTAGGCATGGCCGATCTCGTCGAGGAATACTTTGATTTCAGACCCCCGAAAAAGTTCACCAAATGCGACTGGGCAAAAAGGCCGCTCTCGCTCGAACAGATGGTTTACCTCGTGCAGGACACGCAGTACCTGATCGATCTGCGGGGCTATCTCAACGACGAGCTGAAAGAGCGCGACCTGCTGGAGGAGGCCGAGATCGAGTTCGCGCGGCAGGAAAAAAGGCCGCCGATCGTGCCGGCTTACTCGCTCCAGGATGTCTGGAGCATCAAGGGCGCGAGAAGCCTCAATGATAAAGAGCTGTCGATCCTGTACGAGCTGTTTATGTGGCGCGGTAAGCGCGCGAGCAGCATCGACATGCCGCCGTTCAAGGTAATGAACAACAAGGTGATGCTCGATCTGGCGCAGCAGATGCCGAGAAACCGCGAGGAAATGTTCAAAATCAAGGGGATCACCGCGAATGTCTGGCACAGGTCGGGACAGGACCTGCTGAATTCGATCCGCCGCGGCTCGCAGAGACCTGCATCGCGCATACCGCCTCCAAATAAGAAAAAAGGTAACAACACTCGCCAGCCCGTTCACTGGAACGATCAGTATCTCGTCGATGCGCTGAAAAAATGGCGAAACGAAAAAGCCGAGGTTCTCGGCATCCATCATCTCGCGGTTCTTCCGGGCTATGCGCTCGAGGAAGTCGCACGGGTAAAACCGTCCGACGAGTCGCAGCTCGCCTCTATCGAGGGCGTAGGGAAAAAACGCGCCCGGCTTTACTCCGAAAACATTCTCGCGATTATCAAAAAAATGAACTGATACATTCTATTCACGAAGCAAATACGTATACTGTTTATCATAAAAAATATGAAATACAGCACGAATAGTCTGCCGTCATTCCTGCATGCAGTCGGAGACTGTTGAAAAATGTATCGTCGAGAGTTTGATATCCTGAACGCAGTGAAGGATCTCGGCGCTCCCACCGAGACGATGGGAGCGATCAGTTATAGATTCTTCGGTCGCTGCGCTTACTCAGAATGACAAAATGGGCGCAATAGCCATGCAAGTACACATATTATTTGAAGATATATTTTCGTTGTCATTCCTGCGCAGGCAGGAATCCAGTCCTGAATATTTAATTCATTCAGTCATTCACCACTTCACAAACGATTGCCATAGAGATATAATTCAGGCATAAGTATTCAGCATAATCAGTAATCATTAGTAGAAAAGAAAAACCAGAGACTGGATCACGCGCCTTCGCTGTGATGACAACAGGAGGGGCGGTGAGGACAAAAGGCATGCGGACCGACAGTCCGCGTAGTCGAGATTGCCGCGTCGCTCGCCGAGCGACAGGCCCGGCTCACTCCTCGCAATGACAGAACAAGAAACATTAAGGTATATTCACAAAAAGCCTGTTAACGGAGAAAATCAGTAAATGGACAAGAAGCGGCCTGGGCCGCCTCGCAATGACGCATTAAGGTATTTTCACAAATACAAACCATCCACGAAGTGAGAGCGCAAGAGGACAAAAAGCAGGCCGGCCTGCCGTCATTCCGGCATGCAGTCGGCAGGAATCCAGGAAACTCCGTTTAACCCGGATTTCTCACAGAGAAATCCGGAAAACCGCGATAAGGCCAATCCTGCTGCGCCGGGTGGCATGCACAAGCTTTGCTCTGTGTATGAATCAGCCGGTCACATACGCAACAGTATGCTCCCTCACCACTCACTTGCTGTTCCTTCGAAAAACGAAGGATGGGGGGCTCGGGAGACCTTGACCCGCCGGAAGACATTATCCTCAGGAGAATCTGGCTTCACGATTTTTAACCTGCACTGGTGAGAAATGCAGGTTAAGACATTCACACTTCAGCGGGCA
>Ga0116162_10001496_pt1 | contig 15290 bp, 11 predicted proteins | sample AD_UKC105_MetaG_FD_89875 | JGI IMG/M metagenome (GOLD analysis project Ga0116162, IMG submission 89875) | Active sludge microbial communities of municipal wastewater-treating anaerobic digesters from Hong Kong - AD_UKC105_MetaG | ecosystem: Engineered > Bioreactor > Anaerobic > Digestate... | reverse complement strand
GAACGGCAAGTGAGTGGTGAGGGAGCATACTGTTGCGTATGTGACCGATCCCGAATCGCCGCTGTGACGCAGTAGGATTGGCCTTATCGCGATTTTCCGGATTTCTCTGTGAGAAATCCGGGCTAACAGCACCCCCGCCACCGCAGGAGGGCAGCAGACAGGCGACGAGGATGATTTCCCCGATCAGCATCGTTTTGCTCAATCTCTCTCTCAATCCTTCTCCTCAATCCTCACGGCCCGGGATGGTAGTCCAGCTTTCTCGCGTACAGCCCGTAGCTCATCTCCGCACTGCCGTCCGCATACATTACGTGCAGCACATAGCTCATATCGACATAATAAATGAACCGCTCATCCCCCGACATCACAGGCGTTTCCACATTGTTCACCCCTTCCGGAACCGGCCTGTCGTGTTTTTCGGTTCCGTCCGAGTTCATTTCCCGCAGCTTGAAATTATCCGACAAACTTACTCCCTCGGTATAAAGTATTTTTCCTCCCGGAGTCCATGATGCATACATTTCAGTCAATAAGCTATTTGTCAAATTCTGTTGATTGCTACCATCCGCATCCATCCTATATACTTCTGAGTTCTGTACGGTCAAATCAGCAATGAAAAGTATCGACGACCCATCATATGAATACTTTGCAAACATTGTCCCGTTCGAGAGCCTCATGTTCGTGAGCTGCGTTATATCTGTATAATCGCTGTTCATCCTGCACACTTCGTCATAATTGTTCACATAGCAGGTAAAAACTATCTCATCTCCGTCAGGCGAATAATCACCGGGATACGCATAATCTATCGGCACTTTCACGTATCCCGTGCCGTCGACATTGATCTCACACATGTTCCTCATTGTTCCCGTCGGATTGCACCCATACAGTATTTTCGTTCCATCCGGCGACCAGCATGGATCGCGATCCAATGTCGTGTTTATCGTCAGCAAACGAAGATCTGTACCATCCGCATTCAATATGAAAATATCTTCGTCTCCGTTCCCCATAGCATAATAGGCAATCCTGCCTTCAGGATGTGCCGCATAAACCGTCACATAATCGGGCTCGCTCTCTAAATAACCGTCTTTCACCGTGAGCTTAAACACGTAAGAACCTTCCTCTGCCGGCACAAACACCGGCTTCTGCCCCGTTGTCGACGACAGGCTCGATTCCGGCCCCGACACCTGCTCCCACCTGTATGTAATATCATCACCATCCGGATCGCTGCTTCCCGTACCATCAAGCGTGTATGAGTTCTGATGAAATGTGTAACTCGCTATTATATCCCCGGCCACCTGCTCATACGTATAATAAGTTGCCGCAAACGTTTTCCCGTCAGCCCCTGCATCAGCCACCGGCCTGTCGTTACCCGCAGGATTCAACTCGAACTCAACAACCGCAGTCTGCCCCTCCGTTACTGTTACACTCCTGTCCCCGACATCTCCGAACCCGGGTTGAACCAGCGTCACAGCGTGTTCCCCGGCACATATATCATTAAGCGTTCTGCTCAATGTCGCCGGAATCGTCAGAGCCGTTTCCTCTCCGTCCAGCACTATCTCCCCGCCGGATATATTTGCCTCTACCCTTATGAACCCGGAGTCAGACGGTGATATCGTAGCTCCTCCGCTGCCGCCGACCGTCGACGTCTTGTTCGCGCTCACGGTCACCTGATACTGTTTCGCGGCATACCCGCTTTTTTCTATTCTCACCGTGCATGTGCCGGCCGGCAGCGTGCTCACTTTAAAATAGCCCGACTGGTTTGTCGTCGTGCTTTTCACAGTGCTTCCGCATGTCGCTCTTGTTGTCGCGCCCTGCACCGCTTTATACCCTGCCGGCGCCGCCTCGCTCACCCGCAACGAACTCTCACTCCCGATCGTCGCATACACATAACCATCTATGCTCCCGTATGCCGGAACGTACGCCGTAGTGCCGCCTCCACCCCCGCCACCACAGGAGGGCAGCAGACAGGCGACGAGGATGATTTCCCCGATCAGCATCGTTTTGCTCAATATGCCTTTCATTCTCCTCAATCCTCACGGCCCGGGATGGTAGTCAGGACGATGGCCATATACCCCATAGCTCATATCTGCACTTCCATCTGAATACATGATATGTAATATTCTGTTGACATCTGTATAAATTATAAATTCTCCATCGTATGACATTGTGGGAGCAGATACCCCATGCACGCTGTCAGGTACTGGCCAGGCTTGTTTACCGCTTCCATCAGTGTTCATGACATATAAATATTCAGTTGCTCCGAGATACTGAGATTCAGAATATAAAATTCTTCCATCAGATGCCCAACTTGCATAAAAATGTGTAATTGAATTGTTTGAAAGATCTGTCTGATTGCTACCATCAGCATCCATTATCTTTACGTCATAATCATCGCCCAGCCCACTGACAAACAAGATTTTGTCACAATTATCTGAATAGACAGGTCTTAAATCCCCCCTGTTGTCATTAGTAAGCTGTGTCAGGCCTGTTCCAAATATTCCTATTTGATATATATCGTCATTACTCCTTCCATCCTCTGCCTGGCTGAATAGTATTTTGACATCGTCGCATGACCATGACGGGGTTATGTTAGAAACGGAATTGTTCGTGACACTAAAAGCTCCTGTCCCGTCTGCATTCATGATTTTTATCTGCATTGTTGCTCCAGTTGCAGCAGATTGAAACACAATCCTTGTTCCTGTATTCGACCACTTCGGATTTTGATCGTCCGCAGTGTCTGAAGTTATTTGCTTAAAATCACTACCATCCGCATTCATGGTTTGTATCTCCGCATCGTTGCCATCAATGACCCAAAACACAAGTTTCCCGGCAGGACGTTTAGCATAAACAGAAACATAGTCCGGCAAGCTGTTATTCAAGCCGTCATTAACAATCAGTTGAAATGTATATGTGCCGTCCGCAACAGGCTTGAATGTTGGTTTTTCATCACTGCTTGATGACAAAGCCACACTTGGCCCTTCGGTTTGCAGCCAACTGTATGTGACTGTATCTCCATCAGGATCAAAACTGCCCGTCCCATCAAGCGTATATATATTGTCATGAGGAGTGTAATCCTGAACGCTTCCGTTTTCGGTATAATAAGTCGCCACAAACGTTTTCCCGTCTTCTCCCGCATCAGCAACCGGCGGGTCTGTTCCAGGCTCTATCAATTCAAAATATACATGTGCCGTGCTTCCTTCCGTAATATTCACTGTCTGATTATTTACCGGCGTGTATCCTGTGCTGTCGACTCCAACATCATGACTCCCAACGGATATGTTTGCGAACGTATAGCTCAAGCTTGCCGGTATCGAAATGTTTGTACTCTTTCCATCAATAATTATCCCGACACCGGAAATATTCGCTGTGACCATGATTGATCCTGAAGACACGGGCGATACTTTAACCCCGTTGCTGCCGCCTATCCTCGTGGTTGTATCCGCGCTGACATTTGCAATATTCTGAATGGACGAATACCCCGACTTCGAAACTAAAACTGTCCATGAACCCACATACAATGAACTCAACTTGAAATAGCCGCCGCTGTTTGTGCTCGTCGATTTCGATGAGGTTCCAACACTTGCCGTCACTCTTGCGCCTTCGAGAGGCTCATATCCCGGTTGTGCATCAAGAACTATTCTTGACGCCGGAGTACTGCCTATTGGAACATACACATAACCGTCTATGCTCCCGTATGCCGGAACGTACGCCGTAGTGCCGCCTCCACCCCCGCCACCGCAGGAGGGCAAAGCAAATAAATTAAAAATCAAAATAAAATATATATACTTGTGCTTCATATACTAATCCTCATTAATTAAGGCATTGTGAAATTTGGACATATATAATTATCTGAGCCAGAGTCATAACACACACGGCAACGATTTATACTGTCTTCTTGCAACTGCCCACATCTTTCCTTTCCTCTTTTTGCAAAAAACACCTCATGGAGGTCGATTCTGCCGTCGAGGTTGATATCGACTTTTTCGAAGCCGGGGGTCGCGGTCATGTCGCCTGCCACGAGGTAATATTCCTTGATCTCCGCAAGGTCGCGCAGATTGATGATCATGAAGTTCGTGCCCGCAGGCTCGGTCTTTATATCGATATCCTTGATCTTCACGAACTCGACCGAACCCGTGTCACGGTTGTACCATCGGATGCACTTCCGCGCATCTTCAGCCGAGATGCCCTGTGTGTCGATCGCCTCCGCGGGATCGAGACTCACAGGCACGCAGAAGTTGTTATACTTGTACGTTTCTCCCGTATAGTTCTTACCGAAAAACGCCCTGATCACCTGTCTGCCTCCTGATAAAAACTGAATTGATACTTGATCAATGTTAAATTTGAAAAGGTTGTTTCAAAGACAGTTAACTTTTGCACTGATTGTTTTATGTTTGAATTATAGCAACTCTATCTTCATTTGTCATTAATTTGTTTTTCGTTTAAGGGATTGTTTGTATTGGACAGAAAGAGAATTAGGTTGCTTGCCGGATTCCGGTATCCTGAGACGGGAAATGACGACGCAACGCGGCAGAACAGGTATTATCACGATATTACGGATTCCTTTGTGATAAATCCGGTGTTAGGGCAATTGTTTTGATAGTGCCTGTAGTTTTCTGATTCATGCACAAGCTTTGTGCATGTCACCCGTCGGGCGCAGAGCGCCCGGCTATCGCGTTACGACGCAGAGCATCGTAACGAGGGGGGTGTGTTGCCAGTGTTTGTATTTTGCTGATTCATGCACAGAGCAAAGCTTGTGCATGCCACCCACGAGGGGGGGGGATTTGCATTTAATCCACGGCACCCGGCGGGCAGAAAATGGGAGGATAACAGGATTACGACAGAAAGCCGGGGATGTATAAAAACCGTTATGCAATATAATTCTATGGTTGCAGATAATTTCATGCGGCGAAGTCGAAATTGTCGGTTTTCACAGCTATATGTAACAGGTAGTTCCCATAAAAACAGTAAAAAACAAATATTCAACAGTATTCACAATATGGCATGATAATTGCTCGCTATTTGGCGTCCGGATGGAGACCAGACAGGAGTGAGATAATTGAGCGAATCAAGCAGACCAAGGCCTTTTTTATTACCGGCGATTATTTCGTTTGTCATCGGACTGATAATAATCTATCTGGCCTTCAAAGCAGGCGTATGAACTGCGATTATTCAGTTGCCACGTAGTTGACCACGTTAGCTTGCTATATCCAAATACAGATACTGATTGAGCGATGGTGCAAAACGGGATAATATATTCCCGATGCGCGGAGAAAAAGATTCAAAAAGAAAAGATAGGGAACGCGGGAAGCGGGCCCGGCTGCTGCTGGGCGTGTTTGTTGTCGCGGCGCTATGGATTCGTGTTTACAGGGTGGGCGAGCCGATCGGCGGGTATCATGCGTTCAATGAGGCATGGTATGCGCTGATTGCTTCGAATTATGACTCGGTGAAGGATTTTCTTTTCCCGATAAGCGTGCAGGGGCATGTCGATTACAATGTGACGCCGCTTCTTTCATATCTGCTTTATTTCAGTTGCCGCGCATTCGGCTGGACGGTTGCGGCGATGCGTGCGGTGCCGATCCTGTTCAGCGTCGCGACGCTGCCGTTGCTGTATCTGCTCGGGAAAAGATTGTTCGGTCGCAGGGCGGGTCTGGCTGCGGCGGCGTTTTACGGTTTCATGCCGATGCCGGTTATTGTGGGCAGGAACATTCAGACGGATGCCCTGTATGTGTTCATGATGCTTGCCTCGCTGCTTTTGTATATGGCGGCGCGGGAAAAAGAGCGCGGGACGTCGATGTGGATACTGTGCGCGGGGTTTGTTTTCGGGCTTGCGTTCATGTGCAAGCAGTTCGCGGTGTTTCTGGTTCCGGCGGTGTTTTTGTGGGAGCTGATACGGAACAGGGGCATGAAGTGGCTCGGGTGGGAACACGCTGTTTTCGCGCTGGGGGCGCTGGCGGCCAACCTTCCGTTTTTCGGTTATCACTTTCTGTTCAACAGGCGGGAAATGATAACGGATATGTTCAATGAGCGGCAGGTCGCTATGCCGGGCGGAGCCGATCTCGGTTACATCGCCTCGGAGTGCTTCTGGGGATTTTCACCACTGATTTTCATGCTTCTGATCGTCTCGATTATATTCTTCGTTGTATTCCGGCGCAGGCGGTCCGCTGTTCTGCCGCTGGTTTCGATTGCTGTTTTCCTGGCGTTTTTTTTGTTTGTCAACATGCACAGCTATTACCTGATGTTCACCGTTCCATTCGTCTGCCTGCTGGCCGGCGGGCTGATTCAGGAGAAGCTTACCGTTAAGGGAACGGTGGTCATCGCGGGAACAATTATCGCCGCCTGCCTGTTTCAGTCATTACTGTTTATGTGCTCCGTAAAGTATGGATACGGCGAGTTCGAAGCTGTCGGGAAAATGATGGCCGAGCGGGACCGGCCTGTGATCGTCGCCATGAATAACTTTGCCGGGAGTTATTTTCCAGTGATAAGTTATTATGTAAAAGATGATGCGAGCCTGGCGCTTGAGTCCGATGTCGTGAAAGACGGCGGGAAATCGGATTTCGGGGACCGGGAAGTGTTTTTGCTCGGGTTCGCGTACGAGGACGATGACCGCATGCCGCCGGCGCGGATTTATATCAGGAGACCGCTGTACGGGCTGGAGATTTTCGGCCGAACGTTTGTGGCGGAGCCGATGGGCGAGCATTTTTTCAGGATAGACGGGGTAAAAACGCTGAAAACAGGGAATATTTTTGATACTGGAATAAAAACGGTCGCCTGGGAGCGGAGCCTGGTTCTCGGGGCGGTCGAGCCGGGACATGGGCTGGATATTCAGGGCGGCAGGATTGATTTTCGGTCACCTGTAAATAAGAATTTACGAAACGAGCAGGGGCGGTAGCGATGAAGTATTCGTTAAAAAGCGAAGTGAAGGAAGTCAGGGCGTTTGGGGAAGACTGCTATGAACTGAGGCTGAACTGCCCCGAAATAGCGGCGTGCGCCCGGCCCGGGCAGTTTGTGCAGTTGAAGGCCTGGGAAGGCCCGGAACCGCTGCTGCGGAGGCCGATAAGCATAGCCGGCGTGCCGGACCCGGATTCGATCCTGCTGTGGGTGAGAAGGGTCGGCAGGGGAACCGGGCTTATCACCGGGGTTTTGCCCGGGGATACGATGGAGGTTGTGGGGCCGCTCGGAAATGGATTTTCGCCGGTGAGTGAAGGCGAGGTTGTGTATATGGTGGGCGGTAAGCTCGGCGCTGCGCCGATGCGGTTCTTTTCGACCGGGAAGGGGCTCGGGGCCGGGAGCAGGTTTTTTTACGGCGCGGCCTGCGAGTGTGATCTCGATCTGCTGGGTGATCCTGTTATCGAATGCCTCGATGTCTGCGTGGCGACGGAAGACGGCTGCGCGGGCACGAAGGGTTTTGTCACGGAGGCGCTTGTCCCGGCGATGGAGGAGAAGAAGCCTGACCGGATTGTGGCCTGCGGGCCGCACGGGATGCTCAGGGCGGTAGCGGATATCGCGGAAGCTGCGGGTGTGGTGTGCGAGGTGTCGATGGAGACATACATGAGCTGCGGGATCGGGGCCTGCATGGGTTGCGCGGTTCCGGTGAAAGAAGGAGGGCCGTACATGCATGCGTGTACCGACGGCCCGGTTTTCGATTCGAGGATTATTGACTGGGAGGCGTTTTGAGCAAAGTAGACCTGAGTGTTGATCTTGGCAGGATAAAGCTTAAGAACCCGGTTCTTGTGTCGTCGGGAACGTTCGGCTACGGGCGGGAGTTCGGTGATTTTTTCGATGTGGGACGGCTCGGCGGGATAGTCACGAAGGCGATATCGCCCGCGCCGAGGGAAGGGAACCCGCCGCCGAGAACGATTGAAACCGCCGCGGGATTGCTCAACGCCATCGGGCTGGAAAACTGCGGTCTGGATGCGTTTGTCGGGGAGAAGCTGCCTTATCTGAGCGGTCTGGATACGGCTGTGATCGTGAATGTGGCTGGCCGTTGCGAGGATGATTACGTAAAGGTCGTGGAGCGGCTGACGGGTGAAGAGGGTGTTGACGGATTTGAAATAAATATATCGTGTCCCAACGTCAGCGAGGGCGGGATCGAGTTCGGCACCTGCCCGGAAACTGCGGCGCGGCTGACTGCGGCGTTAAGAAAAAAAACGGATAAAGAGCTGATAATCAAGCTTTCTCCGAACGTTACGGATACATCGCTGATAGCGCTTGCGGTGAAAGATGCGGGCGCGGATGCGCTGTCGCTCGTCAATACATACAGGGGAATGGCAATAGATGTGGAAACCGGTCGGCCGGTTCTGGGGAACAAAACCGGCGGTCTGTCGGGCCCGGCGATCAAACCGCTTGCTTTATATCAGGTGTATCAGGTATCATTTAAAGTCAATTTGCCGGTTATCGGGATGGGCGGGATAGTCAGCGCCGGGGATGCGATGGAATTTATCTTCGCGGGCGCGGATGCGGTTTCAGTGGGAACGGCTAACCTGGTGAATCCTGCATCCAGTGTCGAAATTCTCGAAGGCATAGAAAAATATTGTATTGATCGTGGAATAGGCAGGGTTTCCGACTGTTCGGGACGGTAGCATAAATTTTAATTGATCGGGCGCAATGGGATCTGAAGAGAAAAAAATCCGCGTTATGGTAGTCGAGGATTCGGCGTACATGCGATATGTGCTGTCCGAGATACTGAGCGGTGAGCCGGGCATGGAGGTCGTGGAGAAGGCGCGGGATGGTATGGACGCGCTCGAGAAGTTGCATAGCGCAGTGCCTGATGTGATAACGCTTGATGTTCAGATGCCGAGGATGGACGGCCTGACGTTCCTTGCGGAGTTGCGCAAGAATTATCGGATACCGACGATCATGATAAGCAGCCTGACGCACGAAGGCGCGGAAGACACAATGAGGGCGCTCGAACTGGGCGCTATCGATTTTGTACCCAAACCTTCAGGCGGGACAACGTCGCTCACGCTTGACGATATAAGGCCGATGCTGGTTGAAAAAGTGCGGATGGCCGCTCTCATAAAACCGATAGTGATGAAGAGTATCGTATCCGATACGCTTGAGAGGGAGCGCGAGGAAGACAGGAAGAACGAGGTCGGAATTCAGCCTCTGCCGCGGGTGAAACCGCCGTCGGAACTGATACTGAAAAAAACGCCCGAGGAGCGCCGGACTCTCGTATTAAAAAAAGTTGTCGCGATCGGATGCTCGACAGGCGGGCCGCGCGCATTGACGGAAGTCGTCAAGAAATTACCCGGTGATCTGAACGCGGGAATCATCGTAGTACAACATATGCCTCAGAGGTTTACTACTTCGCTGGCGGAGAGGCTTAATGAAATATCTGAGATCGAGGTGCATGAGGCTAAAAACGGAGACAAGGTGATGCCGGGCGTGGTGTATATTGCGCCGGGTGATTATCACATCCAGGTCGGGAGAAGCGACACGATTTATCTGAACCAGGACCCGCATTGCCATGGGGTAAGGCCGTCGGTGGATGTAATGATGAAGTCTGTAGCGAAACAGTATGGATCGAAGAGTGTCGGGGTGGTGATGACGGGGATGGGTGTTGACGGCAGGGACGGGACAACGGATATTAAAAATGCCGGGGGAACGGTATTCGCGGAACACGAATCGACATGCGTGGTGTATGGAATGCCACGCGTGGTTGTGGAAAGCGGAAACGCCGACAGGGTTCTGATTCTTCCCAGAATTGCGGACGAACTCGTGAAGTTCATCGAAAAATAATCATTCCTTTACAACAGGATAAATAACACCCAAAAGGCGTCTTGACGTCGTTGACGGCGGGACTGGTTGCATTCCGCGCCGTGTCAACGGTTGCGGAAAAAATAATAATTGTAGCAAACCACAAAATGATTATTGAATGCAAAGAATACGATAAGCTACGATTTCTTTCCGGGTTCTTTCTGTGTTATGCTATATGAACCGTATGTCATTGAAAATCAGCAAGATTCAGTCTTCCAGGACTTTTTTAAGAGCTTCACCGTAGTCGAAATCCCATCTTAACAGTGACCATGTGGTGCATTTCTCGCAGTAGGGCCGGTCACTGAAATCCAGGTCGAGATGTGCCTGCCTGAGCTTTTTCATCTCCGGGCTGTTCCAGGCGTCTTCCATGCTTATTCCGGCTTTGAGATCGAACATGACCGATTCGTTGCACCAGTCGTTGAAGCAGTACCGGATTTTTCCGTCTGCCGTAACGGTCATCCTTCGCCATGGGACAAGGCATGGTTTCCTGCTGCTCAGGTCGCCAGATTCCTTTTTGTCTTTTACCAGCCCGCCGAAGTTTGTGAACACCCGCGTTATTACCCTGTCTACTTTCGGTTCCCAATATTCTTTGAAAGGGGAAATTTCGTTTTGAGTTTCGGGCATTTCGATCAGGCTCACCATGATTTTGGTTTTTGCGCTGTGCGAGTCTCTGGCCCGAACAAGTTCTTTTACCCTGTCAACGATAAGGTTGTATTCATCGGAGGGCCTTCCGGGCCGCATCAGGTTGTAAGTCTCGGGCGAGAAAGCGTTCAGGCTTACCTCGACGACATCAATGCCCAGCTTGATGAGACGTTCTATTTTATCATGTGTCAGGAGTGTGCCGTTGGTGTTTAAAGTGGTTGGCCTCAACTCGAGTTTTTTCGCGTATTCGACCATATCGAGAAACCGGGGGTGGAGCATCGGCTCGCCGTCGCAGGTGAACCGGAGTATCGCGCCGGGGTGTGCTGCGATTTCGTCGGCCACACGGGTGAAAATATCCCAGTCGAGATATGCCGGGTGGTAGTCGGCACGTTTCTTGATTTCGCCGTACGCGCAGTGAACGCATTCGAGGTTGCAGGCGTTTGTTATCACGACGTGGGTCATCGCTGGAAACGCCGCTTCAAGTTCGTTCGAAAATCCGTATTTCATCTCTTCAGCCATTCTTCAATTTTCTTCTTTCTGTCGGAGTCTCTATTGAAATTAATTCTTTCCCATGCTTCTTTCCTGAACCGCAGCACATCTTCCGGCTGGAAATCGGGTGTTCGGATGTGGCCTTTGCCGAACCCGAACACGAGCGAGTCGTCGCAGAAGCCGTCGGACAGAAAACCGCTTTCTTTGCATATGTCGTACATTTCGGTGCCGGGGTAGGGTGTGGCGATCGAAAACGAAACGTAGTCGCATTCAATCTCTTCGGCGAACTTCACCGTCTGTTCGATCTGTTCGAGAGTTTCGCCGGGGAACCCGATCACGAACATGCCTGTGGTTTCGATCCCGGCATCCCTGAACTTACGGGCGAACCCGCGCGCCTTTTTTATGTTGAGCGGTTTATGGACGATCTTCGAGAGTACTTCCTGGCAGCCGCTTTCAAACGCGAGATAGACGGAGTAGCAGCCTGCGGCTTTCATTTTTTCGATGATGCTTTCGTCGAGCGCGTAGAGAGCGATACCGTTCGGGGTCATCCATTTGAGGTCGAAGTTGCGCTCGACCATGCCGTCGAATATCGCCGCGGCGCGCTTGCGGTCCCATGTGAGGTTATCGTCGAGGAACGCGAGTTCGCGAATACCGTAATCCGTAATCAGGCTTTCGATCTCGTCGAGAACTCTGCCGGGCGAATGGGCGCGGTATTTTCTGCCCATCATGTGGCGCGCGTCGCAGAAGATACATTTTGCCGGGCAGCCGCGCGAGGTGACGATGCTGGTATGCGGTTTTCTCAGCGGGCCGAAACGGTATGCGCGGGGCGTGTCGCCGTAGAGGTCCATCCTCAGGTATTTCCGCGCGGGCATGGGCAGGGAATCGATGTCCTCTATAAAGCTTTCACGCGGGTTTATCAGCGTCCGCCCGTCCGGGGTTCTGAACCCGATCGCCTGCGGGATCAGGTTTTGATCGCCTTTGATAATCGCCTTGAGCAGCGCGGGAAATGTCTCGTCGCCTTCACCCAGCGACACGAAGTCCACATTGGGGTCGGACATCGCTTTGCCCGGCTGCGTGGTGGGATAAATGCCGCCCATTGTGACTATCACGCCGGGCACTGCTTCCTTTGCGATTCCTGCGACATCATGCGCGGTTATGTACTGGTCGGTTCCCCCGCATGATATTGCAACGACGTCGGGGTTGAAGGCCTGAATTCTTTTTTTTATGTCTTCGTAGCTGAGCCCGACCCGTTTGACGAGTTCGTGAAAATCGAATTCAGTTTCAAAACCTTCAATCACGGAGTCCAGCACGTCGAGCGAATAGTCGTTCTGCGTGACTGCGGCGAGGCAGGCGATGCCGAGCGGTGGCGCGGTTCTTTTCACGGCCTCTTCTTTCGGCATGAGAAGCGGCGGTATGATAAACTGAATTTTTTGTATTCCGCGCTTTATCAAGTCGTGCCTTTCCCTCTTGTATCGCTGTTAGTTTTTCTCGGTCTCACCCGGGTATTATAAATGTTTGATGTTTCGGCCAGAAGGGCGCGGCATCTCGAGTTGAGTTCCTCGCTCAACTCCAGTTCTCTTTCAGCCGGGATCAGGTCCGAGTAAATCGGCACGTTCGGAAAAATGAAATCCGGAGAAACGGTGTCGATCCAGTTATGCTGGTGCCATTTCGTTTCGGAGTCGAAGAGCCGGGTGCCGGGGAAAATCATCATAGGATAGAAATCGCCGGGATAGAAATGGTAGTTCTTGATCCAGCGTTCGACGGTTTCGAGCTGAGAAAAAATATCGTCCTCGCTCTGGCCGGGCAGCCCGACGATGAAATGTGCCATCGGAGTGATGCCGGCCTCGTATGTCAGCCGGATGCCGTTTTCGATCTGCTCGTAAGTCTGGTCTTTGTTGATGGCGCGGAGAAAACGGTCGTGCAGCGATTCCACTCCGTATGAGATCAGCACGCAGCCCGCGCGGCTCATTGAATTCAGCGTGTCGCTGTCCACGACGTTCAACCTGCCCATCGCGTACCATTTCAGCCTGTCCAGTCCGCGCCGCACCATCTCGTCGCACAGACTGCGCACCCATGCCGGCGAAACAGTGAAGAGCAGGTCGTAAAAGAACAACCCGGGCTGCGGGTATTTCTCGACAAGCTGCTCGATTTCATCGCAGACCAGATCGGGTCGTCTGCCCATCCATTTGCGGAAAACCGACGAGATGCAGAAAGCGCACCTGTAAGCGCAGCCACGGCTTGCGGCAACAGTGTTGGCGTCGATCCTGCCGTGAACCGGCGAGTCGATGTAAGTTGTGTAATCCTTGATAGGAAGCAGGTCGCGCGCCGGGGGCGGCAGTTCGTCGATGTGGAAATTTTCCACCGGTTCGTTGCGACGTATGCTGCCGGAATCGAGCCGGACCGCGCCGGGCGCACGGCTCACGGAACCTCCGTCGCGGAGAATCTCGCACAACCTGAGCAGGGCTTTTTCGGAATAGCCTTCGAGCACGGCATCCGCGTGTCCGAAATTCAGCACGCTTTCAGGATCTCCGCTCGCGTGAGGGCCGCCGAACACCACAGGCACCGAAAGCTCGTTTTTGCAGAACGAGGCAACCCGCGCGGCGTTCGGAAAATTTGTTGTCATGCAGGTTATACACACGAGGTCGGGATTTATATCGCGGATCAGGTTCTCGCGGTTTTCCCACAGTTCGCGGGTGCGGAAGTCAATGATGTGAACATCCTCGAAACCGTTTTCTCTCAACACTGCGGCAAGCGTCGCGATGCCCAGCGGCGGCATGTAGTGATGAATCGATTCGCCGTGGTATCCGGCTGGTTGAATGAATAATATTCTCATAAATCCGGTTCAGTAAATCGGCGCAAAAGCCGAAAAGTTATAACTGCATTATGAAAAAACGGGAGTCTTATAGCAAGAGCCGGAGAATATTGGGATTTCGGGCGCAGGCGTTTTTTTGCGTTTGATTTGCCGGTCAGAGGTTCTTGAGTTCCTCGAATTCGGTTTTCGTGACGGCCATTATGTACTTCTCGCTGTAGCCTTTGCCGGTCTCTTTTTTCTTTCGGAGCAGACCTTCGCGGCTGAACCCGCAGTATTCGTAAAGCTGTATCGCGCCGTAGTTGTCCGTTCTCACCGTCAGGAAAACCCTGTTGAGTCCGATATCGTTGAAACAATGATTGAGGAAGAGCAGCATGGCTTCGCGCGCATAACCTTTTCCCCTGTCTTTGGGGCTGCCGATAAAAATCGTAAGGTGAGCATGCCTGGGCTTCACTTCCAGATCGCTTACGGCGATGTTGCCGACATGTCGCCCGCTGCGTCTTATGGTTATTGCATAGATCTGTTTCGAAGGGTCTTTTTTGTATGCGCTGAACCATTTGTTCTGGTAATTTTCATTGAGGCTGATGTCAATTTCCATCAATCTCGCAAGCTTGGGTTCATCCATCCATTTAACCATCAGTGGCAGGTCCGACTGCCTCAGTGGTCGAAGCACAACACGCTTGCCGATGATTTTGCTCTTCATTTCGAACTCCCCTCCCGGTATTCTGAGCAAAGGACGCGATTAAAGGCCCTTCAATATTAATATTTAACAGAAACTGCGCTTTAGCGGTCAAATTTTAACACAAGCAGGGTAGAGATACAAAAAAATATTTATCCGGATTGGGCTGTGAAAAAAATCATGTGATTTAACCGGTCGGAAATAACCGGTGTGCTGCAATAAAATTTAAGGACTTCACGCACAAAGAACGACGCTTTGTACGTGGCACAATAAAGAATATTATTACATTAAGGAGTGGATCACGCGCCTTCGCGGTGATGACAGCGGGGAAGACCTTGCTTCAGCGGATGACGTTCCATAAGGAATGTTCTACGCTCCCACCGGAGGTGTATAGACCGGGGAGATAGGTAACAGACGTTCGGGGACATGGGTAACACATTAAAGAGATATATATGACTCTTACTCCCTCGCACCACAAAACCCTGTCTTCTATAGTGTTGTCATCCCTGAATGTCTTTGTCAGGGATCCAGTCTTTTTTTCTCCATGACTGCCTGCATTTCTGTACCCCGCGCTCGTCATTCCTGCATGCAGTCAGCCGGAATCCAGAGAAGATATTTCCACTTCAGTGATTGCGTTCCATGAAGATTACCCGTAAAAGTCGAGATTGCCGCGTCGCTCGCCGTTGAAAAAAGCGTCTGGTAGCCGCCTCGCAATGACAGAACAAATAACATTAAGGTTTGCACGCACAAAGAACGACGCTTTGTACGTGGCACCCAAAAGAATATTATTACATTAAGGGGTGGATCACGCGCCTTCGCGGTGATGACAGCGATGGGGACAGTGAAGACAACTTCGGAGCTGTTGAAAAACTCCCGCTCTGTCATTCTGAGGAAGCGCAGCGACCGAAGAATCTCAATAAT
>Ga0116162_10001492_pt1 | contig 15315 bp, 12 predicted proteins | sample AD_UKC105_MetaG_FD_89875 | JGI IMG/M metagenome (GOLD analysis project Ga0116162, IMG submission 89875) | Active sludge microbial communities of municipal wastewater-treating anaerobic digesters from Hong Kong - AD_UKC105_MetaG | ecosystem: Engineered > Bioreactor > Anaerobic > Digestate... | reverse complement strand
GTCAGGCGCGCGGCCCGCAACCAGGGTATCGGCCTGCAACAGGTACGGCCATTGCTCGCTACGATTCACCCGGCGATCGCCGAGTATCGCGCACTGTTTCGGCCGCAGCAGGTGGAGAAATTGCGCGGACAACGTGAACTGGCGCGCCAGGCGATGCGGATGTTCGAGGAATTCCGGCCGCGACTGGTCGGCGCCCTGGTGCGCGGCGACGGGCCGTTCGAACGCGTCCGCCTGCTGCTATTCGCCGAAACGCCCGAACAGGTGGCGATGCATCTGGCCGACCGCCACATCCCGTGGCGGGAGTCGGAGATCGAACTGCACTATTCGGGTGGGAGAAGGCTGGCGCGGCCAGCGCTTCTGTTTGTCGCCGGCGAGACCACGGTGGAACTCGTCATCCTCGAGGCAGGGGCACACAGCGATCCACCGCGTGATCCCCTTACCGGCGGCCGCATGCCAATGCTCGACACCGCCGCCCTCGATACACTGCTGCAGCCCGGGACGGGCTGATCAGCGCTGCACGACCGGTACGTAGTCGCGCGCCCCGGCGCCCTGGTAGAGCTGGCGCGGACGCCCGATTCGGTGCTTCGGATCATCAAGCATCTCCATCCAGTGACTCACCCAGCCTGCCGTGCGGGCTATCGCGAACATCACGGTGAACATGCTGTCAGGGATGCCCAGGGCACGATAGATAATGCCGGAATAGAAATCGACGTTGGGGTAGAGCTTCTTCTCGAGGAAGTACTCGTCCTTGGATGCGATCTCCTCCAGGCGCATCGCCAGTTCAAACAGCGGGTTATTGCTGTCGGCCAGCTTCTCCAGCACCTGGTAGCACACCTCGCGGATGATCTTGGCGCGCGGGTCGTAGTTCTTGTAGACGCGGTGACCAAAGCCCATCAGGCGGAACGGATCGTCCTTGTCCTTCGCCTTTTCGAGATACTTGTCGATGTTACGCACGTCGCCGATCTGCTCGAGCATATCGAGCACCGCCTCGTTCGCCCCACCGTGTGCCGGCCCCCACAACGAGGCGGTACCGGCAGCGATGCAGGCAAACGGATTGGCGCCGGAGCTGCCGGCGAGGCGCACTGTCGAGGTCGAGGCATTCTGTTCGTGATCGGCATGCAGGATGAACAGCAGATCCATCGCGCGCTCGGCGAGGGGATCGACCTCGTAGTCCTCACACGGAGTGGCGAACATCATCTGCAGGAAGTTGCCGGTGTAACTCAGATTGTTGCGCGGATACATCACCGGCTCGCCGACGTTGTGCTTGTAGCAGGCCGCCGCGATGGTCGGGATCTTGGCGATCAGCCGATGGGCGCTGATCTCACGGTGCCGCGGATCACTGATATCCATGGAGTCGTGGTAGAAGGCCGACAGCGAGCCGACCACACCCACCATCATCGCCATCGGGTGGGCGTTGTTGTGAAAGCCCTGGAAGAATCGCAGCAGCGATTCGTTGATCATCGTGTGATGGGTGATCACATTGTTGAAGTCGGTCAGCTGCGTGGCCGACGGCAGTTCGCCGTACAGCAGCAGGTAGGCGACCTCGATGAACGTGGATTTTTCCGCCAGCTGCTCGATCGGGTATCCGCGATACCGAAGCACACCCTCGTTACCGTCAATATAGGTGATGGAGCTGTAGCAGCTTGCGGTGGAAACGAAGCCGGGATCATAGGTGAAGACCTTGCCCTGACTGTACAGGCTGCTGATATCAATCGTATCCGGACCTTCGGTTCCGGAGAGGATATTCAGATCGATTGATTTGCCGGAATCGCTGAAGGTGAGGGTGGCTTTTCTGTCAGACATGGGCCGGACCTCTTGGCGTTGAAAGGCTGGACGACAAAGACTAGCACAGCGGGATTTGCTTCCGATTATTGGAATTGCTGCACTGCAATGAAGCCGTTTTTCAATGCAGCAATCGTTGTTCTTCCGCAGATCAAGGCTTAGGCGCGGGCTTCATACGCTGGATGTCGGCGCGCACACTGGCGGCCGACTCGCGGAACATGCGCTTTTCCTCGTCATTGAGGTCAAGGTCGATCACTTGTGACAGGCCATGATTGGAGAGCAGGCAGGGCACGCCCATCGCGATATCGTCCTCGCCGTACTCGCCCTGCAGGATCGCCACACAGGGCATCAGGCGGTTGCGATGGTGACTGATCGCATCGATCATCGCGGCGACTGACGCACCCGGTGCATCGTAGGCGCTCGAGTTCTTGCGCAGGGCCAGGATCTCGGCACCACCGCCACGCGTACGCTGCACGATCTCGTCCAGACGGTTTGGGGCGATGAAATGCCCGACCGGGATGCCGTTGACCGTGCAGAAACGCGGTACCGGCACCATGGTGTCCCCATGGCCGCCGAGAACGATCGTGGTGATATCGCGCGTCGAAAAGCCGGTCTCCATGGCGATGAATGCCGCCATGCGTGACGCGTCGAGGACACCTGCCTGTCCGATCACCCGCTCGCGCTCCCAGCCGGTGCGCTGCCACACCCGATAGGTCAGCACATCGACCGGGTTGGTGACCATGATGACGATCGCCTCCGGTGCGTACTTCATGACATCGCCGATAATCTGGTCGATGACCTCGACGTTGATGTCGAGCACGTCGGAACGCGACATGCCGGGCTTGCGCGGCACCCCGGCGGTGATCACCACGACGTTGGCGTCCTGCATCGCGGCAGGATCGTTGCTGCCGGTGACCCGGGTATCGAACTCGAAAAACGGTGCTGTCTGGAAGATATCCAGCGCCACGCCCTGCGGGACATCCTCGCGGATGTCGATCAGGACCACTTCACGGCAGGTTTCCTGTTCCGCCAGGATCTGCGCAGTTGTCTCGCCGACCCGGCCCGCACCCACAATCGCAACTTTCTGCATCGTTTTTCTCCCATCCGCTCTGTCGTCGGGTCAAACCCCGCTCCTCTGAGCTTAGACGAGGAAACCCGCGCTACTCTTGGAAAACTCAAAGGCTATTCTGGTCTTTTTCCCGGTATACCGGCCACGCAAACAAAAACGCGCAGCCGGGGCTGCGCGCATTGTGGAACGGCGGCGATGGCAGTCGTTCAGAAGGCGGGGTAGTGCGCCGGCCACGGCGCCCTTGCCACACCGCTTTCCACCGCCGCCCTCGCCACCGCAGGAGGAATCACGTCCTTCAACCGCGCATCCAGCGGCTTGGGCAGGATGTAGTCGACCCCAAAGGCCAGCGACTGCAGGCCATAGGCATCGAGCACCTCCTGCGGCACCGGCTGGTGCGTCAGATCCTTGAGGGCGTGAACAGCGGCGATCTGCATGTCTTCATTGATGCGGCTGGCACGCACGTCCAGGGTGCCGCGGAAGATGAACGGGAAGCCGAGGACATTGTTGACCTGATTCGGGTAATCGGATCGGCCGGTCGCCATGATCAAGTCGTCGCGCACCGCTCTGGCCACCTCGGGCCGGATCTCGGGCACCGGGTTCGACAACGCGAACACGATCGGCTTCTCCGCCATCACCGCCAGCATCTCCTCGGTTACCAGGTCAGGGCCCGAGACCCCGATGAAGACGTCGGCCCCCTGCATCGCGTCTGCCAGCGTACGCGCCTCGGTCTCGACCGCGACACCGAACTTGTACGGGTTGAGGTCCTTGCGACCGAGATGGATGACGCCATTGCGATCGAGTACCAGGAAGTTGTCGCGATGCGCACCCATCGCGATCAGCAGGCGCACTGCCGCGATGCCGGCGGCACCGGCACCGAGCACGACGATCCGGGCCTTGTCCAGCTGCTTGCCCTGCAACTCCAGCGCGTTGAGCAGCGCAGCGGCGATGATGATCGCGGTGCCGTGCTGGTCGTCGTGAAACACCGGGATGTCGAGCTGCTCGATCAGCGCCTGTTCAATCTCGAAACAATGCGGCGCCGCGATGTCTTCGAGGTTGATGCCGCCGAAGGTGGGGGCGATGCGCATGACCGTTTCGATGAATTCCTGGGGACGCTTGGCATTCACCTCGATATCGAACACATCGATACCGGCGAAGTGCTTGAACAGCACACCCTTGCCCTCCATCACCGGTTTGCCGGCCAGTGCACCGACATTGCCGAGCCCCAGCACCGCGCTGCCGTCGGTGATCACCGCCACCAGGTTGCCCTTGGCCGTGTACTTGTAGGCATCCAGCGGATCAGCGGCGATGCGACGTACCGGTTCAGCGACACCAGGGGTATAGGCGAGGGCCAGATCGCGCTGCGTGCGCGTCGACTTGGACACCTCCACGCTGATCTTTCCCGGGCGCGGGTTGGCGTGGTAATCGAGTGCGGCCTGGTTGATCTCGAAATCGGCGTCTTTGTTCTTTTGATCTGCCTGACTCATTGACTAACTCCGGGGTCCGGGCTGTGCGCCCTGCTTCGAAACGACAAAAGGCGCCACGAGGGCGCCTTCCGGTAACCATCCAAGCCGGAAAGGCTCAGCGGCGAAAACGCTTGCGGAACTGGTCGACGCGACCCGCGGTATCCATCAGCTTCTGCTGGCCCGTGTAGAACGGGTGACAGGCAGAGCACACTTCAACCTGCAGGGATTCCTCACCCAGGGTCGAGCGCGTATTAAAGGTGTTGCCGCAGCTGCAGACGACCTTGATTTCGGTGTACTTCGGATGCAAGTCCGCTTTCATTGCCTTACTCCAACGCCCCCTGCGAGATACAGCGGGCCGCTATATAAACCTTGAATTGCGCGCGCGGCGCGAAAGGCCGCGTACTCTAAGACAAGGCAGAGACGAATGCAAGCGGCTGCGACGTCACTCGCGGGTACGCGCGAACGCGAGCACCTGCGCGGCCACCGGCGCATCCACGTCCTGCTCCCCGGCGTGACCGTTGAACCGGGTCTGCAGTTCGACGAAACGGTCATTCAGGCCGCCCGGACCCAGCACCGCACGCCACATCATGCGTGAAATACGCAGGCAGGCGGCCATCGGCGTACGTGCAAGGCGTCTTTCCTGATCGATACGCCATTGCAGGCGGCGCAGGCGCTCGCGGTTGCCTTCCGGTGCGCTCTCGATCACTGCTTCGATCGCGGCAAGGCGCATCGACTCGAAGGCCTCGGGGTCTGAACGCGCCACTTCCGACCAGGTATCGAAGTCAATCTCGGCTGTTGTTTTGTTTTCCATCGCATTTACCCTAAAGTTTCTCTCGGGGCTGCCGACAGATGTCGGTTTTTCTTTACCTTCCCGAGCCAAGCTACCACACAGTTTCGGGCGCTGTCTTCGCGAATCTAAATGCGTGAAACGGGATGCCGGTTCCTTCTGTTTTAATTGGCATTTCAATATGTTACGTGATCTGATCAGGAAACAACGTTTTCTTGACGCCATAACAGATCACCATCCGGTGCATGCAGCGACAGCAACCGGTCGAGTCGCACCTGGTGCGTCTTGCCGGCGGCGTCACGCATCAGCAGGTACTCGGCAGCGTCGCGCGTCACCACGTCGTAAACGGTGGCTTCGAGTCGGAATGGCGCACCCGCCTCATCCTGCGCATTGCCGACAACCGCCTTGCGGTGCATCGCGAACAGCTCGAGGATCGAGTGCTGGTCGCAATCGATCGGCCGATACCTGTCGTCATTCGTCGTCACGTCGCGCCTCCACGACCCAGCCACCACCATGTGCGGCAACGCGCACCTCGATCGGACGGCAGCACACACTGCAATCCTCGACATAGGCCTGCTCCCCGGCCGACACATCGACCTGCAGCTCGATCGACTCGCCGCAGTAAGGGCACTGTACCCATTGATAAATCACGGCTTCCATGACGCAGCTCTCACTCCGGCTCGAACAGGGCCAACAGATCATTGAGGAGGGCGAAACCGCGCTCGGTCGGCTGCAGCCGGGCCTCGTCGTCGGCCAGCAGGCCAAGCCTGCGCGCCGCAGCCAGCGGTGCGGCGACCGTCTCCAGCGACAGACCGGTACGCTGCGCGAACAGCGCCGCCGGCACACCGTCGCGCAGACGCAGCGCGTTGAGCATGAATTCGACCGGCAGCTCGTTGGACCTGAGTTCGCGCTCATTCGACACGGCACCTTCGGGAGCCGCGCGCATGTACGCGTCGGGTTGACGCAGCTTGCTGCGACGGCGCACGACCGGGCCCGGCGAGGTCAGCTTGCCATGCGCGCCCGCACCGATGCCGAGGTAGTCGCCGAACTGCCAATAGTTGAGATTGTGCCGGCACTCGCGGCCGTCGCGCGCATAGGCCGAGATCTCATACTGGTGATACCCGGCGGCCGCGAGCATTTCCTGCCCGGCCTCCAGCATGTCGGCCAACTGCTCGTCGTCGGGCAGCACCGGACGCTGATGGTAGAAGAGCGTGTTCGGCTCCAACGTCAGCTGGTACCAGGAGAGGTGCTCGGGCTCCAGGGCAATGACTGCGCGCAACTCGTCCAGGGCACCCTCGATGGTCTGCTGCGGCAGGCCAAACATCAGATCGAGGTTGATGTTCTCGAAACCCGCTGCACGCGCGAGTCGATAGGCGGCGACCGCCTCGGCCGCGGAATGGATGCGACCGATTGCGGCCAGCGCCGCGTCGTCCAGGCTCTGCACGCCGATCGAAAGACGATTGACCCCGGCAGTACGGTAGGCGGCGAAACGCGCTGCCTCCGCGGTGCCCGGGTTGGCCTCCAGCGTGACCTCGACGTCGTCCACGAGTCGCAGCCTGCGGGCGACACCCCCTAGCACGAAGTCGAGCACATCGGCACGCAGCAGACTCGGGGTGCCACCGCCAAAAAAAACGCTGCCGACCGGCCGACCGGCCTGGGACGCCAGCTCCTTGTCGAGGTCCAGCAGCAGCGCAGCGGCATAGGCCTGCTGATCGACGCCGGCATGCTGTGCATGCGAATTGAAATCGCAATACGGACACTTGCGCACGCACCACGGGATATGGACGTACAGCGACAACGGCAATGTCGCGTCGTCCACGACATCGGCGGGTACCATCTGGCGGTCCGTATCCCCTTTGATACGCATGGTTTGGTTCAAGTTTGCACGCACGCGGCCGCCCACCTGATTCTCCATTCTTTTTGGCGTTTGAAACCCATGGCGGCGATCTTATGGCCCTGTCCAACCATGGTGACCCATGATCCCGCTTGAGCGGCTTGCGGTCGAGGCGAATCTCGTCGTGCACCCGTCCGCGGCGATGCGTGACGTCGTCACCGGCATGGGGCGCGTCGACGCCCTGACGGCGCTGGTGGTAGACGAACGCGGCGCCATCGGCATCCTCACCCAGCGCGATATCGTGCGGCTGATGGCCGGCGATTTCGACTGGCACAGCTGCCGCGTGGACCAGGTGATGACGGCCCCCGTGGTCACTGTCCCCGCCGACATGTCATGCCACGCGGCATACCACCTGATGTTGGAGAAAGGTGTCCGCCACCTGGTAATCGACCGTGATCCGGCGGGACTGTTCCGCGTGATCGGCGAGAAGTCATTCCTCGACAACGGCAACCTGCGCGACGATACCGCGTCGCCGCGTGTGGCCTCGATCATGCAGTGTCGCCCACTCACGCTGCCGCCGGACGCGAGCATGCGTGACGCCGTGTCGCTGATGAGCCGCGAGCGCAGCGACTATGTCATTGTGGCCCATCACGACCGGCCGCTCGGAATAGTCACGGAACGCGACGTGTTCCGTAAGACCGGGGCCCTTGTTGACCATCCCGATGCCTGCATCGACACCGTGATGTCCACGCCGGTACTGACCATCCAGCCCGATGCACCACTCAACACCGCGCTGGAGCAGATGCAGACCTATGGCGTACGCCGCCTGGTGGTGGTCGGCCTGGACAGCCGAATCCTAGGTCTCGTCTCATTGCATCAGCTGATCGCCGATCGGCAGCGACGCTACCTGGCGGTGCTGCAGGCCAATCTGCAGGATTGCGAGGAGCAACAGTTTCCCGGACAGTTGCTCGACGTGGTCGGTGATGGCGTTGTCATCATCGAGTCGGCCACCGGCCTGATCGTCAAGACCAACCCGCAACTGTCGGATTGGCTGGGCTATCACGAGACCGACATGTCCGGCATGGCGCTTTCGGACATCGCCCCCGAGCCCGCCCACCAGGCGCGCTGGATACACGATGACCCCACGACCCCCGGCGACCGGGTGTTCAGGGCGTGCTTGCGCGCTCGCGACGACCGCGACATCAACGCCGAGATATCAAGCAAACAGGTGGTGTTCAACGGCCAGTCGCTGATTGTCTCCGTGGTCCGCGACCTGACCCAGCGCGAGGCGGCAGCGGCCGCACTGCGGGCCAGCGAACAACGTCAGCGCCTGGTCGCGAAGGTGTTCGAGAACAGCAACGAAGGCGTGGTGATCACCGACGGCATCGCCCGGATTGTCGAGGTCAACCCGGCATTCAGCCTCATCACAGGCTATGCCCCGCATGAAGTGATCGGCAAGACCCCAAACGTGCTCAGCTCCGGGCGCCACGATGCCACCTTCTACCAGGTGATGTGGCGACAGCTTCGCGAGGCCGGCGCCTGGCGCGGCGAGATATGGAACCGGCGCAAGAACGGCGAGGTCTACCCGGAGTGGCTCAGCATCGCGGCAGTGCGCGACGAGGCCGGTCAGGTACAGCACTATGTCGCGATCTTCTCCGATATCAGCGAACAGCACCGCAGCCGCCAGGAGATCGAGTACCTGGCCCACCATGACGCACTGACCGATCTGCCCAACCGCTTGCTGTTCAATGCTCGACTGGATCACGCGATCAGCCAGGCCAGGCGGTCAAAGCGGCAGCTCGCGGTGCTGTTCGTCGATCTCGATCGCTTCAAGACCATCAACGACAGCCTCGGCCATGCACTGGGTGACGAGGTCCTGCGCCGGGTCGCCGAGCGCATGCGCCTGGCGATGCGTGGCGAAGACACCATGGCCCGGCTGGGCGGTGACGAGTTCATCATCCTGCTGGAGAACATCACTGCGGCCGGGGCATGTGAGGTTGCGGAAAAGCTCGCCACGGCGCTCGGCAAGCCGCTGCAGCTGAAAGACGAGCCGGTCTACATCAGCCTGAGCATCGGCATCAGCCTGTATCCGCGCGACGGCGGGGATGTCGACACCCTGGTCAGGAACGCCGATGCCGCGATGTACAAGGCGAAATCGAGCGGGCGCGACAATTTCCAGTTTTACACCCCGGAACTCACCGACGAGGTGCTGGAGCAGGCGTTCCTGCAGAACCACCTGCGACGCGCGATCGAACAGCAGGAGTTCCGCCTGTTCTACCAGCCGCAGGTCGATATAGAGACCGGGCGCGCCACTGGCGTGGAGGCATTGCTGCGCTGGCAGCACCCCAGCGAGGGGCTGATCATGCCGATGCGCTTCATCCCACTGCTTGAAGAGCAGGGCCTGATGCGCCAGGTCGGACCCTGGGTGCTGCGCCGCGCCTGCGAAGACTACCTGCGCTGGCAGCAGGCCGGCATTGCCCCTCGCAGCATCGCGGTGAACCTTTCCGGCGCGCAGATCCAGGCCCAGGGCGCCGTGGAACAGATCGAGCGCATACTGGCCGAGACCGGCATGCCGCCCGAACACCTCGAACTGGAGGTCACCGAGACCTTCGTGATGGACGACCCGGAGTCGAACATCAACACGCTGCATCGGTTGCGCGCCCTCGGCATCCGCCTGGCCATCGATGACTTCGGCACCGGCTATTCCTCGCTTGCGTATCTGAAACGCCTGCCGATCAAAAAGCTCAAGATCGACCGTTCGTTCGTCAAGGATGTACCCGGTGACGCCGATGACGAGGCGATCACCCGCGCAGTGATCGGCCTGGGCAAGACCCTCAACCTCGACATCATCGCCGAAGGGGTGGAGCGCAAGGCCTGCGTCGATTTCCTGCTGCGTGAGGGCTGCTACTTTGGCCAGGGCTACCTGTGGGGCAAGCCGATGCCCGAGGACGAGATCGTCCCCTGGCTCGCCCAGCACACGCGGCCGTAAACGGGCAACAGGTCGGGGATCAGGCGATTGCCTGCAGATTGGCGTAGGCCACCACCAGCCACTTGGCGCCCGCGGCCTCGAAGTTGACCTGTACCCGCGCACCGCTGCCCTGACCCTCGGCATTCAACACCACGCCTTCACCGAACTTCGGGTGCGCCACGCGCTGACCGAGACGGAAGCCAGCCGCTTCCTGCGCCGCGGCCAGGGATGGCGATGCAGACGCATAGGGGCGACTGATGTTGGGTCTGGCGCGCACCTCCTCGATCAGGTCGGCAGGGATCTCGCGCAGAAATCGCGATGGCAGCGGATAGCTCTCCGAGCCATGCAGTCGCCGGCTCTCGGCATGGCTCAGATAGAGCTGCTCCATCGCCCGCGTCATGCCGACATAGCACAGCCGCCGTTCCTCCTCGAGACGCTCCGGGTCTTCAGCCGACATGCTGTGGGGAAACAGCCCCTCTTCCATGCCGCCGATGAACACCAGCGGAAACTCCAGCCCCTTGGCGGAGTGCAGCGTCATCAGCTGCACGCAGTCTTCGTATTCGTCGGCCTGGGTATCGCCGGCCTCGAGTGCGGCGTGGGCGAGAAAAGCGTCCATCTCCGAAAGCCCAGTCTCCTCGACATCGGTGAACTCGAACTGGCGACAGGCGTTGACCAGCTCGTCCAGGTTCTCGATGCGATCCTGGCCCTTGCCATCACGGCTCTTTTCGAAATGCCCCTTGAGATGCGAGGCCTCAATGACGAAATCAGCGCGCCCGGCCAGGTCGCCATCGGCGCTGTTGGCGTCGATTTCCTCGACCAGATCCAGAAAACCGCGCAGCGCATTCGCGGCGCGCGCGGTCATCGCACCTCCCCGCAGCAGGTCACCGGCCGCCTGCCACAGCGAGCAGGCGAAATCGCGGGCGTGGGCACGCACCGCATCCAGGGTGCGCGGGCCAATGCCGCGCGGCGGCTGGTTGACCGCACGCTCAAATGACGGGTCGTCGTGGCGGTTCGATACCAGGCGCAGGTAGGCCAGTGCATCCTTGATCTCGGCGCGTTCGAAAAAGCGCAACCCGCCGTAGACACGGTAAGGGATGCCGGCCTGCAACAGGGCCTCCTCGAACAGGCGGGACTGCGCGGTCGTGCGATAAAGGATCGCGCACTCGGTTCGCCGGCTGCCCTGATCGACCGCCGTGCGAATGCGCTCGATCACGAAACGCGCCTCGTCGACCTCGTTGAAGGCGCCGTACAGGCGGATCGGCTCGCCGTCACCGTCCTCGGTCCACAACTGCTTGCCCAGACGGGTGGGGTTGTTGGCGATCACCGCGTTGGCACCGCGCAGGATGTTGCCGGTCGAGCGGTAGTTCTGCTCCAGGCGCACCACGGTGGCATCGGGATAGTGGCTCTGGAAATCCTGGATGTTCTCCACCCGCGCGCCGCGCCAGCCGTAGATTGACTGGTCATCGTCACCGACCACAAACAGCTTCTGCTCACTGCCGGCCAGCAGGCGCAGCCAGGCATACTGAATGCTGTTGGTGTCCTGGAACTCGTCGACCAGGATCGCACCAAAGCGCTCGCGGTAGTGCGCCAGCAGGTCCGGCCGGTCGCGCCACAGCTCGTGTGCACGCAGCAGCAGCTCGGCGAAATCCACGCTGCCGGCGCGCTGGCAGGCCGCCTCATACTCGCGGTAGATCGCAATCATCTGCCGCTGATACGGGTCACCGCCGTGATCGAGGTGTTCTGCGCGCAGGCCCTCGTCCTTCTGCTTGTTGATGAACCACTGTGCCTGGCGCGGCGGCCACTTGCTGTCGTCGAGGTTCATCTCGCGGACGATGCGCTTGACCAACCGCTGCTGGTCGTCCGAGTCGAGGATCTGGAAACCCTGTGGCAGACCCGCCTCCTGCCAGTGCGCCCGCAGCAGACGATGGGCCAGGCCGTGGAAGGTGCCGACCCACATGCCGCCGACCGGCTGTCCCAACAGGGCCTCGATACGATGCTTCATCTCACGCGCCGCCTTGTTGGTGAAGGTCACGGCGAGGATGCCCCAGGGCGAAAGGCCCTCGACCTGGATCAACCAGGCAATGCGGTGCACCAGCACCCGGGTCTTGCCCGAGCCGGCACCGGCCAGCACCAGGGCGCTGCCGAGCGGGGCCGTGACCGCCGCGCGCTGCGCGTCGTTGAGCCCGTCGATGATGTGAGATACGTCCATCGGGGGATATTACCAGCACCCCGCCGAGGGCATTCACCGGGATGCCGGCTTCGCCGCAATAGACCAGGTCCATTACGCCGCCATTGACACCGCTCAGGCCGTGCGGCTGGGAAAATGATTATCCTTGAGCCGTCAATGCGCAATGGCGGCCGGCCGCCACAATACGGAGTGAATCGACTCATGGCATACACCACCGGGGACATCCGCAACATCGCTTTCGTCGGACACACAGCCTCCGGCAAGACGACGCTGATCGAGGCCCTGCTGGCAAGCGCAGGGCGGATTGCACAGGCCGGCGAGGTGTCCCGCGGCAACACGGTGTGCGACTTCGATCCGCTGGAAAAGGAGAGGGGCCATTCCCTGGACACCGCGCTGGTATCGCTCGACTGGCGTGGCTGCCACATCAACCTGCTCGACACACCGGGGGCAGCAGACACCCTGGGCAAGGCCGTGGCGGCACTGCCGGCAGTCGAGACCGCGGCCATCGTGATAAACGCCCGCGCCGGTATCGAGGCGGTCACGGTCCGGATGTCGCAGCGCGCCGCCGAGCGCAGTTTGTGCCGACTGATCATCGTCAACCGCATCGATGCCGAGGATGCAGATCTGCCGGCGGTGCTGGCGCAACTGCAGCAGACGTTCGGCAAGGAATGCCTGCCGCTGAACCTGCCCGCGGACAATGCAGGCCGGGTGGTCGACTGTTTCTTCAACCCAGGCGGCGACAGCGATTTCTCCAGTGTCGCCGCAGCACATCAGGCGCTGATCGACCAGGTGGTCGAGGTCAACGAAGAACTGATGACGCTTTACCTGGAGCAGGGAGAGGAGCTTGCGCCTGAACAACTGCATGCCCCTTTCGAACAGGCCCTGCGCGAGGGCCATCTGATCCCGGTCTGCTTCGTTTCCGCGCGCAGCGGTGCCGGCGTGGCCGAACTGCTGGACGTGCTCGCGCGTCTGGCACCCAACCCCACCGAAGGCAACCCGCCGCGCTGTCTGATCGGCGAGGGCGACAAGGCGGCACCCTATGCAGTTGTGCCTGATGCCGCACGGCATGTGGTGGCGCACGTGTTCAAGGTCATCTTCGACCCGTTCGTCGGCAAGCTCGCATTGTTCCGCATCCACCAGGGTACCGTCACCCGCGACAGCCAGCTGTTCATCGGCGATGGCCGCAAGCCGTTCAAGGTGGGACATCTTTTCACCCTGTTCGGCAAGGAACACCCGGAGGTGACCAACGGTATCCCCGGCGATATCCGGGCCGTGGCCAAGATCGACGACATCCACCTCGACGCCATCCTGCACGATTCGCACGACGAGGACTTCCTGCACCTGCAACCCTCGCGGTTCCCGCTCCCGGTGGCCGGCCTGGCGATCCGTGCCCGCCGCATCCAGGATGAGCAGCGACTCGCCGAAGCGCTGCACAAACTGCTGGAGGAGGACCCCAGCCTGGCCCTTGAGGCCAACCCCAGCACCCGCGAGACCGTGCTGCGCGGGCTGTCGGAACTGCACCTGCGCACCGTGCTCGATCAGCTGCAGGCGCGCTACCGCATCGAGCTGGACACCGACAAGCCCAGCGTCGCCTACCGCGAGACCATCACCGCCGGCGCACAGGGCCAGCACCGCCACAAGAAGCAGACGGGTGGCGCAGGGCAGTTCGGCGAGGTGGTGCTGCAGGTCGAGCCACTGGCGCGCGGCGCCGGTTTTCAATTCGTCTCGGCGGTGGTCGGCGGCGCCATTCCCGGGGCATTGATCCCGGCGGTAGAGAAGGGCGTGCGCGAGGGCCTCGCAGCCGGTGCGATCGCCGGATATCCGCTGGTCGACCTCAAGGTGGTGGTAACAGATGGCAAGCACCATCCCGTCGACTCGAAGGAAGTCGCGTTTGTTGCTGCCGGGCGCAAGGCGCTGCTCGCGGCCGTGCGTGAAGCGATTCCTGTGGTGATGGAGCCGATCGTCGACCTCGAGGTGCAGGTGCCGCAAGACGCAATCGGCAGCGTCACTGGCGACCTCGCCGGACGGCGTGGCCGCGTACTTGGCACCCGTGCCCTGCCCCATGGCCGCATGGTGGTCATCGCGCAGGCGCCGCTGGCCGAGCTGGACGAATACCCCGAACGGCTCAAGGCGATGACCGGCGGCAATGCCAGCTACACCCTGGAGCTTGCTCAATACGAACCCGTGCCCGAATCACTGCAGCGCGACCTTTGCGCGGCATTCAGGCATGGTGGCGAGGCCGACTGAAGCGTCAGCTAATGCGGGATAACAGTGCCTGACGGACGCGAAGCGGCTCAGGACGCCATCGCCGGCTGCAGCATTCCCTCGCGTTCGATGAACGCGATGATCGTGTCGAGTCCCTCGCGGGTCTTCATGTTGGCGAACACCCATGGTCGTTCGCCGCGCATACGGTTGGTATCGGCCTCCATCACTTCGAGCGAGGCACCGACATAGGGCGCGAGGTCGATCTTGTTGATCACCAGCAGGTCGGAGCGGGTGATGCCGGGCCCCCCCTTGCGCGGGATCTTTTCGCCCTCGGCAACGTCGATCACATAGATCGTCAGGTCGGCCAGCTCGGGGCTGAAGGTGGCCGACAGATTGTCACCACCGCTCTCGATGAACACCACGTCGAGATTGGGGAACCTGTGCTGCAGGTCCTCGACCGCTGCCAGGTTCATCGAGGCATCCTCGCGGATCGCGGTATGCGGACAACCGCCGGTCTCGACACCGACGATGCGTTCGAACGGCAGCGCCTCGGCGCGCATCAGGATCCTGGCATCCTCCTGGGTATAGATGTCATTGGTAACCACCGCGATGTCGTAGCGCTCGCGCAAGGCCTTGCACAGCACCTCGAGCAGTGCCGTCTTGCCCGAGCCAACCGGGCCGCCGACACCCACCCGCAGGGCCTGTTTGTTCGATGCCATCGCTATCTCCGTGTTCGGGCCTGCCCGTGTCAGGAACGGAACAGGCGGGTGTACTGCGTCTCGTGTTGCGCACTGGCGATCGCCAGCGCCGGCGCACCGGCGCCGATGTCTTCGTCGTCGATCGCGAGTGCTCGCTCGACCGCCAATGGCAGGCGTTCGGCGAGCGCCAGCTGTACGCGCTGACCGTCGGTCTGACCGAGCGGTACCAGCTTTATCGCTGCCGCCACCTGGTTTTCCAGCCAGCCCCAGGCATATCCCAGGGCGCAATCCTCGACACCGATCGCCCAGTGCACTGCGGCC
>Ga0116162_10001489_pt1 | contig 15322 bp, 13 predicted proteins | sample AD_UKC105_MetaG_FD_89875 | JGI IMG/M metagenome (GOLD analysis project Ga0116162, IMG submission 89875) | Active sludge microbial communities of municipal wastewater-treating anaerobic digesters from Hong Kong - AD_UKC105_MetaG | ecosystem: Engineered > Bioreactor > Anaerobic > Digestate... | reverse complement strand
CGTCCCTCCGCGTCCGACAAACCCAGCGCAGACAAAGAACCTGCACGTATCGCAATCACCGAGGATGGCCGCATTGTTTACGCCAGCACTGCCTTTTCCGAACTTTCCGGAACAAAAAAAGAAACCTTAAGCGGACGCACGGCTAGCACAATCATCAATTTTTCGGAAACTTCACAAACCAGCCCCGATTTTAAAACTATAGAACCCGGCCTGCACAAAATTTTTATCAAAGGCCACGCAAACAGTTTTGACTTTCATTTTGACTGGCTTACAACGCCAGACAACAAGCGCTTTCTGATCGGCTCTCAAACATCAGAAAATAAAAAACCTTCCAAAACACAGATGAAAAATTTCATCCGCCGGTTAAAAGAGATTGAGACTGCCCCAGAAATTTCCGCCGCACTATCACCGCAGGAAACGGAAAATTTTCTAAACCTCTCTCACGAAGTGATGCTCATCGTCACAGATTTAGGCGAAATCACCAAAGCCAACCAGACTTTTTGCGACCTGACCGGCTATAACCTTAAAGATTTGCACGCCATTCCCTTCATCGAGCTTTTCGATGAACAAGACCGCTCTTATGTCCGCAGCACAATGCAGGCTTTCAACCCCGCAGGCTACGAGTTTGCACTAGGCGCGGCGCAAAATTTTGAAGCCCGGATCGTTACCAAAGACAGGCAATGTCTCTGGATGGAATGGCGTCAACAATTCGAAAACGGAACGCTCTATTGCACCGGACGAGATATTACTGCGATCAAGCAGCAGGAAAAAGCGCTTCTCCGCCGGGAAAAGCAACTCTTACAAGCCGAAAGCATTGGCCACATGGGCCATTGGAACTGGGTCATCGGCGAAGAAACCATGGACTGGTCAGACGAAATCTATCGCATTTTCGGCGTCGAAAGAACCGGCTTTTCTCCCACACTTGAACATATGGACGATATGGTCCACCGCGAAGATATTGCCCGCGTTAACCAGGCCTTCCAGCGCGCAATTATCGAAGAAAACGACTATGATATGGAATTTCGAATTAACAGACCCGATGACACGATCCGCTTCGTTCGTTGCGAAGGCCGCTGCGCCTTTGATGACAAAGGCGAAGTTATAGCCCTCTACGGTATCATGCAGGATATGACCGAGCGTACGCTGTATGAACGCGACTTGCGTAAAGCCAAAGAACAAGCCGAAGCCGCCTATGCTTCACGTACACAATTCCTCGCCAATATGAGCCATGAATTGCGCACACCCTTAAACGCCATTATCGGCTTTTCAGAAATGATAGAACGACAACTACTTGGCCCCATCGGCACCGAAAAATACCTCGAATATATTTCCGGTATCCGGGAAAGCGGGCAACACCTGCTCGATCTCATCAGCGACATACTGGACATGTCCAAAATCGAAGCCGGAAAGTATGAACTCACTCTCGAAGAAATCAGCATCGCTAAAATCATACAACTTTGCGGCCATATGATGGAAGGCCGTGCCCATGAATCCGGGGTAAAAATCACACTCGACCACACCCTGGACGAAGACTTCAAAATTATCGCAGACCGGCGTGCCATTTTACAAATCTTGCTCAACCTGCTTTCCAACGCTGTTAAATTCACCCCCGAAGGCGGAGAGATTACCCTTACAGGATTACAGCGGGAAAATTATCTGTCTCTTAAAATCGCCGACAACGGCATCGGCATTCCCGCCAATAAACTGGCCAGCGTCACAAAACCTTTCGAACAGGTCTCCTCGTCCTACGCCCGAAATCATGAAGGCTCCGGCCTTGGGCTGGCCATCAGCAAAGAACTCGCAGAAATGCACGGAGGAACATTATTCATCGAATCGGCCGTGGGACAAGGCACAACCGTAACCGTACGCATCCCCTTCGATGCTTCTAAAACCCTAAAAAACAGCGCTTAAATTAACGATCTTAATCGTAAAAACAGCTATGAAATTGCTCACGAAGAACTTCCTTGAGGAAAATGGGTACATCTCTAACATTTTCTCCACGTGGTATACATATCTGCTTTTCCCACTGCCCGGAGGCAGCCATGTCCCAAAAGAAAATTCCAACATCGCCGCTATACACCCACACACGGTCCTCTTCATCATCCCACATGATGTATGTACGATGCCGTGTATAGAATTTTTCTTCCGGCACCAACACAGTCTCTACCGTTTTATATATTTCACTGTCACTTTGTCGTGTTGTGGAAAGCACCTGAAATTGTAGATAATGCGCATCATCCCGCCCTTCTACAATTTGCAACTCATACAGTCCCGACGGAGACTTTTGTGGTTCGGATGTCGTGGCCGGTACGGAACATTCCTCTTTTGAACCGCAAACACGCTCTACCCTTGTTGCCATTTCAAACAACATTGCCGATCCCACAGAAAAAATAATAAAAACGCCGACAATGAACACAAGCAATTTTGAACCAAATTTTCCGTACAACCACCCCAACACACTGCCAAGAAACGCTGTCGGAACGACATAAACAGGAAAAGAGACAATAAAAGCGATAAAAAACGACACCCTTCCATCAGGAGAATCTTGTGAAAACCATGAAGCAAAAGCGCTTAGAATGAGTACAAAAATTATTGATACGACAAACCCGAAGGCACCGCCTTTCTGCCAACTTTTCAGTTCTTTGAATCGCCTATGCACTGATCATCGCTCTGCATTAAAATAATTTTCCATTCGACTTAAACACCGACAGAGCATATTCCTCAGCATCTAGACACGCCTGAAGACCTTCCCTGTACGTCTTGTATTTAAGCACCACACCCAGCTCATTTTTTATCCGCTCATTCTTCACACGCTTATTATCATAGTAAAAGCTCCGCGCCATAGGCGATAAATCCGCCTCATCAAACATCTCAAGCTCCGGCACCGGACGCCGCAATAACTTACAGGCATGTTCAATGACCTTGTGACTGGGCGCCGCCTCATCATCCGCAACATTATAAATAGCGCCCGGATTAGGACGCTGCATAGAGGCCTGCAAAACACGTACAATATCTTCTACGTGAATACGGCTAAAAGCATGCCCGGGCTTATCAATCCGCCGCGCCCGCCCCGCACGAATGGAATCCAGCGCACTGCGGCCCGGCCCGTAAATCCCGGCCAAACGAAAAATATGCAGTGGTAAACCATAATTCTTAAACAACGATAGCCACTGATCTTCCGCCTTTTCCCGCCGTGAACCGCGCTGCGAGCTAGGTTGGCGCTGCGAAGCTTCATTAACCCATTCACCGCCCCGATCCCCGTAAACACCAGTCGTTGAGAGATAGCCGACCCACTGTAAATTCGGCAAACTCAAAATATCCTGCGCATGCGCCTGAAAAACGGGGTCCCCTTCACTATCGGGCGGTGTAGAAATCAACAAATGCGTGGTATTTTCCAAAAGAGAAGCCGGATCAGGCAAAGGCACATCCTTATCAAAAATATATGCCTCAACGCCACGCTCTTTCAAAATATCACGCTTCTCCGCATCGCGAGTGGTACCGGCCACTTGCCAATCTTCACGCCCAACCAAATCATACCCCAAATAATCACAGCAATAGCCGTAACCAAAACAAAACAGCCGATAGGGTATAGACGCTAAAGACAAAAAAGCCTCATCACATTCGTTAAAAATTAAAGGACTGGTGAGCTATGTTCCAACGGCCGCCAGGTCGCCAACCGACGCAAATCCAGGAATACGCTCTTCCAAAAGCGGTTGGAAACTCTCACGCGCCGTAATTTTCTCATACCAGACTCGCGCCGCCCGGTGCTCTTCCCATGGCACATCGCCAATATAATCAACCGCCGAAAGATGAGCCGCTGCCGCAATATCGGCCAACGAAAATTTATCACCGGCCAGCCACTCCCGCTTTTCGGTCAAAAACCCGATATAATCGAGATGATAATGGATATTGGCATGCCCGGCGCGAATCGCAGGGCCATGCGGCTCCCCAACCTTCAAAAGCCGCTTCATAATCTTTTCGCCAACGATATTATCCGTAACCTCACGATTAAATTTCACATCAAACCAGCTCACCAGCCTGCGTGCTTCAGAACGCTGCACCGGATCATGGCCAAGCAAGTTCACTTCCGGATAAACCTCTTCGAGATATTCACAAATCACTTGCGAATTGGCCAAGGTTGTTCCGTCCTTTTCAATCAACACCGGCACATCACCCGCAGGGTTCAGAGCCAAAAAGTCCGTGCGCCGCTCCCAGACCTTTTCAATCTGAAGTGTGAAGTCGAGCTTCTTCTCGGCCAGAACGATCCGAACCTTGCGCGAAAAAGGATGCAACCACAAATGATACAATGTTCTCATAGGGAAAATCTTAGCGCAGTTTTTCGAATCAGTGCAATCGCCTTTACACAGGAAAATACAAAATAAAAACCCTGGTTTTTAAAAAATAAGCGCCTTCCGCACACTCAAATTCCCGACGCTCTGGCTACAATATTGACCCGTACATTCACCGAATTTCCTATAGCTTCCGTGCTTTTCCATGTTCCCTGACCAATCCCTAAATCCAGCCGGTTAAGCGTAAAATCACCCGCCATTGTCGCCTGTTTAGCTCCACCATCAAGCGGGGTAATTGTTAAAGAAAAAGGAAAAGACAGCTGGTTTTTCACTCCACGCAAGCTCAAAACACCATCGGCACGATACCGATTCGCCCCCAGACTTTCAAATGATTCGCTTTCAAAAATCGCCCGCGGATAAGTCTGTACATCAAACCACTCCTCCCCGCGCACCTGCACATCACGCTCCATGCTACCCGTTTCCAAACTGGTCATATCAATTTCAGCGCGAACAAAACTATGATCAAGCCCCTGTGGATCAAACACAATCTGTGCCTCCCAATTCATAAACGCTGCATCAACGCTCTGGCCATATTGTAAAAATGATAACGCAATGACACTCTCCATCGGGTCAATGACCCATTCTGACACACTCTCTCCGTCCTGATTATTTTTGACCACTTCCACCCGCAGCTCATGAAACGAGTCACGCGAGTCATTGACTGCATTATGACCATTCTCAGACTCTGCGCTCACCAAATCTAAGATCTCATCCCCCGCCAACAAACTGGACGCCATCAACAACAAAACACCAATTATTGCAAACGTACGGTTTCCACCCATCCGACGAACCGTTTCATCCCGGTCAATCAGATGATGTTTCAGCGCTCCAGCCACATGCAGGCCCAACGCACCAACAAGAACCACCGCAAAAGTCAAATGAACCGCCTCCATAGCTTCAAAAACAACCTCATTTTTAGAGCCAAGCGCCGGCATTTCAAACAAACCAAAAAAACGAACAGGATGCGCCCCTGCTGAAGACATAACCCAACCTGAAAGCGGCATAACAAAGATCGATACATAGAAAACGATATGTATCGTTTTTGACAAAAACCGCTCCCAGCGCACATGAGTAGACAACGACAAAGGATATGCGCTCATGAACCGCCAAATCAAACGCATGAACCCAAAGCCCAAAACAAGCAATCCCATAGATTTATGCAAACCATAAACCTGAAACTTCATTGGACTGGCAGGTAAATCAGTCATCACAAACCCAACAATCAACAACCCGAAAATCAACAGCGCCATCCCCCAATGGAACAAACGTGCAAGCCGATTATAGTCCTGAGAAACAGTTTTCATCATAAATATTTCATGCACCTGCATGCCTCTTTATCAATCGTAAAACATCTACGGGTTATTCGTCCCTTCGCCCTCTTGCTCCTCGCGAATACCTTCAACTTCCAAACGAATCTGAACCTCATCTGCAACGCCCGGAATACCGTAATTCATTCCAAAATCAGAACGCTTCAAAATCGCGCTCCCCGAAAAACCGGAAACATATTTACCGCTAAACGGATGCTTGTCCGATTTATTATGCACCACCGCCAGCGTCACCGGATGAGTAACGCCCAGGAGCGTCAAATCACCGGTAATATTGGCGCTATTATCCCCGGTAATCTCAATGTCTGTACTTTTGAAATGCATCGTCGGAAACTTCTCAACCGCGAAGAAATCAGCCGTTTTTAGGTGCTCATCCCACTTCTCATCATCCATATCGATACTGGCGCTCTGGATTGTTACATCAACACTCGAATTTTCAGGATGCGTCTGATCAAAAGTAAAAGACCCGTCATAATCGTGAAACTCGCCCTGCGAATTCGAAAACCCGAGATGATTGACGAAAAACAAAATCTGCGTATGCGCCTTATCAAAACTATATTTTTCAACCTGCGCCTGCACAGACGCAGGAACGAACAACAAAGCCGCCGCTACAACCGATAACGATAAACGTGACATAATCTCTCTCCTAAAAAATAAAAGTAATTGTACAAAAAATAGATGCACCGCCTGTAAAATCAAGACAGGACGGCAGACGGAAAATAAACTTTATAAATCTCGACAAAGGAATATGCTCCGAGCGCCGCACACCCCCAGCCAATCAATCCATATTTTATCTTCAACATACGATCTTCTAAAAGCTCTTGGTTGGTTTTATGACGAAGCAAAAAATACAACACCATCTGCCCGAATATAAATCCGCCAATAAACCCAACAATGCCAATCACATAAATCATACCCACTATTTTGCTTTAACTGCAGCAAAAATCAAGTTAAGCCTATAGCCATGACAGTGCTTCCTTTAATCATTCTCGCCCTCGTGCAAGGCATAACCGAATTCCTGCCCATCAGCTCCAGCGGCCACCTCATCCTGGTCCACAGGATATTCGGCGACATTGAAAGCTGGGAAAACCGGCTAGTTCTAGACGTTGCCGTACATGTCGGCACCCTGTTTTCAGTCCTCATCTATTTTCGTAAAGACGTTATCGCCATGCTCTGTGGCCTTATAAACACCCTGCGCGGAAATTTCACGCATAGAGGCGCCCGACTCAACCTCCACCTGATTATCGCCTCACTCCCGATTATCATCGCAGGCCTTATCGTACAAATCCTCCAACCCGGCTGGCTCCTGCTACTCAATGTGATCGCGCTAACAACCCTCATCTTCGGCATCTTGCTATGGATTGCAGATCGCAAACCAGCCGAGGGAAAAACACTTGAAAATCTCAATTTCAAGGATGCTTTCCTCATTGGCTGCGCACAAACGCTCGCCCTTATCCCCGGCACCAGCCGTTCCGGTATCACCATGACTGCCGCACGCTTTCTGGGCTATTCACGCACCGAAAGCGCACATTTCTCACTGCTACTAGCCATTATTGCTATCACCGGCGCCGGAACGCTGGCCAGCCTTGAACTTTACCAATCCGGCGATATAACCTTGGGCCTTGACGCTTTGCTCGCCACAATCCTCGCTTTTATCGCCGGATGGGCTTCAATCGTGCTCATGATGAAATGGCTAGAGCGCGCCAGCTTCACAATCTTTGCCATTTACCGCATCATCTTGGGCGCCGTTTTACTCATAATCCTCAACACCGGAATTTTCTAAAGTTGACCGGTATAATTCAAGAATTGAACCTGCGTATCACCGTAGGTTTTGGTTGATTGAACCGTAAATGAACCACTCATATTAGGCGCATAACCCTTCTCGCTCTCCAGCACAATCACGGCCGCCGTATCGAAACACTCACCCTCCTCCAAGGCCTGTAAAACAATATCAATTAGACCTTTTCGATACGGAGGGTCTAGAAATACAAGGCTGTATTTAGGCATACTTGAGGGTCTTATGAACCGCTGTGCATCACGCAAGAAAAACTCACTTTGCAGCGCCGCGTCCAAACGTTCGGCATTACTACGCGTCAACGCCAAAGAGCGCTTGTCTTTATCCATAAAGCTGCAAAACTCTGCCCCCCGAGAAAGCGCCTCCAGCCCCAGCGCCCCTGTTCCGCAAAAACAATCGAGCACCCGCGCACCGCGCACCGCGCCCATAGACTCCAAAGCGTTAAAAACTGCACCGCGCACCTTATCGCTGGTAGGACGAATATCCCGGCCTCCGGGAACCTCCAACCGCCGTCCACCATATTTTCCCGCCACAATCCGCATCACACATGACCCTTAAAATATCCCGGAATCTGCGCCTTCATCACGTGCGCCTCCACTTCCTGCACACCGCCACACGGCAATTTATTCAATTCGAACGGACCATACCCAACGCGAATCAACCGATTCACCTGCAACCCCAATGCCCCCATAACCCGGCGGATCTCGCGGTTTTTCCCCTCGCGTAAAGTCACCGAGATCCAACGATTAGCCCCGCTTTTCCCCGTCTGCTCAAGCTTGGCTTCAATCGATTTATAGCGCACCCCTTCAACCGTAATCCCGCCTTTCAAATCCGCCAGCCGGGCTTCATCAACCGCGCCTAAAACCCGCACACGATAACGCCGGGACCAACCCGTTGCAGGCAGCTCCAAGTAGCGTGACAGGCCCCCATCATTGGTCAGCAGCAGCAACCCTTCCGTATTCAGATCCAGCCGCCCCACGCTCATAACCCGCGGTAATTCTTTAGGAAGCATATCAAACACCGTCTTACGCCCGCGCTCATCCTTATGCGTACTCACCGGCCCGGATGGCTTGTGATAAAGAAACAGCCGCGCCTCCTCGGCCAGACCCAGCAGCCTGCCATCCACCTCAATCCTATCATCCACGCCAACAACGCACGCCGCGCTCGCAAGCCGCTCACCATTAACCTGAACACGCCCGGCCTCAATCCAGCACTCAGCCTCACGCCGCGAACACAAGCCTGCCCGCGCCATAACTTTTGCAATCCGCTCGCCTTTGTGGTTTTCTTCACTCATGACATCTCATACCTCAGATCAGGACCATATCTATATGCGCGCCGCATTGGAAGAGGCAAAAACAGCGGAGGCCTTGGACGAAGTCCCGATCGGCGCCGTTCTGGTAAGCCCTGAAACCGGTGAAATTATCGCCGCCCACGGCAACCGCACCCGCACAATGTGCGACCCCACTGCCCACGCTGAAATCCTGTGTATCCGCGAGATCTGCTCTTTCGAAAAAGCCCAGCGCACACCGGGCTATGACCTCTACATAACCCTTGAGCCTTGCGCCATGTGCGCCGCTGCAATCTCATTTGCACGCCTGAACCGGGTCATTTTTGGCGCACATGACCCAAAAGGCGGCGGCATCCTGCACGGCGGAAAATTCTACGACCAGCCGACCTGCCACCACCGCCCAGCCGTAACCCACGGCATCCTCGCCGACGAATGCAGCCAGATCTTGCGCGATTTTTTTAAAGCGAAACGCTAATTAGGCAGCTTCTTCCGCCTTCAAAGCCCGCCAACCGATGTCTTTACGGCAAAACCCATCCGGCCAATTAATCTTGTTCACACCCATGTAAGCCCGGCGCTGCGCCTCCGCAATTGTCTCGCCCAGTGCCGTAACCCCTAAAACGCGCCCACCCGTGCTAATAATCTGCCCGTTTTCATCCTTGGCTGTTCCGGCGTGAAACACCGTCACATCCTTCACTTCCGCCGTATCTTCCAATCCCTTAATCACTGTGTTTTTCGGATAAGATCCCGGATACCCCTTTGTAGCCATCACCACGCACAGCGCTGATTTATCGCTCCATGAAACCCGATCGGCAATTTCCGCCAAACGCCCATGTGCCGCCGCATCCAGAATTTCAAGCAAATCCCCTTGCAAACGCATCATCAACGGCTGACACTCCGGATCACCAAACCGCACATTATATTCCAGCAATTTCGGCTCACCATCGACCATCATGATTCCCGCATATAAAACGCCCGTAAACGGACAACCCTCTGCAGCCATCCCGTCAATCGTCGGCTGAATAATGCGCTCAAGTATCTTCTGCTCCAGCGCATCGTCCATTAAATGCGCCGGGGAATATGCGCCCATTCCACCGGTATTCGGCCCTTCATCGCCATCATAGGCACGCTTATGGTCCTGCGCGGAACTTAGCGGCAATACGCTCTTGCCATCGGCCAGCGCAAAATAACTCAGCTCCTCACCATCCATAAACTCTTCAATCACAATTTCTGTACCAGCCTCACCAAAGCTTCCGCCACTCAGCATCTCGCGCGCCGCTTCAACAGCCTCAGCCTTGTTATCACACATAATCACGCCCTTACCGGCAGCGAGCCCATCGGCTTTCACCACAACATTGCCGGGTTGATCTTCAATAAATTGCTGCGCCGCTTCAATATCCGTAAATCGGCCATAGCTGGCCGTCGGAATATCGTATTTTGCGCACAAATCTTTCATAAAACCTTTGGAACCCTCAAGCTGCGCCGCCTTTTTATCCGGCCCGAATACTGCAATATTCACTGCAGCAAGCCCGTCAGCCAACCCCGCCACCAGCGGCGCTTCAGGCCCAATCACCACCAGATCAATCGCTTTATCTTTGGCAAAACCCACCAATCCTTGTACATCTTCCGCACCAATACCCACGCACTCCGCGCAAGCCTCAATACCCGCATTTCCCGGCGCACAATATAGCGCATTACATTTTTCCGACGCTGCCAAAGCCCACGCCAACGCGTGCTCCCGTCCACCTGAACCAACCAATAAAACCTTCATTTTCCAATCCTTCTTATAAAAGAAAACGCTTTGGATAATAAACTATTCGCTTAAGGATACAAGAGACGCATTCCCCCCGGCTGCAGTTGTATCAACGCTGATCACCCGCTCGCTCGCGAAGCGCGCCAGATAATGCGGCCCGCCGGCTTTCGGCCCCGTACCCGACAACCCGCTTCCGCCAAAGGGCTGCGAGCCAACCACCGCGCCAATCATCGAACGATTCACATAAACATTCCCGGCACGTACACCCGCCGCCACATACTGATGAAAACTCTCGAGCCGGCTATGAATTCCCAGCGTCAAACCATACCCGCTCGCATTTATATCCCTCAGCAAATCATCCAAACCATCTTTAGAATAGCGAATCACATGCAAAATCGGTCCAAAAACTTCTTTGGTGAGCGCCCCCATGCCGGGAATTTCATATGCGCACGGCCCAAAATAATGCCCTTTACGTGCAAGCGCATTTGAGACCGTAACCTTACCAATACACTGACCAAACCCTTTCAAAGCTTCATGATGATGCACAAGCATAGCCATAGCCTCCTCATCGATCACTGGTCCGACATCCGTAGAAAGCCGAGCAGGATCACCAATACACAGCTCATCCATAGCCCCGGCCAGCATCCGCACCACCTTATCGGCAATATCCTCCTGTACACATAAAACCCGTAACGCCGAGCAACGCTGACCCGCGCTGCCAAACGCGCTCAAAATCACATCATCCACAACCTGCTCAGGCAATGCCGAACTATCAACAATCATCGCATTCTGCCCACCCGTCTCGGCAATCAGCGGTACAATCGGACCATTCTTCTCAGCCAAAGCCCGGTTTATAATCCGCGCCACCTCGGTCGAACCGGTAAAAGCAACCCCGGCACACAGCCCGTGCTCCACCGCGCACGCACCTACGCGCCCGTCACCAGGCAGCAAATGTAATGCTGCAGGAATCACGCCAGCCTCATGCAGCAATTCCACCATTTTATAAGCAATCAGCGGCGTCTGCTCCGCTGGTTTTGCAATCACCGCATTCCCCGTCATCAACGCCGCAGCCACCTGCCCGGTAAAAATCGCCAAAGGAAAATTCCATGGGGATATACACACAAACACCCCGCGCCCTTGCTGATAAAGCCGATTCCGCTCCCCGGTCGGCCCCGGCAAAGCTTCGCCCTCAGCCGCAAAAAGCTTGCGCCCTCGACTTGCGTAATAACGCAGGAAATCGACCGCCTCACGAATTTCGGATACCGCGTCCACCAACGTTTTCCCGGCTTCGCGCACCAGCAAAGCCATAAATTCACCGCGCCGCTCTTCCAACATGTCCGCAGCGCACTCCAGCGCCCGCGCCCGCACATCCGAATCGCACGCATTCCACTCCACAAAACCAGCTTGCGCAGCCTCAAACGCACGCTCCACCGTTTTGAAATCCGCATCATAAACCTGCCCCACCACATCGGCCCGATCCGCCGGGTTCAAAGCCGTCCGCGCAGCCCCGCTTTTCAATGTCCTTCCATCAATCAATGCTGCCGCACTGACAGAACTGTTATCATACGCACCAATTTCCTGACTCAATTGTGCAAGCGTCTCGGGCGCATCAAGGTCCACACCAGAAGAGTTGGCTCGACCTTGCGGCGTTTCATCCATAAATAAATTTTTTGGCAACACAATTTTAGGGTGCTTAAACTCTTTGCGGTTTTTAGACTTATCCACAGGATCAACCACAAGACTTTCCACCGATGCATCCGGGTCCAGCCCCCGGTTCACGAAGGAGCTATTGGCCCCATTTTCAAGCAACCGCCGCACCAGATAAGGTAACAGATCCTTATGCGGCCCAACCGGCGCATAAATACTCGCCACCGCCCCGCGATCTAAAAGTTGATCAAACAGCGCGCCCCCCATACCAAATAAACGCTGAAATTCAAATGCGCCCGCTCCAACATTATGTGCCATATCCATAATCGCCGCCACGCTGTACGCATTATGCGTTCCAAACATCGGATAAAGCGTATCCACGTAATCAAACATTTTATGCGCACACACCAAATACGACGTATCGCTATGGCTCTTGCGCGTATAAACCGGAAAATCGCAAAGACCCGCCACTTGTGCCTTTTTAATCTCGCTGTCCCAATATGCGCCCTTAACCAGCCGCATCTGAATGCGCCGAGTACGCGCCTTGGCCATTTCAGCCACATGATCAATCACCGCCGGCGCAGCCTTGTGATAGGCCTGCACCGCAAGCCCAAACCCATCCCAATCTCCCAAGGATGCATCACCCAAAACCCGCTCAATAATCTCAATCGACAAATTCAGCCGTGCGCATTCCTCCGCATCGACCGTCAACGCCAGATCGTACGAAGCTGCCTTTTGCAACAAAGCCAATAACCGCGCCGCCATTTCAGGGACGCAGATCTCGCTCTGCGCAAATTCATAACGCGGATGCAACGCAGAAAGCTTAACCGAAACCCCGGGACGCCGAACCAGCTTTTTATCGGCCCGCTGGCCGATATACTCAATCGCACTTTCGTACGCCTCATAATAATGCTGCGCATCAGCCGCACTGCGCGCCCCCTCGCCAAGCATGTCATACGACATTCGATAGCCGCGATTCCTGAGCGGCAAAGCCTTTTGCATCGCCTCTTCAATATCTTGGCCAAGCACAAACTGCCCGCCTAACATCCGCATGGCTTTGAGCATCGCCTCGCGCACAATCGGCTCACCGATTTTACTCAAAGCGCCATTCAAAGTCCTGGAAGTCATAAACAACCCGACCCCGGCAGCTTTAACCACCCAATCCTTCGATCCGCCCACACCCTCAAGCCAATTCGCCGCCGCAACCTTGTCCCGAATCAACTCCCGGCGCGTTGCCTTATCAGGAATACGGAGCAAAGCCTCAGCCAACATCATCAGAGCCAGCCCCTCCTCCGTATCCAACGCATAATCACGCATAAAGGATTCCAGCTGACCAACCTCCTGTTTCTGGCCCCGCATGGCCTCAATTAGCGCCGCCGCCTCTTTACCAATCCGCGCTGCCCTACCTTCATCCCAATCAAAATCTTGAAGCAAGCCCTTAACGGCAGCTTCCTCGCTACGCTGGAAATAAGGAGAAAAGGAAGGAGACGTCATTGAAAAAAAACCTTTCAAGCTTCAAAGGCTAATCCTATCATAAAACCATGTCCGAATCCGAAGCCCAAAAAACAAAAATACAAACAGAAACCCACAGATCTAACATACCGGAATTTTCCGTCAGCGATCTGGCGCTTTCACTCAAACGTACACTCGAAGAAAATTATGGCCGCATTCGCGTCCGCGGAGAGCTTTCCCGTATTTCAATCGCGGGCTCCGGGCACCTTTATTCATCCCTCAAAGACGATCAGGCCGTCATCGATGCCGTATGCTGGAAAGGCGTACTCTCCAACCTCTCCGTTAAACCTGAAGAAGGCCTTGAAGTCATCTGCACCGGGCGTATATCCAGCTACCCCAAAAGCTCAAAATACCAACTGATCATCGAATCGATGGAACTGGCCGGAGAAGGCGCACTCCTCAAAATGCTTGAAGAACGTAAAAAGAAACTGGGCGAGGAAGGTCTCTTCGCCCCGGAAAGAAAAAAACCGCTGCCCTTCCTGCCCCAGACCATCGGCGTCGTCACCTCACCCACCGGCGCAGTCATTCGCGATATTCTCCACCGCCTGGCCGATCGCTTCCCGCGCCATGTGCTGGTCTGGCCCGTCCTCGTGCAGGGCGACGGCGCGGCTAATCAAGTCGCCAGCGCCATCCGCAGCTTCCAAACCATTCATAAACACGGCCAGCCCCGCCCCGACTTGCTCATCGTCGCGCGCGGCGGCGGCTCTCTCGAAGATTTAATGCCCTTCAATGAAGAAGACGTTGTCCGCGCGATTGCCGAAAGCGAAATCCCGATCATCTCCGCAATCGGGCATGAAACCGACACCACACTTGCCGACTTCGCAGCTGATGTCCGCGCACCAACCCCCACCGGCGCTGCAGAAATGGCCGTGCCTGTACGTGCCAACCTCATCGCGCAAATTCTGGAAGACGAACAGCGCCTGATCTCCGGCATGACCCGCCTACTCTCCGAACATCGCCACAAAATAGAATCACTCAGCGCCCGCCTTGGTGATCCCGCGCGCCTCCTCGAAACGCAGACCCAGCGGATCGACCACCTTTCCTATAAACTCTCCGGACTTTTTAGCCGTTTCCTCGATACAAAAAAACATGCGCTATCCGAGCAAACCGCCAGGCTTCGCCACCCACGCGAACGCCTCGCAGAAGCATCACAAAATCTATCGCGTTGGAACGAACATCTGGAAACGCTCAGCCTCAAACTCACCCGGGAACCAACACAAAAACTGGACCATCTTGGTAAAATGCTCGAAGCATACAGCTTTGAAAATATTCTCCAGCGAGGTTTTAGCGTCGTGCGCGATGAAAAAGGAACTCTTATCCCCGATGCCAGTAACATCCACCCGAACCAGGTACTGGACATACAGTTTCGTAATCAGGGCCACATCCAGGCAATCACAACATCAAAAAAAGCTTCAAAGCCCAAAACGAAAAAAAGAAAAGCGCCACCACCTGCGCAAAACGACCCTCAGACAAACCTGTTTGACTAACCCAAAACCAGATTTCAAACAAATTATTCGCCGTCTTCTTCTATGGCAGAGGTGGTCTCGGTTCTTCGGCCAGCTTTGCGGCGAAGTTAAGCTACGATCGGTTGGTTATTGTCATGCCGCCTGCCTGTGGTTTTGTTTCTCCGGGTGAAGGGCGCGGCCGCCGGAGCCG
>Ga0116162_10001484_pt1 | contig 15353 bp, 13 predicted proteins | sample AD_UKC105_MetaG_FD_89875 | JGI IMG/M metagenome (GOLD analysis project Ga0116162, IMG submission 89875) | Active sludge microbial communities of municipal wastewater-treating anaerobic digesters from Hong Kong - AD_UKC105_MetaG | ecosystem: Engineered > Bioreactor > Anaerobic > Digestate... | reverse complement strand
CTCCCAATATAATGATAGGCAGCGCGGCAGAATTAAGTTTTCTTGATTTTATGATCAATCTGGGCCCGGTGGTTGCCGTCATACTATTTGTTTTCGCAGCAATCTTCTATACTGTTTTCAGAGGTAAACTCGTAGTGTCCAATAAGAACAGGGCCAGGATCATGGAGTTCAATGAAAGCAGAATGATAAAAGATAAGAAGCTCTTAAAAAAATCTGTTATAATATTCTCAGGAGTAGTGACGGCTTTTGTATTTCACAGCGTGATACATGTCGAAGTGGCTACGATAGCACTCGGAGGATCGGCCCTTTTAATACTTATCGGCAAGATCGATGTCGAGGAGGTATTCAAAGAAGTTGAATGGACAAGCATATTTTTCTTCATAGGATTATTTATAATGGTCGGGACTCTGGTTGAAACCGGAGTAATCAAGATCGTAAGTTCGAAAATGCTGGAACTGACTGGCGGAGATATAAAGCTGACTTCAGAGATAATAATCTGGTTTTCGGCAGTATTTTCAGCAATAGTAGACAACATTCCTTTTGTAGCTACTATGATCCCGCTTGTTCAGGATATGGGTTCTACTCTGGGTTCAGAAGCTATTAAGCCGATCTGGTGGTCTCTAGCATTAGGAGCCTGTCTCGGAGGTAACGGTACTCTCATAGGAGCATCCGCGAATATCATAATTGCTAATTTCGCAGCAAAAGCCGGGCATAAGTTATCTTTCTTAAGCTTCCTTAAGTATAGCGTTCCGCTGATGTTATTATCTGTTCTGATCTCTTATGTGTATATCCTGGCTTTATACTTTTAACGGCTTTTCAGCTCTAAATTAATTATTTGTTTTTCTAGTATAATTTCTTACATTAATTCGGTTGTTTTTCTTAAGGATCAGTATGATTTCTGAATATCGGAGAAATGAATGAAAAGGATTATTGTCATACTGCTGTCAGTTACCGGATTACTCTTTTGTTCTCAGGATGAGAATGTCGAGATAATCCATCAGATGACCGTTTTCATTTTCCAGCTGGGAATAATCATTTTCTTCTCGAAAATATCTGGACTGCTCTTCGAAAAATTCAAACTTCCCGGAACACTGGGGGAGATCACCGTCGGGATACTTATCGGACCTTATATGCTCGGATCGGTACCTCTTACTTATTTCGGATACCATCACGGATTGTTCCCGATCAATTACGGATCGATTCCAATTTCAACAGAGCTGTACGGGGTTTCAATAATCGCATCGATACTTTTACTTTTCATATCCGGTCTTGAGACTGATATCAAGCTGCTCATGAGGTATCTGTTCAGCGGCGGAATGGTAGGAACCGGCGGAGTAGTGTTCTCATTTTTCCCCGGCGTTCTCACCGGTATGTATTTTCTGGATAAACCCTTCATGAGCCCCGACTGTTTGTTCCTCGGCATAATCAGTACAGCCACTTCAGTCGGCATCACTGCTATGATCCTTTCAAAGAACAAGTATATGGAATCTCCCGAAGGAGTTACGATCCTTTCCGCTGCTATAATCGACGATGTATTCGGGATCATTGTCCTCGCGATTGTAATCGGGATCGCGACTGTTCTTACAGAAGGCGGCGCGATAAACTGGAACCAGATAGGTTATATTTCAGCAAAAGCTGTAGTTGTCTGGCTCGGACTGACCGCGCTCGGGCTTGCTTTTTCCAACAAGCTGAGCTATTTCCTGAAACGCTTCGGAAACAAATATGTTTATACTGCTATTGCTTTCGGAATGTCATTGTTTCTTGCAGCGGTTTTCGAGAAAGCCGGTCTGGCGATGATAATCGGAGCTTATGTAATGGGTTTATGTCTGTCAAAAACAGATATAAGCTTTGAGATACAGGAAGCGATCCATCCCCTGAAAGAATTTTTCGTTCCTGTATTTTTTACTGTAATGGGAATGCTTGTAAATATAAGATCGATCACTGCCGGTATGATCACTTTCGCGATCGTGTATTCGGTCATGGCACTGCTGGCAAAAGTAGTAGGCTGCGGACTGCCTGCTCTGTTTACGGGATTCAACAAAAAAGGCGCACTGAGGATCGGGCTGGGCATGATGCCCAGAGGTGAAGTCGGTCTTATTATTGCCGGTATCGGTCTTTCTAACGGGTTCATAAGTCAGGATATATACGGGGTAGCGATCACTATGGTGCTTCTGGGAATAATCACCACTCCTCCTTTTCTAAGTTATTCTTTAAAGATACATGGCAGAGGTACGAGAAAGAAGCTTACTGAAACTGAAATGGACAGCTATCCTATTGATATGAACAATTCGGAACAGGCCGACATGCTGATTCATTCTATTGTCGATTATTTCGATAAAGAAGGATATTTTATTACCAAGCAGATACTTGATTACGATGTCTACCATATAAGGAAGGACGATATATTCTTCAAACTGCTCAAAGGTTCAAAAATAGATAATTCGAACAGGATCAATATAATTTCAAAAAGCGAGAATATGGATTTTGTCAAAGAACTTGTCTATGAAGCGACCGTAAAGATCGAGTTCAACTCGCAGGAGATACTGAAAAAGATCGATCTTAACGAGATGAAAAAAACTTCGCATGATTCTGATCCTTCTCAGGTAAAGATCAATTTTGATATCTCGACTATACTGGATCCTGAATGCGTTATCCTTGACCTTAAGGCTAAAACAAAAGAAGATGCGATCAGGGAACTTGTAGATGTCCTTGCGAAGAATAATAAGATCACTCAGAAAGAAACAATATTAAAAGAAGTGCTTACGAGAGAGAGCATAATCAGCACAGGAATGCAGAACGGGATCGCCATCCCTCACGCAAGATCGGAAGGAGTCGAAAGCACGCAGCTGGCTGTCGGGATCAAAAGATCCGGAATAGAATTCGGCTCAATGGACGGGAAACCGGCAAAAATAATCATGCTCATGGTCTCTTCCACAAAAAAAGATGATCCTCATATCAAGGTGCTCTCATCTATCTCGGTATATTTCAGAAAAGTACGGGATATCGATGATTTTCTTCAGATCGAAAGCAGAGAGGAAGCCGTCGAGTTCTTCAGAATATATTCCGGCGACAGCACATGGTACAGAAGAGTAGTAAAAAAGATCAGTATTTAAGATGACAGAGAGAAAAAAGGAAATATCGTGCGCGATCTTAGCAGGCGGTAAGGCCAGCAGAATGAACGGAGAGAATAAAGCTTTGCTTAAGGTCGGTGAGATGAACAACCTCGACAAGATACTCTCATTTTCCGAAGATTATTTCAAGGAGATATTTATTATTGCGAACGACAGTTCAAAATTTAAAGGATACGACATTGCGATATATTCTGATATCTTCAGGAACGTCGGTCCTCTCGGAGGGATACATTCCGCACTTCTCCATTCAAGAACCGATAATGTTTTCTTTCTGCCTTGCGACATGCCTTTTATAAGCGAGTCTATTGTAAAGAAAGAAATCGAGTTTTACTTCAAAACAGAATGCGAAATTATCATACCCCGCATGGGATGTCTTATCGAACCTATGCATTCGATTTTTTCAATAAAAGTCTTATCAGACTTAGAGAAACATATAAGAGGCACGGATAATTATTCGATAAGGAGTTTTTTCGATAAAGCCGATGTGTATTACTGGGATATTGAAGATAACGAGGATAACAAAATGGCATTCTTCAATATTAACACGCACCATGATCTTAGTGATGCGCATAATAAAGTAAATTCTGTGAGGTAATTGCCGGAAATGGAAATTTCATCAAGACTGCCCGTAATCAGATACAGGAACGGCATCCGGTCAGAAACTATGGACGATGTTGTAAACGAAACTGAATTGAAACTCGCCATAAATCATAAAGAGCTGAGTTCTCTTGTCTGCCTGCCAGGTTATGAGGATGAGCTTACGGCAGGGTTTCTTGTTACTTCAGGAATAGTGAATAGCGGTAATAAATTGATCAATCTGGATTTCGACAGCACAAGAAACATAATGCATATCGAACTTGAGGATAATTCGGTCATTAAGGACATGATATTTTCAAAAATGAGACCTGTCGGCTGCGGTTCAGGAACCCTGCTTTTCGCGCAAAGCAAAATGAAATCCGCTAAAGCTGGAGAACTCTGTATAACTAAAGAAAAAATTTCTGCCTTGATGAACGAATTCAACAGATCATCCGAGTTGTTCCTTCTCACGGGCGGTGTTCACAGCGCTGGTTTAAGTGACTGCGACAGTATACTTGTAATTAGGGAGGACATAGGAAGGCACAATGCAATAGATAAGGTCATTGGTAATATGTATCTCGCAAAAGGAACATTTAACGACAAAATAATTCTTATTAGCGGAAGAATATCGTCTGAGATTGTACTCAAGGCGGTTTATTCCGGTATAGAGATGATCATATCGAGAAGCGCTCCGACTTCCAGGGCTGTTGAGATCGCAGAAGATAATGGAATTACTCTTGTCGGCTTCGCGAGAAGTTCAAATTTAAATGTCTATTCCGGTTTCAGTAAAGTATTATTCTGATCAAAGGGGGGGATTGATGACAGGCAGGGGAGAAAATCTCAGATTCGGATACAAGATTTGGATAGAAACAGAAAACGGGAAAGGCGTACTCGGCTATGGACAGCAGAGGCTGCTCAAGGCTATAAAAGAAAAAGGAACTCTTAATGACGCCATAATAGAGACCGGGTTGCATTACAGGAAAATCTGGGAAAAGCTGAAAAAGATCGAATCACTTCTCGGATTCAGAATTATTATTACTCGCAGAGGAGGCGCTGAGAAGGGTAAAACTGTACTCACTGAAAAAGGGAAAAAACTCATCGAAACTTTCGAAAGATTTCACGAAAGGTATGACGATATTCTGAAAACAGCATGCGAAACGGCAACAAAAGATTTTTTAAGAGAATTATCCCGAATTTCACCTGATTAAGAACATAAATTAATCTGTTTATGTCAGGCATAAGATCACCGAATTACGAATTGATGATCTTCAAGTATAAGTTACACTTTCAGTGCGTGATCTGCCAGTTCCTTTATATTCTCTTTCTTCGTAAAATCTACGGGATTCTCCATAGCGTTAAGCATTCCTATTTCATCACCGTCAAGCTGGATACCCTTTTTCTTTTTCGACATGATCTTAATTTTTAGGAGCTTTATGAGAAATCTGTCGAAAAATCCGAGTTTTGTGAGGTCGAATCCACCTCTAAGGTAGAAAAACATTAAGTGTTTCTGCTGTTCGGGTGTAAAATTCTTATCTCTGATCTCATTCAAGACTTTTTCAGACCATGGTGATGCACCAGACGCGAATACGATCACCTTTTTGCTTTCGAGCTTAGGCAGGTTCCTTTTTATTTTCCCGATGACGTTGATACCTCCGGCGTAAAGTCCTCCTCCATAAATGACAGTATCGTAAGACTGTATCGTTCTGCAGTCCGCTTTCTCGAAGGTAAGAAGATCAGCATTAAGCACCTCCGCGATCCATTCAGCATACTTCTTTACAAAACCGGTTTTTGAGCTGTAAAATACCAGTGTTCTCATTTCTCTGTTATCCTCGGAATGTCTCTTGAAAGTCTTGAGAGTATCTCGTAATTGATCTGCTGTGTTATCTCGCTGAAAGAATCTACGGAGATGGTCATATCGTTCTGATCGCCTATTAGAATTACTTCGTCCCCTGGTTTTACATCTCCGGCTCTTGTGATATCGACAGTTATCATGTTCATGTTCACAAGCCCGATCACAGAGCATCGTACCCCGTTTATAAGTACTCTACCTCTATTTGAAAGCGATCTGCTGTAGCCGAAAGAATATCCCACAGGCACGATAGCAGTTCTCATGTCCTGAGATGCGAGATAAGTCGTTCCGTAGCTGATGAACTTGCCTGTCTTGACAGTTTTAACGCTCATGATCTCGCTTTTCCAGGTGATCACGCGCTTTAGCGGATTATTGAAACCGGTTTTGTTGTGGAGGTATCTTAAAAAAACTTCTCTGCTTGACCAGAAACCGTACTGCATGATGCCTATTCTGACAAGGTTGTGACGCGAGCTCGGATAGCAGACCGCAGCTGCGGAGCAGGCCAGATGACAGTATTCCGAAGCATGACCGGTTTTTTCAAGTTCAGCTTTAAATGTGCCGAAAGTCTTTATCTGATTTTTTACTCTTACATGATTGGCAATACTTTCAGGTCCGGCAAGGTGCGAGCATAACCCTTTTATTGTGAAATGTTTACTGTTCCGGGATATAATTTGAAGGGCTTCTTTGAATTCTTTCTTTGAGAAACCTGTTCTGTTCATGCCTGTTTCCACTTCGAGATGTATTTTTGCCCGTTTTTTTAGAGTCTTTGCCGCTTTAAGTGCGTCAGTAAGTCTCTCGAGATTGAAAACATAGAATTCGATACCTTTGTCAACGGCATCTTTCATCTGAGAAGGACCGATCCATCCCATTATCATTATATCCGCAGAACTTTTGACTATATTGTAAACTTGAACAGCTTCGTTATAGCTGAAGACCGAAAAATGATCAATGCCGCATTTTTTTACGACAGGCACATAAGCTTCGATACCGTGGCCGTACGCATTTGCTTTAACTACAGAGGATATCCTTACTTCCTCGCCGATTATTTTTCTTATCAGCTCTATATTGTTCTCAACAGCGGATCTGCTGATGAGGATCTCCATTGGATAATTCATAAAAAGAATATAAGAAAAAAATGTAATATTTTCAAATCAGGCTGAATAAAATTAAAAAAATTATTCGGCCACTACTCCTCCCGTCAGAAGGAACTGCATGGCTCTGTCGGTTTTCATATCCAGCGGTCTGATCTGACTTTCGGTCAATATCATCAGAAATCCGCTTGTCGGGTTAGGGGTCGTCGGTATAAAAACAGAAAACCTTTTCTCCTCAGCGAAGGGTTTGAAATCTGAAGGAACTTCCCCTGTATTGAATCCTATCGTCCATATTCCTTTTGAAGGATACTCGACGAGAACAGGATTTGAAAAGAAAGATTTCTTATTCGTGGATAAAGATTCGATAACCTGCCTGACGGCTTTGTAAATTGGTCTGAGTCCCGGAATGTGCATGAAGATCGAATCTGTTACAGAAAGCAGGACTTTTCCGAAAACCGTGCGGACGAGCATTCCGAACAGAGTAATAAGCGATACCAGAACCACGAAAGATATCGCTTTTATCAGATATATCATGCTCTTTGTCTCGAGATATTCAGGCGGAAGGAAAATGAAGATATTGTCTATGATGCCTTCCACGAACCTGAAGACGAACATAAAGACCCACACGCTCACGAAAAGAGGGAGAAGGGCCAGAAGACCCTGAATGAAGAAAGAAAAAGCGCTTTTTAAGAAAATTTTCATTTGTCAGACTCCGTTTAATATCTGAATGTTAAGCCAAAAAGGCGCGGATTTCAAGAATATAAAAGTATTATTTTATCAGTAACATCCGTTTTGCGTCTATCGTCCTGCCGTCAGCCTGGAGCCTGTAGAAATATATTCCAGAGTTCAGGTCAGATCCGTCAAAGCTTACAGTATGGCGGCCGTAAGTTCTCTTTTCGTTCACCAGCGTTCTCACAAGCTTTCCCGCCGTATCGAAGACCGAAAGATCCACCACCGAAGTCTCCGGTATCGAGAAACTGATCTCCGTGACCGGATTGAACGGGTTCGGGTAGTTCTGCTCAAGAGCAGCTGAGGCCGGAGTGAATCCGTTTTCGTTTATACCCACACATTGTATATAGACATATAGCGGTAAGCCTGTTCCCGGAATTACATCTTCAAAGCCAATATATATAACTTCGTTAAATTCGCTGTACTCTATTTGGAATTCGGTATAACCTTCAATACAGTCTAATCCATTTTGTTGTCTGGCTAATATATTTACAATATCACCAGCCTGCCATTCAGTCGGAAAAGAAGCAAGCTGTATTCTAAAAGAAGAATAAATATCGGCTAGCATTTCATAACCGCACCCTTCACTATTCTGTGAAATTACTTCAGTTGGTCTCTCACTGATCCATGCCTTGAAAGTGACATAGTCGTATGGCTCTTCGAAGAAATTGTACATGGCATAAATCGGATCCACAACATTAACATAAACAAGTCTTTCGGCATTTGCCTGACAAAAAGCGTTTAAGTAAAAGACCATAAACAGAAAAAACAGAACTTTCCTCATAACAACCTCCGACTTTCTTGCAGAATATTTAACTTTCAGAGGTTATTATAATAACTAAATTCTGTTTTTCAAAGTGAAAAAATATTTATTTTTCCGGTATCAGGTCGATCTCAACGATCTCGTTGCTGGATCCGACGCGCATGAAGGGACCCCAGACTCCCGTGCCTGATGTTGTATACAGTTTCATCCTGCCGATGTCGTAAAGACCGTAGATGTATTTATAGCGCGCTCTCACGAACAGCCAGAACGGGAATATCTGGCCTCTGTGCGTGTGTCCCGAAAGCATAAGGTCCATGCCCTCCTGTTCAGCCCTGTCGTAAAGTTCAGGCTCGTGGTTTAGAAAGATGTTGAATTTTGTAGTGTCCACGCTTATGCTGTCGAAATATACTTCCTGCTCGGACCGTTTATTCATGAAGTTGTTCCTGTTCCACTCGATCCCGAAAACTTCGACCTTGTCAGTGAATCTGTCCTGCCTGCGCCTGTGGTCTAATACCTTGATCACGTTGCAGTCTTTGAAGAAATCGTCGGTGTAGTTGGAATAGCGCTCGTGGTTTCCCGTTATGAAATATGCCGGAGCTTTCATGTCCCTCATTATCTTAAGCTCTTCGGGTTTAAGCTTGTGGTCGTCTATGAAGTCCCCGGTAATGAAGACGAGATCCGGCCCTATTGCGTTGATCCTTTCAATGACCTTCTCAAGAAAATGAAGCGATTCCGTGCCCAGATGGACGTCGGATATCTGAACGAACCTGTAAGGCCTGGAGATCTTGTCCGAAGATATTTCTATTCTCTTTACAGATGTAGAAGCCGCGTTGAAAAAACCGTAAACAAAGACTATCAGGATCAAAGCAGCCATGACAGCAATGTTCATCCTGGGGTGAAGATGAAAGAACAGATTTACGAACTTGAGCGCGACGGAAAGGAAGAACACGTACATGACAAGCACGGCAAGATAAAAACTTCCGTTCCAGAGAAATTTGATGTCGAGCCCTCTTCCCGCGAACATCATTATGAAGAAAACTGTCATGACGAGCAGAGAGTATCCGAAAACAGGCTTGGGTCCGATCCTTTTATCGAGCAGCCAGAATAGCATTACTACTGTTATCAGAGTGAAAACGTAGAAAGTTACCGATATCGAAGTGAAGAACATAATAAACGCCCTGATATTGTTCATAGATTTCCTATTTTATTAAAAGCATCCTTCTGATCCCGGCCTGTCTTCCGTCAAGTGTCATGCTGTAGAAATAAATTCCCGAATTAAGATCCGAAGCGTTGAATTTGATATTGTACCTTCCTATATCCCTGATACCTTTGACCAGTCCCGCGACTTTTTCGCCTTTTGTGTTGAATACAGTCAGTTCGACCATGCCTTTCGAGGAGATCGAGTATGTTATGTTCGTCTCAGGATTGAAAGGGTTAGGGTAGTTCTGGCTCAGTTCTGTTACAGTAGGCGTAAGCCCGTTCTCTTCTTCAACGGAGCTCCCGACATTCATTCCGGGGAAATTTATGTTGTCTATACGTGCGCAATCGTCTCCGGCGCTTGCGGAACCGTCCTTTGTATAGGTCCATTTAAATGTTCTTTGACCGGCTGAAACAGGATATGCCGCAAGTTTCCATTCTGAGCTTATACCGCTCCATCTGCCTTTCTGAACGCCGTCAATGTAGAAGATCACTGCGTCATAATTGCTCTCTGATGAAGTTCTGTAATAAAAAGAAATCTCGCCGTCGTTTACCACTTCGCAGTCAAGCATCATAGATGTGTTCTGACCGTGAGTTATTGCTCCGGACCTGGCTGAGTAAGAGCCCTGGTAAACCGCTGAGTCTTCGATTGTCCACGGGAGAGCGCCTTCAAAATACCAGGGGTAATTTGTAAAATCACCTGTCTCGAAGTCCTCACGCTGAGAACCGATCTCGATGAAGAAATTATCAGAGTAGGTTAAATTGTTGTCAGCGGTAAGGCTGAGAATCATCTCCGAAGTATATCCGCCGGCTCTGATATCCGCTGCGGAAACGCTGTAACGGAGTTCGATAACCTCAAAAGGATAAACGGTACCGTAAGTCTGATCAGCAGTGTTGACGGTTATTCTTTCGTCTGAAGTACCAATTTCCGCTGTAAGGTTGTTAAGCTTGGCGTGACCCTTATTTGTAAGATATACTATCACTTCGCCTGTTTCGCCCGGATCAATAATATCGTCGGTCACTTCTGCGATGCCTATTTCGTAGATCTCAGGCAGCGGCCTGTTGGCGGACAGCCTGATCGTATTCTCCCAGCTCTCTTCTGAATCTCTGGCCGTTACTGTAATTAAGAATTCATGCTGATCAGGCACATCTTCAGAAACCGTGAAAGAAAAAGCGTTGCCGATCTCGACAGAATCCTGAGCGTTAATGGCACCTACAGGAACGGATGTTTCGGAAAGCACTATGTATTCATCACTTTCTGTAAGGTCAAGAACAACATCCGAAGCATTCAACAGTCCGACATTTTTCAGTTTAGCGGATATATTCACTGTCTCTCCGAACTCGATCAGGTTATCGTCTCCTGAATCAACATCGTAGCTGTCCAGAGTAATATACTTTCCCTCATTGGGAACAATGCTTACAGGGACACTCTGATATAGAGTATTCAGGCCGGATACGCGCAGTTCAGCCGCTCCCAGTTCGTAAGAAGAACTGATCGGGATACGGGCGACCCCGCTGGAATTTGTTTTTATATAACCGAATACTGTTCCGTTCTGAACAAGAGCGCAGTCGATATTTGACAGAAAGCTGCCTCCGGTTCCGGTAACAATTACCTGATACTCGTCCTGCCCGAAAGTAATTGAAGATGTGTGGTTCAGACTGATATTTTCAGGTTCATCGGTCCAGATGTTCATTGCAGGGTCCCCGAGCACATTACAGTCATAGAAACACCATCTTAAAGCTCCTTCTTCCCACTGTCCCGCGGCATTTACCCATGGAGCCGTGTCGGTTTTAGAACGTTTATGAGCTTTACCGATCTCAGCAGTCCTCCCGCCGTAAAGCGCGTCCATAAACTCTCTGTGGATGTGGATCGACGGACCTTCGGTCTGGCCTTCATTAAACCAGCCGTATCTCGAGTTGCCTGTGTATGAAACAGCGAGGTTCTGGATACCTATGAACTTTTCCCCGATACATTCCTGATCGAAGCCCCCGCTCATACAGCCTGCTGAGTAAATGTTCGTAAAATTATGATCAGTTCCGTTTAAACCGCTGAAGTTCGTATTGGTCACATCTGTATTTGTCATTCTCATGTTGTATGTATAATTCGAGTGTCCGTCATGATGAATGAAAGAATGTCCCTGGTTCATCTCTGCTATAAGCTGTGATTTTGACCATACGGATTCTCTGTCATACATTTTCGTAATATTGTGCGACGAGGGTATTCCTATTGTAGTATAACCATTATCCGTTTTGAAGCCGATAAGAAGGTCCATGTAGTCACCACCCCATGTCTGCGGAGCGTCGTACAGGTCTTCACCTACAAGAAGAGGGTCTCTGAGCTCTCCCTGAACGGGATTTGACTGATAGCTGATAATTTTGTTCAGCATGTTGGAGAGTTCATCCGAGCTTGAAAAGGTCAGCCTTGCAACAGATAGCTCTGTCAAAAGGTCATCTTCACCAATTTCACCCCAGAGATTGTCGTTGTCATCGTTCCAAGTGCCGTCGAGCGCTGAATAATACAGGTCGGAAGGAATAGCATCGTCGGTATATACTTCGCTTGACTGTACTTTGCAGTAAAATCCTCTGGCCGGAACGATCTCGATATCTCCTCCCAGAAGCACGAATTCGATACCGCTGTTCTGATATTCTCTTATAATGTAATTTCTTATTCTTTCAGGATTGTCTATTCCGGTGACTTCGGAATAGATATCTGTTGTGGATACGATCTTAACTTTCAGGCCTCTCTGAGTGTAGAAGTCTGCGAGTTCCGCGAGTTCTGTTGTGTAACCTGATCCTGTGATCATCAGGTAATCGTACGGTTCTGCAGCAGACTTGGGATATGAGTACAGTTGAAGCAGATAGCCTTCTGACTGGTCAAGCAAAGCTGTCTCATGGGATAATCTGAGGTTCTTAAGTGCTTCGGCAGATCTTGTATCAGGAACGGTATTAATTTTTACGGTCACTTTTTCATATAAAGCTACTTCACCGGCTGCAGGTATATATTCAAAAGGAGTAAATGTTGAAAGCGCGAATGAATGCCCGTAAAGATAATGTGTCGAAAGATGAGTATGTTTTAGTGCGGGGTAGACACTGTCGGAATTATAAATGTCAGATATCTGTACAAAATCGCCTGAAGGTCCTTCAGAATACGGCCTTGAATGCTGCTGAGGATATATGGTGAATTTTCCTTCAAGTACTTTTCTTCCGCTGAGTACCAGTTCAACAGATTCCGCTTTCTCACCCGGAGGAAGAAGCAGTGAAACTGCGTTGTATGGCAGTGCAGGTTCTCCGGCGGGGGCTGTGTTCATTGCGCCGTTCAGAGATACGATATCGTAGTTTTCTGCGGTTTTCGTGTTCCTGATGTCCGATGCGCTGAAATAATACGTTTTCTCGACTACACCGGCGAAAGCTAATACTCCTGATAAAAGAAGAAGTGTGAATATTCTCTGTCTCATTTTTGATCCTTTATTTCAATTATTTGTTATAGTAAAGCTATTTAGTGCGCCAACTTAATGTATGAAATATAATTAATATTTTCAATTATAATATGATGAACTGTATAAAAAGGGGGATGAAATCAAAACAGGCCGTTCTCATGCTGAAACTCAAGACACTCTGCGATACAGCAGCTTTCGAGCATAATTTCATCGGAATCTATATTACTGCCCGAGATCCACATTTTTGTAAATTCGTCGTTTAAAAGAAGAGGCATCCGGTCGTGAATTTTAAGCATCGGTCCGGTTGAAACGGTAGTAACTACAGAGCATTTAAAGATCGAGCCGTCATTGACATACACCCCGGCAGCTGATAAAACAGGGAAGAACTTACTCTGAATATAATAAGCCCGATCTCCCTTTCTTTCATAAAATCCCGATAAAGGAACAATGCACCGGTGTTTTATCAGATACTGACCGAGATTTGATTTGCTTAAAACCGTTTCTATCCTTGAATTGAATATCATGGCCGGCATAGTTTTATTATGAAGTTCAGAAAATCCCCATATCATCGGACTAAGTATATTTTGACCGCCGCTGAAAGTTACGGTGTTGACTTTCATGCCGGGAGTAAGGTTCAATTCAGGATTAATTCTTCCGGAAATATCCTCAAGTCTGAACTTTTCTTTAAGAGAAGTATCGTCGTAAACCTGGGCAAACCTTCCGCACATTTTCGATCCTTGATTTTTTACACGGACAAGATATAAAATTACGAATAAAATTGAGGGAGAGCAACCTGATTTTAACTAGAGCTGATATAATTCATTGGAGTTTATTATGAAAAGTGGTTAAATTACAGCAAATAATGAGGTTTTTTATGGATTGTGATGAAAATATAAAAAACGAGTGTACACCGGTTGAGATACTGGGTTTCCATGCGCAGTATGAAAGATCTCTTTCCAGACTGTATAAATTATTCTCTAAGAAAATGCCGGAATTCGAACTGTGGCCTTATCTTGTCGAGGAGGAGATAAAGCACGAATGCTGGATCATGCAGATTATACCTAAGGTGGTTGAAGGAACTATTATTCTGAAAGCTCTCGATTATTCGGCGAAATTCGTGCGTGAACATACTGAAATGCTGAACGGGAGAATAGAGCAGCTCAAAGAAGAGGAGATCGATCTTAAAAAAGCTCTGAAATTATGCGTTGAATATGAAAACTTTATGCTCGACAGAGATTTTTTCGGCAATCTGATATCAGACGCACCTGCAGTACAGAGCGTCATTGATAAACTCATTATTGACACCGAGAATCACAGAGATGAGATCAAGCGCGTCGTTAACGAACTGTAAAATTCAATTCTGCTGTACAAGCAGATTCTGAGCTTTGCTCAATACATCGGCAGCGTCTTTTTTATCGTGGAATTCAAAAACGAACCTTCTTTCTCCGTTCGACATTACCGCATCAAGTATCCAGACAGTATCCGTCTGATTCTGCTTTACCGCTCTCTGCATCTGACTGTCAGCCGGGTTCCAATTATATGGTCTTTTTGCGGTATGCTCATAGATTTCAACAGCGTTTATGCAGCTTGCATTGCCTATCATTATCGCGCGTTTTTCCTGTTTCAGCTTCGCCCACATTGCGTTAGCTTTCCAGTCGAAACCGAGAATGAATTCACCGCGTCCTGTTCTTTTCAGGAAACCTTTAAGCCAGAAAAGACCTGCCGCGATTATCAGAAATACGGCACCGGCAGAGACTTCGCCTGTTCCAAGGAGTCCGAGCGCCATTACTCCCGCAATAATAGCGAATATCAGAGCTGCGGCAGGCAAACCTTTCGCGATCCCAGACTTATAAATTTCAGAGCTTATCTGAGCAGAACTTTTCGTATCCACGTTGAAACCGCTCCATTCTTCTTTATCGGTCGGAGGAAGATCCTTTTTTCTTACAGGCTGCATGCCGTGAATGTCGGGGTGGTCCGATCCCCATGCCAGAACCGATCTTTTTCCGGGACCTGTCTGATAAACCGGAGCATCCTGTGATTTCTTTTCTTCTTCTGCTTCAGCATGAGCTTCTTCTGCCACTTCTTTCTTCGTTGTGAAACCTGATACAAGATTTACTATTTCCATCGGCGACATTTTCGCTTCAGTGTTAAGATTTATGATCTCACCTTCGCTCAGATAGAAACTGTAATCTTTTCCGTCATGTTCAACGTACAGGCTCGGAGGACATATATCGTCATTACCCTGCGGAATGATCTCTTTTAACGCTTTGAATTTCTGAAGCGCTTCGTAAAGGCTGTCGGATGTCATTTCTCCGATCTCGATCGTATCATAGCTGCCGTTGGCTTTGCTGAAATCCTTTTCTATACCCTGCGCCGATATTTTGAACGATTTTGCCATTTTTTACTCTCCCCAAATTAGTTTAACAGCAAATTAATAAAAAAATAATCGTATGCAACTGAAAAAAACTATATTTTTATTTTCAACAATTCGTTCCAGTCGGTCGTGTAGTGAGGCGAAGTGAACTGGCGGCGCATGGTCCATTTTCTCTGTGTACCTGCGCTTCCGAGGAACATTGTCCG
>Ga0116162_10001481_pt1 | contig 15365 bp, 15 predicted proteins | sample AD_UKC105_MetaG_FD_89875 | JGI IMG/M metagenome (GOLD analysis project Ga0116162, IMG submission 89875) | Active sludge microbial communities of municipal wastewater-treating anaerobic digesters from Hong Kong - AD_UKC105_MetaG | ecosystem: Engineered > Bioreactor > Anaerobic > Digestate... | reverse complement strand
TGGTCGCTGTGTCCAACTACGAGCCGGGCGGGGTGAAGGTGTTTCGCACCGACGACCTGTCGCTGGTGGCCGATATCCCGGCGCTGTACGGTGACGGCCAGCGCTCCAAGGTCATCGGCCTGGCGGATGCGCCGGGGCACCGATTCGTGTTCAGCCTGTGGGATGCCGGCGAGATCTGGATTGCCGATTTTTCTGCCGGTGACCGGCCGGTGATCAGCAAGTTCGCAGATATCGGACGCAACCCCTACGATGCATTGATCACGCCGGACGGCCGCCACTATATCGCCGGGCTGTTTGGTGAAGACGGCCTGGCGATGCTGGATCTCTGGCATCCGGAAAACGGGGTGCGCCGTATCCTGCCGCATTACGGCAGAGGTGAGGAAAAGCTGCCGGTGTACAAGATGCCTCATCTCGAAGGCTGGGCGGTGGCTGGCAATCTCGCGTTTGTCCCCGCGGTCGGGCGGCACGAGGTGCTGGTGATCGACATGCTGACCTGGCAGGAGGCCGGGCGCATCGCAGTCAAAGGCCAGCCGGTGTTCGTGATGGGACGGCCGGACGGTCGCCAGGTGTGGGTCAATTTCGCCGTGCCGGACAACGATACTGTGCAGGTGATCGATGCCGAGAATCTGAAGATCGTCAATACGCTGCAGCCTGGCAAGGGGGTCCTGCATATGGAATTCGAGCCGCGTGGCGAAGAGGTGTGGGTATCGGTGCGCGACCAGGATGAGCTGCATGTCTACGACACCGCCAGCTTCGAACGACGCGCGACCCTGCCGGCGCAGAAACCGAGCGGTATCTTCATGACTGCGCGCGCTTCTCGCATCGGACTTTGATCCGGAGGTGACAGCATGACATCGAATGTGGCCCTGTTGCTGAGTGCTATCGATCGACACCTGCTGGACGATTATCAGCACAATTTCCCGCTAGACCCGCAGCCGTTCGCCACGATCGCCGAAGAGCTGGGGACAGATGAGGCAAAAGTCATCGAGCGCCTGGAATACCTGCAGCGCATCGGTGCGCTGAGCAGGGTGGGACCGGTGTTGCGCCCCAATCGCGTCGGGGCCAGTACGCTGGCGGCGCTCGCGGTTCCGGTGGAACGGATCGAGGCGGTCGCTGCGCAGGTCAGCGCCTTTCCCGAGGTCAATCACAATTATGAGCGCGAACACGAGTACAACCTGTGGTTTGTGGTTACCGCACGTGACCGCGCGGTGGTTGATCGGGTGCTTGCAGACATCGCTGCTGCCACGGGCCTGACGCCGCTCGACCTGCCGATGCTCGAAGACTATTTCATCGACCTGGGATTCGCACTCAAATGGAGCTGACAACCGGGCTGGATACCCCGCAGTGTGACGCATGCGACCGGGCGCTCCTGCAGGCCGTTGAAGATGGTCTGCCGCTGGTGCCAAGACCCTTCGCTGAACTGGGCGTCCGCCTGGGCATGACCGAGGGTGAGGTGATGGCGCGCTTCTGGATGTTACAGAACCTCGGCGTGATCAAGCGTTTCGGCGTCGTGGTCCGGCACCATGAACTGGGTTATCGCGCCAATGCCATGGTGGTCTGGGACATTCCGGACGAGCGGGTGCGCGACATCGGCCAGCAACTTGGTGATTTTGCTTTCGTGACACTGTGTTATCGGCGGCCCAGACGTCCGCCGGTATGGCCGTACAATCTGTTCACGATGATTCACGGTCGTGACCGCGAGCAGGTGTTGGCGCGTGTCGAGGAACTGGTGCAGGCCTGCGGTCTCGGTGATGTTGCCCGCGATGTGCTGTTCAGCCAGCGCCGCTTCAAGCAGCGTGGCGCTCGCTATGGTGGCGGCGGTGAGTCCCCGGCCGGGCGCTCGCGAGAGGCCGGTGCGAGCTGATGGTGCTTTCCGGGTTTGCGCGCGCTTTCATCAATCAGTGCCAGGGCGGGTTTCCTGTCACTGAGGGGCGGCCTTTTGCCCGTCTGGCAGATGTACTGGGTTCGGACGAGGGCTCGGTGCTCGACCTGGTGCGCTCACTGCTGGATGCGGGACAACTGAGCCGCTTCGGACCGATCTACGATGCCTCACGCCTGGGTGGCGGGCAGACACTCGCGGCGCTGAGTGCGCCGGCTGACCGCTTCGCCGACATTGCCGCCCAGGTCAATGCGCTGCCGGCTGTCGCGCACAACTACCGGCGTGAACACGCCCTGAACATGTGGTTTGTGATCGCCGCTCCAACCCCGGATGGGGTCGATACCGCGCTGCGCGAGATCAGCAAGGTGACGGGTCTGCGGGTCTACAACTTTCCGAAACAGCACGAGTTCTACCTGGGGCTGTGGCTGGCGCTGGACGAGCAGGGCCTGGTGGATACGGTGCCGGTCCCGCCGGCCTACCAGCCGCAGCACGCGGCCCATACGATGGATGCGGTCGACTATCGCATCATCGCGGCTACCCAGGCGGGCCTGCCGCTGGTCGAGGAACCCGTCGTCGAGCTCGCTGCTCAGCTGGGCCTGACGCCGGAAGAACTCGCCACCCGGCTGCAGACCATGCTCGACTGCGGCGCGATTCGACGTATCGGCGCTGTGCCCAACCACTACCGGCTCGGCCTGCGTGGCAACGGCATGACGGTCTGGGACGTGCCTGACGATATCGCGATCGAACTGGGTGAACGGATCGGTGCACTCGACTTCGTCAGCCATTCCTATCTTCGGCCGCGCTACCCTGGTGTGTGGCCCTATAACCTGTTCGCGATGGTGCATGGGCGGGGACGTGACGAGGTGTCGGCCAAGGCCGAACGTGTCGCCGCGATACTTGGCCCGCACTGTCGCGCACACGATGTGCTGTTCAGCAGCGAAGTCCTGAAAAAAACCGGCCTGCGTCTGGCCGCCTGAGGTTTACGCCATGTTTCGTCTGACCCGCTACATGCAAGCGCTCGCCAATCCCGCAGCGCCGCCGACCAGGCCACAGGTGGCTGCCCCGACCGGCCCCGTGGTGATCTGGAACCTTATCCGGCGCTGTAATCTGACCTGCAAACACTGCTATGCGACATCCGCCGACAAGGACTTTCCGGGTGAGTTGTCGACCGAACAGGTGTTCGCGGTGATGGATGACCTGAAGCAGTACGGGGTACCGGTATTGATCCTGTCTGGTGGTGAGCCGCTGATGCGCCCCGACATCTTCGAGATCTCACATCGTGCCAAGGCCATGGGCTTCTATGTCGGGCTGTCGAGCAACGGCACCCTGATCGATCACGACAACATCGCGCAGATCGCCGCTGTCGGTTACGACTATGTCGGCGTCAGCCTGGACGGTATGCGCGAGGTTCATGACCGCTTCCGTCGCCGCGACGGCGCCTTCGACGAATCGCTGCGGGGTATCCGTCTGTGCCGCGACGTCGGTATCAAGGTGGGGCTGCGTTTCACACTGACCCGAGACAACGCCCGGGATCTGCCAGACCTGCTGCAGCTGCTCGACGACGAGGGGCTCGACAAGTTCTATCTTTCACATCTGAACTACGCCGGACGCGGCAACAAGAACCGCGGTGACGACGCGCACCACCAGATGACCCGTGCCGCGATGGACCTGCTGTTCGATACCTGCTGGAACCATATCGTCAGCGGCGATCCCAAGGAGTTCGTTACCGGCAACAACGATGCGGATGGTGCCTATCTGACGCAATGGGTGGCACGTAACCTGCCGACACAGGGCGATCGCCTGCAGGCGATGCTCGAACGCTGGGGGGGTAACTCCTCGGGTATCAATATTGCCAATATCGACAACCTCGGCGGCGTCCATCCTGACACCATGTGGTGGGACTATGGCCTGGGCAGCGTCAAGGACAGGCCGTTCTCCGAAATCTGGGAAGATACCTCCGACCCGCTGATGGCCGGGCTGAAACTGGCCCACCGACCGGTCGAGGGTCGTTGTGCCGAGTGCCGCCACCTACCGATCTGTGGGGGCAACAGCCGTACCCGCGCCTGGCAGCTCACCGGCAATTTCTGGGCCGAAGACCCCGGGTGTTATCTGAGTGATGAGGAGATCGGTGTGCAGGCCGGCGGCGAGCGCCTCGCGGTTCGGCCCTACGCGGGACGCGGCCGGCCAGCCGCCTGAGAGATTGCATCATGTGTCGTATCTGTTGGTTCATGGTGTTGATACTTGCGGTCTCAGTGTCGGCACTCGTCTACCTGTTCGTCGTACGTGGTGTGACAGTTCCGGCCAGCGATGGCCGTACCGCAATCCTGCTGGCACCGGCCGAACGCGACCTGGTGTTGACGGAGATGCGGGGCTTCCTCGCCGCGGTGCAGTCGATTACCGAAGGCGTCGTGAATGAGGACCCGGCGGCGGTGGCCGCCGCCGCACGCAGCGCGGGGGCACCGGCGCAACACAGTGTACCGGCGAGCCTGGTCGGAAAGCTGCCGTTGGCATTCAAACGCCTCGGCTTTGATACCCACGGCCGCTTCGACCAGCTTGCCCTCGACGTGGGGCAGTTCGGCGACACCAGCCAGGTGCTGCCGGAGCTGGTGGCGCTGATGAACAATTGTGTCGCCTGTCACGCAGCTTACCGTATCGACCTGGAGCCATGATGTCATCGACCCGCAAGGCGTTGCTCGCCTCAGCGTTCACCATGCTGCCACTGTGCGCATCGCCGTTGATCCATGCCGACGGGACCCCGGCACTGTACGTGCAGCATTGCGCGCAGTGCCACGGTGCCGATCGCCTCGGTCTGATGGGGCCGGCGCTGCTGCCGGAAAACCTGACCCGGGTGCGCAAGACCGAGGCCGCCAGGGTGATCGCCGAGGGCCGGCCGGCGACACAGATGCCGGCGCTCGGGGCTGTGCTCGACAAGGCGGCGATCGAACGCCTGGTCGAGTACATCTACACGCCGCTGCCCACAGTACCGGCCTGGGACGTGGAACAGATCGAAGCGAGCCGCAAGGTAACGGTGGCGACGGCCGATCTGGTCGAGGCGCCGGTACACGATGCCGATCCGATGAACATGTTCATTGTCGTCGAGCTCGGCGACCATCACGCAAGCGTACTCGACGGGGATCGCATGGTGCCGATTCACCGCTTCAAGACGCAGTACGCGGTGCACGGCGGGCCCAAGTATTCACCGGACGGACGCTTCGTGTATTTCCTGTCACGCGACGGCTGGGTCAGCAAGTTCGACATGTGGGGCCTGCAGACAGTGGTCGAGGTACGCGCCGGGATCAATGCCCGCAATCTCGCAGTGTCGGACGATGGACGCTACCTGATGGTCGCGAACTATCTGCCGCACAGCCTGGTGTTGCTGGATGCCCTTGAGCTGCGTCCGTTGAAGCTGATCGATGTCCAGGACGACGCCGGCAAGAGCTCGCGGGTGAGTGCGGTGTACACCGCCGATCCCCGCCATAGTTTTGTCGCGGCGTTGAAAGACATCCCCGAGGTCTGGGAAATCAACTACGAAGACAATCCACCGCGCGGTTTCGGCGAGTGGATGCATGACTATCGTACCGATTCCGGTGAGAACCCTGTCCGCAAGCGGTTCCCGGTGCGCCGTATCAAGGTGGACGATTTCCTCGACGACTTCATGTTCAGCCAGGACTATGTCACTTTGATCGGCGCCTCACGCGAGGGTCATGCGCAGGTCGTCGATCTCGACCTGGGCCGGGTGACCCGAAAGCTCGACCTGCCGGGGATGCCGCACCTGGCGTCAGGGATCACCTGGGAGTACCAGGGGCGCACTGTGATGGTGACGCCCAACCTCAAGAAAGCCGCGGTCAGCGTGATCGACATGAAAACCTGGGAGACCATGAAGGAGATCCCCACCGACGGACCGGGTTTTTTCATGCGCAGCCACGAGAACAGCCGCTACGCCTGGGTCGACGTGTTCTTCGGGCCCAACAAGGACAAGGTCCACGTCATCGACAAGAAGACGCTGGAGATCGTCAAGACGCTGCAGCCGGTGCCGGGCAAGACGGCCGCTCATGTCGAGTTCGACAAGGATGGCCGCCATGCATTGTTGAGTATCTGGGAGATGGACGGTGCCGTCGTGGTCTACGACGCCGAGACGCTGGAGGAACGCAAGCGCCTGCCGATGGTCAAACCATCCGGTAAGTACAACGTCCACAACAAGATCACGCGTTCTGCCGGCACCAGTCACTGACCTTGAAATGCCCCCGCGCGTGCAGTTCATTGTTCCCGCTTGCACCATGGCCGGTGCGTGCAATACGAGGTGGATTGATGTTTCGTGAGTCCTTGCGTGCTTACTTTTTGCTGAGCCTGTCATTGCTGATGACCGCCCCTGGTTATGCGCGCGACCCGGATATGGACAACGGCGAGGAGATCAACGAGCTGTGTGCCGGTTGCCATGGTGTCTATGGTGAGGGCGGCAAGCAGGGTGAGTACCCGAGGATCGCCGGCCAGCCGTACCAGTTTCTGGTCGACCAGCTGGTGTTGTTCCGCGAGCGCAAGCGGCCCAATCTTGCGATGGTCGAATACGTCGACGAGCGGCAGATGCCGGACGCCGATATTCAGGATATCTCGGCCTACCTGACACGGATCGAACTGCCGAACCGTATGTCTGTGATCGACGAAAACGCGCCTGGGTTCGACGCGCTGGCGCGACTCGAAGAGGCCAAGCGTGTGATCCAGATAGCACGCGCCGAGGGTGATGTGACGGCAGGCGAAAAGCTGTACAAGCGCGAGTGTGCGTCGTGCCATGGTCGCGACGGGCGTGGCGATGTGAAAGATGCGGTGCCGCTGTTGGCCGGTCAGTACACGAACTACCTGTGGCGACAGGTGGACAAGTATATTGCGAAGCTCCGCATCCATGACCCGAGCGCACCTGATGACTCCCTACTGGGTGATTTCAGCAAGCAGGAACTGAAGGACATTTTTGCCTATGTCTCTACGCTCGATGACTAGAACACCGGTCGGCGCCCTGTACGCCTTCGGTGTCCTGATTGCCACGCCGCAGGTGTTTGCAGAGTCCACGGTGAAAGGCGATTGTGATCGCCCGATGGCGCACACCGATCTTCGGCACTGCGACCTGTCTGGCCGCAAGCTGGCCGGCGCGGATCTGCGCGCGGTCGATCTGCGAGGCGTGAACCTGAGCAATGCGGACCTGACGCAGGCCGACCTGCGTGGCGCCGATCTGCGCAAGGCCGATATGCGATGGGTCAAGTTGATCGACGCGCAGCTTGCCGAGGCGGATATGAGTCACGCCGACATGTTTCACGTGGTTGCCGACGGGGCCAACCTCGACGATGCACGTTTGTTCAAGACCAATCTGTTTGGGGCCTTGCTCAACGGCGTACATGCACACAATGCCGAGTTCACCCAGGCCTACATGAAAGACATCGAAATGGAAGGTGCGGATTTCACCGGCGCATCGCTGCGCCGCGTAAATATGATGCGCATGGTGGCCATGGGTACGGTATTTCGTAGTGCCGATCTGTCCCACAGTCGCATGACAGGCGCGGCAGCCGCCGAGGCTGATTTCTCCGATGCAGTTCTGGCGCATGCCCAATTGAACGGTGCCGACCTGCAGGACGCGAGTTTCAGTGGTGCCGATACCAAGGGTGCTGATTTTTCCAATGCGCGATTCGATACCCCAGTCGATTTCGGCAACATACTGGCCGCGCCGCCGCCAATGCCTGCCAGTCCGCCGGGTGATCCGGACCACTGAGCATGCCGGGGTTGGCCGCAATGGTCGCGTGTGTTGGGCGTTCCGGCCAGCCGCTTGATTTTTGCCAAGTCCACCACCGCGGTTTTTCGTTAGGATGCCGCCCACTGAGGTTACCAATGTGATTCAGCCAATGAAGATGTTGCGATGTGGCGTGATGTTTCTGGCCCTGACTGCCGCGGCTACCGTGTCGGCCAGTGAAGACGCCCGCTACCAGGCAGTGAGCGCATTGGGTGAGCTCAATGGCGTGGCATTGCAGTGCAAGTATCTCGATCAGGTGCGGCGGATGAAGGCGGCGGTGGTGGATCACGCCCCGAAAGAGCGCAGTTTCGGTCTGGCATTCGACCAGGCGACCAACGATTCCTTCCTTGCCTTTGTCAGAAGCGGTGTCGGCTGTCCGCCACATGAGAGCCTGGAGCGTCAGGTCGGGCACCAGATCGACCGTATGGCCGAGGCATTCGCGGCGCGGTAGTCGCATTGTTTCCCACCCCCCGAGGATCTGCATGAGGTTGACCGGACAGGTGACGCGACGGGCCACCAGGCACATCACCATCATGCTGTGCGCGCTGCTGCTGAGCAGTGTCGCGTATGCATCCGATATCCCTCGCGTGGTGGTGAGCATCAAGCCACTGCATTCGTTGCTGGCGGGCCTGATGCGCGGTGTTGCCGACCCTGTCTTGCTGGTCGACGGCAGCACAATTCCTTGGGAGTTTCATCCCGACGCGGCGCAGGCAAAGGTTATGGAAAACGCCGATGTCCTGATCTGGTCGGGTCCCGAGCTGGAGCCCGGGCTGGCGGCCGCGTTGGCACCGAACAGGTCGCATGGCCGCGTGTTCGAGGTCCTGGCGAGTGAGGCACTCAAGGTGCTGCCGGCACGCCAGGACGAGGCAAAACGTGATCCTTTCTTCTGGCTGGACAGTCGCAACATGCTGATCCTGCTCGACAGCTTTGCCGAGCTGATGATCGACATCGACCCGGACCGCGCGTCTGCCTACGAACGCAACTGGCAGCGGATGGCCGAGGCCCTGTCGGCGATCGATCGGGTGATGGAGTTCGGCTACCGCGATGTCAGCGGAGCGCCGGTGTTCTTCTATCACGACACTCATCAATACTTCGAACAGGCCTATGCGATGCACGTCGCCGGCTCGGTGATCGACGTCAATGGCGTTGAGTCGACCGACACGGCGCGCTTGTTGGCAACCCACGGCAGGGTCCTCGCGGCCGGTGCCTCGTGCGTGTTTACCGAGAAGGGGTTGCAGGAGCCGAACCTCGATCTGCTGATCGATGGTACCGAAGCGGAAGTGGTCGAGCTCGACTCGCTGGGTACCGGTCTGGCAGGCGGCGCAGACCTGTACGTTGATCTGATGCGCAACAATTTCACGGCGATCTCGGGCTGTGTTCGCAAGTTGAAGCCGCCATCCGAGGTTTCCGAGGCCTTTGAGCCACCGGACGTGTCGCGCTCTCCGGACCGCCTGCGGCCGCGTTACGTGATGATGGATCAATACGGGCGCACCGTGTCGCAGGATGATTTCCAGGGCAAGTTTCAGCTGATCTATTTCGGCTATACCTCTTGTCCCGATATCTGCCCGACCTCACTGGCGGTAATGGCCAGGGCCCTGAAGATGCTCGGCGCCGAGGCCGACCAGATCCAGCCGATATTCATCACTGTCGATCCCCAGCGCGATACGCCGCAGTTGCTGGGTGAGTACGTGACCTATTTCCATCCACGCATGCTGGGTCTGTCGGCCAATCCCGAGATCACCAGGCGGACCGCGGAACTGTTTCGTGCACGTTACGAGATGGTGCCTGCCGAAAGCGGCGACGCTGCGCGCTATACCATGGACCATACGGCCAGCCTGTATCTGCTCGGGCGCAACGCGGAGTTCATTACCAAGTTTGCCCACGGCCTGCCTGCCGCGGAAGTCGAGGAGCGGTTGCGCGCTTATCTGCGCGACTGAGCGCAGCGCGGCGTTTGATATACATCATGTCTGATGCAGTTATGTCCTGCGAGACTGTTGCGGTCCGCAGTACGGGGCCAAAGGGGATTACATGCCGTTTGCAGCACAGGGGCTTTGCCGTTTCCTTACCAAGCCATTGAGCTGGCTGCCACCGCGCCTGCATGCCGGTGGACTGTCGCTGGTGCTCAACCACCTGCTGGCGCACTCACTGGCCGGAGACGAGATGGACTTCCTGCGTGGCAAGGTCGTCAGTCTGGACGTGACCGACCTCGGTATCCGTTACCGACTGATGTGCGATGACGACGGTTTCAAACCGGCGGCACCGCGCGTTGAGGCCGATGTGCGATTCAGTGGTACGGCCCACGCGTTTCTGTTGCTGGCAGCCCAGCGCGAAGATGCGGATTCGTTGTTCTTTCAGCGTCTGCTGCGCATAGAGGGCGATACCGCCACCGGATTGCACCTGAAGAATTTCCTCGATGCCCTTGGCCAGCCGCCATTGCCGAGCCCGGCGCGGCATGTGCTCGAACGCTTCACCGATCTCTATGGACGGCGGTGTGGTGCGGTGGCTCCGGCTCCCCGACTCGACCCCGGCGCACCCGCGCTGTAGGGGCCGGGCCCTCTCGGCGAGCCTGTCCACCGGGCAATCGGCCAGAGGCTGGCCTCCCGCGGATTTCCGATCGCGGTCTTTGGTGCCGCATTCCACGATCAGCCACTCAAAGGCAACGACCGTCCCCCAATGTGCGCGGGGAGGGCCCGCAAGCGATTGCGAAATCGCAATTCCTGATTGACATCAAGGTTTTTCGGCTCCCGTTGTCATGAACTGACGGCACAAACGTGTGCGCGGGCATCTGAGCCCGGGTGCACAAAAAAGAAGATTGCCATGAGACACCATAAGGAGAAATGCCATGAGGCCATCAGCCTTGCCCGCTAGAGGGCTTATCGGAGGCCTGCTGTTCATTGCGCTGTCGTCGGTTGCGCTCGCAGCGGGCGTGCAAGTCAAGACCTTCGATGCCGACAAGAAACTGCAGGGTGACTGCGTTGGCTGCCATATCAATGTGACGCCGGGTATCGTCAAGCAACACCTGGGCTCGCCTCACGCCAATGCCAGCAACCCGGAAGATGAGGTGCTGTGCTCAAACTGTCACGGTGACAAGCACGTCACCATGGAGGATTGGCAGGAAGCCACCATGCCAAGCGCTGACACCTGCGGCGAGTGCCACAAGAAACAGGCGCGTGAACATTCGAACGGCAAGCACCAGCTTGGCTGGATGGTCATGAAATCGCAGATTGCCTGGCATGGCCAGCCCGGCGCAATTACCGAGCAGGGCTACCGGGGCTGCTCCGGCTGTCACAAAATCGGCAAGAAGGGCCTGCTCGGTGTGACTGACGGCAATACCGATGCCAAGGTTGCCTATGATGGTGGCAAGGAAGAGGCACATTACCGCTACGGCAACGCCCAGTGTGATGCCTGCCATACCCGCCACAGCTTCAAGAAGTCGGAAGCCAAGGACCCGCGTGCCTGCTCCAACTGCCACATGGGCTTCGACCACCCGCAGTGGGAGATGTACACCTCGGCCAAGCATGGCGTGATCTGGGGCATAGAGGGACATGAAGAGGACGGACGTGCGCCGACCTGCCAGACCTGTCACCTCATGGAAGGCAACCACGAAGTACGCACCCCCTGGGGCTTCCTCGGCCTGCGTATCCCGACCAAGGAAAACGTGTTGGCCTTGATCCAGGTTGCCCCTTCACTGGAGCCGCAGCTGACCAAGCTGGCCGCCGCACTGCCGTCGGGCAACTACGTGGATCTGGATGATGACCCGACATGGACGCTCGATCGTGCATTGATCCTGCAGGCGGCCGGTGTGCTCGATGGGGACTTCCAGCCGACCGAGCGCTTCGTCGAGATCGTGCTCCAGGCCGAGGCGGCGCGTGGTCCTGAAGAGTTCAATGAGCTTCGCACCAAGATGAAGGCGAACTGCAACAAGTGTCACTCACAGGGTTTCGTCGAGTCGCACATGAAGGCCTCGGATGAGATCCTCAAGGCCGCCGACCATGAGTTCGCCAAGGCGATTGCCGCGGTGCAGGGCCTGTATCGTGACGGAATCCTGCAGAAGCCGGAAGGCTGGAAGTTCGCCCCCGACCTGCTGCAGTACTACGATGCGAAGACCAAAATCGAGCAGGAACTCTACCTGATCATGTTGGAGTACCGGCAGCGCACCTTCCAGGGTGCCTTCCATGCCAGCAACGACTACATGCATTGGTATGGCTGGGCACCGCTGAAGACCGCGGTCAACACGATTCTCGAGGAAGAGAAGCGGATGCGGGCCGAGCACGCAGCGTTGAAAGTGAGCAGCAACGCGGCTGCAGCCAAGAAGCATTGAGCGGCCGTTGGTCGGGTCGGGGCCCCGTACCCGGCCTGTCCTGAATGAGAAGCCGGCGACATTTTGCGGTGTCGCCGGCTTCGTCGTTTCCGATCCGCGGTCCGGTCGGTGACGGTTGCGGATCGCTGATCGTGCCTGTCTAGGCCGGGTTGTGTGTCACCGTGCCGGTCGGTTCGCCCCAGCCAAGCCCCGGCCTTCCGGCCCAATAACCATCGCAGGGACCTGCCGGCATGTAACGGCTGATGTCCGCGTGTGCCTGCGCCGCGTCGAGTCGTGAATGCAGTACATCGGAGAACGCCTGGATGATCGCCGGCGTGTGGCGTGACTGCGGACTGATGCGCAGCACGTCGACCCCGAGGCGGCGGATATCGTCGAGCTCGTGCAGCAGGGTGTAGGTCTGTGCCGACTGGGTCTGTATGCCGTTCAGGGCGAGGAAGCGCGCGTCGTCCTGGGTCGAGAGCAGCATGCCGTCGGGGTAGTCGAGACAGCGGAACTGGCAGTCGTCCTTGGGCAGCTTGTGGGCGCGGGCGGTGAAACAGCGTGCCGACAGTGCCAGAGGCAGGCGACCGAAAGCGAACAGCTCGGTCTCGACCGAATCCGGCCGCTGTGCCTGCATCGCCGCCAGCGTATCGCGCGACAGCTCCACCGGCATCACCCAGCGGCGCAGCCCGAGCCTCGCCAGAGCGGCCAGGGTCTGCTGGTTGTAGATGTTGACGAACGGGCCGGCAACGAATTCGGTCTTGCCGGCCAGCATATGCACTGCCGCCATATCGTTGGCCTCGACCAGAAAACGTCCGTTGTCGCACAAGCGGCGCAGCACCTTGAGTTCGGATTCGGCCTCGATCAGTGCGAGGCTGGACAGCACCACCTGTTTTCCCGCGTCAGCGAGTCGTGCGCCCAGCGCCAGCCAGTCGTCGAGGCGCAGGCTGCGGCGTTTGGCGCACACCGTCTCGCCGAGATAGACGATGTCGAGGGGTGTGTCGGCGATCGATTCGTAGAACGCCAACAGGTCGTCGCGCGACCAGTAGTACAACACGGGGCCGAGTGCGAGACGGGGTGTATGCGTCACAGGTGCCATGCCTTGCCTATCGTGTTTCGCTTGCATTCGAGTACATCGCCGAGCGGGCCCGGCTCCTGGGTGTGATTTCCTGTAGGAGGCCAACCCCCTGGCCGATCTGTCGGCATGGCTTCATTGCCATGGCCTGGAATAGGCACCGAGGGTTGTCTGCTGACCCTCGCTGACTCGTCCGAGCACCTGTTGCCACTCCGCCAGTGGGCGATACGCACCGGGATCCCGTCGACAGGCGTCGATCGCGGCACGCCACACACCGGTCACCTGGCGCACGTAGGCCGGGCTGCGCTGGCGTCCCTCCAGCTTGATCGCCACCACGCCGGCGGCATCGAGCTGTGGCAGCAGGTCGAGCGTATTCAGGCTGGTCGGTTCCTCGATCGCATAGAAGGTGTCACCGCCGACCTGGTAGCGTCCTTTGCAAAGGGTCGGATAGCCTGCATGCTCTCCCTGTCCCACGCGGTCGATCAGCACGCCGCCCAGGCGGGTCTCGAGGCCGCGTGGCGTCTCCTTCCACTCGACCGCGGCGGCCGGTGAACAGCAGCCATGGGTGTTTGGGGACTTGCCGGCCGCATACGACGACAGCAGGCAGCGTCCTTCGACCATCACGCACAAGCTGCCGAAACCGAACACCTCGATCTGCACCGGACTGTTTGCCACCACGTGCTGCACCTGTGCCAGTGACAGCACGCGCGGGAGTACCGCACGGCGCACGCCGAACTGCTCGTGGTAGAAGCGCAGCGCCTCGTAGCTGGTTGCAGAGCCCTGCACCGACAGGTGCAGCGGCAGCTCGGGATACTGCGTGGCAGCGTAGTCGAGCACGCCAATGTCGGCGGCGATAACCGCATCGAAGCCGGATGCGGCGGCGCGGTCGACGGCCTGCTGCCACGACGCCCAACCAGCCGGCTGCGGGTAGGTGTTCAGAGCCAGGAAGGCGCGGCAGCCACGCGCGTGCGCATAGGCGATACCGTCATGCATGTCGCGCTCGCTGAAATTGAGCCCCTCGAAGTTGCGCGCGTTGGTGGCGTCGCGGAATCCCAGGTAGACCGCGTTCGCCCCGGCGTCGACGGCGGCCTTCAGTGACGCGAGGTTGCCAGCCGGGCAGACCAGTTCCATGCCTGCTTCTCCTGTATCTGTAGTGGAGCGGCCAGGGCGCTGCCCTGGTGCGTGTCGCGCCTGACGAGTTCGGCGGCAATACCGTCGATCACGCGCCATTTGAAACGGCACCATTCCGGCGCCAGCAGGATCTGCGGCGAGGCGGTGCCGGTGAGGCGGTGGTACACCACGTCGGCCGGGGTCCGTTCGACCAGGTCCGCCGCAGTCTGCGTGTACTCTGACAGCGACCACGGCCGATAGCCGCCGCGTCGCCAGTCATTGGCCAGGCGCGTGCCCTTGACCACGTGCAGCGGGTGCAGCTTGAGACCGTCCACCCCGTGATCGAGTACGCGTGCCAGGCTGTTGTGCGCATGTGTGCTGTCTTCGCCGGGCAGGCCGACGATCAGATGGGTGCAGACCTTCAGGCCGCGCGCCCGCGCTGCACGCACAGCCTGACGGTATTCGCCGAACCCATGACCGCGATTGACCCGCTCGAGTGTGGCATCGAACGCCGACTGCAGGCCGAGTTCCAGCCACACCTCATGACCCAGGTCGCGATATCGGCACAGCAGGTCAAGCACCGCATCCGGCACGCAGTCCGGGCGCGTGCCGACGGACAGGCCGATCACGTCCGGCTCGGCGAGGGCGCTGCCATAGAGTTCCGAAAGGCTGGCCACGTCGGCATAGGTGTTGGTGTAGGCCTGGAAGTAAGCGATGAAACGGCGTGCCCCGGTGCGTCGTGCCACGACCTGGCGACCGGCGGCGATCTGTTCGCTGATGTCCGGCTGGCGTCGCGCGTTGGGACTGAACGAGACGTTGTTGCAGAAGGTGCAACCGCCACGGCCCTTGCTGCCGTCACGGTTCGGACAGGTGAAGCCGGCGTTGATCGCGAGCTTGTGCACGCGTTGCCCGTAGCGGCGCCAGGTCTTGGCCAAACGTATTGATGCGGTCGGGGAGTGGGCTGGACATCGTGGCTCTGGGTTGGTCAGCGGGCTTTGTGCCATCCGCGGGCCCGGGCACCCTTGATCTCGGTCAACCGGTAGGCGATTCGGGCTCGAGGATTGATCTGGGTCAAAACAGGGCGATCCAACATCTTGGGTTCGAACTGACAATAAACTACAACATATTGTGTTCGAGCCACCATAACAACGAGGATGTCCATGTCTGTTCCAGCCACCCAGGTGGCCCGCCTGCCGGCACGCATACGTCGGCGGGACGGGTCCGATAC
>Ga0116162_10001477_pt1 | contig 15407 bp, 13 predicted proteins | sample AD_UKC105_MetaG_FD_89875 | JGI IMG/M metagenome (GOLD analysis project Ga0116162, IMG submission 89875) | Active sludge microbial communities of municipal wastewater-treating anaerobic digesters from Hong Kong - AD_UKC105_MetaG | ecosystem: Engineered > Bioreactor > Anaerobic > Digestate... | reverse complement strand
TAATTCATCCCATATTACGCTAAATTATTTGCTTAACCCAACTATCAATACGCTCTTTAGTTAGGTTAGATTCATTATCTTCATCAATAATAAGTCCAATAAACATATTATCAATAACAGCAGCTGAATCATCAAAAGCATACCCATCGGTAGGACACTGTCCTATAAAAGTAGCTCCTGTATCCTTAAGACTTTCATACATAAGTCCTACCGCATCACAAAATGTATCAGAATAAGATAAAGAATCACCACACCCAAAGAAAGCAATGTTATATTCTGAGAGGTCCAAATCTCTCAACACATCAAGTGCGTTATACCAATCATCTTGTAATTCACCACTTCCCCAAGTTGAAGAGCCTAAAATCAAGGTGTCGTATTCTGAAATTAAAGTAGCGTTGATATCTGCTGCAGAATGAACCTGATTATCGGGTATATTGAGCGCTTTAGCTATGAGAGCAGCTACGTGCTCTGTATTACCTGTTGTAGAGCCATAAAAGATTCCTATTTTACGCATATTCTTTATTCTTTACGATATACACATCAAATGTATATATCATGGTTAGTACAATTTGACAATGCAAAGATATGGCATTGAAAACATATATAAAATCACCATTTATTGGTAAACGTTCTATGCAAGTACCTAGAACTAATGATAATAAATAATAATACCTACAATAGGGGATAGCACATAAAACATTACCTAATTATAGCGATTGATATTTTTTTACACCTTGACTACTTTTGCAACCGAATTAGGACTAAAGAAATACAACAAGTGAAACTTATTAAATTATTATATTGTTTATTGCTTATCTTTTTATGGGTATTTTCCTTACAAGCAAAGAACTCCCCCTCCCTTATCCTTTCTAAGCATCAGACATACACATTAAAAGGAAATGTTGTGTCAATAGATCATTACACCCCTCTGAGTTTTGCGACAATAGAATTGTACAACAATGATCATATAATAAATAGACAAGTGACAGATGTACATGGAGTATTTACTTGTACACATTTATCTCAAGGAGCTTATACAATCATTGTTCGATACATTGGGTATCAAAACAAACGTGTACAAGTCCACCTAAAACAAGACATGACTATACAAATATGCCTAAGTGAATCAAATACAAGTCTCCAAGGCGTCGTGATCACAGCTGCTGAAAGTAAAGGAATAACCAGTGCATCCACCATAAACCGAGAAGCACTAGAACATATCCAGCCCAGCAGTTTTTCAGATATCCTAGCATTACTTCCAGGCAATACAACACATACCCCCAACCTTACAGCTGGCAACGTGGCAACATTACGTGAAGTTGGCATCAGTAGTGCAGATTATGCCGTTACAGCACAAGGCACTCAGTTTGTCGTGGATGGAGCTGTTCAACAACAAGATGCTAATCTACAGTATGTGGCTCAAGGGTTGACGAACCAAGATGATTCTAGAAATATGGTAAATTACGGAACAGATATGCGTAATTTGTCCACAGATGATATAGAAAAAGTAGAAGTCATTCGTGGAATTCCATCCGTACAATATGGTGATATGACTTCTGGGGTTATCAATATAACCCGTCGATTACATGCCACACCTTTCGAGACACGCTTCAAAGCTGATGAGTACACCAAGCTCATACATATTAATAAAGGAGTTGCATGGAACAATGACAAGCAAATAATACATTTTGACTTGGGTTACTTAGACTCCAAAGCTGACCCCCGTAATCCGTATGAGACCTATCAAAGGATCATGCTTTCCACAAGATATAAACGACATTGGGAGTGGGATACACACGCACTCAACTGGAATATTTCGGGTGACTATCGTAGCACAATTGATGCAGAAAAAGAAGATCCCAATATAGCCCGCCAAGCAGAAGACAGCTATAAATCAAGTTACTCATATTATGCATTAAACAGTCGCTTAATCTGGAAGAACAAGAAAGAGGTAGGACTAAAAGAGCTCTCTTTACAAACAGCAATCAATTATTCGAAAAACAAGATAACTCGTACAAAATTTGTCCAATTAGATCGAGATGAAGCTGCCCCAACAAGTCTCGAAGAAGGAGAACACGATGCAGAAATTTTACCCATCAAGTACACTGGACATTTAGTTGTGGATGGGCAACCATTCAATAGCAATATCGAACTGCAAGGTATAGTACAATTTTCTATTGGAGCAACCAGACATCATTGGACAATAGGTAGCAACTGGAGATATAGCAAAAACTATGGCGATGGACAAGTCTTTGACCCCAAACGTCCAATTAATTATGGCACATCATATAGAGCCAGACCCTATCATACAATCCCAGGGAAAAGCCTACTTGCCAACTATATCGAAGACCGTATACACTGGTCTATAGGACAAAATCGTTTTACTGTTCGAGCTGGTATGCGCAGCAACACATTGCTAGGACTGAACAAAGCATATAAGATGCAAGGGAAATGGTATATCGATCCCCGCATTAATGCCCAATGGGAATGTCCCAAACTATATATTGCCGACGCTCCATTGGAAATAGATTGGACATTTGGGTGGGGAACTATGACCATGTTGCCCAACATCCATCAATTGTATCCGAACAAACAATATTGGGATTTTGAAGAATTAAATTACTACCATTCCAACAAGGCTTATAGACGGATATACACGAAAACATTCATTATAGACCAAAACCCATACAATATAACACCAAGTACAAACACAAAAAAAGAATTGCGTCTTGGAGCTAGATATAAAGGCAACAATATATCTGTGACATATTTCAAAGAACGTATGGTAGATGGATTTAGATATATAGGTACCCCTATGTCTTTCACTTATAAAAAATATGACACTTCTGAAATAGATGGCAGCACCTTAACCGCTCCACCAGATATAAACAATTTGCCTTATGCTGAAAAAACTATTCTTAGTAAGCATAGTCTTTTATCAAATGGAACACGCGTTTTAAAAGAAGGTGTAGAATTTCAAGGAAGTACTCGACGATTTTCCTCTTTACACACTCGTATTACTGCGACTGGAGCATGGCTTAAAACAACATACACAAATAGTGCATCCCAATGGGACAATTCGTATGATCAAGTCGTTTTGAATCAAGCAGTCAGAGACTTGTACATAGGTCATTATAACTGGGTGTCGGGATATGTCAAACAACAATTCAATACAAATTTTACTTTTGACACCTACCTCAAGAAACTAGGATTTATACTTTCCACAACGGTTGAATGTATGTGGTGGAGCAAGCAAAAGGATTTAATAAAAGATGGTACTCCATACGAATATATGGATATCAATGGCGATGTACATCCGTACACTGAAGAGAGTAAAAAAGATATTTTTCTAACTCATCTTATACAATCTCAACCCACCGTAAGTGGTGGAGATGGAAAAGAACCCTTCTATGCCCTTGTTAATCTAAAGGCATCCAAAACATTTGGAAAGTGGATCAAACTGTCTCTTTTTGTAGATCGTATTCTCGATTACACCCCAGACTACACAGTAGATGGGCTAACAATACGTAGAAGTGCCAATCCATATTTTGGAATGGAAATTAAATGTTCATTTTAAACTCACATAAATAATAGTACAATCAAATGAAAAAAGTAAACAACAATTTGCGCTGGGTAGCAAGCATGCTCCTAGTATGTATCGGGCTATGCGTTAGTTCGTGTTCCGATGATGATGATGTATCGCATAGTAAAGTCGCATTAGCTTTAGAAAGTCCAACAGCCATAAGCGACTTTCACTACACAAACATGCAAGTCACATTTACCGACAAATCAACTCAAGAAGTGACACAAATGGCATATGATGCTGCAAGTAGCATAAGCACATCTCTTGTAGACGGGATATACGACATCATGGTTGAAGGTGAAGGCGATGCTACAGTGGCTGGACAAACAAAGCACGTTAAAGTACGCGGTGAACTACAGTCTGTGGAAATTGCTGATATCACCGATATCAAGACATTAAATATCCCACTGCATTTACTGGATATAAACTCTGGTTTTGTACTAGCAGAAATCTTTATTTCTGGTACAGAAACTCCAGAAGGTGAATGGTATAGAGGCGACTCCTATTTTCGCATTTACAATAACAGTAGTGAGCCATTAGATGCACAAGGTTTAATTCTTATGGAGTCAGCATTACAATCAGATATGCATAAGGACTTCTATGTATTAAGTGAAGAAAAGGAATCAGAAGAAATTGTAGCAGGTGAAGGCACTCCTTATGATCAATACAAAAATGATCATTTCATCACCGATGCCGTGTATATGATCCCTCGTGGCACAGCCGTAATCGTAGAACCTGGACAAAGCATTTTACTTGTCGATATAGGTAAAGACCACTCAGTAGACAATCCAAACTCATTCAACCTGACTACTGCTGACTACGAGTGGTACGATGAAAATGACGTACATGCTGATATTCAAACTGAAGTGCCAGACTTAGTCAAACTATACGCCTCATCGGCCTCAGTTTGGTCTCCTCATGTACGTGCCATAAAAACATACGCCATCGCACAAATGCCAGAAGATGTAACTACTGAATCATTTATTACAAATAACACAGTACAATACTATTACGAATTTGTATATGGAGATCTCCGTAGGATTATGGACTCAAAAAAATATTTTGTACCTACTACATGGATTAAAGATTGCGTCAATCTAAGTAATGAGACTGCTTATGAATGGAATATTGTAAGTACAGCTTTAGACAATAGTTATGCGTGGGTATATGATGGTACTGGAACTGGATATAGAGGCAAGGCAGTACGTCGCAAAGTGATCAGTGGAGCGCTTTTACAAGACACCAACGATTCGGCCCATGACTTTGAAAATAGTGTTGATGCTAATCCTTTTTATGTATTCCATGCTGAATAAATCTAATCTCTATCTTTCTATATGCATTAGATATACATGGCTAGCTTGTCTGGCCATGTACATCTTTCCTTCAAGCATACATGGACAAACCATGTCTCATGCATCATTGAAATACCACGAGTTCAATAAGAGTTATGCAGAAATGAAAATGGAGTATAGTTATGAACGATCACCTCAAGCCGTTGTGCAACAAGACGGACGTGGGGTGAATCAATTAGAGATACAAGCAAATGCTTATCATATACTGGACGAACATAGCAAAACTTGGGGCAATGTATCCTACACCAATTCATGCATATGGGATGTACAAGGTACAGAAACATCCGATTATCACCTTGTTGCCCCATATATCATGTCCGACACTATCGGTGGGGACATGAAAGCAGAGCGTTACTATTTTAGCGCAGGATATGCATGGCAAACTAGACACTGGACAATAGGAGGGGAACTGGCCTATCGAGCTCTACTGGCTTATAGAGATATAGATCCTAGACCAAAAAATCGCGTTGGGCACTTACATGCCAATGTCAGCATGGCATATGCATTACCAAACACCCATCTGCTTAGCCTACATGTAGGTGCACAAAAATATAAACAAGGGTGTATCTTAGGATTTAATGATCCCAATAAAATGGTCAAAGAATATCATGAAACAGGACTGGGCACAGTGTATTCTCGTTTTACTGGCCAAAACACCAGTAATGATATTCAGGGACAAGCCTATGATTTTTCTTTAGCCTATTGTCCTAGTCTGCCCAGTGGTATCGGTGCACAAATGGATTGGGAAACCATGCAGTTGCAGAAAAAGCTCAATGGTTTTAATGAGTTGCCCTTAACTGATTTAGCGACTAACGATTATACATTAATGGCATATTACAGAAAAGAGAATAAACACAATCTCTGGAAAATACAAACAATGATTCATATTCTTGAGCGAAAGGGGACAGAGAATATCTTTGGTACAGATGCCACAACCACATACGAAAAGATTAGTGAACGACAGTATTACGATCACCATATCTATGCTTACAGCTTACATGGCCTATATGGATGGGATACTCCCCAAAGACACCACTATAGCATCCAAACTGAATGTATTTGGGAAGAAAACGCCCAAACACACACAAAAAATCATAATCAACTTGATTATACATGGCTCAAGACCAATATGGTGCTAACGAGTAAATGGGCTCTACAAAAAAGCTCCTTGCAAATACAGATCACAGGAGGGGTACAATGGGCAATACATAGCACCTACAACATACCTCGAACAACCTGGAATAGGTATCGACTTAAGAATTATAAGATAGCTTCCAAGGATCAAACTCGACTAAGTACGCAGATGAGATATGACTCTCCTTGGAATATATCACAGAAACAAATATTTGTTGTAGCTAAATACCAATATGGCAACTTTGCAGAGTCATTACAAACTCACCGAGGAACATTCGGTATTGGTATTATTTTATAAAACTAAACTTACTTATAATTATGACGGCAATCATTAAATGTACAAACCTGACTCACAAATATGGGAAAAGGGTTATTTACGAAAATCTAAGTTTTGAGGTTCCACAAGGTAGAATTCTAGGTTTATTAGGTAAAAATGGCACGGGCAAAACAACCACAATCAATATCTTAAGTGGCTTTTTAAAACCACAAAGTGGAGAGTGTTCCATTTTTGGTCATGACCTCCATTCTATGCCAGCAGCACTTAGAGCCAATATAGGTTTACTTATCGAAGGGCATATACAATATCAGTTCATGACTATCGAACAAATAGAGAAATTTTATAGTCAGTGTTATCCTAACCAATGGAAACGTGACGCATATTATGACTTAATGAGTAAATTGAAAGTGGCACCTAAACAACGTATTTCACGTATGTCGTGTGGGCAACGTTCACAAGTAGCCTTAGGACTTATTTTGGCTCAAGATCCTGAGCTCTTGGTATTGGATGATTTCTCGCTTGGATTAGACCCTGGTTACCGAAGATTATTTGTCGACTATCTACGTGATTATGCTAAGTCGGAAAACAAAACTGTTTTTCTGACATCGCATATTATACAGGATATGGAACGACTGATAGATGATTGTATCATCATGGATTATGGAAGTATATTGCTACAACAACCAGTCAATAAGCTTTTAGATCAAATACGCTCATACCAAATCGATACAAATTGCAGCCATGCGGTACAAGCTTTATCGTTGGATAAAGATTTTTTTCACCCATCTTATTTAAGTGGCAAGATAGAATGGTACTCTTTTTTATCGCAAGAAGCTATTGTGTCTAGACTCCAATCTTTAGAGATTCCATACACCAATATACAAACCACACGCGTCAACTTGGAAGATGCATTTATTGGTTTAACAGGAAAATATTAATCTTACAGAATACACATATGTTACAAGCCTTATTTTATAAAGAATGGATTAAGACACGATGGTTTCTTGCCATAGCCTTCTTAATTTCGATTGGCATATCAATATATAGCATGATGATTTTTAAACATGCAATGGACATGAAAGGCATTGCCCATATTTGGGTAATGATGCTTACCCGTAAGGTAACACTTGTTCATCTAATCACCTATGTACCAATAGCCATTGGTCTATGTTTGGGTGTCGTACAATTTGTACCTGAAATGTACAAAAAAAGCATCAAGCTATCTTTGCATTTACCTTTTGACATAAATCGTTCTATCGCTATAATGCTATTATGGGGAGCAGTATGTTTGGCGATCTGCTTTCAAGCTAATTTTCTGATTGTATGGAACGTATTGCATCCACATTTGCCTAGTGAACTTTTAGCCCAGTCACTATCCACCATATACCCCAGTTATATCGCAGGATTTTTCATTTATTTCATGACTGCAACCATTGTGTTAGAACCAACGTGGAAGTGGCGTCTAGGTTATATAATCATCTCAGCACTCGGACTGCATTTATTTTTACTTAGTCAGACTCCATTTGCATATAACAAGTTCACGTGGGGACTAATGCTTATTACTATCATAATCACCACCTTCTCTTGGCGCTCTATCTATCGTTTTAAAGTAGGCTGTCAAGATTAATCAATAACACCAAGTAATATGAAAAAAGTTAGTCAAATAAGTCTTATTGGAATGATTGCCCTTTTACTCATCTGGCAATTACCTTGGATATATCAATTTATATTTGCACACCCACAACAAAGTGCCATGCGCTTTATGCTATTTAGTCCAATTACCTATGAATTTACTTATCCTGACAGAGGGGCAAACGATAAATTAGTAGGAAAAGATTTGGCAGGGCACATATACAGCGCCAACCAACTGGATAGTGTTTTGCCCCTATTTTACAATAGACAACTAGCAGATCGCAATGCATTCCCTGATTCTATTATGGGAAAACCAATCAACCTAAAAGAAATCCAAGAGGGACGTTTTATGTTTCGTAACTTCCCAGAAGACACGAATGGTCCTATCGCTCCATTATACATGCTTTTAGAAAGTGCTCCTAAACGTTTAGATTTTGAGCTCCCCAAAGATATGTTTCGTTGCACAACTAATGGGTTGGAATTTATAACAATGCAAAATAACCAGATTGATCTGGCAAAAAGCACATTATTTACCCAAGCATTAAAAGATGTAGGATGCAGTTTCCCTATCATTCATCTTCATAACATACCCAATCTGCGCAAAAGATATGACAACGGCTTTTTATTAGTCGATAGACAACATCAATTATTTCATATGCAAATGACACACAACAAACCAGTTTGTCATCGCATCGACTTGCCCAAAGATGTATTAGCTAATCAAGTTTTTGTCACAGAATTTGACTCGAGAAAACACTATGGTTTCTTTACTGATACAACAAACAAGATGTATGTCATTGATGCCCCTAGCTATCAGATACATCCATTAGACATCCCTGAATTTAATCCTTCAACACAGGAAATCATGATTATTGGTAATCCATATATGTGGACCATTCGTATTGAAGATGATAGAGGGACTACATTCTATGGATTGGACGGATCAGATTATCATCAGTACAGAAAAAAAGAGTATATTTACCATAACAAACCATTTATGGGACTACACTTCACATCATCAAACGATGGGTATGTGTATCCACATTGGAATTAATCATTAAATACAGAATTATTATGAACAAAGTAATTAGCACATTAGTGCTTGTCATGAGTTGTATCGTATCAGTATGGGGACAAGCGGCTCCAGAAGACACAGCGCAAAAAGTGACGTTAGCAAACCTTCTAGAAAACGGAAGTCAATATGTAGGAAAAACAGTATCATTTTCTGGAAAAACAATACATGTCTGCTCCAAAAGTGGCATGAAGTTATTTATGGAAATCCCTGGTACTAAACAAACACTTCGAGTAAATTCAACTCCTAAACTGGGTAAATTTCCAAGAACATGCAACAATCATAAAGTAGAAATTACTGGGATTGTTGAAGAATCTCGCATTGATGAAGATTTCTTAAAGCAATGGGAAAGCAAAATAAAAGCTCAAACAGAAGAAAAACATGGGCATGGAGAAGAAGGTTGTGCAGCAGAAAAAGCAGCAACAAAAGAAACTGGCCATTCTAGTTCACAACGAATTGCTGATTTTCGGAAACGTATTGCTCAACGCAAACAAGCAGAAGGGAAAAATTATTTGAGTTTTTATCATGTTAAAGCCATCAGTTACCACATTGTACAATAAAGAGTATTTCTAGCATAATGGTTCCTAGTTTAAGAACACATTATACAGTAAACAGATTGGATATATCTATTCTTTTTATTATTTTTGATTTATGGAAAAACTCTATCAACCCACAGATAAATTAGCGTACATCTTATCAGACAATTATAAGATGATACAAGTATTAAGTCGCTTTGGTATTGCATTAGGATTTGGTGATAAAACAATCCAAGAAGTATGTGAAGAGAATCAAGTAGATACTTATACATTTTTGATTGTACTCAACTTCGTGTTTAGGGGAGCTGTCTCTTATGTCAATGAAGAAGAAATTGCTGAATTGTCGATTCCCACCCTAATCGACTATCTGAAACAATCTCATACTTATTTTATTGATTACAGCTTGCCAGCTATTAGAGAGCAACTTATTGTGGCATTGGATGGGGCGAGAACCCAAGTTGGACAGATGATCATGCATTTTTTTGATGAGTATAAAACATCAGTAGACAAGCATATGAGTTATGAAAACGAACGAGTTTTTAAATTTGTTGATAGCTTATTATCTGGTGAAAAGAATCATTCATTCAGTATAGCCACATACAAAGATGAGCACGAAGAAATTAATGAAAGCCTGGTTGAACTAAAGAACTTACTAATAAAGTATTACCCTTCAACAAGCTCAAATAATATCTTAAATGGTGTATTATATGATATCTTTCGTGTTGAAGAAGAATTGGAAGATCACAATAAAGTGGAAGACTATTTATTTATCCCTGCTATTATTCAATTAGAGAAAGGGGTGATATCATGAGTAATAACAAACGAAATATAATGCATGTTTTAGTAGCTCACGAATCAGACATTATTCGAAATGGTCTCATTACCATTCTAAGACAATTAAAATACGTGCATGTCCATCCTATTGAAGTACTATCTTTACGATCTATTCATAATTGTATAGATACGCAACCAGTAGATGTATTATTTGTATCACCTAGTTTTGAAGAAAACTTTGATCTTCCTACATTTAAGGAGAAGCATCCATCTATACCTGTTATCGCGGTTCTTAGTCGTTTATATCCATCAGCTAGTATGTGTGATTATTCGGGGCGATTTACTATACTAGACCCAATAGAAAAAATCGCCGATTTACTAGTAAGCATTGAAGAGCTACAAACAACTTTAGAGACTCATGACAAAGAATATATACACAATGGTGATTCTACAGCTCCGACAGTAACCATTCCTAAGAATCAGGATACAGATGCCGATAATGACACATTGAGTAGTCGAGAAAAGGATATTATCATAGCTATTGTGGAAGGGTTAAGTAATAAAGAGATAGCTGATAAATTATTTTTATCCATCCATACAGTAATCACACACCGACGTAATATCACGAAGAAATTACAGATTCATAGTACGGCTGGACTAACGATATACGCTATAGTCAATGGGCTTGTTCAAATAGAAGAAAAATAAACGAAAACATCAAAGCTTGACCGTATTTTTGTACAAGCGCTTGCGCCCCAAAACGCAAGCGCTTGCAAAAAGCCAAACATCCCGATATGTAGCAAATCGCAAGCGCTTGCGTTTTTTCACTGATAAAAAGGCCAACATGGCCCTTATATTTGTCCCTCCAGCCTATACCAAAGTTTTCAGCCTTTTTCGCTCGGAATCCTTTAGACATAGGCATATTGACTACAATAGAAAGGATTTAGTCGCCCACAGACAGCAAATAATACATCGTACAAGAAAGGGGCACTCAACTGGCTCCTTACAGCTGTAAATTTGACACAGGTGACTTTACAGTCTCGGTAAAACAAGTACGAATAATCTCTATCATTCTATTTGTATTATATAATTCCATCAATCGTTCTCTGTGCACACGTTGCTGAGCTGGAGACAAAGGAGTATCTAAACTTTCTTGCGTCATCTCTTCCAATACGAACAGTTCTACACCAATAGATCTTGCCCACTCATGAACCGGGCTGTATTTTGACAAAAATACTTTGGCACCCAAGTATAATGATGTCAAGATATTACCAATAGCCTCTTGTCTGAAATTGGCATAAACGACCACTGTGTTATTACACATCATACGAGAGTAATCATCTAGAGGCATAAAATCAAGAACAGGATGAAATTGATCTCCAAAAAATTGTTGTCCACCCTCAAGTACTGGTTTTCTATAATACTCACGTATTGAGTAACTCAATGGCACACAAATGGGGCGGTTATGTAAATCAAATGTAGACAATATTTTAAAGGCATACAAGTGATTGTTTGTTGGTGAACAACTATTCCCCACTTGTATTCCCCCATACACATTACTTTCTCTTCCTGTATTAACCGACTGGTCTACCAAAGGTCCAAGTAACTCATCAATTGGATAATAGAAAAAAGGCACATGTTGTTTTGAAGCCATTTCAGGATAATATTGTACCAACATCTGATAATCATTGTCAGTAGTATCCGTCATGATATGCGTTACTTTTTTTTCTACAAACTTACGTACACGCCTAGCCTTCATAGAAGCCCATATATTTTTCCAACGTGTATTCAGATTTGATTTAAAAGGATTATCATTGTCATATAGTGGAAAACCTTTAGGTGCAAGCAACACATTGTAAAGATCCATCCCCCATATTACCCAATAAGTAGGCATTCCTTTAGGGATGCATTTATCAGCAACATTCAGAGCACAGTGTGTCAAATTATGAATAACGACATACTTAACCGTATCCCATCTCTGCATATCTGACATATCTTGAAACTCTTGCAAGCTAATGATCCCATTTCCGGTCTGTATGTAGGTATACTGCTTCCGACGAGATGTCACTAAGAACAAGTTTTTCCCGGGCAATGCTTCCTCAAAAATTTTAATAATTCGATTAGCAATTTTCTCGTCTGGTAAAAAATGTAATACTTTGTCCATACTGTATCAAATGGATGAATCGTTACGACTAAAGAAGTCAGAAATAGACTGGCACACCAGTTTTACTTGATGTTCTGTCATGTCATTGAATAAAGGCAATCTGAGTAGACAGCATGTATAATGATCACTTTGCGTCAATTGTTCTCCTACATATTGAGTCTTAAAATAATCACTTTTATGTAAGCTTAAATAATGAAATACCGCATGAATTTGTTGCTCTTTTAAGAAAGAAATTAGGTCAGTACGTAACTCACAAGAGGGCAATACTATATAAAAGACATGTGCATTTATTTGGTTGTACTCATGAATTCTTGGGAGACAAAAGCATCCCTTATCAGCTAGGGGTTGAAGCGCTTGCTTATACATATCCCAAAGTTGAAGTCTTCTAGCATTCAGTTGCTTATATTGCGTTAACTGTCCATACAGGAAGGCAGCTGTCAACTCATTTGGTAAAAAAGAAGAGCCAGTATCGACCCAGCCATATTTATTGACTTCTCCCCGGAAGAACTCCGATCTATTGGTTCCTTTCTCCCAAATAATATCAGCTCTTCGACTGAAATGCTTATCATTTACCAACAAGGCTCCACCTTCGCCACAGCTTACATTTTTGGTTTCATGAAAAGAGTATGTGCCAAGATGCCCAATAGTACCTAGATAACGTCCTTTGTATGTAGCTCCAATAGCTTGAGCTGCATCTTCTACAACATAAAGATGATATTTGTCAGCTATTGCCATCAATCTATCCATATCGCATGAGGAACCACCATAATGTACAGGGACAATGACTTTGGTACGAGACGTAATAGCTTTTTCTACCTCATCCAAATTCAAGTTAGGTGTACATCGTTCACTATCTACAAACACCAAAGTGGCTCCCTGACGCACAAAAGCAATAGCAGTTGACACAAAGGTATAACTAGGAACAATAACTTCATCACCAGGCCCCACATTGGTAAGGATAGCTGCCATTTCTAAGGCATCTGTACAACTTGTAGTTAACAAGCACTTCTGTACACTAAATTCATTTTCAATATATGTTTGACACTTTTTTGTATAAAAACCATTTCCAGCCAAAGCTCCATACATTAATGCTTTATGAATGTATTTCTCTTCTTTCCCAGAAATAAAAGCTTTATTAAACGGTACAATTTCACTCATTGCAATAGTAGATTAATTCGATATTTTAAGCAACAATTTGTCTAATATTATATACAATATAAGATTTTGGGGGCAAATATACTTATATAATACCTTAAGCAATCAATTCACTGCATGAATTAGTCATAAAATCACATATTTAACATTCGTACACTCCTCTAATATACGCAAAAAGCATAACATTCACACGACTGACTACAATTCATTACATTAACCGTATAGGATAAAAGGCACTTGGAACATGAAAATTGGGTAAATCAGTAGAAATAGGGAAACTAGACAAATAATGTGGTTCTTGTGTTTTATCCCCACACTTATAAAAGTTTGCACTAAATTCTTCTGGGAACATTGCACTTTCTGTACCTATATATTTCATCAAAATAGTTTTTGGAATACCAACTATACATTCCCAATGAATAGGTTTAGAATTAGAAATAGCCTCGTATGGTTGATGAGGAAAAGTCGTTAAGCGCACAATATGCTTCAAGTCTTCTTGCGCAAAAGCAGCTTTGTCTGTTCTATTCATACGACAAGAGGCTAAACAAGTTCCAATACAATTAACCTCTATATTAAAGTAAGTCTCTTGATTAGGCATCTGTAAGAACCACTCTACACAACTATCTTCATAAACAGGTCCCATATCATCTAAATTTACCCCACGCACATGATACTCATCCACTCGATACAGAGCCCAAAGATAATGATCATCATGTGCTATATGTACATCAACCTCGGGGCATAACGGATATTCTTTCCAATTGATCACATCTATACTGAGGACTTGACCTTGGTTCAAAAGTATAGTACGTAAATTATCATCATTCACTTTTACTCGTGGCAAAAGCACTGGTTTTTTATCTATTGTATTACACATGTATTCAAAATATTAAATAGTTACTTCTATGCAAGATACACATTCTAATCTTCATCAACAATCGTTTGTCGGAACGGCATAAAAAATGTCCCCATATCCAATACTAGAAATCTTGGACACGGGGACATCACCCTATAATTATATTTCGTTTAGACTCTTGTCTTCATCGAACTTTTCACACAATAACCGATCAACACACAGTAAGCGACAACAGCAAGACTCTGTGCATAACCACTCTCTGCCCATCCTGAGAACCATTGATCCATAGCTAAATGAACGCCCAAGAAAGCCAACACAGCACTAACGACTCCCATTAAAGCTCCCCCAGCAATAAATCCAGAAGCAATTAAAGTTCCCTTATCAAAGCGGGCTGTATTCAAAGCCTCATCTTTACTACGTGTAGATACATACCAGCTAATAAGTCCGCCAACTACAAGAGGTAAATTCAATTCTAATGGGATAAACATACCCAAAGCAAATGCTAAAGCTGGGACCTTACAAATCGTCAACACAATAGCTATAACCGCTCCTATTCCATACAACAACCAAGGAGCTGGAGTACCATTCATCAAAGGTTCTACAACTGCAGCAAGCGCATTGGCCTGTGGTGCTGCAAGGGCGTTATCTCCTGTAAAACCATAAGCTTTGTTCAAAACAATCATCACTCCACCTACTGTAGCAGCTGAAACTAAAGTGCCTAGAAATTTCCAACCTTCTTGTTTTGCTGGTGTTGTTCCAAGCCAATAGCCTATTTTTAAGTCTGTTATAAATCCGCCAGCCATAGCCAATGCTGTGCAGACCACACCACCCATCACCAATGCAGCTACCATACCCCCAGTGCCTTTCAAGCC
>Ga0116162_10001475_pt1 | contig 15407 bp, 14 predicted proteins | sample AD_UKC105_MetaG_FD_89875 | JGI IMG/M metagenome (GOLD analysis project Ga0116162, IMG submission 89875) | Active sludge microbial communities of municipal wastewater-treating anaerobic digesters from Hong Kong - AD_UKC105_MetaG | ecosystem: Engineered > Bioreactor > Anaerobic > Digestate... | reverse complement strand
CAAGTCAATTAGCAAGCCATCGAATTTTTGGGTACGCATTGGCACTCCTGTTAACCAACTAATTGAAGCAGCCGGCGGACTTCCAAGCGACACTGCCAAGGTTATCAGCGGTGGCCCAATGATGGGAAAATCGATTGGAAAACTCGAAGTTCCGGTTACTAAAGGAACATCGGGAATATTGGTACTTAGCCAAACCGACGGTCACCGTAAAGCCATGCAGAACTGCATTCGCTGCGGACGTTGTGTTTCGGTTTGCCCAATGGGGCTCGAACCATATTTACTTATGACCTTATCGGAAAAAAGCAACTGGGACAGAGCCGAAGATGAAAAAGTAATGGATTGTATCGAGTGCGGATCGTGCAGCTATACCTGCCCCGCCAACCGCCCCTTGCTTGATTATATCCGTTTTGGAAAAACAACAGTTGGCGGAATAATTCGCAATCGAAAATAAACCAAAAAATAAATTCAACATACAATACCGAAAGATGAATAACTTACTAACCATATCACCTTCGCCTCACATCAAACAAACCGATTCGGTTAATAAAATAATGTACAGCGTAATTTTTGCTCTGGCACCTGCATTAATCTGGTCGTTTGTTGTTTTTGGACTTTCGGCAGTCTTCGTAACACTTACATCGGTTGTTGCCTGTGTAATTATTGAATGGCTCATACAAAAATATCTGCTAAAAACACAACCAAGCATCAACGACGGTTCGGCAATACTAACCGGTATTTTGTTAGCCATGAACCTGCCTGCCGGAATTCCGCTTTGGATTGTTCTTATTGGTGCTTTAATTGCAATTGGCGTTGGAAAAATGTCGTTTGGTGGTTTAGGACAAAACCCCTTCAACCCGGCTTTGGTTGGCAGGGTATTTTTGCTCATCAGTTATCCGGTACAAATGACAAGCTGGCCCAATATTACTAAAACGGTTGTTGATGCCACCACCGAAGCAACCCCTTTGGCCATTGTAAAAGAAAGTGTTAAAAACGGAACACCGTTATCGGAAATAATGCCCTCATTACCAGCATATAATGATTTATTAATGGGTAACTTTAGTGGTTCGTTAGGCGAAGTATCGGCCTTACTTTTGTTACTTGGATTAGCATACATGTTATTCAAAAAAGTAATTACCTGGCACATCCCTTTTATTACGTTGGGAACAATTGCCATTTTCACCGGCATTTTGTGGCAAGTAAACCCCGAAGAGTTCGCTAATCCACTTTTCCACCTGCTTTCGGGCGGTGCAATGCTTGGGGCAATATTTATGGCAACCGATATGGTTACTTCACCCATGACCAAGCGCGGGCAAGCAATATACAGTGTGGGAATTGGAGTAATAACTGTTTGTATCCGCACTTGGGGTGCTTACCCCGAAGGTATTTCGTTTGCCATACTTATAATGAACGCCTTCACCCCAATTATCAACACCTATGTTAAACCTAAACGATTTGGAGAGAAGAAATAATGGCTAAACCAAAATCAAATTTCAAAAACATGGTAATAGCTCTTCTGGGCGTAACACTTGTTGCATCGGCTTCGTTGGGACTGGTTTACGATGCCACTAAAGCTCCCATTGCCAAAGCTGAAATGGATAAACAAACCAATGCAATTGCGGCTGTTTTACCTGCTTTCGATAAATTAGGCGAAACGTACAAAATGCTACCTGCCGATGGCAAGGACAGTATTGAAATATTTCCTGCCCTCGATGCCAATAATACCGAAGTTGGGAAAGCTGTTAAAACATACACCAACAAAGGGTTCAGTGGCTACATCGAAATAATGGTAGGTTTCGATAAGCAAGGCAGCATATCGGGATTCAAAGTATTGAAACATGCCGAAACCCCGGGGCTGGGCTCAAAAATGGACGAATGGTTCAGTAATGCAGAAAAAGAATCGCAATACATAATTGGGTTAACACCCGGCAACTCTGCTCTAAAAGTGAAAAAGGACGGCGGAAATATCGATGCCATAACTGCGGCAACAATTTCATCGCGCGCCTTCCTCGATGCCATCAATAGGGCCAACGCTACAGCTAACAGCCAATACATCGATGGCAGTTCAAGCGCTACTAAAAAAGAAGACCATAAAGAACAAGAACCACAAATTCAATAAAAAAAGTGCTATGAACCAATGGAAAAATTTTAGCAAAGGATTTATTAAAGAAAACCCGGTATTTGTACTGTTGCTGGGCATGTGCCCCACACTGGGAACAACAGGTTCGGCCATAAACGGTTTAGGCATGGGGCTGGCCACTACCTTTGTTTTGTTAATGTCGAACATAGTGGTTTCGCTAGTTAAAAACCTCATTCCCGATAAAGTGCGCATACCTGCATTCATTGTAATTATTGCAACATTTGTTACCATTGTACAAATGGCCATGCAGGCCTATGCACCGGCATTGTACGAAAGTTTAGGACTGTTCATTCCGCTTATTGTGGTAAACTGTATTATTTTGGGCCGTGCCGAAGCTTTTGCTTCTAAAAACACTTTGGTTTCATCGGCATTGGATGGTTTAGGCATTGGACTTGGATTTGCTTTTGCCCTTACTATTTTGGGGGGCGTAAGAGAGCTCTTAGGTAGCGGCAAAATATTCAACATCACCATTTATCCCGAAAATTACGGCATGTTGCTGTTCATTTTGGCTCCAGGTGCATTTATCGCCCTAGGTTACATTATTGCACTCATTTCGAAATTGAACAAACAAAAAGCATAAGCCAATTAACACCAAAAACCTTTAGTTATGGAATACATCTTAATCATAATATCGGCCATTCTGGTAAACAATATCGTTTTAAACCAATTTTTGGGAGTTTGCCCATTTTTGGGTGTTTCCAAAAAAATTGAAACAGCCATTGGCATGACCGGAGCAGTTGCTTTTGTAATGGTTTTAGCCACTGTAATTACTTTTCTAATTCAATACTACATTTTAAATCCGCTCAACATTGCCTACCTGCAAACCATTTCGTTTATTTTGATAATTGCCGCATTGGTACAACTGGTCGAAATTGTACTTAAAAAAGTTAGCCCTTCGCTTTATCAAGCATTGGGAGTATTTTTACCGCTCATAACAACAAACTGTGCTATTTTAGGGGTCGCAATTTTGGTTATCCAAAAAGAATTCAATTTGATGCAAGGTGTAATTTATGCATTTTCGAATGCTTTGGGCTTTGGTTTAGCCTTGATCATTTTTGCTGGCTTGCGTGAACACCTCGATTTGCAACAAGTACCAAAAGGATTGAAAGGAGTACCCATTGCACTTATTACTGCAGGTATTTTGGCAATGGCCTTCATGGGTTTTTCGGGAATTGTTTAATACCCGAAAAAATAAACAAACTACACCAAAAAGATGCTTACAGAATTGCGTTTTGCTATAAAATTGTTGCTAAAAGCTTGTTTGTATGCGCAATTATATTTTTATCCAGTTCGTGTAGTTCATTTGATTTTGGAATAAAAGTTACCGAAGGAAAAATAATTTACTTGAACGATACAATTTGCGCCAATCAAAGCCATAATACCGGTATTACCAATCACGGAAAGTATGAACTCGACCTTGATAATGATAAAAATATCGATATTACATTTTTAGTAGAAAACCACAGCTTAGGACGGGAATCTTATTATATCTCAAAAATAATACTACAAAACAACTACAGCCTTTTTACCGAAATAGGCACAAAACTAAAACATTCCGAAAATTATAATTACCCCGAAAGCAATTCAGATAAAACGGAAGAGGTAGCAATACCAAAAATATTTTCATTGAGCGATACCATTTCAAATAATTATTCAATAAGCAACGACACAACAACACTCGCCTATAAGTACCACAATGCATATACATCCTATTCGTGGAGCTACGAAATTGGGCAATGGGTAGGTATAGGTGAAAAATATATTGGTTTATACAACCCTGCACAAAAATTATTAAGCTGGATTTTAATTGAATTACCCCAAGCAGATAAGGTATTTATAAAAAGCTACTACTACGAAAAAAAACAGGAAGCTATCATAATTGAATAACACATATTCAGATAAACCAAAAGGTTATAAATTCTGTATGTAGCTCAAATATTTTTTGTTATTTTGGCAGTCGAAATAACTAAAAATTCTAAGCTTGGAAATACATTCAAACATATCGAACCCCATACAAATTCTTGTTTTTGTTATTGCAGCTATATTTGCCATAACTTATGCCGTTTATTATTTCAAAAAAAACAACGACGAATTCAATAAGAACCAAAGGCTCAGCCTAAGCATTATCAAATTCATTTACAGCCTTATAATTGGCATCCTACTCTTATCGCCACTTGCCGAAATAGTTCGCAACCGAACCGAAAAGCCCATACTTGTGTTGGGTATCGACAACTCAGAATCGATGGCAGCCGACTCAGCCAATTTTGAGAAAATTAGCAATTTTATTGCATCGGCACGTACCGAGCTTGGCAATAAATTTCAAATTGAAGCTCTTCTTTTTGATAATACTATTCGCAAAAGTGACTCAATTAGCTTTAACGGAAAAATCTCGAATTATTCAGGCTTCATTAACGAACTCGAAAAACGTTACTTTAACCTCAACCTTGGAGCTGTAGTTCTGTTAGGCGATGGCATATATAACCAAGGCCGAAACCCCGAACAAATAATCGACAACATCAATGCACCGTTTTTCACATTGGGACTTGGTGACACGTCGAGCTACATCGATCAAGCCATAATCGACGTTACCCACAACCCCAACGTATTCATGGGCAATACTTTCCCTGTTGAGGTAGAAGTAAATTTCACCGATTTCAACTATCCAAAAACACAAATCAGCATTTCAATCGATGGAAAATTAGCTGTTTCGGAAAGCATTGAAGTACAACAAGCCAATTACTATTTCCGTAAAACATATAACATTAGCACCGAGCAACTTGGCCTTCGTAATGTAAACATTGCGCTAAGCCCCGTTACAAACGAACACAACAAACAAAATAACCGCTACAATTTTACCATCGAAGTTCACGACAACAAAAAGGAAATACTTGTTTTAACCCAAGGCCCCCACCCCGACATTGGTGCAATTACACAAACCCTTGAACAAAAGGCAAATTACAAAATCACAATAACTCCTATTGCATTGTTCAATGGTAATATCGATAAATATGACTTGGTTGTACTCAACCAGCTACCATCGTTAATGCACCAAAACCACAATGTTTTCAAAAGTATTAAAGAAAATAGCATTTCAACATTGGTAATTGTGGGACCCAACACATCAATTTCGGCTTTAAACAATTTAGAGTTGGGTTTCAAGCTTACACCAACGCTTCTAACCGAAAACAGCGAACCTTTCTTCAATAAAACTTTTCAATTGTTCAGTATTCCCGAAAAAATTGAACAGACCAATGGAATTTACCCACCACTACTCACCTACTATACTCAATACGAACACAATACCGACTTATCAGTTATTGCCTATCAAAAAATAAAAGGAATTGAAATGAATTACCCTTTAATGTTGGCCGGCAATATTGACGAAAGAAAAGTAGGCGCAATTTTTGGCGAAGGTATTTGGCGCTGGAGACTTCGTGAATTTCAAAATTTCGACAATCAAGACATATTTAACCAACTAACAGTCAACCTTTTTAGTTATCTTACCTTACGCGACGAACGCGAACAATTTAAACTGGCGTACCAGCGTATTGCTTCCGAGTCGGTTCCATACAGGTTAAAAGCACAAGTTTTTAACGATATTTTCGAGCCTGTGGCAAATGCCGAAATACAATTTACACTCACCGACTCAACCGGAAGCGAACTCAACTTCTTGTTTGATGTTAATCAAACCGAATACAACCTCAATTTGGGTTTGCTTGCACCCGGAAAATACAGTTTTAAGGCAAGGGCAAACCTTGGCGAAAATGAGTTCGAAAAAACAGGAACCTTCAGTATTCAAGAAGTAAACATCGAACAACAAAACCTAAAAACGAACCTAAAAACGCTGAATATTTTGGCACAAGCCACTGGTGGAAAGTTTTTCTATTTCGATAAAAACCAACAACTGATCGACTACCTGAACAATATTGAAACCATCGAGGCCAAAATTCACAAAGAAAAAAGCACCTTTGAATTAATCGATTGGAAGTGGTACATTTTATTCATCATAGTTTTTCTTTCTTTGGAATGGTTTTTGAGAAAATTCTGGGGCAGTTATTAACGAACCATAAACAAAAAACACAATGCAAAAGCTAATAATAATCGTATTGTTGATATACATTATGCTCCCAACAATGGGACAAATAAAAAAGTTTACTGTTGAGGTGCCCCAAATCCCAAAAATCAAAATTTCCGATTCGATACAAAGCTTTACAATAATGAACCGTAGTATCAACAGCGAGTTTCAAAATTACGACGAATCAAAGCTTCAAATTGAATTCTATCGCAAAAACTTCCATACAAATACTGTTTTACTCGACAGTACTGTTGCCGATACCACAATAAAAGCTTTGGGCGAAATGCTTTACGAGTCGCTTAGGTACGATATTGTTATTCCTGTTGACCGAAACATTTACCGTTTGAGCAGCTACACCGAAACACCCGATCCGCTCGATTGGGAATACGTTCAACTGATATGCGACACATACAATACAGATGCTTTGCTTGCACTCGAAAACATTGCAGTACGTACCGTTACAAACTACCAAACCGGCCACGAATACGACAACCCTTTTGAAGAAAAATACCACTATGCATCGATGGATTTCTACAGCCGTGCACACTGGCGCATATATTACCCCGACAGCCAAAAAATTTTGGTGGATGTTGCCATGAACGCCGACACGCTGTATTGGGACAATTATGCCTACGACATTAAAGAACTTTTTAAAGAACTTCCAAGCATAAAAAAAGCAGCACAGATTACAGGTATTAATGCAGCTTTGCAATTTACAAACCTTATTGCCCCATCGTGGTACAGTGCCGAAAGGTATTACTACATAACTAAAAACGAACAAATTGACCTTTCGATTAAATTGGCTGCTGAGGGAAATTGGGAAGGAGCACTTGAAAATTGGCTCAAATTTTCCCAAAAAGGTAAACGTTTCGATCAAAGTAAAATAATGCTAAACATAGCCCTTGCATACGAAATGACCGGCGACCTGACATCAGCTATCGAATGGGCTGAAAAATCGCGCCGTTATTACTATCGCGAAGTGGTGAACAACTACCTGAAAGAGTTAATTAAACGACAACAGGTTTTAAACAAATAGCAAATAAAGTGTTACAAGTGCCCTTTTTTTATAAATTTACGGCTCAAAATAACGAATAAACAATGAGACGTATATTTATTTTAGTATTCACCATTTTAATTTTTGCAGCTTGTTCGTTAATCAACAAAGCAACAAGCGAGCCTGCTATAATTATTGAAACTGCAACACTAAAAAATTGCATTGAACTTACTGCACAACAAATTGTTGCCGAAAATTGGATTTCGGAATTTATGCAGGTCAAAAACGAACGACCAACCATTATTACCTCTCGCTTAATCAACAATACCTCGGCAATTCTTGCCACCGATACAATTTATGCATCACTCGACCACGAACTGGCTAAAACAGGTCAATTAAGGGTAATACAGTCAACACCGGGGCAACGTTTGCTAAACCCAATTGAGCTAAGTAAGGCTACTAACATCGACTTTGTACTTTCGATAGCTATACAACCAAATACAGCAAATAAAAAACAGGCCGATGTTGAATTATCGCTATGGAATAGTAAATCGACCACACCACTTCTTATCAAAAGAAATACAATTGAATAAACTACACATATTATTGAATGGACACATTTAAACCAACACAATACAAGCTGGAGTCGCTTTGCTGTGGCACCATTTTCGAAGACATAAACTGGGAATTGAATTGCCCCAAAAACGAAAAGCCATCATTAATTAGGGCTATTTACGAAAAAAAACAAATAAAGGTACACGATAAACTGTCCGGACTATATAAATTTTCAGATTGGCTACCCATTGAACGTACACTCGATGGCTCGGGAGCACCTGTAACTTATAAAAGCGAAGGCTTAGCCAAACACTTGGGTCTTTCGAACCTTTACATCACTTTTAATGGCTATTGGCCCGAACGTGGCGCTTTTATGCAAACAGGTTCGTTTAAAGAATGTGAAGCCTTTGCAGTTTGTGCCCGTAAAAACCCTCACAAAAACAAAACAATGGTTGTGGCATCGGCCGGCAATACAGCACGTGCCTTTGCAAGAGTATGCTCCGAAAACAATATTCCACTTTTATTGTGCATCCCCGAGGACAACCTCGATGCTTTGTGGTTCAGCAAACCATTGGCACCATGTGTTAGGGTTATTGCATCGGCAAAAGGAAGCGACTATTTCGACGCAATACACCTTTCGAACATTGCTGCCGAAATGGACATTTTTTATCCCGAAGGAGGAGCCAAAAACGTTGCCAGACGCGACGGCATGGCGCTTACTGTAGTTTCGGCTGTAACCACCATTGGCCGCATACCCGACTATTATTTTCAAGCCGTTGGCAGCGGAACCGGAGCAATTGCAGCTTGGGAAGCCAACTTGCGTTTTATTGAAGATGGCCGCTTTGGAAATAACAAAATGAAACTGATGGTTTCACAAAATGCTCCTTTTCAACCTATAAAAGATGCATGGGATGTCCGTTCGAGAGACATACTTCCTCTCGACGATAATTTGGCACGCAAACAAGTTGAAATAATTAATGCCAAAGTGTTATCGAACCGTAAACCACCTTACTCAATACTTGGCGGACTGTTTGATGCCCTAACCGACACCAACGGTGAAGTTCTGGTTGCCACTAATGCCCAAGGCGATGCTGCCGCTAAGCTTTTCCTCGATACCGAAGGAAACGACATCAGCTCGGCTGCCGCTATTGCCGTAGCAACTTTAATCGATTCAGTAAAAAATGGCAAGGTAGAAAAAGATGCCACCATTATGCTGAATATTACAGGTGGTGGTGCCGATAAATTTATCCGCGAAAACAAAGTAGTTTACATTCAACCCGAAATGGTTTTCCCTATCGACCCCAACCCGGCCGATGTAAAATCGAAGTTATCATTGATGTTTAAACAGTAAATAATCAATAAATTAAATATAAAATCAATATTTAGGCGTACATTGCGCCTCACTAACAATAGTGCTTGTCCATAATAAAAGGAGAATCTCAATCATTATGAGTCCTTCACAAACAAGCACTTTTTAATTTATTATATGACATTTAACAACTTAGGAATTATCCCACCAATTAAACAGGCCATTGCCGAAGAAGGATACACAACACCAACTCCAATACAACAACAAGCAATACCTATAGTACTCGAAGGAACCGATTTATTGGGATGTGCCCAAACCGGAACTGGTAAAACAGCAGCTTTTGCCATTCCGATATTGCAGCACATGTACCTATCGTCCTTCAAAAACAGCCACAGGCGCAAAATTAAAGCACTCATTGTAACCCCAACGCGCGAACTTGCCATCCAAATTGGCGAAAGTTTCGAAGCGTATGGCAAATACACCCAATTAAGACATAGTGTTATTTTTGGCGGGGTATCGCAGTTCAGCCAGGTTCAACAGTTAAAACATGGAATAGATATTTTGGTTGCAACACCAGGCCGTTTACTCGACCTGATGCAGCAAAACATCGTTCACCTCAACGATATTGAATATTTTGTGCTCGACGAAGCCGACCGCATGCTCGACATGGGCTTTGTGCACGATGTAAAAAGAATAATCAAAGCGCTGCCAGCAAAAAGGCAATCGTTGTTTTTTTCAGCTACCATGCCATTATCCATTGTTGCTTTGGCCGAAACCATTCTGAAAAACCCTAGCAAAGTATCGGTTACCCCCGAATCGACCACCGCTGAAACCATCGACCAATCGCTATACTATGTTAGCAGAGACAACAAACGTAAATTATTGGTTGATTTGTTAAGCGACAAAAACATTAACACTGCACTGGTTTTCACACGTACAAAATACGGAGCCGACAAACTATCGCGCATATTAAACAAAAGTGGCATTAAGGCCGAAGCATTGCACTCGAACAAATCGCAGCAAGCCCGTCAAAACGCGCTAAAAAGTTTTAAACTTAAAACCACAAAAGTACTGGTAGCTACCGATATTGCTTCACGAGGTATCGATGTTGATGAGCTTTCGTGCGTAATCAATTACGAAATACCCAATATTTCGGAAACCTACGTACATCGCATAGGCCGAACAGGAAGAGCTGGTTCATCGGGCAGGGCAATTTCGATGTGCGATACCGACGAAATGGTTTACATTCGCGACATACAAAAGCTTATTGCAATGCGTATTAAAGTAGTTGCCGACCATCCGTACCAACTCGATAAAAGTTTGCTAACCGAAACTAAGCCACAAGCAAAACAACAAAGCAATCAACAACAACGCCGTAAAAGTGGAAACTATTCACGCAAAAGAAGGTTCAGCAAAAGCAATTAACAAACATTAAATGGAAAGTTGGAATAATGGATGTTTGCTGTATTGAGTAAAAATTTAACAAATACTACTTGTACCAACTCGAATACATGTGGTAATTATTAGCAATGCGTTCAATTTCGCCTTTAAGCAATTCGGGGCTGATGTCTTTTATTTTTTTTGCTGGTGAACCGGCATACACCGAACCACTTTCAACAACTGTACCCTTGGTAACAACTGCCCCTGCAGCAATTATCGAGTTGCTTTCGATAACAGCATCGTCTAAAACTACTGCATTCATACCTATCAGCACATTATCGTGAATGGTACAACCATGTACAATTGCACCATGAGCAATCGATACGTTATTCCCAATATTGGTTGGCGATTTCTGATATGTAGCATGAATAACTGCATTATCTTGAATATTAACATTATCGCCAATTTTAATGTAATGAACGTCGCCACGAATAACAGCTCCGAACCAAACGCTACACCCGGTGCCCATTACCACATCGCCAACAATTGTAGCATTTTCGGCTACAAAACAATTATCGCCAATTTCCGGGCTTTTATCTTTCAAAGGAACAATTAATGCCATAAGTAAATTTTTCATTTAAAAAGAAACAAAATAAACGCATATTTGATCAACCCAATAAAAAGCAGTGTGATTTTTAAGTTAAAAATTATGATGAATTTTTAATGAATCGAAGAATATATTGAATTTTCGAAAGAGTTGATTATTTTTGCTGATGTAAAAAGCTAACAAAAGTCATGTTTTTTTACTGACCGAATTAATAAAAAACCGATCTATTTCGGATTAATTTCGAATCGACAACTACATTAATATATTTACCATGACAAAGGATACAAAAGTAATTGAATTGGAAGAAGTAGCCATCCGTTTTTCCGGCGATTCGGGCGACGGCATGCAGCTAACCGGTACTTTGTTTTCCGATGCCACAGCACTGGCGGGGAACGACATTTCAACTTTTCCTGATTATCCATCAGAAATTAGGGCACCACAAGGAACTGTAGGTGGGGTTTCGGGTTTTCAGGTACATTTCGGAAAAAAGAAAATTAATACACCGGGCGACAAAGCCCATGTATTGGTAGCAATGAACCCCGCCGCAATTAAAGCAAATGCGAAATATCTCGAACCAGCAGCAACCATAATTTTCGACTCCGACTCGTTTACCGAAAAAAACCTTAGCAAAGCTAAATTTTCGACCAACGACCCGTTTACCGAATTGAACCTTCAGGATTACAACAAAATTGCTGCGCCAATTACCAGCATGACCAAAGAAGCTTTAATCGACACCCAAATGGACAACAAAATGGTGTTGCGAAGCAAAAACATGTTTGCATTAGGTTTGGTTAGCTGGATGTTCAACCGTCAGCTCGATGTTATTGAAGAAGCATTAAAAGAAAAATTCGGTAAGAAACCGGAAATACTTCAAGCCAATATAAATGTTTTGCATGCAGGCTACAATTATGGCATGAACATGCAACACACAACACCTCAATACCTGGTGCCTGCAGCAAATATCGAAAAAGGTATTTACCGCAATATTAGTGGAAACATGGCAACAGCATGGGGCTTAATTGCCGGTGCCGAAAAAGCCGGCATCCAACTTTTCTTGGGTTCGTACCCCATTACACCTGCTACCGAAATACTGCAAGCCCTTTCGGAACGTAAAGACCTTGGCGTTAAAACCTTTCAGGCCGAAGACGAAATTGCAGGTATTTGTACAGCAATTGGCGCATCGTATGCTGGTTCGTTGGGGGTAACCTCAACATCGGGTCCCGGCTTGGCGCTTAAATCAGAAGCCATTAACCTTGCCATTATGGCCGAGCTGCCTTTGGTAGTAGTGAACGTTCAACGCGGCGGTCCCTCAACCGGTTTACCAACAAAAACCGAACAGTCGGATCTTATGCAAGCCTTGTGGGGGCGTAATGGCGAAAGCCCAATGGTTGTAATTGCAGCAAGCACACCTAACGACTGTTTCGACTATGCTTTTAAAGCCGTACAAATTACACTTGAACGCATGACACCTGTTATGCTGCTTACCGACGGATTTTTGGGCAATGGCAGTGAACCTTGGAAAATTCCAAACATGGCCGACCTACCCGAAATCAAAAAACACATTGCTGCCGATCCGGCCAAATTTAAAGCCTACCGTAGGCTCGACGAAACATTGGTTCGCGAATGGGCTTTCCCCGGAATGGAAAATTTCGAACACCGCATTGGAGGCCTCGAAAAAGACGAATCGGGAACAGTTAGCCACGACCCCGAAAACCACCAACGCATGTGCGAAATCAGGGCACAAAAAGTTGCCAATGTTGTAGATATGATTCCAAACATTGAACCCTACGGTTGCCCCGAAGGCGATGTTCTAATTGTAGGTTGGGGCGGAACTTACGGCCACTTGGTTAGCGCAGCCCGCGACCTTTGCAACGAAGGCAAAAAAGTTGGTTTGGCTCACTTTAACTATATTAACCCACTACCGGCAAACACGGCCGATATTTTTGCCAAATACAAAAAAATTATTGTATGCGAACTCAACCTCGGGCAATTTGCAGCATTCCTACGCGACAAATTACCTCAATTCACATACAATCAATACAACAAAGTTAAAGGTTTGCCCTTCCTAGTTGAAGAAATCAAACAAAGTGTAACCAAATTATTGGAGGAATAACAATGGCCGAATTCAATTATACAGCAAAAGATTTTAAAAGCGATAACGAAGTACGCTGGTGCCCAGGTTGTGGCGACCACGCCATTATGAACGCTGTTCAAAGGGTGATGGCCGAACAAGGGCTAAACAAAGCCGATTATGCAGTTATTTCTGGTATTGGTTGCTCATCGCGATTCCCGTATTACATGAACACTTATGGTTTTCATACCATTCACGGACGTGGCTCGGCTATTGCCAGCGGTGTTAAAAGTGCAAACCCAAAACTGCACGTTTGGCAAGTTACAGGCGATGGCGATGCTTTGGCTATTGGAGGGAACCATTTCATCCACATGGTAAGACGAAATGTCGATATTAACGTACTACTTTTTAACAACAAAATTTACGGCCTTACTAAAGGGCAATATTCACCTACTACCGACCGAGGAGCAAAAACGAAAACTTCGCCTTACGGTACTGTCGAGGATCCATTTATTCCTGGTCAGCTGGTTTTAGGCTCACGAGGAACTTTCTTTGCCCGTAGCATAGATGGCAACATGAAAATGAGCCAGGAAATTTTGGCCGAAGCAGCAAATTTTAAAGGCACTTCGGTAGTCGAAATTTTGCAAAACTGCGTCATATTTAGCCATGGAATTCACGAATTGATTACCAAAGGCGATGATCGTGAAAACAAGCAAATTTATCTTAAGCACGGCGAGAAAATGATTTACGGCGTTAACCGAGACAGGGGCCTTGTACTCGAAAACGGTAAACTTAAAGCTGTTACCATTGGACAAAATGGTTATACCATTGATGATATACTGGTTCATAATGCCAAAGATAACGACCTGTACCTTCACTCGGCACTCATTAACATGACCCTACCCGACTTTCCGGTTGCTTTTGGTGTTATTCGTGCTGTTGACGCACTAACTTACGATTATGCTATGGAAGCACAAATTGAAGAGGTTCAACAAACCAGCAAAATAAAATGCTGCGACGACCTTTTCCGTAGCGGAAACACCTGGGAAGTAAAATAAACTATTAAGCTCTTCAAAATTATTCACATAAAAGGCTGTCGAAACCATAATCGGCAGCCTTCTTTGTTTTGCAAAATTCATAATAACATTGCTTATTTATTTAATACTTCAAACTAGGCTTATTTTTTAAAAAAATTATTTCGCCCGATCACATTTTTTAATATCTTTGCAGCCGCATAAACAAAGGGGGATGATCCCCTTATCTATGGTACCTTGGCCGAGTGGCTAGGCAGCGGTCTGCAAAACCGCGTACGGCGGTTCGATTCCGCCAGGTACCTCAAAAGCTTCGATTTTCATCGAAGCTTTTTTATTAACCCATTTTTAAAGTGATCCCAAATTTAAACGAATTAAAAGACCCGGGGCTATTGTTGTTTAATTCCTTCGGAATAATTTTCCCTATGCTTTTTAAATTGATCTCTGAAATTTGTTGTCTCCACTACTAACTTAATTTAATCCATCTTTAGCTTTCCAAATTTGACGATTATAAAAGTTTATATTCCTTAAACACTTAAATAATTAAGGGCTTGTGCAATTGATTTGTCATATATTTCAGAAACAGCTTTAAATCTTGTAAACAACATCAGTCAATATTATTCACGAATTAGCTATCGCTGAACTTTGCTTCGTAGCTTTATTCTCCCTGATTGTATTAATCAAGTAAAATTATAATTTATCCACCCGAATATTTAAGTGATCCATAATAGTTGAGGTTCAACATTCTTGGGAATCAGGAATAGAGAAACTTATAATTGTTCCCTGACCTAAAGTACTCTCAACCCATATTTTACCACTATGCTTATCAATAAAATCTTTACAGAGCAACAAGCCAAGTCCTGATCCTGTTTCATTTGCAGTACCTTTTAATGAATCAACAGGTTTAAAGCTAAACAACTTATCAATGGTTTCTTATTTCATGCCAGTACCATTGTCGGCTACTCTTATAACTGTTTCTAAGTGATCATGAAAAGCTGACACTTCAATCTTTCCACTTTTTTCGGTGAATTTAATTGCATTTGAAACCAGATTTCGAAGTATTGCTTTAAACATATAGATATCTACATTAGAGTTCAGCGCCTCTTTTATGTTGCTTTTTATTTCAATGTTTTTAAAAAGTGCTACAGGTCTCAGTATATCTAAAACCTCTTCAATTTTATCGGTAACATTAACGGATACAGGCGAATAAGTTAATTTTTTGGATTGAACACTTGCCCAAAGCAAGGT
>Ga0116162_10001472_pt1 | contig 15421 bp, 10 predicted proteins | sample AD_UKC105_MetaG_FD_89875 | JGI IMG/M metagenome (GOLD analysis project Ga0116162, IMG submission 89875) | Active sludge microbial communities of municipal wastewater-treating anaerobic digesters from Hong Kong - AD_UKC105_MetaG | ecosystem: Engineered > Bioreactor > Anaerobic > Digestate... | reverse complement strand
GGTTGTCAGATCGACAATTCCACGCGTCTGCTGCTGACCTTCTTCGACAGCTTCGACTGGCGCCTGCACGCGGCAGGCCTGCGCCTGCTGCAGGTGGCGACACCCCTGGGCACTGTCCTGCGCCTGAAAGATGCCGCGGGCAGCGAGGTGGTCGACTCGATTGGGGTCGTCGATGTACCCGCCTGGCCGGCCGATTTTCCGGCAAGTGATCTGCAAAAGAAGGTGGCGGGCCTGCTCGAGATGCGGGTGTTGCTGCCGGTGGCCCGGGTGCAATGCGAGGTCACTGATCTGGGCGTGCTCAACGAGGATGCCAAGACCGTGGTGCGCCTGCAGATGCTGCGTCTGAATTGTGACTCCGCCGAGGTCAGCGAGCCGCGTACCCTGTGGCCGCGCCTGCGCCTGGTTGCCGTGAAGGGTTACGAAGACGAGCTGGCGGCCCTGGCCGCACGGCTTGCCGACGAATGGGAGTGGCCGAGTGCCCCCGAATGCCTGTTCGACGAGGCCGTGGCCGCGGTCGGGCGCGAGCCGGGGGACTATTCGTCAAAGCTCGAGGTGCCGCTCAAGCCCGGGACGATGGCGGTCGACGCGCTGCGCAAGGTGATGCGCCGCCTGCTCGACACGCTCGAACGCAACATCGCCGGTGCGCGCGCCGACCTCGACAGCGAGTTCCTGCATGATCTGCGTGTCGCCACCCGTCGCACGCGATCGGCGCTGTCGCAGGTCAAGCATGTGCTGCCGGACGATGTGGTCGCCGATTTCAGGCAGCGCTTCGCCTGGCTCGGGCAGGTCACCGGGCCGACCCGCGACCTCGATGTCTTTCTGCTCGAACTGCCGCGCTACCGTGCCAGCCTGCCAACCGGGATGGCCGGTGACCTCGATGTACTGGCGAATCGCCTGCGAACGGCGCAGCAGGCTGCGCAGCAGAAGCTCAGGCGGGAGCTCGGTGCTGCGCCGATGCGCGCCTTGCTCGACGAATGGCGCACAGTCCTTGAAGCCGATGAACTTCCGGGCGAACCGGGCTGGTTTGCCGATCTGCCGGTCGAGCGCGTGGCCGGTCAGCGCATCTGGCGCATGTACAAGAAGGTGCTCAAGGACGGGCGTGCGGTGGTGACCGGGGGGCATGCCGAGGACATGCATGCATTGCGCAAGGACTGCAAGAAGCTGCGTTATCTGATCGAGTTTTTCCGCGGTCTGTACCCGGCGCCGGCACTCAAGGGCATCATCCGGACATTGAAGGACCTGCTCGACAACCTCGGCGATTTCCAGGACCTCGAGGTGCAGGCAGACACGCTGCGGGGATTTGCGCGCGAGATCGCCGAAGGGGAGGGTGACAGTCTGCCCGCGGTGCTCGCGATCGGCGCCCTGGTGGCCGACCTGCTGCGCCACCAACAGGCGGCACACGAGCGCTTTGCCGGTTGTTTCGGGGCATTCGATACGGCCGACAATCACGCGCAATACAAGGCATTGTTCAAGAACGGGGACCCACAGCAGGGATGAAGATACTCGGTGTCTACAACATCAAGGGTGGCGTGGGCAAGACAGCGACCGCAGTGAATATCGCCCACCTCGCGGCGAGCAGCGGCCTGCGTACCCTGATCTGGGACCTGGACCCCCAGGCCGCGGCGACCTTCTACCTGCGTGTCAAACCGAAGGTGAAGGGCAGCATGAAGATGCTGCGTGGCAAGCGTGACCTCGATGAGGTGATCAAGGGGTCGGATTACCCCAACCTCGATCTGCTGCCGGCTGACTTCTCGTATCGCAACATGGATCTGCTGCTGGGCGAGAGCAAGAAACCGGCACTGCAGCTTCTCAAGCTGCTGCGCCCGCTGTCACAGCACTACGATCTGGTGGTGCTGGACTGTCCGCCGAGCATCTCGCTGGTGTCCGAAAACATCTTCCGCGCTGCCGATGCCCTGTTGCTGCCGACGATCCCGACCACGCTGTCACTGCGGACCATGGAGCAGCTGCTCGATTTTATGCAGGGCCACGGTCTGGAGACGCCGGTGTATGCCTTCTACTCGATGGTGGACCGGCGCAAGCGGCTGCACCTCGACATCATCTCCAGTCCTGCCGATCCGCGCTGCAAGGTACTCGAAAGCACGATTCCGTATGCCACGGAAGTCGAGCGTATGGGCCTGGAGCGTCGTCCGGTGACCGACTATGCACCGCGTTCGACCGCGGCGCGCGCCTACCAGGCGCTGTGGGACGAGGTGAAGGTACGGGTTGGTGGACTGCGCCCGCTGTCGGATTTCAATTCGCCTTTTTAGCGTGAAAATTGCGAAGCGAGCCTGCGTCCCTCTCTCCCTCCGGAGGGTGTCGCAAAAGCCCCCTCTCCCATCTGGGAGAAGGAGACACGCGTTTGCGGCACCCTCGTCTGGGAGCGTGCAAGGCGAGAGTGAAACGGCCATGTCCGTTAGGCACTACCTCGTGGGCCCCCAAGCTGCGCCACGATACGGTCGGCGACGCGAAAGCTGTTGGCGTAGATCGTGAACGTGTAAGGCACACTGCCGCCGGTGGGCATGAAGCTGCCGTCGCTGACAAACAGGTTCTCGACCTCGTGGGCACGGCAGTCGGCATCCAGCACCGCGTCTTCGGCGGCGCTGCCAAAGCGGCAGCCACCGGCCTGCAGGTTGGCCGGCGGCGCCGGGCCGACCGAGGAGGCGACGCGACGTGCGCCGAGTTGACGCAACAGCAGCTCGCCCTTGTCGGCCAGAAAACGGCCAACGCGTTGATCCTGCGGGTGTGCGCCGATGCGTACCCTGGCCACCGGGCTGTCCCAGCGATCGCGCACCTGGCCGTCGAGTGCGACGAAACAGTCGTCGTTTGGCAGCCAGTCGTTGAACACCTCGAAATTCAGCGTGCGGTCGGTGCGGAACCAGGCCTCGAGGCGGCGTTTAAGCGGCTTGCCCCAGACCAGCTCGCCGTCGCGCCATTTCGCGTTCTCGGCGCGTACCACCGCATTGGGGTGATCCCACAGGAACTCGATGATGCCGCCCTTGGCGCGCCCGAGCTGCGGGTCGTCCAGCGTGTACCAGTCGTCCAGCGCGCGATTGACGAATGGGCCGACCACGCGCATCGCGGCCGTCGCGGCCTCGTCGTGGTCTTCGAACACCAGGTCGCCACTGCCGGCACCGCCGCCGGAGAACAGAAGGTTGCGGCCGACCTGGGCATGGTTGTTGGCCAGGCCGTCGGGGAAGCGCGGGCCGACCGAGGCCAGCAGCAGGCGGCTGCTCTCGATTGCCTGACAGGCCACCACGTAGATCTGTGCATCGACCCGGTGGCTTTGTCCGTCGTGGTCGAAATAGTCGACCGAACTGATGCGGCCGCGGGCATCACTGGCGATGCGATACACCTTGGCGTGGGCGCGGATCTCGCAGCGTCCGCTGGCCACCGCGTGATCGAGCAGCGCGGCGCGCGAACTGCCCTTGGCGCCGCTGGAACAGCCGAAGCTGCCGCAGAAGCCGGAATACTCGCAGCCGCGTCGGCCCATCGCGGGCTGAGACAGTATCGCGCGCGGCACGCGCAGTGCGTGAAAGCCGAGTTGTGCGGCGGCCTGGTCAATGCGTGCCGAGATCGGGTGTTCCAGTGTCGGCGGAAACGGGAAATCGCTGCTCGACCGCGGTTCGCTGTTGGCGTGGGTGTCGGCTTTTCCTGATACGCCAACCAGGCGCTCGACGCGGTCGTAGTAGGGCTCGAGGTCGGCATACTCGATAGGCCAGTCGACGACGTTGGCACCGGCGATCGGGCCGAAGGTGCTGCGCAGCTTGAAATCGACCGGTTTGAGCCGGTGGAAATAGCCGCTCATGAAGTTGCTAGACCCACCCACGCAGTTGCCGTTCCAGAAACTCCAGCCAGACGCCTGTGTGGGCGTCGACTGCCAGCCGGTTGCGTCATCGGCCTGTTCGATCACGTGCTGTTCGTCGCGCAGTTCTGGCGTGTAGACCGCGCGCCGACAGCACGCCAGCTCGTCCTTCGTGAAGTGCTGCTCGCGCAGCCAGGGGCCTTTTTCCAGTACGACGACCGAGTATCCCGCCTCTGCCAGCCGGTAGGCGACCGGTCCACCGCCGGCACCACTGCCGATCACGCAGACATCGAAGTCGCGGCTCACAATGGCAGCTCGGGGTAGCGTGTGCCCGGGCCGGGCAGTGGAAAGCCCGGCACATAGGACAGCCAGCGCCAGCCGATGCCGTTAGGGTTGCCGCCGTAGGCCGGGGCCGTCAGCAGTGCCTCGAACAGGTAGCTGAGCAGGGTGGACAGCCAGTTCTCGCCGGCTGCAGAGGCGGCAGTGCGGCGCAGCAGCAGCTCCCGGCTTGCGTCGTCCAGGTCGACAAAGGCGCGGGCGTATGTCTGCTGTGACAGTTGATTCAGCCATTGACTGCCCTGAACGATGAACTGGCGATCTTCTGCGGAGACCTTCTGGTCGCCGACCACGAAGCGCAGGTAATCCAGGGCGTGGATCTCCTCTGCTCCAGGGCTGTCCGGTTCGCTCGGCAGCAGGTGGCGGAGCACGGCATCCAGTGTTGGCCACGGGTCCGGATCTTCGGCAGCGCCGACACTGCGAAGTCCGAACAGCAAGGCGATGGTGCCGCCCGCCGACTGGATCAGAAAGCGCCGACGGCTGAGCAACGCATCGCGCACGGCCGCAAACGATTCGGCGGGTTCGACGGGTTCGGAACGGGGGCCGCTGCGCCGGATCATCGTGGTTCGCCGATCGGCTCGTCGGCCGCGTAGTCGCGGTCGGCAACGGTGCCCAGCAGCGACCAGTAGTACAGTGGTGCGAGTCCGCTGCCCGGCCGCTTGGTGGTCAGATTGTCCTGGTCGAATGCCTCGCCACGGCGGATAGGCCGCGCGGCGACCAGTGACTTGCGCGCGACCTCGGCGTTGCGCAGCTCAGCACTGCCGGGCGACTTCTCGCTTTGCCCCAGGGCCAGCGATACCGCCCTGATGCCGGCGACCAGGTCGTTCAGTTCGTCCGGCTCGAGCGAGGCCGCGTGATCCGGGCCTGGCAGCGCACGGTCGAGGGTGAAGTGCTTTTCGATGATGCGCGCGCCGCGTGCGACCGCGGCCAGGCTGACCGCGATCCCGGCGGTATGGTCCGAGTACCCGACATCGAGCCCGAAGCAGGTGCGCAGCGTATCCATTGCCCGCAGGTTTACCTGGTCGTACGGGCACGGGTATTCCGTGGTGCAGTGCATGATCGAGATACGCCCGCGCAGCCGCTCTGAGTCGAACGCATCCAGACAGTCTTGAGCCGAGTGCGGCGTGATGCCGTCCATCGCCAGACAGCACAGGCCAAGGGCCTGGTGGATCTCATCGAGTGTTGCCATGCCGGTGGACAACACCAGATCGACGTCGGCGGTGGCGAGTTGCCACACCAGCGGGGCATTGGTCAGTTCACCCGAGCCAAGCTTGATCCGCCGCAGTCGCAGGCGGTCGAGCAAAAAGCGCGCGCTCTGCGCATCGAACGGTGATGACAGGAAATCGATGCCGCGTGTCTCGCAGTGTTCGAGGAGTTGGAAATGACTGTCGAAATCCAGTGTGAGGCGCTGCAGCATCGCCAGTTGGCTTTCGTTCTGCGGGTCGTTGCGCTGCTGGTAGTCGGCCTTGCGCGCCGCGGCGCTGACCAGGGCCGCCGGGACGAATGTCTGGAACTTGATCGCATCGGCGCCTGCCTCGGCGGCAACATCGATCATCGCGAAGGCTCGCCGCACATCCCCGTTGTGGTTCACGCCCGCCTCGGCGATGACGTAGACCGTGTCGTTGTGGGTGCCCATCAGTTCGCTTCCACGAAGTGTTTGATCAGCAGCTGCCGTGGGTCATCGATTGCCAGCAGCACATCGGCAATGCGCCGGCTGGCGACGCCGTCGCCATAGGGGTTGCTGAAGTCCTGCGGCGGATCGCGCAGTATCGATTCGATCATACGCCCGATCGCGATGTGTTCGTTCTCTGCATGCAGCACGCTGGGTCCACGCAACCGTCCCTGTTGGCGCGTGCCGATATCCAGTGTCGGTGTGTGCAGCGACGGCGCCTCGTACAGGCCGCTGGAGGAATTTCCGACCACCAGGTCCGCCTGTTCGACCAGGCTGTAGTAGCCGGCCTGGCCGAGCGAGACGCAGAAGCAGGCGTTGTCGTGGGTACCTGCGAAATCGCGCAGCAGGCGGTTGATCCGCTGTCCACCGTTGTCGGCGTTGGCGCCAGTGAAGATCAGGCCCGTGGTGTCGTCCATTGCTTCCAGCGCAGCGAGCAGCGGGGCGATCTGTGCCTCCGGTTCGGTATCGTCGAGGGTGACGGGATGGAACGTGATTGCGAGGTTGCGTCGGCGCAGGCTGAAGCCAATGTGTCGTTGCAGCTGCTGACGGTCCCAACGTGGCGTCCCGATCAGGGCATCGATCCCGGGACTGCCGCTGATGAACACACGGGAAGACGCCTCGCCCAGCTGCAGGACGCGACGGCCTGCCTCGGCATTGGTGGTGAAATGCAGGTGCGACAGCTTGCTGATCGCGTGACGGATCGCGTCGTCGAATGCGCCTTCGGTAATGTCGCCACCGGCGATGTGGGCGACCGGGATACGCAGCAGCAGTGCCGCCTGTGCCGCGGCGAAGATCTCGTAGCGGTCACCGAGGACCACCAGGATATCGGGTTGCAGTGAATGCAGGGCCTCGGCGATGCCACCGACCGCTCTGCCCATCGCCTTGGCCACCGCACAGGGGTCGTCGCCTTCCAGATCCAGGGTGACCTGGCGATCGGGGGTGAAGCCATCGGCCCGGATATCGTCGACCGTGTGGCCAAAGCGGGTATCGAGGTGGCTGCCGGTGACGACCAGCTGCATGCTGGCGGTTGATGCCCGCAGGCGCATCAACACCGGCTTCAATAAGCCCCAATCGGCACGTGAGCCGGTTACGGCGCAAATGCGCATCAGCCTGTCGCCATTCGATCGAGCATGCACGGGATATTAGCAGTTGCGCACGATGGCCGAGCGCCCCCGGTGCATTCGGGGTTCCCTTCAGTCGATCTGCTGCAGCAGTTCTTCTATCTGGCGCCGGTGATCGGGACTGCGCGCCCCGCTGAGCGCCTGGTTGAGCATGTCTTTGGCGCCGTCATGGTCGCCAATCTCGAGATAGGCGCGGGCGAGGTCGAGACTCATCGTGAAGGTATCGTCCTCGATGCTGTCGGCGTCATCGATCGGCTCGAGTTCTATGCCGGTGCTGCGCGGCGAGTCGACGCTGTCGGCCGAGGTCAACTGGTCGTCGAGTTCGGTCAGGATGCTGGGGATGTCATCGTCTGCCGCCATCTGTTCGTCGTTCGCGCTGCGCATATCGGCACGTTCGGCCTCGGCACCGAGCTCGGCGACCCAGGAGGCGATGTCGTCATCCGTGAACTCGGTGTCCAGTCCCACCGTCTCTGGCGGTTCGGCCAGCAGCTTGCTTTCGTCGATCATGGTGTCGAGCAGGGAATTGGTCAGGCCGCCGCCGGCACGCTCGGCCTGAACAGCCCGGCGCGCTGCTGCGAGGTCCAGCTCCGGCAACTCCTCGGGCACGACGTCGTCATAAGCGTCCGTCGCCGGCTCATCGGCGAGTTCCTGTGCCAGGGTGCGGAGGTCCGCCTCAGCCTGTTTGAGGTCGGCCTTGGCCGGCGGCGCGCTTTCGGCGCGGTAGGCGGCCTTGGTCTCGCGGTTCACGCGCGGCAGGTCAGCCATCGGTGCCGCGGCCTCGACGGCCTGTGGCCGCCGGGCGAGCATCATCAACGCGCTCAGTCCGAGCAGTCCAAGCACGACCCATACGATCCACAGGTACTGCTCGTACAGCGGCTGGGCTGGGGGAGTGGCCTGCGTCGGGGCGAGGGGTTCGATCGTCACGACCGGCGCCGGCGCCGGTGCGACCTGAGCAAGTGTCGTATCAAGCTTGCTTTCGAGCGCCGGGGGCAGTTTTGGAGGTACCGCGGCAGGCAGTGTTGGCTCGGCGACCTGCGCCTCCTGCTGCAGGGTCTCGCGCGTCGCGACCTCCGATTGCAGGGCCTCGATCTGGGCATCTTTCAGCTCGACCAGCCGCTGCATGCGGTTGAGCTCCTCTTCCAGTCGCGCCAGGCGGGATTCGATGGCGCCCGTGGTGATGCGGTTGCTTTCGATCTCTTCCATGGTGACCAGCAGCTGTTCCTGTATCGCCTGGTCGCTGCCCGGCTTGGCATCGGTCTTTTCTTTCTCGTTGAGGATGCGCAGTTGTGCGTCGGCCGGTTTGGTCTCGACCTCGGCGCTGCGCTCTGGTGCTGCCTGTGCCGGTGGCGGCGTCGGTTTTTCGGGCGCCGGTGGTGCGGCCGGAACCGGCGCCACTGTCTCGATGGTGCGCGGCGAGGTGGCCACGGGGGCCTGCCAGCGGCGGCTTTGTGCGGAGAACTCGGCGCGCGCGGTTGCAGCGTCGAGTTCTTCGACGAAGCCGCGTGGCGGTATGGTCAGGGTCGCGCCGGCACGCAGGTTGTTGACGTTGTTGTCGATAAAGGCCTGCGGGTTGGCGCGCAGCAGCGCCATTGCCATCTGCTGGGTGGTGATGCCGCGCGGCTTGAGTTTCTGTGCAATGGGCCACAGCGTTTCGCCGCTGCGTACCGGGCCGTAGACGTCAGCCCCGCTCGTGATCGGCGTAGCCTGCGGTGCAGCAGCGACCGTAGCCGGCCGCACGCTGGCGGCGCGCGCCGGCTGGATCCGCTTGGGCGGGTCCAGCAGCAGGGTGTACTGCTTGATCAACTGGCCGCCGGGCCAGGTCATCTGCACCGGAAAATCGATGAAAGGTTCGGCAACTGGCCGGTCGCTGCGCATACGCACCAGCCAGCGGTCAGCGGACTGCACGACGTCGAACTGCAGGTCGGCCAGGAAATGGTCGTAGATGATGCCGAGGCGCTCGAAGTGCGCCTGGTTGGCGACGCGCAGCCGCAGGTCTTCGTGCTGGCCCGGTGCCAGGCCGATCAGGTCGATCTCTGCATCCAGCGGTTGGTTCAGAAACGAGTTGACGCGTGCCTCGCCAAGGGTGACCGCAAGACTCGCCAGCGGTGCGAGCAGGGATATCAGCAGCAATGGGCGTAGAAGATGCATCGGCATAACGATCCAGTAGTTGTTATTTCCATTGGAACAATCACTGCAGCGGGCTATCGGCCGAATCGGCTAATTCCTGAATTGTCCCCGCTGCCAGTTGGCGTTGCTGGTACGTGCTGACTAACGGGGCGGCAGGGCCGCTGCTGCATCGGCCTTCGATCGGGCGATTGCAATTCGCGGAGTCTAGCATGGCGGGGCGCTGTGTAAGGTTCCGATGGCGCGCGGTTTTCGAGCTGTTGTCCCGCCGTAACCTCGCTGAATGCCCCAGGTGCGTCACCAGCCTTTCAGATGTTGTAACGATGGTGCTTGTATTGGCGAAGATTTCCGGGCTGCACGAACCAGTCGATGGTCTCCCCGAGGGCGCGGGCGAAGCCGTCCCGACCGCCGTACCCGGGCTGCCAACCGAGGAGGTCACGGGCCCGGCTGTTGTCGGCCCACAGGCGTTCGACCTCGCTGTCCGGCGGTCGAAGGCGCTGGTCGTCGCTGACGATGGTGATGTCGACACCCATCCGCTCGGCGATCAGTTGTGCGGTGTCACCGATGCTGATCTCGAAGTTGCTGCCGATGTTGACGACCTCGCCGACTGCGGCATCGGTTTCTGCCGCGCTGATGAATCCTCGCACCGTATCGGCGACGTAACTGAAGTCGCGCGTCGGATGCAGTGAGCCCAGCCTGATCTCGCGCTGGCCGGCAGCGATCTGGGTGATGATCGTCGGGATGACGGCACGCGCCGACTGGCGTGGGCCGAAGGTGTTGAAGGGGCGGATCACCGTTACCGGTGTGCCGAACGAGCGCTGGAATGACAAGGCGATCTGATCGGCGCCGATCTTGGTGGCGGAGTAGGGTGACTGCCCCTGCAACGGGTGTTCCTCAGTGATGGGAACGAAGCGCGCAGTCCCGTAGACCTCGCTGGTCGAGGTGTGGACCACCCTGTCGACGCCGAGGTCGCGCGCGGCCTGGACCACGTTCAGGGTGCCACGGATGTTGGTGTCCACGTAGGCGTCGGGTGAGTGATAGGAATACGGGATGCCGATCAGCGCGGCGAGATGCAGAACAGTGTCGCAGCCCTGCATCGCGGTGCGCACACCATGTGGATCACGGATGTCGCCGGCAAATATCTCGAGTGCGTCCTGGACGTCCGCAGGCGCGGAATCGAGCCAGCCCCAATGGCCGAAACTGTTGTAGTAGACGAAGGCCCGCACCGCGTAGCCGGCGGTGACCAGGGCCTCGCAAAGGTGCGAGCCGATAAAGCCGTCGGCGCCGGTGACCAGTACTTTGTGCATGCTCAGGCCGCTGTCTCGCTTTGTTGCAGCAGCGCCATGGCCGCCTTGTTGTCGGGATCTTTTTCCAGCACGTAGCTGAACGCGGTCCTGGCCGCGTCGTCGACGCCCATGGTCTGATACAGCCTGCCGAGACGCAACATCGCGGCCAGGTCGCCGGGCGCCTTGGTGAGGTAGTTGGTGTAGACATCGGCTGCCGCCTGGGTGTCGCCGGACAGGCGCAGCAACTCGGCATACTGCTGCGAATAGGCCGGGGAGAATCCGGCCAGGGTCTCGAGGATCAACAATGCCTGTTCGTGCTGTTGTTGCGACATCGCGATCACCGCCATGCGCCGCAATGCGTCCTCGAGACGCGGGTTCGGCTCATCGGTCGCCCCGGTGTCGAGGTCTTCGCGGACCAGCTCGATCAGTGCGCCATAGTGATCGAAAGCCGCCTCTGCGTCGCCAGCCAGCTCGGCGAGATAACCGGTGGCGAGCATGCGCAATTGACTGGCTTCGGCGCCCTCCTGACGAGAGAGCTGCTCAGCAGCGTTGCTGAGTTCTTCGACGTTGCGCTCTTTGAACAGTACCTGGAGTTTGCCGCGTACCGGGCCCAGCGCCGTCTCTGCACGGACCTTCTTGGCGTGCGACGTCTCGCGCGTCTGCATGATCGCGCGAAAGTCCTCGTCCAGGGCATCGAATCGCCGCGCGAGCGCTGGCGGCAGTTGTGCCGCGGCCTGCGGGTGTCTGTGCCGCCACACGCGGGCACGGCCGGGGATGTGATCCGACTCCCACTGCGCAAACAGGCGGTCGAAATCCGGTTTCTCACTGTCCTCGGCGATGGCGCTGCCTACCCGGTGCTGGGCCTGTTCCACCAGTTCGAGGATCTGCTGGGCGTTGTTTCGGTAGGCGCTGTAATAGGTCTTGCCTGCCTGTTCGATTTCGTCGTCGGTCCACTCCCTGTCTGATGGTGGCATGTGCAGGAACGCCTGGGCGCTGAACATGCGGACGATCGAAGAGAGGTCGTTGAGCTTGTTGTCGAGCTGGCGTTCGATCTTGTCCATGCGTCCCTTGTGGCGGAAATCGGCGGCCTTGCCGGCACGGCCGAACAGGCCGTCGTTGCAGCGCAACGCCTCCTCCGCGAGGCTGATGATCTTGCGCAGGCGGCCGTGCGCCCGGGCCAGCTCGCGCTGCATTGCTGCATAGTTGCGAAGGCGCTGCGCCGGCGAATCGCCGTCGATACACGCGTGCAACAGCTCGAAGGGGTCTTTCTCGCAGGCAGCAAATTGCAGTTGTTCGAGCGGGATATGCTCGACTGCATCCATCACGGCGGCGCCTGCCGACGGATTGATGACGCGCACGCCGAGCTGTCCCGCGCTCCTGGCCTGGGCACTGAAGGACGAGATGGCGTTGTAGAAGTCCGCGGTGGTCTCCGCCATGCGTCCGCTGTTGGTCGTCACGCGCATGCTGGCGACACCGAGTTTCGGGCCGGCATCGAACTCATTGCTTCCCCTGGCGTGGGTATAGCCCTCGACGCTGTGACAAAGGTCGATCCCGGCAAACACGATGGTGCCAAAGCCCATTGCCATCGCCAGTGCAAAGCCGGTGTTGGTCACTGTCGGCCCTGCAGCGCTGATGTTGTCGGCCTCCTCTTTGCTTACCCAGGGGTAACGGCGGTCCAGGAAAACGCTGCGGCCGTGCCATTGCGCAAGCAGCGGAAAGGCGACGTGGTTGGCGTGCGCGAGGACGACCTTGGGGTCGAGGTCGAGGAATTCCTTGCTGATGTCGAAGCTGAATTCCGTCGGGTCGATCGACACCACGATGTGCGGCGTTATGCCTGCGTCGCGCAGGCGGCGGCAGATACGCGACACCGCAATGATCACGAGTGCTTGCTGGTGCTCGCGGATCCACGGAATCATGTCGTCCAGCGAGGGTCCTCCGCCGAGCAGCGCGGCCGTCTTGCCGCTGAACGTGTTGCGCAGTACCTGTGCCGGCACATGGTGCTCGATCAGGTCCTCGAGCTGGCGGCGCACGAAAGACGGGTTGCTCAGTTGCACCCCGTGCGCCCACAACACGCCGTCGAGTTGACGCCGGATATCTGCAACGAGATCGCGGTAGTCACCGATGAAGGCGTCGGTCGCCCCGAGCGATTCGATCAGCCGCACTGCGCCGATATTGGCGTAGTCGGCGAAGTTGACCGGTTTGAGCGCGTCGATCAGGCCGCTTTGGCCGACCAGGTGGATATGTTCATCCAACCCGGTGACAGCGTCGTCGATCGTTGGCAGCAGCTGGTCCAGCTCGATAAACAGGTAGCGTGAACCGTCGGGCACGCCCTGTTGCTGGATATAGCGAGGCAGCAGGCCGGAATCCGTGCCGATGACGACTGTCAGGCTGTCCTTGTCGAACAACCGGTCGCCGAACCGGCGTCTGAAGATGTTGTCCGCACCGACCTGGTTGAACAGACTGCGGTTGACGTCGTACAGGTACCGATCGCCGAAACTGTTTACGTAATACTGCAGCTTATCCATGGTGCCTGGGCGGGCTTCAATACGCCGGCCATGCCCCTGATACAGGACATGGTCGGCCATCGAATGTGCCGCCGTGACTGTTTGAAAACCGCTTCAAGTCTAGCCGAGAAGCTGCAGCACGTTCTGCGGCAACTGGTTGGCCTGGGCCAGCATCGCGGTCCCTGCCTGCTGCAGGATCTGCGTGCGCGTCAGGTTTGCCGTCTCGGCGGCGAAGTCGGCGTCGCGGATACGGCTGCGTGCGGCCGACTGGTTCTCGATCACGTTGGCGTTGTTGCGCAGCGTGGCCTCGATGCGGTTCTGCTTGGCACCGAAGTCGGCACGCTTCTGCGTGATGGTGTCGATCGCTGCGTCCAGCTTGCTCAACATGAACAACGCCTTGCTGGCGGCGGAGATCTGGCGCGATGCGGTGGCGCCGACGATGAACGACAGCCCGCCGCTGGCAAAGCCACGGTTTTCCATGTCGATGGTCGATACCACCAACATATAGCTGTTGCCCGCCTTGAAGCCGATCTGCAGCGTCAGGGATGCGGTTGTACCGAGCAGGTTCACGCCGTTGAATTCGGCCGAGTTGAATACCCGGTCGATCTCGTCGCGCAGTTCGAGGAACTCGTCGTTCAGCGAGCGCTTGTCGGCGGCGCTGACGGTGCCGTTGGCTGACTGCACGGCCAGTTCGCGCATGCGTTGAAGCATGTTGCCGACTTCGTCGAGTGCGCCTTCCGCGGTCTGCATCAGCGAGATGCCGTCTAAGCCGTTGCGGTTGGCCTGTTCGAGACCGCGGATCTGTGCGGTCAGTCGTTCGGATATCGCCAGGCCGGCGGCATCGTCCTTGGCGCGGTTGATGCGCAGGCCGGACGATAGACGCTCGAGCGACGTCGTCATGCTGTTCTGTGAATTCGTGAGTGCCCGCTGACTGTTCAGGGACATCATGTTCGTATTGATCACTTGTGCCATTTTCGGGGCCTCATGTTTTTCCGGTTTCAAACAGTTCGCGTCGGGCACTGAGCGCCGGGCGAATGCGTCACGCCTCAATCAATGCAAACATGGTGCCAATATTGTTTGGCCCGCTAATGTCGACGAAAAGCAGCAAAAAAATAGTGATCAGGCAAGAAAAAACCCCTTTCAATCAAAAATCGAAAGGGGTAAAGGCTTATCGCTTTGCGGAGGAACTGGCTGTTTCAGGCGGAGTGGCAAGCACTTGCCGCTTTGCCGGGCAGGGGGGCGGCAGGCCCTTGCCCATCGCTGAGATCTACTCGGCGCGGATCACGACGCTGCCGCTCACCTGGTTGAGTTGTTTCTGCAGGCCGATGCGCTTGCGCGTATTGAGCATGATCGGGCCCATGAAATTGGCGTGAATGCCACGATCGTGCTCGCCGGCCTGGGCCAGGGTGACCAGCACGGCGATGTCACTGGGGTCTTCCAGCTGCAGCGTGGAGGCCTCCTGGTCGCTGAGCACGCATTCGTAGCTCACCTGGTAGTTGTCGGGATTGACCACCGGGAACTGGACCTCGGGGTCCTGGAGCGACTGCAGGTAGAACACGGTCGGTTTGCCTTCCTCGTGGAACAGCTTGAACTCATGCAGCTGCTCGAATCCGGCCAGGCCGTCTGGAAAATGAATGACCGAGGCGGGATCGATCTGTTGGGCGCCAAAGCGGGTCTTGATCTCCATGGCGTGGGCTCCGTTGTCGACAAGGGGTTGGGCAGATGACATCGCAATGCTCCTTTCGAATTCGCAAAAAAGGTGAATCGCGTCTTTCGTCAGGCACTTGACCGGGTTTCTGGCCTGCTAACGGAAAATTGACACCTCATCACCGCTGCAAGAGGGGTATGCAGAATCGATGCCAGATGTTGCCGGCATGCGAGGTGGCCGCTGAGTTGCGCAACCGGCGGCGGTCCGAAAATAAATCGAAATTGGAGATTTTAGGTATTAAAGAAAGCTGATGGACGGCCGCTCAATTTCGCGAAGGCGGTAAATGCAGATATTTGGGTCAGCATATCCGCTCGGCATCAGGCGATCGTTCAGGCAGCTTCAAGCGCCGTTCGGTTGCAGGAAGTAGACAGCAGGCACCTGCCACAGGTCCGCCTGTCGCGCCGCCCCGGCGGCAACTTCGGGAGCGCACCCAAGGTGCGTACACCCTGGCCTTCGTGCCATGTCGAGCAGCCCTAGCGGCAGTCACCCATCTATCTATAGTCGTCCACCGCCTTACGGATTCGGAGCGTCGGTTTGACCGGCAATCCAGGCCTGCAACGTCAGGCCAACGGGAGGCGGTAGATACGAACAATCGTATATCCGCCAAAGACTAACTCCTCGATCGGCGTGTGCTGTTGATCGATTAAAGGGAGATAGAAAATGGCACAAGTAATCAACACCAACGTCATGTCGCTGAACTCGCAGCGCGTTCTGATGAACTCGCAGTCGAGCATGGCGACCTCGCTGGAGCGTCTTGCGTCCGGTCTGCGCATCAACCGCGCCAAGGACGATGCGGCCGGTCTGGCAAGCTCGCAGCGCTTCACCTCGCAGATCCGTGGCCTCGAACAGGCCAACCGCAATGCCAACG
>Ga0116162_10001458_pt1 | contig 15494 bp, 10 predicted proteins | sample AD_UKC105_MetaG_FD_89875 | JGI IMG/M metagenome (GOLD analysis project Ga0116162, IMG submission 89875) | Active sludge microbial communities of municipal wastewater-treating anaerobic digesters from Hong Kong - AD_UKC105_MetaG | ecosystem: Engineered > Bioreactor > Anaerobic > Digestate... | reverse complement strand
CCGGCCATGTTCCAACCGGACATGAGGTTGTAACGCTGTACATCGTTGACCGGCGCTACATCGATGGAGAAGATCTTGAACGCTGTCAGGCCGATGGGGTTTCCTCCTCCGTCATCAGGAGAATCAAGGAAGTCGTAGCCGATATATCCGGCATGGCCGAAGCTTTCTGTTCCATCGTTGTCGTAGCAGTATCCGATGTTATAGGTGGCGTCATATCCCACCATATCATCGACAGCATTACCTACATCGGGGTCCTGTACGATACCGAGGTAAGAATCGGTAAGCGTACCGGTGCCTTCATTGGTCACTTCGTAGATCACGAAGATGATGTCGTTGTTGGAGGGATAGTTCCACTCATAGGTCTTCTGCACCACTTCGATGTTCAGGGGCGTGTGAACATTGCCCGCTGACTGAAGCGGAGGGTTGGTGTTGGCATCATGATAGACAGCATAACTATCCAGCACCGACTTGATCTCAGCCAAAGGCCAGTCGCCGTCACTGCTGAGATAGACCTTGTACTGGGAATCCATGTAACTGGTCCCGATTTCACCAGGGGTAAATTCAGACGAGCCGTCGGAGGAGATATATCCGCTTGTGACATATTTTTCCGTTCCGATCATGGCGCCGAACCACATGCCGGCTCCGTAGATGTACTGGGCATCACCGTTCTGATAGGCCCAGTAGCCGCCAGCGTCGGTGATCCCGTCATCCACGCCGTGCTGTCCGAAGTTGTTTACGGTCAACCAAAATCCGTTGGCCTTCAACCATTTCAGGTCAAGGCTTTTGTAACGGACTTTCTGTACATCCGGATCCGTTGCCCCGAAGGAAACGGAAAACGCGAATGCGATTATCAACAGAATTAAAACTAATTTCCTCATCCGCTACCTCCTTTAAAAGGAAATTCCCAATCCGAATCTGACGTAACGGGGAGCACCGTAGAATTCCGGGTTGGCCCCGAAATACTCTTTGTACTTATTCTCAAAGGTGTAGTCGTCACCGGCATAGGGATCCGTAGCAGCCGCAGCGTTATCGTACAATCCGTTGTCATCAGGTTCACCTGTGGTGGCATAGACCGAGGTCACGTTCACCCAGTTGAAGAGATTGGAGATCGTACAATAGGCCGATACATTGAGCATACGTCCCATCACATCAAACTCAAAGTCTTTGTTAATCCTCATATCCAGGGATTTTGTCCCGGGCATCCTCATGGAGTTCATGGGCCCGGTATTCCTGTTAGTCACATCTTTGGGAGTATAGGGAGCTCCGGACTCATAACTGAAGAGGAAGTTCACGCCGGCATTCTGCAGCGGTTTCATTCCAAACAGTTCAGGCCCGTCGCCCTTCTGTGTCCTGATATCCATATTGATCTTCACCGCATGACGGCGGTCGAAGGCCAGGGGATATTTCTTGGCCGGAGGAGTCCTCAACCCGCCGGAGACGGTCACGACACCGTAGTAGCCATCACGCTCCGAAGAGGAGTTACCTGTGGCCCAGGAGAGAGAGTAGTTGATATCTCCGCTGATGTAGTTGGAGTAGAGCTTGGAGAGGCCGATCTCAAGCCCGCGCACCTGGGCATAACCGCCGTTGGTGTAGAGGGTGTAGGACTTGATGGGATCGGGGATCTCTTCGGTATAGAGGAGGTCGGAGATGCTCTTGTAGTAACCGACCACCGTCATACGCCAATCTTCACCGAGGCGCTGCTCCAGGCCCAGTTCGTATGCAATGGTCTTCTGCATATCGAGGTTGGGGTTCCCGAGAAGCGGATAGCCGGGTTTATACCACTCGTCGTTTTCCACATTGGAAAAGAGGTAGTTGAACGTCGGCATCTGGTAAAAATAGCCGTAATGGAAGTGAAGGACAGACGTGTCGGAGATAGGCAGCGCCAACCCGACTCGGGGGCTGATGGCGTATTTGGCCTCGGCATCAGCTGTGGGAGAGTCTGTTCCCTCGATAAAGGCTGTGGGATCGGTGAAATACTTGATGTTGGGATCGAAGTAGTCCATACGAACGCCCACATTGAGGATCATGTTCTCATACTCCAGCTTATCCTGGACGAACAAGTTGGCCAGCATGGGTTTTACGTTGAAGTCCGTGGTGTAATTGGCACTTGTGGGGTAAGAACAGCTGAAATACTCCAGGTCATGCATCTGCACTTCGAAACCGGCTTTGATCTGGTTAAAGCGGTTCACCTGGGAGGTCAAATCTCCCCTGACATTGATATAGGAGGCTTCCTGCTGAGAAAAGGCGATATAGTGTCCGTCGATGTAGAAGAGGTTGTAGGGGTCATAGATACGTTCGTCTGTCTCAGTATAAGGATCGATTAAATCGCCGATCTCATCTTCACCGGACTGGGGAAGCCAGTCATCCGTGAAATCGAAATACCCGACCATGATACTGTAGAAGGTCCGGGCATTCAGAGTATGGGTCAGCCTTTCGGTGATCAAAAGGCTATTGGTCTCGCCTTCCATGTACTTATCCAGGTCATACTTATAGCGATGGCTGTAGTATTCGCCCTGGCTGAAAGAACCGAGAATATCCGTTTCACTCTTCAGCGTCGGCATGAGCTTTCCGCTGAGCTTGAACTGATAGTCATACCCGTTGGCTGCCGTATGAGGCGTCCAGTAGGCGGGGACCAGGTCTTCAGGAAGGTTGTCCACCATATCCTCATAATCGGGGATACGATGGCCCACGGCATCCCTTTCGGAGTAGCCGAAGGTTCCCATGAAGGCAAAGGGTGTGTAGGGAATAGGCCCTGAGACAAACCCTTTGATGCTGTTAAAGCCGTAGTTCAGGTCCAAAAGCCCGGGATCCACTTTGTCGGGCTTGGAGAACATGGCATCAGTCTCAACAGTGACCCCGGCGTGGAAATCCTTCCCGCCCTCTTTGGTCACGATGTTGATGATACCGGACATGGCATTTCCGTACTCGGCGTTGAACCCGCCGGTGAGGATCTGCATCTCCTGAACCGCATCTGTGGCCACATCCAGTGCAGACTGGCCGGTCATGAGGTTCTGTACAGAGAAACCGTTGACATAATACCCGACTTCGTTTCCGCGTCCCCCGCGGATATGAAGGCCGCCGACATTTCCGCGTTCTTCATTAGCCGAGTTTTCGACGTTGTTAGTGGCGTTGGACAAGAGGGCTGCGCCCTTCTGAACCGTTAACACATCGTCAACTGAATCCACGGCCATATTCTTGATCTTGGCCGCATCTACTTTTTCAACTGTGGAAGTATTATCCTTACGGATGATCTCCCTTTTCGCCGTAACGGTGACTTCTTCCGTTCCGGCGATCTTTTCCTGTAACTCTATGGTTACATTGGTGGTACTGTCCGCAGAGATGACCACATCGGTCACGATCCCTGTGGAGTACCCGACCATGACCGCCTGGAGAGAGTAGACTCCCGGCGGAACCTGGAGGATAAAGAAGGACCCGTCTGCGGTAGCAGCGGCGCCCAGCTGTGTGCCTTCAACCAGCACAGTGGCTCCAGGCAGGCCTTCTCCCGTCGAGGCATCAACGACTTTGCCCCGGATCTTTCCTGTCGTTCCCGCGAATGCGACTGCGGAAACCAATAAAATCACAAAGAGAAAAGACAAGAACCTTTTCATAAAAGAAACTCCTTTCTTTCTATCCACAACATAAACATCCAACTCCACACACCTCCTTTCGATTTCTCTGATTATTATCAATCTACCTGATTTATTTCACGGAGTCAATATATTTTTTTCCTAAAAATGAATTTTATAAGGGGAAAACGGCATAAAAATAAATATATTATGGTAACCGAAATTTCTTCCTCAGCGAAGGAGGACAAAGGGGACTATGTCTCCGTCCAGCTTCACATAGTAGAGGCCGGAAGGACGGCCCGAAAGATCCAGGCTCTCACAATCACGGGCTCTCCCGAGCAGGCGGCCGCGGGCATCATACAGAAAGACTTCTTCCACTAAGCTTCCGAAATGCAGGATGTCACTTCCCTTGAGAGGGTTGGGAAAGACAAGACGCCGGTTGTCAGATTCCATGAACGGCTCTGTGACAGTGAGATTTCCCCTGGCATCCAGGGCTCCCACCCGGCAGACACTCCAGGCCTGGGGAAAAGTCCGGGCAGAAACAAAGGGTTCCTCTGCTCCTTCCGTAAAAACGGCCCGGCGTCGCGTCACCACAGTGAGACCCCGGTATTCATTGGCGCTTCCGGTGACCTCCACGCGCACATTTCGGACAGACTTGGGAAAGTAAAGAGACGCTTCTCCGGTTCCGGAGAATTGATGGCGCTCCTCATATGATGCCCCGTCCTCGGAAACAGAGATCAGGCTTATGTCACCGGGGGCTATGGCATAGAAGAGGGACAGCTCCAAATATCCCGGGGCGGATATCTCACTGTTTTCAAAGACGGCCCCGTCCCCCCCGTTCAAAGTCACACTCATCCCCGAGACTTCCGCCAGGCCGGAATTGTTCTCCAGCAGAACCAGTTCCAGAGGCGGAAGGAGAAGACTCTCTCCCGCATAGAGACAGAAGGTGACGGGCCCGCTGATGTCATACCAGAGTCCCGGATCCACCGAGGAGTAGGAGCGGTGGTTCTCTATCCGGGGAGAGATGAGCATTTCCGGTGGGATGTCCTCCATTCCGTAGTAAGAGGCCAGCCTTTCCAGCCAGTGACAGGCTGCTTCGAAATCGAGCTCACGGTAGCCTGTGAGGCTTGCCTTGAATCCGGCATAATCGGGCGGAAAAAAGAGAGAGACCCCTCCGAATGAGCTCTCGGAAGTCTCCCGCCGCAGGACAGCGCTCTCCCACCCCGGGAGAAACGAAGCGTCGACATCCGAAGCCTGATAATCTATTGTATTGACAGGTGTCACTCCTGAAAGAATCCCGCGGTCCCAGCTCTGCGGGGACGAAGCCCCCACAGCAGACGTCACGGCCTCCCGCCACAGGGGCCCGGAGACAGCCGCCAGGGACCAGGCCGTCCCCCTGTTCACAAAAAGATCGAAGAGGGCTGTCATTAGCTCTTCAGGGGTCTCAGGAGACCTGGTAAAGAGAGAGACATAGTCGAAGGCATCTGAAGGCAGATTATGGGCAGATGCCGCAAGGATCTCCCCGTAGGGCGCCAAGGCGAAAAAGTTCTCCACCGAGGCCATCCGGCAGGCATCCAGAAGTATAAGCGAATAACGGTGCTCGTCAAAGACTGCAGCAGTCGTCTCAGCGCTGAAAAAGATCTCCAGCCCGCTCAGGGCGTCCCATGCGATGGCATCGGGCTCTGAAACAGTGGAGGCAAACTCGGGATACCAGTTGTTTCCATGCCCCCAGAGGACTAAGAGAGAAATCCCGCCGGTTCTGCGGCCCTCAGCCCAGTCGAGAAAATCAGCCAGGGTCTTCTCATCCCCCATATCGGCCCGGGTAAGGAGTATATCATCCGATTCCCCTCCGCCCCGGAGACGGCGGACAGTCGTTCCGCCGTAAGAGGCCTGAAAAAGGAGCCGGTTGGAGGCCTCAGCCGGAAGAGCCCAGGCCCAGTCATCCAGGGCCTGAGCCTGATCCCCGAGGGTATTGTTTCCTGAAATATAGATCAGAAGGTCAAAGCAGAAGAGAAGCGGAGTCAGGAAAAGAAGCCAGACCACCAGGAGGCCGGCTGCCCGTCTATTCTTCATGGACCTCCACAGGATACTGCTTCATGAGAAGCTCGAAGAGTTCCCTCATGAGATATTCTTCAATATGTGATTTCCGAAGCTGCACAACAGTACGGCTCCGGACTGTCCACTCACGTCCCTGGTAGCGGGCTGTCCCTCCCTCTTCGGGGAAACGGGCCCTTTCGCCGGGGAAAAGGGTCACAAGCCGGCTCTCTTGACCGTCTGTCAGATAAGCCTCTTCCACCAACCCCTCCAGTTCTTTCCTGGCCCGGGGAGTATGGGTATTGATAAAGTCGCGCTCGTAGACTCCGATAGCGGCGAGATTCCTTGAGATCTTTCGCAGGTAATCCAGTTCCTCTTTAAAGACATCCTCAAGGAAATGCTCCTCCACGAAACGTTTCATCAGAGGGATACGGGCTTCCGAGTCAGGAAGAGCCCCGATCCCGCGGGCGACCTCCTCCACGGTGAAGATGCGGCCCTCATATCCTCCCACTTCCTCCTTCCCTTCTCCCTGAAGGGCAACAGCGGGGTCGAAGAAGAAACGGTTCTGAAATTTCAGGTCTTCAAAGCCCATGGCCATGGCCAGAGCCGATCTGATCTTAAAGCGCTTTTCATCATCCAATGGAGAGCGCGCTGTAAGGGCCTCATGGACAGTCACATCCAGATAGCCGTATTTGGTCTCTATCCCTTTCACCGTCTCCCCGGGAGAGGCCTGGGAGATAAAGAGATCTGCCGGTTCGGGCAAATCTCCGGGAGTGAAGAGGATATCCTCCTTGATGGTCCCCTGTTCCGGCGTCAGGGCATATAAAGCGTAGGAGATCCGGAAACTTTTGTCAAAATAGGGGTCATCCTGGGTCAGGACATCCATAAAGGAACGGGCTTTTTCACTGAGGAGATTTTGCAGAACACTCTTTTTAAGGTCCTGATAGGCTTTTTCCGCTTTGCTCTCCTCCAGACGCACTTCCCGGGCGGCACGGGCGGCTAAGGCGAACTCAGCGAATTTCTGCAGGGCCATGGAGTCATCATAATCAAAAAGACGGGAAAAGAGCCGGACTTCGCTTCTGGCATAAGTCTCATCTCCTACCGTCAGATAGGGTTTCTCTCCGCACCCTCCCAGGATGATGACCGTCATCACGCCCAATATCACATATCTCTTCAGGGTAAATCTCATATCGCCTCTCCTTTCCTCATTTATCTTACCGAATAAACTCGGCGGCCTTCTCAAGGATCTCATTCAGGCGGTCGTTCTGTTTTCCTCCGAACCGGGCCATGTCGGGGCGCCCCCCGCCTCCGCCTTCCAGCAAGGCAGCCAACCCTGAGGCTATTTCACCCGCCTTGACTTTCCCTTTGATGTCGTCTGTCACCATCACGACTCCGTTGACCTTCTCCCCCTCTGTCCCTGCCAGGACGATGACGCTTTTTCGGGATGCCCGGTCCTTGATCCGCTGGGCTGTCTCCATGATGACCTTCATGTCCCCTTCAGGGAGAAGGGCTGTATAGAGGGAAAGCCCCTTATCGCTTTTTCCGGCAGCCATAATAGTTTCGATATCGGATGAGGCTGATTCCATCTTCAGCTTCTCGATCTCCTTATGAAGCTCCTTTTCCCGTTTGAGCAACTGTTCTATCCTTTCGGGCAGCAGGTTCTTCTCAGCCTTCACCGCCCTGGAGAGTTCTTCCAGGAGCATCTGATTATCCTGGATATGATGAAGGGCTTCTTCTCCTGTGACTGCTTCTATACGGCGCACTCCCGCTGAAAGGCTTCCTTCGGAAAGGATGATAAAAGGTCCGATGTCTCCGGACCTTTTCACATGGGTCCCGCCGCAGAGCTCCATGGAGACCCCCTCCACAGAGACTACCCGGACCTCGTCGCCGTACTTTTCACCGAACAGAGCGACCGCCCCCTTTTTGCGGGCCTCCTCCTGTCCCATCACCGTGGCTGTCACAAGCTTGTTGCCGATGATCGACTTGTTGACGATCTCTTCCACAGCGGCCACTTCTTCCCGGCTCATTTTGGAAAAATGGGTAAAGTCGAAACGAAGCCGGTCCGGCCCCACATAGGACCCCGCCTGGTTGACGTGGCTTCCCAGCACCTCTTTAAGGGCTTTGTGGAGAAGGTGTGTAGCCGTATGGTTCCGGGCAGCGCTCAGACGGATCTCTTCATCTACTTTGAGGCGGTAAGGCTTTCCCTCTTCCAGGGACTCGCCTCCCTCTCTTATCTTATGGATATGGACACCGCCGGCCTTTTGCGTATCGTAGACGGGCAGCTCCTTATCCCCGGCCAGCAGCCATCCTCTGTCTCCGGCCTGTCCTCCCGATTCTCCGTAGAGGCAGCTCCTGTCAAAGACAAGGTCCCACCCCTCTTCGGTCTTTGTCTTAAAGAGGAGGGTCCCCGTCTCTTCCAGGGTATCGTATCCGGTGAAAGACGTCTCGGGAAGCCCCTTCTCCACCACATAGAGGTATCGCTTCTCTCCGGAACCTCCCGCCCAGGAGGCCCGTCCTCGCTTCTTCTGGTCTTCCATGGCCCTTTGAAAACCTTCTTCATCCAGACGAAGACCCTGTTCTGAAAGGATATCCGCCGTAAGGTCCACGGGGAAACCATAGGTATCGTAAAGCTTGAAAGCCGTCTGCCCGGAAAGAACAGACCCGCCTTCCCTGCGGAGTGTCCGGCACTCCTCTTCCAGAATAGCCATACCTGCATCGAGGGTATCAAGAAAACGTTCCTCTTCCATCCTTATCAGGTGCTGGATATGCTGGGCCGCTGGAAGAAGCTCTTTGTAGAAATCTCCGTATTGGGAGACGACGTCCCCTGCCAGCTTGTAGAGGAAGGGTTTCTTATATCCAAGGATCCTGGACTGCCTCAGCGCCCGCCGCAGGATACGGCGGAGGACATAACCCCGCCCCTCATTGGAGGGGGTGATACCGTCGGAGAAGGCAAAGACAAGGGCCCTGATATGGTCTGCGATGATGTGAAAATGGAGAGCTGTCTTTTCCTCATAGTCCACGCCGATATAGTCGGAAGCGGCCCGGATCAGGGGCTGAAAAAGGTCGGTATGGAAATTATTGGTCTTCCCCTGAAGGATCGAGGCCAGGCGTTCCAGCCCCATCCCCGTATCGATGTTTTTTTTCTGCAGCGGAGTCAGACTCCCGTCGGCCTCCTTGTTGAACTGAGTAAAGACCAGGTTCCAGAATTCCACATAGCGGTCACATTCGCACCCGGGACGGCAGCTCTCTTCTCCGCAGCCTGTTGAGGGCCCGTAATCATAGTAGAGCTCCGAAGAGGGGCCGCAGGGGCCGGTCTCCCCCGCCGGGCCCCAGAAATTATCCTTATCGCCTAAAGCCACGATTCGTTCAGCCGGAAGATACCGGAGCCAGAGAAGCCGCGCCTCATCATCATCCGTGTGGACCGTCGCCCAGATCCGTTTCGGATCCAGCCCGAGCACCTCTACTGTAAACTCCCAGGCATAGGCGATGGCCTCTTTCTTAAAATAGTCTCCGAAAGAGAAGTTCCCAAGCATCTCGAAAAAGGAGTGGTGGCGCGCTGTCTTGCCCACATTCTCAAGGTCGCTCTTCTTCCCTCCGGCGCGAAGGCATTTCTGACAGGAGGCCGCACGGGTGAAGGCCAGGCGGGCTGTATCCTTTGCCTGGAAGAATTCTTTGAACTGGACCATTCCCGCCGAAGTAAAGAGCAGGGTAGGGTCATCCCGGGGAATAAGAGGGGAAGAGTCGACGATCCTGTGCCCTCTCTCTTCAAAGTAATCAATAAATGCTCTTCGAATATCCGCTGCTTTCATCTCTCAGGCCTTCCTTTCTTTCTCCATCCTGTCCAGCAGGGCGTTAATCTGTCCGGCATCGAAGCCCTTACCCATAAGGTATCGGAAAAGAGCCTCACGCCACTCCTGTTTCCCCTTCACAGAGCGGTATTTCTTTTCTGCAGCCCTCTCCAGAGCCTTTTCCTCCCGGTCTGCCAGGGGAAATTCCGCGGCAATACGGTCAAAAAGATCCCCGGGGATCCCTTTTCGTGTCAATTTAAAGCGTAAAGCTCTCAGGCTCTCTTTTTCATTATAACGGAGATAATCTTTTACAAGTTCCGCATCATCCACGAAACCGTATTCTCTTAGCCGCGAAACCTCCTGCCGGGCCAGCTCCACAGAATACCCGCGCTCAAGAATATAACGCTCCACCTCTTTTTCCGTCTTTCGGTAACGGCTTACCAGGGCCAGGACCCGGCTGTGAAGCCTCTCTTCTAATTCAATACGGCGGATCTCTTCGAGAAACTCCGCCGTGACCTCTTTTCCCTTATATAAGTTGAGAAGAGCGATGGTGTTCTCCTCGACTCCCTCAAAAAATACCTCGTCAATGAAGAGATTGTAGCGTGTCTTACTCTTCTTCTGCGGTTCCAGAGCCGTAATCTTCATGATCCTTGCCAAAGAGCTCTTCGCGGACTTTCCCCTCGATCTCTTCCAGCATCTCCGGAGCGTTCTTCAGGTAATCTTCGACATTGTTCTTCCCCTGTCCCAGCCGCATATCGTTATAGGAATACCAGGAGCCGCTCTTGTCCATGATACCGAACTCCGAAGCCAGGTCGATGACTTCACTTATCCGCGAGATCCCCTCTCCGAAAATGATCTGGACATGGGCGATCTTGAAGGGAGGCGCCAATTTATTCTTGACGATCTTCACTTTGACTTCATTCCCGATATCCGAAGTCCCGGTCTTGACCGATCCCGTACGCCGTATATCCATCCGGAGAGAGCAGTAAAACTTCAGCGCATTCCCGCCGGTTGTGGCCTCGGGGTTTCCGAACATGATCCCGATTTTCATACGGATCTGGTTCAGAAAGACAAGGGCTGTCTTCGTCTTGTTGATGACCCCTGTGAGTTTTCTCAGGGCCTGGGACATGAGACGGGCCTGAAGTCCCATATGGGAATCCCCCATATCTCCCTCGATCTCTGCCCGGGGAGTCAATGCCGCCACAGAGTCTACCACGATGATGTCGATGGCTGCACTCCTGACCAAAGTCTCTACAATATCCAGGGCCTGTTCGCCGTTGTCCGGCTGAGAGACAAGGAGGTTGTCGATATCCACGCCCAGTTTCCGGGCGTAGACAGGATCCAGGGCATGTTCCGCATCTATAAAGGCCGCCACGCCACCTTTTTTCTGAGCCTCGGCGATGATCTGAAGAGCCAGAGTCGTCTTCCCTGAAGATTCAGGGCCGTAGATCTCTGTAACACGCCCCCGTGGGATCCCTCCGATTCCCGTGGCATGATCGATCTTCAAAGAGCCGGTGGAGATGACATCCACATCGAGGTGAAAATCCCCTCCCAGGCGCATGATCGCCCCTTTTCCGTAATCCTTTTCTAATTGCTGTATCGCCTTTTCGAGCATCTTTCCCCTGGCTTCCTGATCTGACATATGGACCTCCTTTTTGAACATCTTTGGGATATTATAACCATTCGCACAATGAAATCAAGCCTCTTCTCCGATGGCTTCCGACCTGGAAAAGGGCCCTTCGACGATCTCTGTCAGGGTATGAGAGAGAGGAGGGGGAGGATCTCCCCCCCCCCATTTTTTTTAGAAACTGTATTTCAGTGCTATTCCCACTGAGCTCGTATCAGTCCATTCGGCAAAACGTTTGATGGAATCCACCTGGGCCCCCAGGCCGCCCGCCATGATACCGGCAGCGACATCTTCGGCTGTGGCTCCGCCGAATCCTGCCTCATAAGGCCGCAGGGCATCGGCGATATCCGCTGCCACGGCATCTGTGGAGAGTGTATTGTCCTTCTTTCCCCTCAGCCCGTAATAGAAGAGGGAAAGGTCCAGCCCCTTCTTGAGGGGCAGTGTATATTCGGCATGGAAAGCATAGTCCAGGTTTGACACAGCATAGATCACAGAACTGTCTCCGCCGAGATCTGTAAAATTCGGTGCCAGCGATGCAAAGGGGCTGTCAGCCAGGATCCCGGCCAGAAGCCCCTTGGGCAACCCCTGAAGGCCGTCAAAGGCATCTGTGCTTGCCTTTGTAAAATCGGCACTGAACTGGCCCGGGAGGCCCAGGAATCTGTCGGCGACCAGGCCGTAGGTCCAGAAAGTCCCCTTGATCTCACGGGCCTCATAAACCTCGCTGGTGGGGATGGCATCTCCCTTGACCATCTGGAAGCCTACATAGGGCTTATATCCCTTGAAAGTATAGGAAAGCTGGCTGTTATAGATCCTGTGTTTGTATTTCCCCTGATACTCGTAAATGGTATTGTCTGCCTCTGTCTCGGTAAGTTTGGTCCCGCCGGACTCTCCCGCGACAAACTGGACAGCCCCGTTGAACCCGAACCCGAATTTCTGAGCTTCCGCCCAGAGGATGGTGTTGAGGGCGCTGTCGGCATTCATCCCTGTCCCTATGAGTGATATATCCCCTGCTCCCCGCGCCAGGGCCACGCCGAAACCTGTCTCAGGAGTGATATGGAAATCCATCTGGATCATGGGGAAGGTGGTCAGGGCGGCGGCTGTGTAGAAGATGAAATCCTCATCTTCGGTATCCCCGATGTAAAGATGGGTGTAAGCCGCATTGGCGGTGGCTTTCACTGTGTTGATCCCTACAGAGATCCCGAAGGGGCGCCCGCCCTTCATCTCGAAGGGACGATACATGACAAAGAAGTTGTTCACTTCAACGACTTCGTCGGTCCACTCCCGGTCGCTGCTGGCCGGATCGGCCGGGTTATAGTAATAGGAGACATCAGGGTCGTTGGCATCCACACGGATCTGAAGGACACCGAACCAGGGAGAGGCTCCCGGAGTCCCTAATGAAAAGTTCAAAAGCCCGTGGGCTCTGAAATTCTGAGACGCCCTGTAGTTGGCCCCCGCCCTGTTGAACAATCCCATCTCCGGGGAGTCAAGGGGGGTAGCAAAACCCTCCTGGCTCTTTGTGATGATCACAAAATTTCCGGAGATCTTCAAATTGTCCAAAAACGATTTCATGCTGTCATCTTGCGCTGTTGCCAGGCCTGAGGCGACAGCCAGGGCCAGACAGAGCAGAAAAAACCTTTTCAACGTCATATGAACCTCCTTCATAGGCAATAATGATTTATGTTAAGGAGGGGGAACGACTTGTCAAGAGAAAAGCGAATGGAGTTCACAAAAATTTTGAGATAATGAGCTCTCTAAATAAATGAAATATTTAAGAGTTTTGCCGCCATGAGGATTACACCGCCCACAAGAACGACTTTGATCCAGCGGTCTCCCTTCCGTACAGCGAAGACTGTCCCCAGCCATCCTCCGACGGTGTTCCCCACAGCCAGGACCAGGCCGAAGACCAGGTCGATCTTACCTCCCCTGAAAAATACGAAAAGAGAGGGAAGCATACAGAGCAGGATGATCATTACTTTCAGGCTGTTGATCCGGATGAGTGAGAGCCCGGGAAGCAGAGAGAGGGCAGCAATGATAATAAACCCGACCCCCGCCTGAATAAAGCCGATATAAAGGCCGATAAAAAAGAAAAGCACTGTCAGAAGCGGAGTAGGACGGATCTCACTCTGCTCCCCGCCTTTGCCCCTCTTTTTTGGCATTAGGATAAGGGTGATGCTTACCAGCATGACCCCGGCGATGATCTTCTGAAAAAGCGACTCCGGGATCTCCAGGGCGATCCGGGATCCTAAAAAAGCTCCGGCCATGGCTGGCCCTCCCAGAATCAGCGCCGCTTTCCAATGAAAATAGCCGCTTTTCTGAAACCGCCACACGCTGGAAAGGTTCTGAAAGAGAACGGCGATCCTGTTGGTCCCGTTGGCCACATGGGGCGGAAGCCCGAACATGATGAGCAGGGGAAGTGTGATGAGAGACCCGCCGCCGGCATTGACATTGATAAAACCTCCGGCGATTCCGGCCAGTAAAAGCAGGATCATCTTCCAGGCCATAAAACCCCTCCTTTCTGAACTCTGTCGGCATCCGAAGTATAACAGTAAAAGATGTGTGTGTGAAGCCTCTCTTTTCATTGACGGCGTGAGGCCTTTGGCATAAAATGTACCTTATGGATTCAGAGAAAGCGATTCTGAAAGATCCCCAGATCACGAAGTTCTCACTTTACGGATTTTTCAAAAACCTCAAATTCTTCGAACCCTACCTTCTTGTCTATCTTATCTCCAACGGGCTCAACCTGTTTCAGGTGGGGCTTCTTCAAGCTATCATGGAAGGGACAGTCTATCTTCTTGAGATCCCCACAGGCCTGCTCGCTGACCATTACGGGCGTAAAAAAGCCCTGACGGCCTCTTTCCTCTTTTATATTGCATCTTTCGCTCTCTTTTTCGCCGGGAAATCCTTCTCTCTCTTCGCCGCAGCCATGGTCTTTTTCGGAATCGGAGATGCCTTCCGCTCAGGGACCCACAAGGCCATGATCTACCGCTATCTGGATATCAGAGAGTGGGCATCCTTCAAAACCCTGGTATACGGCAGGACCCGCTCCTTTTCCCTCCTCGGCACAGCCCTCTCCTCTGTGGCCGCCATAGCCCTAGCCCTGCACCTTCCTGCCCTTCGGATCATCTTTCTGGTCGCAGTGGTCCCCTACCTCGCCGATATCCTCCTTATCCTCTCCTATCCCGGGAACCTGGATGAAGAACGTTCTCCGGACAAACCTCCCCTCTCCTTTTTCTCTTTTACCGGAGAAGTCTTGAAAACCCTGGGGCGCCAAAAGTCTTTACGCCGCGTCATCACCAATTCGGCTCTTTTTGACAGCGTCTTCAAGACAGTCAAAGACTATATCCAGCCCATCACCCTGGCCTACCTGACCCTCCCTGCGGCCTGGAGCCTTGTTCTGGACAAGGAGATAGGGGAAAAGGTGATCCTGGGCCTTCTTTATGCGGCCTTCGCCCTGTTCGGGGCCCTGGCGTCCCGTTATGTCCACCGCCTGGTCCCCCGTTTCGGAGTAGCTGGGTTGGCCGATCGTTACGCGCTCATTACAAGCCTTCTTTTCTTCGCCATCACCCTTTTCCTCAGACTCGATTTCTTTTTTCCGGTGGTCCTCTTCTACCTTTTTCTCAATATCCTCAAAGACTCCCGGCGTCCCCTCCTGGTCCAGGCCATCGGGGACCTGGCACAGAAAGAGGGCCGGGCCACAGTCCTTTCTGTGGAAAGCCAATTAAAATCGCTTCTGACCATTCTTTTCGCTCCGCTTTTCGGCCTTCTTGCCCAGACCGTCTCCATTCCCTTCGCTTTTTTGATCCTGGGCGGGATCATGGCCCTCTTGTCCTTTGTCCTGAAAATCCAAGAAACCTAAGGAGGTTCTGTATGAAGAGAATCGTGTCAGTTGTTTTTCTTCTCTTTCTGACGGCCCTTCCCCTGCGGGGGGGCTCCTATGACTTCGGCCTGGGGATCATCCTGGGAGAGCCCACAGGGATCACTTTTAAGTATTGGGCCAGCGATAAAGCGGCCTTTGACGGAGCTCTGGCCTGGTCTTTTTCCAAGGAAGACAAATTCCACATCCACGGCGATTATCTCGTTCATTCCCTGAACGCTTATATCCTGGACGAGATCCCTTTCAATCTCTATTACGGGATCGGGGCCCGGGTCAAATTCACCTCAGAGACCCAGTTCGGCATCCGATTCCCCCTGGGGACGACCTACACCCCCACCTCCACACCCCTTGAGGTCTTCTGCGAAATAGTCCCTCTCATGGACCTGGCTCCGGATACCTCCTTCCGCTTTAACGCAGGGCTGGGGATCCGATATTATTTCTAGAAGACTCCCCTCTCTTCTTTTGTAGAGAGGGGAGCCCTTTTTTCATTATTAAAAAGGACAGAATTAAAAAAGTCCGCTGATATTGCCTTCGTCATCTATATCGATGGATTCGGCGGCGGGTTCTTTGGGCAGGCCCGGCATCCTCATGATGGTGCCACTGAT
>Ga0116162_10001455_pt1 | contig 15511 bp, 16 predicted proteins | sample AD_UKC105_MetaG_FD_89875 | JGI IMG/M metagenome (GOLD analysis project Ga0116162, IMG submission 89875) | Active sludge microbial communities of municipal wastewater-treating anaerobic digesters from Hong Kong - AD_UKC105_MetaG | ecosystem: Engineered > Bioreactor > Anaerobic > Digestate... | reverse complement strand
GTCTACGCGCCGATATCAGGGTATGCTTTCTGTCAGGGGAGTACAGCCATGAGTTTCATGCACTGCGTTTGGTACCACGAATCGGTTGTTCGGATCTTTGGACCGATTATTGCGCATAAGCGGTCGCCCCGAGGTTCCGCTCGGCTCGGCCCACTGTTCGCGTTGCTGCTGGGATATGCAGCGACCGTGAGCGCCACCGTTTATCCCTATCCGTACCCCTACCAGCAGCAGGCCCCACAGCAGATTCCACTGAGTTTCAGTCTTGGTAGCGGCACGTCAAAGGCACTGTCGTTCGCTAAGCCGGATATTCGCAGTGGTGAACTGCAGAGCGTCCGCGCACAGTTTTCGAGCCCGTTGGTGATCAACGCCGCCGGGAAAATAGCTGACGGAATCGCTACCGAGGTCACGGAAGACCACCTGCTTCAGGTCTCGGGAATCGGCAGTGCCTTCGGGTTTCGCCACCGCTTCGGCGCCAGCTGCTCGGGCCCCGGGTGTTCTGTCAATCAACCCTACAACTTCACAGGCTTTACCGGGCACACGGCCGGAGGCAGCCAGGTCTTCGCGCCTTCGCAGCAATACGATCGCAATCACGCGCAGGACTATCATCCCTCCGAGCTCGCGACCGCAGGGAGTGGCGGCAATATCTCCGCGACCCTCTCGGTAAGCGCGCCCTCAGTGGTCAAGCCCGCGTTTGACTGGTACGACGTAACCGCCACCAGCACGGTCAGCTTGACATTCAACTTCCGGCCCTGGACCACCGGCGATGCCATTGCCACCCGTGTCGACCCGCCAACGCTCAGTCAAGGATTCATGGATTTCACTGTCGGTGCCAACTTTGGCTTCACTGCCGAGGAAGCGGCACACCTGTCGAGCTATGACAATTTCAACTGGTTGGTCAGCCTGACGGCGTATTGTTCCAACATCATAGGCAATGCCCTGCAGCTGCAGTTGTGCGACGCCACGCACAATGACAACGCGAAGGCGCCAACCGAGATCGGCCGCAACATTCCGCAATTCGATGGCCAGGCCGGTGGCAACCAGAACTCCAACTCGCGCAACCCGTCTGGTGCCGACAACTTCGATCTCTATTTCGACCAGGTGCAATCTTCCAACCAGGACCGGGCGGAGTTTTTCGTTGGCGACAGCCGCAATGCCAATGGCCTGAGGTTCTTCGACCAGCCGGACCTCCTGAAGGCCGGCAGGGTCCTGGTGTTTCACAACGAACTGGTGGGCTGGGACGAAGCGGACCAGACGTGGGATCTGCTTTCCGAGGAATTCAACGAAACGAACTTCGCGTTCAACTGGAGGTGGATCCAGACCGGTGACACCGCCACGCAACAGTGTGACCCAGCCAAAGGCATTACACTCAATTGCGGTTTCGCGGTGAGCGGGGGACTGATCGACCCGATGCTCAACGTAGGGGTGGCCGAGCTCCTGGGCTTTGGGGATGTAGACCCAGGTCTGTTCTTTGCCAACGTCGACCAGGGGCTCTTTGAGATGCCGGGTGGTGGAGGCGGTACGCCGCCCGGTGAGGGAAATGCTCCCGTGCCAACGACGCTTTATCTGCTGTTGTCCGGACTGCTCGGATTCCGCGTGCGTCGCAAGGGTGTTTTATGCAGCGTTCTTTGTTGGAGGGGGGCGCCACTGTCACGGTGATTTCAATTGCGTCGGGTTCGGATTGCCGTTGGGCAAGGGCGAGACGCCTGCTTGGAAATTCGATGATCGCTGATCGACTTGCGTTCGTTTCCCGGTAGGCGCCCGCTTCAGTTCAGCAGCTGTTCCAGACGCGCGACTTCATTCGAATCGATCATCAATTCGGCCTTTACCTTGGCAAGGTACTGGATCTGCTCCATAGAATGATCGGGCTCGATTCCCGCATGAAACTTCATCACGAGATAGTCGGCCAGCTTCAGGACCGCCAACAGGCTGCGCAGGGCGCTATCGTCGATTTTTTCGCACGACGTGCCGTGATGCAGATAGATCGCCAGACAGACCCGCTCCGGTAAACGCCAGTGCCGGGCAAACAGATAACCTATCGCGCAATGGTTCACCCCGATCCGGAGGTCCTCGATCCGGGTGATGGTGATCGGTTTGTCGTGCCGCAGTTGAAACACGGCGTCGTATTTCGCCTGCATCTTCTCGGCAACGAATATCGCACCACAATCCAGCATCAATCCCGCGATGTAGGCCTCATCCAACGGCACATCAAACAGCTCGGCTGCAATCTTGACAGCCAGGCCAGCCACCTCCGTGCTGTCTTCCCATATGCGTTTCGCGAACGCGGAGCGGGTCGGCAGGTAGTGGCGGATATAAGAGGCCATCACCAGGTTCTTGACCTTGCTGAGGCCCAACAGGACCACGGCCTGTTGCACGGACTCGATGTTGTCGTATCCGTATCCTGCCGAATTGATGGATTTGAGTACCAGGCCGGCCAGCGCGATGTCGCTGTTTATCAGCCCGATCAGCCTCGACAATTGCGGTTCCGGCCGCGAAAACTCTTCGGCGATCTTGTTGACTACATCGGGAATCGACGGGAAGGGGCTACCCTTGATAAACGCATACGCGGCCCGAAGTTCCGATTCAGGGGGGTGCAAGTCTTTCATGTACTGCTCAAGTTACGTCGTGGGCTGGTCCCGGCAATGTCTATAGCGGCAGGTGGACCCGTACATTAATCGCACCGCTGATCGCGGCCGGCATCGGCCGGAAACCCGGACTCACAGTATCGGGACCTCGTCGCCAGTCAGGATTCAGGGCAACAGCACGCGGGTGCCGGCTGGCAGGTTGGCAGGGAAACCGGGATTCAGGCGCTCCAGTTCGGCGATGTCGACGCCGGTGCGTTTGGCCACCGCCGCGAGTGAGCCTCCCCATTTGACGGTGTAGACGCGGTCGGATTCGGCGAACGCTGGCTCGAGGACGGCGACACCGCCTCCCTGGCGTGCGTACATCCAGCCGTCCGCCCAGCATCCAATGTCTGTGACCTCGGTGGCGTGACCGCCAGCCTCGATCCGGTCGCTGAAGCCGCGGCAGACGGTGTCGCTGCCCTCTTTGGTAAGCAGCACGGTCACTGTTCCGGAAACACCTTCCGCCGACCAGGTAACGGGATCCGGAACGCGTGTCATGAGCGCCATGTGTACCGAGCGCGCATGTGCGGCCCGGGCGGAAGTGGAGATCGTTTCCCAGGCAGACCGATCAGGTGGGTAGGCCTGGCGGGCAACGTTGAAGGGCATGACAGGCATCTCCTTGCATGCTGCCAGCAGAAGGGGGACACCCAGGGCACCAAGAAACAGGGTCAGCCGCATTTCTTGATCTTCTCCATTTCATCGATCAGGTCCTCGATCATGCCGGCGACATCGGACGAAATCGCTTTGCCTATCGCGGCGGGACTGCCGGGCGGGGTGGGCACAAAGGTCGACGACGGGGCGGGAGAACTCGCGACCGGACTGCCCGGTGCGTTCGCGGCGATACTTCCTGCAATCGACAGCACCCTCTGCTGGAATTTCCGCAACCATTCCTGGTCGCGCTTCAGATCCCGGATCACCGGCTGATAGGACACCGGGCCACCCGGCACACAGATTGGAGGAGGCATGTACCACGTCGTATCGCTGCCGCCGCCTCCACCACCGGCAATACAGGTTGTTACTGGTAACGAAACAAGCAGAGCGAGGGACAACCGAATTCGATGGTTCATAGTTAAACCTCCGGGTGCAAGGAAACTATAGGACAAGGTTGCCGTTTCTCCAGGTGGGCGTTTCCCTATGAATCCTGTGCATTTTCCCGAGCCGACCCGTATAAACAGGATTGATCGCCGCTTCGCCCGGCGCCCCGACGTCACCCGATTCCGATCATGCGGCTGCGCAGTTGTCATTTTGCCCGCACGACACCTCGGACAAACCGGATCTGGCCTTCCTGAAGACTGCGAGTTGCGTTCTCCGCTTTCTGCGCAAGATTGTCGACGTACACCGAAAGGCTGAGCTGTGCCTGCGCGCTGACTTCAGGGGCGTTGCTTACCGGGTTCCCGCTTGATTGTTCGTCGCTGGCGTCCTCGAAGAAATCAACAACGAACCCGCTCTCGTCCAAAACCGAGAGCAATTCTTCGGCAGATATCAGAAAGTTTTCGGCGGGGGCCGTGGCCCACGGGAGAGGGAAATAGGAGGTAGCTGCATCCCCGGCGGTCATTTCCTGGAAGGCGAACCGGCCCTCTGGCTTGAGGACCCGGCGGACCTCGGCATAGAGCCGCCGCTTGTCGGCGATGTTCATGCCGACATTCTGCATCCAGACGGCATCGAACGAAGCGTCGGGAAAGGGCAGTTCGAGCGCGCTGCAACGGTGTACCCCGACACGGTCCTCGAGGCCGGTCAGGCGATTCAGCAGCACGGCACCGGCGCAGTAGTCGGGTGACAGTTCGACGCAGTCGACGCGGCAGCCGGGCGAAGCCGCAAGCATCCGGGCCGCGCCGGCCAATCCGGCGCCGATATCGAGAACGTGGTCTTCGGCGCAAATATGCGCCAGTTCCTGCAACACGCGTGAAGCGCGGAATCCGCCCGTATGAAAATGGTCAAGCGCGCCCAGCGCCTCCGGCGACAGCCGTTGTTCGGGATTCAATCCTGCAGCCCGCAGGGCCGCCAGGATGCGCGCCTCGACGTCGCGGACGGAGTAGTGTGCTTCCAGGCCAGTCATATGAAACCCCTCTGCATTGTCCGTTGTGTCCGGCGTATCGCGAAAGCCCGCCAAAGGCCCGATATCAAGATTGGCAGATTCCTGGCCGATAGCCACCTTTCGGGCGGGAAGACCTCGGTGAAACGGCAATGTGCCGTGCCGCACCTGCCTGCCCAGCCCCTGGCGGATTTAAAGTTGTGCGGATCGCGGCCGATGCATGCTCAAAGGATCCATACATTCATGGCCCTGGCGGAGAGATATCCCGTGACACAAATAAAAGAACTCGCGCGAAAGTACCTCGAACAGCACTATTTCATCGGTAGTGACGGACTGTTGCACACACCGGTAGGCCGAACGGCGCGCTCCACCATACGCATTGGCCGCACGGTCTTCCCAGCCGCATCCCTGATTGCCGAAATGCGGCGCCAGATCGGGTCTGCATAAAGCAGATTTCAGAACAGTCGGGCAGAACCGAAACCCGATGCGGCAGGGCTCTCCAGGTCCGCATGTGGCTCCGGTCGTGTGAAATTCCGGATTTGTGGTCGGTCCTGCTGATGCGATCGAGGTATGCAATACCGTTGTCCCGGCGATTGCCGTGAAACACTCGCAGCGCTCCGGTTGGGACGTTGGCCGAACCAGTCTGAAGGTGCGCAATCCCGACAACGCTCCGGAAGGCTGGGAGACCAGGGTTTTGCAGGCATTTGACGAAAGACGTGCCAAGGGTGAAGACCCGGATACCCTGGCCTATGCCGAGGTCATTGAAGAGGGTGGCGACAGGTATTACCGCTTGGTGGCGCGTATCGTCATGCCACCGCTGGAGAAGATGCCCTGCCTCGCGAGCCATGGCGGGAGTATCGATCCGGCTTGGGCAACCCGCTGCTCGGGTGCTGCCTCGGTTAATCGTCCGGTGACACCGAATATAGTCCCGCGGGATCGCGGGCGACCCTGAACTTTCCCGAATTGCACTCGACGCTCCAGATATTGTCACCGATGGGTGCTGTGCTCAGCACCTGCGCACATGGAAAGCCGGCACTGCGGATGGCAGATGCCATTTCTCCCCAAGCGATATCCGCGACAGCAGGTGAACCCGATCCGAAGATGGCGGCCAGGCCGAGGCCGAATGAAATCACAATCGATCGTGGATCAATCGCTTCAAAACGATGTTGCATCGATAGTTTTCTCACATCTGTATTTGCAACAGTATGGCATTCGACCACCATTCCGGCGCCATTGCCGATCGTTGTGGATCAATTGCGCATGTGCCTCTTTGACAGCACCGTGGTTCCTTGGTAACAAGTAATCAGGTACACGTGCAGTAGGAGGTACCTGATGGCTAGCCTGCTCGAAGAACTGGGGCACCGTAAAGAAACAACCCTGCGTATCAGGCCACTCAGCAAAGAAGCGAGTGCCGCGGGTGTCGGACTATTCGTCGGTGTGTTGTTGATGATCGCTGTCTGTCTGGCGATCAAGATGGCGTGACGCCATAACGGCGGATGGGGGTGGCTGCACCGGTGTGGGCTGCCTCCATGGGTGTTGCACCCGACCACACCGAGGCGGACGAAAGCCGGGTTTGCCTGGACCGACGCGACGTTTACGGGCTGCCAACCACAGTGAGGTATGCGACGGGAAGATCCGTCCCTTCGACGTGGAACACCAGGGACTCTTCAGCAAAGTCCGGCCTCCAAACGTGCAGCTGCAAACGCTTTCGGAGTGCGATCATTCCAATGACTGATGCGGCCTGAATAGATTGTAGTCAACGCGCCAAGCCTAACCTGGTATCGCGGGCCTGAGCTGGATGGTCTCAAGGTGTTCAGTGAGTGCCAGGAAGGGCAGCCATGTCAGTGGCCCGTAATCCTGGTGGCAACAAGTAACAAACCAACACCCAGCGGGCTGCTACGGCAATTTTCCCCGAAAGGCACGAATCTGAACGACGTCAGGCAAGTGGAATCGGATGACGTTGCCGCCCTGCTCAAGGCAAGCCCCAGAACGCCCCGAGGTGCCGAATTGCCTGGCGACGGGGCGAGGCCCAGCCGCCTGGCAAGCGCCCGAAAGTGGGCCGCGGTTGCCACTGCCGGGCAGACGGGGGGGCAGGTCACCGCCGCCAGGCAGTGGAAGATCAGAATTCTTCCGACTCGACCTCGAGGAACGCACGACTCACATGAGCTCCAAGGCGCATCGAGAACCCCTCCCAGTCACTGAAAGACGACAAAGCACGATTGACTGCAGGTTTCATCTCGTAGTCCGCCATCCCCTCCGCATAGTGGGCGCGTACCTGGTTCAGCAGTGTATCCAGGTAGGTACGATAGGCCGTGACCGCATCTTTGCCACCGATTTTCCCGTGACCGGGTATGTAATGTTTGATGTCCATTGCAAGCAGCGCATCGATCGCAGCGACGTTGCCGGCGAAACTCGAGTCCGACTCCATCAGGCCCAACAAGCCGTTTCTGACGATATCACCCGTGAACAGCACACGTTTCTCTACGATTTCAATCATGATGTCGTTGTCGGTATGCGCCGGGCCTCGATGGTGGATACGAAAGGTGGTGTCCCCGATGACGATTTCGTCTCCATCGACAACCGTCTTGGTGGGTGCAACGACGACATGTCCGTTAGCTGAACCTTTTGTAAGGCGCTCGATCTGTTCTAGCCATTGGGGCCCGTCAGATCCTTCTACTCGCGCCTTCATCTTGGGATGGCCATAGATATCAACGTTGGGGTAAACGCGCCTTATGCCCTCGTTCCCCAACCAGTGATCGCCATGGGCATGGGAGTTGAATACAGCAACGACAGGCGCCGGCGAGATTGCGTTGATCGCTGCCGCGACCTGTTCCCCCGCCCAGGCACTGCCCCCTGGGTCGAAGACAACAACGCCGTCACCGGTATCCACCACCACGACATTGTTGCGAAACCCCCTATTGTGTTCGTCCGGCAGTACTAGCGGTCCGTAGATGACGGAAACGCCTTCCGTCACACGCACCATGTCGAACGATGGTGCGTTCGCAGCCGCATCGCTTTGCGGGACATCAATAAGAGCACTGACTGCCCAAGTGGCAAGCAGTACCGCAATCGCAAGAGCTGGACTTTTCACTGATTTGTCCCTCCTCCGCTCAGGCAGCAACAAGTATGGACACGCATTCTTCCTGCCGCCTTTGTAATCGGAGCAATGGTCATCACACTAGTCACAGTCATCGTCCGACTCCACGGAACCATCCTGTCGGACGTGTCGAGTTCTGACGAACATCATGCGGCCGATACGTTCATATTGCTGATCGAGCGCCTGATCGACGAGGTGGTCATCGAGTCCGTCGAAAATGGTCACGCGGCCGCTGTGCTCTGTCAGTAGAACGGCCTTACTCGGATTCAGCAGGGCGTCGCGGTAATAGTCGCTGCTATCTGCGTCCACGTTTTGTGCGAGCCCAGCCCCCAACGCGGCCCCGGCGACGAGTCCCCGATAGGTATTCTTTATCTGGCTTGCCGAGATGCCAGTGATGTTGGCTTGCGTTTTCATTGTGGCGTCTTCCTGGTCGGAACCATGTTTCCGCAGGTAGTGCGTTACCCGAACATCAAACCCAGCCTTGCTACGTGTCAGGAAGCAGTCCTGGTTGGTCGTCTCCTGCGGCTTGACCTAATGTTTAGTCGGGACCGGATGACATTGCCCAACCAATCCCTAACGCTTAGAGAAACTTTGTCTAACGAAGATATTCTCTATAAAAAACATATTGTTATTGAATAGATGCCCGGAGAGGAACGTGGAAAAAACGGGTCCGACCAGCGATGGCCATCCAGCGGCGACCAGTTTCGTGATTGCCGGCTGGACGCTCGAGGAGGACCGTCATTGCCTGGTGCGGGACGCCGAATTACGAAAACTCGAGCCGAAGACGACCAAACTGCTGAGTCATTTGGCGAGACATGCCGGGCAGCCGTTGAATCGGGAGGAGCTCCTGGAAACAGTGTGGCCGAATGTGGTTGTCGGCGACGAGGCACTGACGACGGCGATCAACAAGATTCGCCGCGCCTTTGGTGACGACACACGTCATCCCAAAGTGATCGAGACCATCCCCAAGATGGGTTACCGACTGATCGCGCCCGTTAGGAAGACCGGCTCGATAGTTGCAAATGCGGAATCCCCGGCCGCGGCGACTCAGGAATCAGCGAGTCCAATAGCGCCCAACCACGTGGAGCATGCCCCTTGGTCGGTCAACACTTATGGGATTACCGCTATCGGAATCCTGCTGCTATTTGGCGCATTTATGGCGCTCTACATCCGGTCGCAGCCAGACGGCCCAGCGACCTTCGCGCCATCGCCAAATGAACCCGCATTGGTGGTGGTCAGTGTCCAGCCATTCGAAGTGCTCGGGGACGACCCGGAGCAGCAATATCTCGCACGCGGTGTCACCGCCGACCTCGTTGCCCAGCTGTCGCGGCTATCCGGAATGCATGTTATCGCAGCAGCCACACCCCAGTCGGCGGATGGAGAAGCGGGCCAGCAGGTGGGCAAAAAAATCTATTCGGTTTGGGGTGGTGTGCGGCTTGAAGGGCAGTCGTTGGAAGTCGAGGTCCACCTCACGGAATCGGCAACCGGGCGGCAGCTCTGGAGTCATCGCTACGCGAGGCCATTCGACGATCTTTTTGAGATACAGCGGGAAATCGGGACCCAGTTTGCTCAGGCGCTCTCGCTACGTCTAAGCAAGACCGAGCTTGAAAGGATTGCTCACCGTTATACGAGGTCCGTCGCAGCGTACGACTTGTTCCTGAGGGCGCAGTCCGAACTCCTTGTCCGGAGCGCATCCAACAATGAAAGGGCGCGGGACCTTTATATGCAAGCCGTGTCGTTGGATCCTGCATTTGCACGTGCCTACGGAGGATTGGCATTGATTTATGCAGGCAATTACCGAAACCAGTGGGCCGACGACCGCAATCGTGCACTCGAGCAGGCATTGAAGTTCGCCAATTCGGCAAAAGAGATCGATCCCACACTGCCGGAAATCCATTGGGTTCTCGGCTACGTCAAGACACAACAACGTCGCCACGGCGAAGCCTTGGCACATCTCGATGATGCGTTGAGACTGGACCCGAGATTTGCAGATGCTCTTGCGCTCAAGGGGGGAATCAAAACCTACACGGGCAAACCTGAAGAGACCGTCGTGTTATTGCGTCACGCCATGCGGCTCAATCCAGCGGCCGGTTACCTGTACTTCATGACCCTAGGAAGAGCCTACTTTTTTCTTGGCGACAACGAACAGGCTGTCATCAATCTTAGGGAGGCGCTGTCGCGCAATCCGACCAGCCTGGAGGTACACGCGTACCTTGCGGCTGCATTGCAGCTCAGCGGTGACCAGGAGGAAGCGGAGTGGCAGGCCGAGGAGATCCGGTCCATCAAACCGGACTTCACGGTGTCCGGGATGATGGAAACCTATCCTTTGGTCGACGGCAATCTGTTGGCGAAGCTTTCTTCATCACTGGGAGAACTCGGGCTTTGAAGGTCGACCGATGTCGCTGAGTTGCGCAGGTTCGGTACCGAACTTGGGCCGAATTGCAGCCGGCCCCGAGCAACCTCGTCCGATCGTTGTGGTGAGGCGGAGCTACTGCCGGTCGGACGACCGCTCTTTCATGCAGACCGGCCTTGTGTGCGGCGGTGCGTCAGACGTCGTTGATCAGTGGGGCAATGCCTGAGATTGGCCGACACCGGACGGCGGATGAATGAAGTTCATCGGCATTGACACTACACCGAGCTTAGCTAGACTTAGCTAATATTTGTCGGATACGGATTGAGACGGGAGCAATGACCAAGCAAGTCAATATGCACGAGGCGAAGTCCAAACTTTCCGAGTTGGGTGAGCTGGTTTGGAAGGGCGAACGGGTCGTCATTGCCAAAGCCGGAAAACCCTACTTGGATCTCTTGCCCCACAAAGAACCCCGGAAAGAAAGGGTTCCCGGCAGGCTAGCGGGACGGATCAAGATTGCTCCGGATTTCGACACTACACCTTCCGATCTTATCGATACCTTCGAGGCCGACGTATGAGACGGTTGCTGATCGATACGCATGTCTTCCTTTGGTGGCTCGCCGATGATCCGCAACTCGGTCCAAAGGCCCGTGAGTTGATCGCGAACGCGGGGAATCAGGTCTTTGTCAGTGCAGCTACGGCATGGGAAATCTCGATCAAGAAATCAATTGGCAAACTCGACGCACCGGACGACCTGGATGCGATCGCAGAAGAAGAGGGCTTCGAGAAACTGCCGATCAGTTTCTTTCACGGAGAACACGCTGGCGAACTGCCGCAACATCACCGCGATCCCTTCGACCGGATGCTGGTCGCGCAGTCCCAAGCTGAAGGGCTGGAAATTATCACCGCCGACAGCGCTATTGCGAATTACGCAGTCAAGACCATAAGTGCGTTGACGTAGAAGTACATCGTCGCGGCAGACAGTCAGTACAACCGAAACGGGACGCCTCTATTCATCGAATATCGGATCCGTTCCCTTTGTCAGGTGGCGAATGTCTCTTCAGGGTCGATTGCGGACCAAAGGCCACCCAAGTCCAAGGTTTGCTCTAGCACTTTTTGCGTACCGAGGGCAGGTCGCCACCCCGGTTTTGCAGATCCCCAATATTTCAGGTTTCCGCCCTTTGGAAAAACTTCCCCAGCACACTCGGCGCACCCGACGCCAGTCGATGCGAATCGTGGAGTTACGCATCGGGGCGAGGGCAGGGTACCCGTCGCCGCCCTGATGTACCCGACGCCGGCCTCAGTGTTGCCCCGAGGTGCCAAAACTGCCCCCGGGGGTGCCCAAGGGGCAGCCGCCAGGCAAACGCCCGAGGGTGGGCCACAGTTACCACCAGTACGCAAGCGTGGAGGAGGGGCGGGTCACCGCCGCCGGGTGCAGGGCGTGCTGTGGTGATGGGTGACCGGGGGACTTTCGTACACCCACCAAGGGATCATGATCCCCTGGCCAAGGCGTCATAAGCCATTGAGTGCTATGGAATTGGTGGGCCCACCTGGACTCGAACCAGGGACCAAGGGATTATGAGTCCCCTGCTCTAACCAACTGAGCTATAGGCCCGCAAATCAGGCGGCAGATGATAGCAAAAGGCCGGGGTTCCCGGCTTTTTTATGCGTCTTCAATCGCTGTCGAGGAAGCTGCGCAACTTGTCGGAACGCGAGGGGTGACGCAGCTTGCGTAGCGCCTTTGCCTCGATCTGGCGGATGCGTTCGCGGGTGACGTCGAACTGCTTGCCGACTTCTTCCAGGGTGTGGTCGGTGTTCATGTCGATGCCAAAGCGCATCCGCAACACCTTGGCCTCGCGCGAGGTCAGGCCGGCGAGCATGTTCTGCGTGGCTTCCGCGAGGCCTTCCATGGTCGCCGCGTCGATCGGTGATATCGCCTGCTGGTCTTCAATGAAGTCGCCCAGATGCGAATCCTCGTCGTCGCCGATCGGGGTCTCCATCGAGATCGGCTCTTTGGCGATCTTCAGGACCTTGCGTACCTTGTCTTCGGGCATCTCCATGCGTTCGGCCAGTTCTTCCGGGGTGGGTTCGCGTCCCATCTCCTGGATCATCTGGCGCGAGATGCGGTTGAGCTTGTTGATCGTCTCGATCATGTGTACCGGAATACGGATGGTGCGTGCCTGGTCGGCGATCGAACGCGTAATCGCCTGGCGAATCCACCACGTGGCATAGGTCGAGAACTTGTAGCCGCGTCGGTATTCGAACTTGTCGACCGCCTTCATCAGGCCGATGTTGCCTTCCTGGATCAGGTCGAGGAACTGCAGGCCGCGATTGGTGTACTTCTTCGCGATCGAGATCACGAGTCGCAGGTTGGCCTCGACCATCTCCTTCTTGGCGCGGCGGGCCTTGGCCTCACCGATCGACATCCGGCGATTGACTTCCTTGATGTCGCTGATGGTCATGGTGCAAAACTGTTCGATATCGGCGAGTTTGCGTTGTCCGCGCGCGATGTCGTCGCTGCGTGCGCCGAGGTTGCCGGCGTAGGGCTGCTTGCCCTTGGCCTGGTCGGCGACCCAATCCAGATTGGTCTCGTTCTTCGGGAACGAGGCGATGAAGTCGCGGCGCGGCATGCCGCACTCGTTGACGCAGATGTCGAGGATCAGGCGTTCCTGTTCGCGCACGCGGTTGACCACGTCACGCAGCATGTCGGTCAGGTCGGAAAACACCTGCGGTACCAGACGGAATTCAAGAAACGCAGTGACCGTCTTTTCGCAGCACTTCTGCGATTTGTCGCTGTTGCCGGACTTTTCGAGCTCGCGTTTCCAGGCCTTGAACTGCTTGCGCAGGTCTTCGGTCCGCTCAGCGACCAGTGTCGGATCGAGCCCGTTGTCGTCCGGCTCATCGTCGGACGAGTCGTCGTCGTCATCGTCGTCGCTGTCGCTGTCCGAATCGTCGTTGCTGTTGTTGCCGGTGACGTCGGCGACCGTCTTGGCCGGCTTCGGGATGGTGTCGCCGATGTCCGGCAGCGCGAAGCCTACGATCACGTCGGTGAGGCGGATCTCAGCCTTTTCGACCTGATCGAAGCGGTTGACCAGGTTTTCGACAGTGGGCGGGAACGCGGCCAGCGCCGCGCTGACCTGGTTGAGGCCATCCTCGATGCGCCGCGCAATGCGCAGCTCGCCTTCGCGGGTCAGCAGTTCGACAGTGCCCATCTCGCGCATGTACATCCGAACCGGGTCGGTGGTGCGGCCAAACTCGCTGTCCACGGTGGCGAGCGCAGCGGCAGCCGCCTCGGCGGCGTCGTCGTCGGCCGATACGGCATTGTCCGACAGCGTCTGGTCGTCCGATTCCGGGGCGGTCTCGTGCACCGAGATGCCCATGTCGTTGATCATGCGGACGATGTCTTCGATCTGCTCTGGATCGACGATCGAGTCGGGCAGATGATCGTTCACCTCGGCATAGGTGAGAAAGCCCTGCTCTTTGCCCTTGGCGATCAGGTCTTTGATGCTCGATTGCTGCTCTTGGCGGTGGTCCATCTGGATCCTCGGAGTTAGACGCAGACACCCCCCGCCATGGCGAATACACGGCGTTAGGGGCGAAAAATGAATCGGACATACTAGCAGTGTTCGCGCGATTCTGCCAGTCAATTCTCCTCTGGAGATTGGGCAGGCAGGGGCCGGTAAAGTTCCCTAAGTTGTTGTTTTTCTTCTTCCGTGAGCGGTGCAGAGCGGCTCTTCATCAGCAGCGCTTCGCGGGCGCTTCGGCGTTGCTCTGCGGCCAGCGACCGCAAGGTGCCGAGAAACTGATCCGCGGCGTCGTCTAGGATGCCGAGTTCCAGTACCGCGAGCTTCGCGAGCTGCTGGCGGGTGGTGGGGTCCTCCCAGTGTTCGACCAGTGCCGCACTGTGCATCGCGGGGCGTTCGTGCAGTGCCGCCAGCAGCTGTTGCAGCATCACGACGCCCGGTGAGTCGAGCGACTGCCAGCCGTCGGGCAGCTCGAGTTGGCCGAGCTCGGGGTGTTGCACCAGCAGGGCGACCGCCCGCCGGAGTGGGGGAATGCTGCCCTGCGGCCGCGCGATGCGTGGCCGGGTGGGGCGCTGCGCCGGCTGGACCCCGGTGGCCTGCATCTTCAGTCCGACCCTTTCATACAGTGACTGCTCCATCATGTCGCGGAACAGGCCGGCCGGCAGGCGTTCCAGCAGTGGTTTGGCGAGTTCGCCGAGGCGGGCGCGACCGTCCAGGCTCTGCATGTCCACCTGGCTGGCAAGTTTGTCGAACAGGAACGTGGAAAGCGGCTGGGCACGTGGGATCTCCTGGGCAAAGGCGTCCGCGCCTATCCGACGAACCAGGCTGTCGGGGTCCTCGCCGTCGGGCAGAAACAGGAATCGCGCCTGGCGACCATCGCGCATCAGCGGCAACACGGTATGCAGGGCCTTCCATGCCGCGTCCCGCCCCGCACGGTCGCCGTCGAAGCAGAACACCACCTCGGGTGTGGCGCGGTATAGCTTCTCCAGGTGTTCCGTGGTGGTCGCGGTGCCAAGGGTCGCCACGGCATTGCTGATGCCAAACTGGGCCAGTGCGACCACGTCCATGTACCCCTCGACCACCAGCAGGTGCGCCGGGTGTGCGTTTGCCTGGCGCGCCTCGTACAGACCGTACAACTCGCGGCCCTTGTGAAAAACCGGGGTCTCGGGGGAGTTGAGATACTTGGGTTTACCGTCGCCGAGCAGACGACCGCCGAAGCCGACCACGCGCCCGCGGGTGTCGCGGATCGGGAAGATGATGCGTTCGCGCAGCCGGTCGTAGCGCTTGCCGTCCTGCTCCGTGATCAGGCCGGCCTCGCGCAGCAGCGCGATCTGGCGATCGTCGGTGCCCAGGGTACGCAGCAGGTTATCCCAGCCGGGCGGCGCATAGCCCAGGCGAAATCCTGCCGCCACCTCGCCACTGACGCCACGTTGGCGCAGGTAGTCGATGGCCTGGGCTGCATCGGCGTGCTGGCGCAGTTGAGTGGCGAAATGCCGGGCGGCCTGTTCGAGGATGTCGTACAGCGGGCGATGGTCGGGCGCCTGCTCGAAGCTGGTTTCGCGTGGCACCTCGAGGCCGAGGTCGGTGGCCAGTTCCTCGACCGCCTCGGGAAAGCTCAGGCGGTCGTATTCCATCAGGAAGCTCAGCGCCGAGCCGTGCGCGCCGCAGCCGAAACAATGGTAGAACTGCTTGGTCGGACTGACCGTGAACGAGGGGGTCTTTTCGTTGTGGAACGGGCAGCAGGCGTGAAACTCGCGACCGGCCTTCTTCAGTGGCACGCGGCGGCCGACGATCTCGACGATATCGGCCCGCGCGAGCAGTTCATCGATGAAGTGCTGGGGGATGGCGCCGGGCATGTGACTAGCCTAGCACGCAGGATCTGCGATG
>Ga0116162_10001454_pt1 | contig 15516 bp, 11 predicted proteins | sample AD_UKC105_MetaG_FD_89875 | JGI IMG/M metagenome (GOLD analysis project Ga0116162, IMG submission 89875) | Active sludge microbial communities of municipal wastewater-treating anaerobic digesters from Hong Kong - AD_UKC105_MetaG | ecosystem: Engineered > Bioreactor > Anaerobic > Digestate... | reverse complement strand
GCTATGCCGGTTCGCTCGACGACCCTTCGCGTATGGTGTCGGCTTTTGCTGGCGTTACCAGCGATGCCTCGGGCGTTAATGAAATTATTGTGCGCGGTAACAGCCCCAAGGGTGTGCAATGGCGCCTCGAAGGGGTCGAAATCCCTAACCCTAACCACTTTTCGCATCAGGGGACTACAGGAGGCCCGATAAATGCACTAAGCAGCAATATGTTGGGCACTTCCGATTTTTATACAGGAGCCTTTGCTCCCGAATATGGCAATGTCCTCAGCGGTATTTTCGATATGAAAATGCGTACCGGTAACAACGAAAAACACGAATTCACCATTGGATTAGGAGCAATGGGCATCGATGTAGCGACAGAAGGTCCTTTCAAAAAAGGAAACCGCAGCTCGTACAACATCAACTATCGCTATTCAACCCTTTCGCTAGTCGACAAATTAGGCTTAGTTGATTTTGGAGGCGTTCCACGTTACCAAGACCTCTCGTTCAAAACCAACTTCATCACAAAAAAAGCAGGTACATTCTCGCTCTTCGGGCTTGGCGGCTACAGCGAAATTGATGTGAGCCAACTCGATAAAAAAGAAGAAACCGTTTTTCAGGGGACACAAATGTCGAAATTTGGAGTAGCAGGGTTAAATCACCTCTTACTTATTAATCAAAATTCGTTTCTAAAAACAACGGTTTCAGTTTCAAACAATGGTTCGTGGTTCGAAGCCGAATCAAGGTTTTCAGATAATCAATTTTACGAATCGATGAAACGCGACTGGAACAAAAACGCCCTTCAGTTTTCGACCCGCTACAGCAACAGCATCAACAACAATTTAAGGCTGATGGTTGGCGCCGAGTACAAACACATGTTTTACAATATGAACGACCAATTACGCTATCAAAACGACACCACTTGGCGCACCAACATCGACATGAAAGAAAGCACCGGGCTTTTTGAATCGTTTGCAAGCATAAAATACCGCATTGCCCGCAACCTCAATATGGTAGGTGGCCTGCACTATACCAACTTTTTGCTCAATAACTCGCAAGCTATTGAGCCACGACTGGCCATCAAATGGAACATCAGCCCACGAAGCAATTTCAATATTGGTTACGGCAAACACAGCATGCCCGAAAATATTGTTACCTACTTTACACAGGTTTACGACGAAAACATGAATGCAAGCATGCCCAACAAAAACCTGGGCTTAACCAAGGCCAACCACTTTGTTGCAAGTTACGAACAACGCATACTGAAAAACATCAATGCAAAACTAGAATTGTACTACCAAAACCTTTACGACGTGCCTGTCGAAAATCTCGAGAGCAGCAGTTTTTCGGTACTTAACGATACTAACGGACAAACTTTTGCAGCCCTGGTAAACAAAGGCAAAGGCCGTAACTACGGAGCAGAATTTACTCTTGAGCGTTATTTTAACAACAGCTATTACTACTTGTTTACCGGCTCGTTGTACAAATCGGAATATATAACCCTTACCAACAAATGGTACAACACCATGTTCGACGGCAATTATGCTTTCAATTTCTTAATCGGGAAAGAATTCATACTTGGGCGGCCCGAGCGTGGAAATACCCTCAACCTCAACTCAAAAGTTTTGTTTAATGGTAACCGTAAATACCTGCCGGTCGATTTAGAAGCCAGCCGAAATGTTGGCAACGTGGTGTTCGATTATTCTGAACCCTATACCAACCGGCTCGACAATATTTTCCAGGTTAATTTTACAGCCAGCCTTAAACTAAACCGCAAGCACGTAACCCACGAAATACTGCTCGATTTTTACAATATACTAAACAATCAGGGGCGAGTTTCGGAGTTTTACAATATTTTCACCGAAGCTGTTGAATACCAGAAACAATTGGGGCTTATGCCTAACGTGATGTACCGCATACATTTTTAGAAATGTATTTCTACAAAAACAATCAGTATTGTCCGGTAAAATTATATCTATTGGGCTAAAGCCCTTGTTAATTGGTACTATACTAACTCCAGCCTTAAGGCTGGGGTTATAAATAAATAGCATCTTTGAAAAGGGGCTTTAGCCCATCATGATAATCAAGATGTTAGCCCATGAAATATAGTCAATTTATATGTTTTAGAATTTTTACCGGACACTAATGAAAAACAATATTGAATGACCTTTGAATTTTGGCACAGGTTTCGAACTGTATTCCTGAAAGTTTGTTACCAGTGCCAAAATTTAAGCATAACAATCAGCAATTCGATATTACACAAAACACAACTTGTGAGCAATCCAAAAAGCATACTGTAAAGTGGTTTACTTCTTGTGGATTTTATTCTCTAATGTTTTCAAGCTTTCTAAATAGTTCTTTTCTGCTTCGCTCAATGTTTTTTGTTGATACTTCTTGTATTCTGTAGTAGCTTTTTCAATAGCAATATCGTGACTGATTGAACCTGCTCCCTGCAACAGTTTTTCACCACTCATTGTCAGTATTCTATCCAAATGTTCTGCCCAATCACTCATTGTCATTGTCTGTTCCCTTTCAGCCTGACGTTCAGCAAAATCCAAATATCCAGATACTATTTGACCGAGAGAACGAAGTTCTTTTTCGTCCAAATAATTTTTAGCTACAACTACGTCTTTTAAATAGGGGCGATTACCATGGAAAGTTATTAAACCCATAAATTCTTTTTCGGCATCGGCACGGGTATGAATTACTTCGGCTGCTGTCTGTCCATGCACTGCATAATGAATTTTGTTCTGAACTTTCTTGAAAAATTCAATGGAAACTACTGCATTAGGGTCGTAATCAATACTGGTTGCATAAATATCAAGTACCTGACGATAAAAAACTTTTTCAGATGCACGAATATCGCGTATGCGTTGCAACAGCTCTTTCCAATAGCCGCCACCACCTAGGTTTTTGAGACGTTCATCGTCCATCGTAAAACCTTTTCGGATATATTCGTTCAGTCGTTTGGTTGCCCAAATACGAAATTGCGTACCACGTTGCGATTTTACCCTATAGCCAACCGAAATAATTACATCAAGATTATAGTAGTCAAGCTCTCGCACCACTTCTCTTTTGCCCTCTTGTCGAACTTGTCGGAAATTCCGACAAGTTCGATTTTGTTCCAATTCGCCTTCTTCATAAACATTACCAATATGTTCGGCTATGGTACTTCTTCCTTTCCCGAACAACTCAGCCATTTGCTCTTGCGTTAACCATACTGTTTCATCCTCAAAACGGACATCAACTGCTATTTTTTCGTCTTCGGTTTTGAATATTATAAAATCTGACTTGGTCACTTTCATGCTATTACTTTTTTAATCTGTTAATAATTTGTTGGTTAAGGTCAGATGTATTCAAGTTGCAAATTAATTAATTTGATAAAATTATGTCAAAATATATTGTATTTATTGTAGAAAATGTTTGAAGTGTGGTAAACTTGGGTTCATTAGCATTTTTCATTTTTATCTCCCGATGAATAACACCCACTTCTATACAGCCTCCAACTATAAATCTGAAATATTTAAAAAAATTTCATCTCATACTAGGGGTTGTCCAAAACCTTGTTGTCATAGAGTCAAATTCAGAAAAACAACATTTTAAATTTTAAAAATAAAAGTCATGAAAACACAAATCATTACCCTGTTAATTATTCTCTTCACTACCATTGGCACATTTGCCCAAGGCGAAAGCCAAACCATCCATATCGAAAAACGTCGCGACCCTGTGATTTATACTCTATTTATTAACTCGGTCCCCGACAATTTCTATCTTCCCTTAATCGGGTTCATAAACGATGCGCGGGGCAACCATTACAGTGCCCAAATTGGTTTTGTAAATACCACACGCCGCAACTTTGGCGGTGGTCAGGTTAGTTTCATCAACACTGTTGGCGGTAATGTCGAAGGCACTCAAATCGGGTTTATTAACACCACGGCAGGCTCGTTCGGAGGTGTTCAAATTGGGTTCGTCAATACTGTTGCCAAAAAAACCAATGCCATTCAGGTTGGCTTTATCAATACCGTTGCCGACACACTTACCGGCGCACAAATTGGCTTCATTAATACATCGGCTAAAAAAACCAACGCCGCACAAATTGGTTTTGTAAATACAGCAAAAACACTCAAAGGGGCACAGGTGGGCTTTATCAACCTGGCCGATAGCATCGAATGTGGCGTGCCGCTTGGATTCCTTTCAATTGTTCGCAAAGGAGGTTACCATGCACTCGAGTTGTCGATCTCCGAAATGCACCCCATTAACCTTTCGTACAAAATTGGGGTGAGCCAATTGTACACCACGTTCAATTTGTCGTACGATCCGGCAAATGCTAAAAACATAGCCTTTGGTGCTGGTTTGGGATCAATTTTGCCCCTTAGTAAAAACTTTGTTTTCAACCCCGAGTTCGTATCAACAACCCAGTATTTAAACAATTTTCAGCAAACGAACAGTTTTGCAGCAATGTTTGGTTACCAATTTGGTTCGCATCTTTCGGTTTTGGCTGGTCCCTCGTTGGTATTGCAGTACGAGTCGCGCAACAAACCCCTCTCCGATCCGTTTTTCTCGTTCTCAAAAACAGCTGTTTTCAACAATGCAAACCTCATAAGCGGTGCACGTTTGGCCCTGCGTTACAAGTTTTGAAAAAGTTAAGTGTTTATAGTTGATTTCATTTTTTAGCGGGCGGCCTTAAGTGGCTGTCCGCTTTAGCCGTTTTGGTGCCTGCGGTGTTCACAGGTCGCACATCGTGGCTTCCGTTGGTCGCCCGTGTGCTCCCGTTCACAATCCGCAGCCGCCAACACGGGCTGCCGCTCCCATCCCCGGCCGTTGCATGCGTGCAGCACTACCAATTACAAAGCAATATTATGTATCGCTATTTCTTCACCGGACAATAATCCATACACCTGCCACAGCTATAGCAGCCGGTTTTGTTAGGTGTATAATCGGTTCGGCGCCTCACAACAAATTGGTTCATTAACATTAAACCCAAAGCAAGGCCTAAAAAGCCGCCTAAAATCCAGCTACCGGCATAGTATTTCTTCCTTATCAATTTTGCCTCTTCAACAAGTTGATCCATACTTTTTCCCGATGCTAAAAAGGTTTGTACATCGAGGTTATCGAGGTCGTTTTTTATTTCGGGGTGAGCAATCAACATTTCAGCCATATATACATCGGGGTGGGCTTTCGAAATAAACGGATGTGCCAGCGAAACCACAAAGCCACCTACAACAATCCATATCGGGATTAAGAGGGCAAAAATGGTAAAACGCTTTTTATTTAGCTGTTTCTCTTCGGGTTTTAGCGCTTCTGTTGGTTCGTCAATAACATTGAATGGGCACGAGTGATCGCACAATTTGCACTGTATGCACTCACTCGGGGTAATGGTCATGTGGTGCTTCGAAAATTTCGACATCCACCCCAACAACACACCATAAGGACAAAGAAAACGGCAATACGGACGTGCCACAAACAAGCCCATCAGCAAAAATGCAATACCTAAAACAATCATACTAAATTCGGCACCCAATCTAAAAATACCCACAAACGGATCGTAGCGGCAAATAATAAAGTCGGACGCTGTTGCAGCCAACAACACTGCCAAACCGAGGTAGATATAAGGAATAAAGCTAAGCGCTTTGTTCAGCCAAGCAGGTATTTTAATGGGTTTAACTATTACCAAATCCTGAATAACGCCCAGCGGACAGGCAGCAGCACAAAACACACGACCGAAAAAAAGACTGAACAGCAAGGGAAGTAAAAAAAACAGCAAAATGGGAATTGAAATAGCATAAGCAGGGTCGAACAAAGTAAGTGCCACATTTTGAATAGAACCGACCGAACACACGCATCCCTCGCGAAAAAAGCCAAAATAAGCTAACGAGAGAATGCTCAACAATAAAATGCCCTTGCGCGACCTTTTGCGAAGTACAAACCAAGCAGCCAACGACATTACCAAAACCAGCACCCCCACATCAACCCATTCGAGGGCGGTCATCCTTGCTTCGGGCGCCGTTACCGATGGTTGGGTGTATCCGGTTTCAAACTCAGGCTTCGGAAAACGTTGCATTTGAGCATAAAGGCTTCCTCCAACCAACGAGGGAAGTACAATTAGCACTATACCAACAACTATTCTTAATTTCTTATACATTTCTGTCCTTCTTTATTCCTAATACTACTCTTTCAAGTTTGCAGATAAAACCCCTCGCCTTAAAGAGGCTATGTAGGGCATCACGGGTTTGTCCATTTCGACGGGCTGCCGGCCACAAAATCGCCTTTTATCAAATACGGTTGGCTTGCCGGTACGCGCTTAAACGCATCCGACGGACACACTCGGGCTATTGCACAGTCGTTACAATCAACACACACATCGTGGCGTACCTGCAAGTGTAACGAGCCATTGCCAAACGATGTGCAACCGGCCACACATTTTCCGCAGCCAATACACAAATCTTCAATAATTTTATATTCGAAATAAGGCTCTTCAATAAACTTGCGTTCAATGGCTGCTGTGGGGCAAAGGTGATTTTCGGCACCTGTATGCAAATCAACTACCCCAGGTTTAAAATAGCCACCACACAAATCGCAGTATCCGCACAAATCGTAAGCATGCACACATTTTACGGCCGAAACGGGCAAAACACAATCGGTAGCGCAGCGACCACATTGGGTACACTCAAACGGATCGATTTGCCAAACTGTTTTTTCACCTTTGGCATTTTTTAAGGCCATTCCGGCCAAGCCTCCCAAAGCTACTGCAGCGGTAAGCCGCATGGTGTCGGCCAAAAAATTACGACGGTTTACATTCTTATTGTCCATGGCTTACAGTTTTTTTTCGGGCAAGGTACAAGCTTCAAACTTTTTGCAGTTTCTGCAAATTTTAAGGTCGGCACAACTTCGCCCTTCAGTTTTTACATTACGTTTTAGCAACAAAAAACCAGTAAGCAGCACCAATCCACCAAGCATTCCGTAGCGAAAAACATTATCGATGAATTCCTTCCTTTTCATAATTGTTCTCTCCCCTAGTTGTTTTGCGTTTCCATTTTCTTTTCAAAAATCCTAATCAGTTGCTGTTCGGTGTCGAGAGCAACAATGGTTTCACCTATAGCAGCAATTTCCGATGCCTCGATGTTGTTTCCAAAAGCCGATGGAGGAGCCACTACCGAAAGCAGGTCGCCATTTCGAGAATAAATTTTAATGCGTGGCATACTTTTTTCGCTGGTAACAATACGCCCATCGTTTAAAGTGCAAATTTGAGCCGGATTGCAACATCCCGAGAAACCTTCAATTGTAAGCGATGCTTTATCCCACGAGCCGGCCAAAGCTCCCCTGCGTGTATATTGTTGCAAAGCATGCATTCCGGGGTTCACAACCCACAATTCGTTATCATTGTTTACAGCCAAATCGAACCTTGCACTGGGTACAATAAAGCCATGCAGGTTTTCGATGCCCGATATGCCTTCAATCTCGGCTATCAATTCTTCATTCTTAAAAATATAAACAAGGCGTTTGCCGGCATCAGCAACCACAATATCGCCATCCCAAAAGGCCACCGATGTGTAAACAGAGCTATCCGAAACAATTGGAGTTGAATAGCCGAAGTTACCGGAATGGTCGAAAACACTAACTTGTTTCTTTCCGGCAATTGCAATATTAGTAGTACTGACAGCCACCGCGCGCGTATCGGTTGGAACACTAAAACTGCTTAGCAATCTCCCTTCGGGGCTTATTACCGATAAGTTGCTATTTGCAACAAGGTATATTTTACCATCAAAAGTTGTCAAGCCTGCCCTGCCATTCAACTTTACTTTTATCTGTCGTTTTTCGAAATGACTAACAAGCGTTGAATCAACCTGTTTAAACTCATCAACATTGTATTCGTACGGATTTTGCTTTGCCTTTTTGGGCTTGCTGTTCACATATTCAAGGGCAATAACGGCTACAATGAGCAAAGCCAGTATAATTAGAAAATATTTAATGTATTTCATATCATCACTGATTACATTCTTTTTATTTCATTTTCAATGTATTGCTTAAGGATTTTGGCATCAGGAAGCTTTAACATATACTCATTAACAAACAAGTTTTCGTCCATTCCAGCAGTAGCATATTTCACAAGGGCCTGATCCTTCTCAGCCACTAATAAAATACCAACAGGAGTATTATCTTCGATTTCACGTATCTCAGTTTTGAAGTAGTTAAGATATGTGTTCAGTTGAGCTATATCTCCATGTTCAAATTCACCAATTTTAAATTCAATTAACACATGGCATTTTAAAACTCTGTGATAAAACACCAAATCAATAAAATAATATTTCTCTCCAATAAGAATTCGTTTTTGTCGAGCTTCAAAACAAAATCCATAGCCCATTTCTAAAATGAATTGTTGAAGGCTATCAAGCAGTGCTTTTTCAATATCCGACTCCTCAACAATTTCTTTAATAGGCAAATCTAGAAATTCAAAAGCATAAATATTTTTAATAATATCAGAAGGCCGTTGCGGCTTTATGTTTCGATGAACTACGTCTATCAGTTTCTTGGGAGCTTCTGATAAACCGCTCCTTTCAAATAATTTGCTTAATATCTGTCGTTTTAACTCTCGAACACTCCATGATGCTTTAATACATTCAATCTCATAAAACGTCCGCTTAATAGACTCACTTACAGACAGCAGCAACTCAATGTGCGAATATGAAAGTTTACTTAAAATTTTCTCCCCAGGAACAATAAGCTCTGATTTATCATTTGTAGATTCTCTTCTTTCCTTAATCTCTTCTGCTTTTAAAATTCCAATGATTTCTGAAATGGGGGACAGTGACCCCCGAATTATGTCAGAAAGTTGCGGATAAAATAAATAGAATTGCCTATATCTCCTTAAACTTCTTTCTTCCATGCCTTTGATATCTTTCAAGTTCAAGGAGAGTGTTTTTAACAAACCTACGCCATAGTCTGCCCTATCTTTTCCATTCTGCTCATATTCTACTATATAGAAACCAATCAACCAGTTGCGTATTGTCAGCATCTGATTTACTGCATTTACAGCAGAAATCTGCAACTGAAAATGTAGTTGTTGTATGCTAATTATTAACTGATTGATATTATCCATCTAGTTTCCAATATTTATACAAACCATTCTATCGGCATCGCGCAGCACCATGTAACCATCGGCAATGGCCAGTGGTGCCCAGGCGTCGTGTCCGTCTTCAATAATTATCTTACTGTCGAGATGTTGATAACCACGTGTATCGGCTTTAATAATATGCAAAGTACCATCGTCGTTTAGCAGGTAAAATTTCCCATCGGCCCAAATGAATGGCCCCAACCCAAAACGGTGCTCTTTATCGCTGGCCCAAATGATTTTTGTTGGATCGCTCGGGTGTACGCATACCAATTGATTTCGCCAGGCTCCACCATCCTTGGGCATGATACCAAAAAGATGCCCTTGCCAAAAAATAGCACTTTGTTGTTCGGTAGCCAGCCCATCGCGCGGTTTATATTGAGTTAATACTTTGGTTGAAAATTTTCCATTTTGTTCTTCGAGTTGAACCATCATACTTCCGGCACCATAACCTGCGCTGAAAAATATTTTACCATCGGGCATGGCTACCGGAGAAGGGGCTATAACGTTAGTATTCCACTCGGGTAATGTCCAAAGCACCTCACCTTTTTCCGATATTCCGACAGCACCGCCAACGGCTGCATACAAATACATTTTTGTTCCATTAAACACATAAGGCAAAACCGACGAATGTGACATTTTCCAGTTTTGAGGATTTGGAACTTCCCAAATTTTCTCACCTGTAGCACAATCAACAGCAATCAAAATTGCCTTGCCACCTGTTGCAATAATAGCTTTGCCATTATCAATTAAAGGGCATTGCCCGGTGTACCAGAGCGGAGTTTCGCTTTCGTATTCTTTTTCAACATCGATACTCCATAGTAAATTACCGGTTTCGCGTTCGAGGCACATCACATGGCACCTGGGCCCCATTGTTAAAATGTAGTCGTCGGTTACAGCCGGAACTGTGCGGCTCATTCCATGATTACGTTTAATGCTTACCTTATACCAACGTCGCCAAAGCTCATCACCCGAGCGCAGATCGAAACAATGTAGCATATCGGCACGTTCATCTTCATCGTAATTAAGCAGGTAAACCTTTCCTTTATATATGGCAGGGCCTGCATGCCCTTCTCCCAACTCGTGCTGCCATATAATTTCGCCATTATTGCCCGAAAAATCGTCGATCAATGCATTACCGGTTTTGTAAATATTATCGAAATCGGGGCCTCTGAACCTAGGCCACGAATCGGTTAACGAAGCATCGCTATTTTTAAATCGTTCAAAAAATTCACCAATATTTATAATTTCTGAGAGCAAGTTTCCTTTTCCACGTTCATCGAGCCCCGGCAAAGTTTCAGTAAAATTATGGGTGGGACTATAAAACAGGTACCAAGCCGTCATTAACGTAAAAATTAATGCTGTTGCAACAGGAATGGCTTTAAAAAGCTTATTGTTCCGTTTCATACCCCCAATCTATTTATTAAGCTTTAATGTTATACACAAAAAGTTTTTCGCCATGGCGAATGTACATTTTCCCTTCATAAATGGCCGGATGTGCCCAATGAGGACCAGTACCGCCCGAAACCCTGAAACTACTTATCAGTTCAAACTTATCGGGATTGGGTTTTACCAAACCAACAAAGCCGGGTTGCTCGGTATAAATGTACAACAAACCATCGGCAGCCACTATGCTCCCTTTGTTCCGAAAACGTTCTTCGTATAGCAATTGGCCGGTATCGAAACTAATTGCACACCAATTGCCACGGCTGTTGTTCTCCCAATTTGATCCATAAATTACGCCATCAATTAAAACAACACCACCGTGATGATTATCGAGCATTTTATCTTTCCACAAAAATTCAACTCCCGACAAATCGTCATTCATCTTGAATTTTGCACCGGTATGGTTATAACCGCTCGAAACATAGAGAAAACCATCGTGATAAATGGGCGAAGTGCAATTGATTACGCCACCTGCATTGTCCCATTCCGAATCGTCGATCTCGAAAAAGTTGTAGTGCCATTCCATTTCGCCATTATCGGGATTAACACCAAAAAGGTATTTGGCTGTTAGGTTAACTATTTGTTTTTTGCCGTTTTGTTCTATTAAAATTGGCGACACATAAGCCAAAACATCGTTAAGCGATTTTGTTTGCCAAATTTGTTTTCCGGTTTCGGCATCGAGGGCTATCATAGTTGTTTTGGAACCTGCCGTGGTGAAAATCGCTTTGTCGTCGACCAATAAAATCGATTCGGCCACCCCCCATGTGCCCACCGAACCTTCGTTCTCGGCAAAAGCATCATTTGCCCAAACTTTTTGGCCATTTGAAGCATTTATACACACCACGCTTCCCATTCCTGTACTTACGTATATTTTTCCGTCGCGAATGGTAGGTGTTGAACGGGTGTCGGGAAAAGTTTGATTCCATGCACGGCCGAGTGTGATTTGCCATTCAATATTACCCTCACTATTAATACACGAAAGGCAATCGAGCGAATCAACCATTCCGGTAATGTATAATTTATTGTTGTAAATTACAGGACTTGACCATCCCAAGCCAATACCATCGATTGTATGAAGCAACTCGGGGCCTTCTTCGGGCCATTGCTGTAAAAGACCACTTTCGGGGAAAATACCGTCGCGATGTGGACCTCTCCATTGAATTACCTGAGCAGTAAGCATCAATGGCATCACAAAAACAAACAAAGATAAAATTCTCATTGAAAAGCAGTTATATGATTATTTGATTTTATAAGCAACCAACGCATCGCCATGTCGAAGGTATAAGATCCCATTATTGATTACAGGGTGTGCCCAATGCTGAGCAGTACCATGTGTTACTTTTGCTTGTCCTTTAATTTCAAAAGCATCAGGACTGGCACTGGCTAAAACCAGCTCTCCACGATCGCTGTAAATAAACAACATACCGTCGGCAGCAATTACGACACCGTTTCCGGGTGTTTTCGAACTCCATTTTTGCTCACCACTTTGAGCATCGACACAATACCAACCACGGCTTTTATCGCCCGAGCCATACAAGTAACCATCAATTAGAACTGTTCCTCCCATTCTATTATCGAGCGATGAGTTGAACCATTTTTGTGTTGCACTGCTGCCGTCCTCGTTCAGCTGTAAAGCAACAGTACCCTGGCCATAACCGCTGGTACAATAAAGCATTCCGTTACTAAAAACAGGAGTGTTAGCATGTACACTCCATTGGTTGGGTTGATAATGGCTCCATAAAAACTCGCCGGTTTCAGCATCGACACCAACAATGTGGCTGGCCATCATGGTAACCAGCAATTTACGATATTCAAACTCGATTAACCGGGGTGTGCAATATGCCGAAAGCTCGCCTTTGGCTGCCGAGGTCCATACGGGTTCGCCTGTTTTACTGTCGAGTGCAACAATATTTTGTTCTTTTCCACCGGGCGAAAGGTACAATAAGCCGGCATCAACTACAACCGTTTCGGTTACACCCCACTGGATATTTTTCCCATCGGTATTAGCAAGCATATCTTTCTTCCAACGTAACTTACCTGTTAATGCTTCAAAAGCATATATTACCCCCTGCCCGCTGTAAATATAAAGCCAGTCGCCAACAATTACCGGAGTAGAACGTGCCCCATTGTAGCTTTCGTAAAATTCTGTTCCATAAGGGTAACGTTTCACTTCCTTTCCTTCCAAATCGAGCACAAAAATATAACCTTCTTGCCCTATCATTGTTGAAACAAAAATATGGTTAAGTGCAAACGCCGGCGACGAATGCCCCTCGCCCAAGCCCTCGAATACCCACAAAACTTCAGGGCCACCTTCGGGCCACGATTTTAACAAGCCCGTTTCGGGATATACACCATCGGTTCCATTGCGCCAAACAGTTGCTGTTTGTGCAAAAAGACTAGTATTTAAAACAATGGCAAGTGCCATAAAAACTATGCTTTTGTTCATGGTCTATTATTTATAAGTTGAATATTGTGTTTTTACAGGTGTTAAAAATAAACAACAAAACTTCGTATAAATATATGAAAAGATTTTTTAACAACCCGATAACAAACATTGACAGTAACAAGCAGGTTATCCCCTAATCGGCAACCAACATAACCATCGAAACCGGAGGAACAAAAACCGAATGGGTTTCGTATTGGCTTAAACCATTTTCGTCGATAGCAAGGCCATTTACAATGATTTTCCAATTTCGTTTTTTTACTGGGAACACAACAGGTGAAGCATTATTATTGAAAATGATTTGAATGTTTTTCCAAGAATCACCATTGGCATACTCGCCAATTTTGTAGGAAACAACCCCCGGTATGTATTTGCTTGAGAAGCTAAGGTGTTGCTGAATTAATTCGGTGTGGTGCATCCTAAAAGCCGGATGTTTTTTTCTTATATCGATTAATTTTTTGAAGTAAGTATGCACATACGAGAACAAGGCTTTGCGACTCCAGTCGATCATGTTGTAATCGTCGCCCGATTTGTAGGTATTGCCATGCCCTTTTTTAGTTCGCAACATCTCAACTCCTGCATGTAAAAAAGGTATTCCTTGCGAAGTAAGCAACACAGCACCGGCAAGACAGGCCATACGGGCAAGTTCCTGCAATTTGGCATCGCTGCGCGAAAGTTTAAGTTTATCGTAAAGCGTATAATTATCGTGGCACGATATGTAATTTACACTTTGCTGTGGCGATGCAGCCCATGCCCAACTGTGCCCTTCGATATAGCCATAATTGATTTGTGGATGCTCGGTTGCAGCCACAACTGCAAACTTAACCGATTCTTCGTTAATTGTTTGCCCACTGGCAAAACCAATACTGGCAGCATTTCCCCAATGGCCTTTCATGGCGTCCCTAAAATCGTCGTTAAAAACAGCAATTCTTGTTAGCCTTTGCACGTTGGTTTTAAGTGCTCTTGCATTTTCGGGCATGGGGCTTTGTGCAGCAGCCCATCCTTCGCCATACAACACAATTCGCTCATCAATTTTATCTAGCTCAGCACGTAAAGCATTCATGGTATCAATATCAATTATTCCCATTAAGTCGAACCGAAAGCCATCGATATGATATTCCTGAGCCCAAAACTTTACTGAATCGATAATATATTTGCGCACCATGCTGCGTTCCGAAGCAATTTCGTTACCACAACCACTGGCATCGCTAAAAGTGCCATCTGATCGTTGACGGTAAAAGTACCCCGGAACAGTTTGGTTGAAAGATGAGTGATTGGTTAGGCCAGTATGATTGTAAACCACATCCATAATCACACCAATGCCTTTTTGGTGAAGTTTGCGAATCAATTGTTTAAACTCGGCAATACGCACAGTACCATCGGCTGCATTGCTCGAATACGAACCTTCGGGCGAATTATAATTTAGAGGGTCGTAGCCCCAGTTGTATTCGTTATTTTCGGGGCGCGACTCGTCAACTGTGAAAAAATCGCTAACAGGTAACAAGTGCACATGACTTATTCCCAGCTCAATCAAGTGGTCGAGCCCTGTTTTAACACCTTCGGGCGAACGGGTCCCCTCCTCGGTAAAAGCCAAATATTTACCCTTATTTTCAATTCCCGAAAAGGGATCGATGCTGAAATCACGAACATGCAACTCGTACAAAACCATGTCGGTATAATATTTGGGCAAAATATTTTGATCTGTTTCCCAGCCATCGGGGTTTGTACGCGAAAAATCGCAAAACATGGCACGTTTACCATTAAGGCCAACTGCAAAAGCATACGGATCGGGTATCTCGTCCATCCAATTATTGTCAATCAAGCATTGAATTGTGTAGTAAACACCATGCCACTTACCTGGCAGTTCGGCTATCCAAACACCATTGTTTTTGATCAAATCTTCGAGGTGCACATGGTTGTCGCCCCAACTTTGCCTGTAAACCCTTAGGATTACCCGCTGAGCTGTTGGAGCCCATACCCTTAACGTAGTTAACATGTTTTCGCAATATGCACCCAACGGTTTGGCATCAAAATGCCCGTAAGTTGAAAAGTCGATATGCCCAAAGTTCCATTTCATTTACGCGCCTTTTTAAAAAGTGTGGGTTTTAGAACAATATAGCTGCTTTTTTGGTTTTGCGTTTTATTGTAAATAAACTCAATACGTAATTGACTAAATTTTTTTAAACTATTATCGAAGCTATAAAAGGGTTCGAGAGCAACCGGCAGATGATGGGTTTTACTACTTTCGAGGTACAAAGGATAAATATTGCGAGTATTTACTGCTTTTATTTTGAAAGCCTTGCTTTTTCTACGATGCTTAAATCTTATAACAGGATTTTCAATATCGATAGCTTTAGCAGTCTTGTTTTCAATAATAATATGAACTGTATCGGGATGATATATTTTGTTTTTCTCGACCCTGACAGTTATTCGTTTATTAAAATTTTGCAATGAAAATTTTCGTTTTATGATAAATAAATAGGCAACAACAGCAATTATGGCCATGACAATAAAAAGCCATATCAACTTGTCGCCT
>Ga0116162_10001452_pt1 | contig 15524 bp, 15 predicted proteins | sample AD_UKC105_MetaG_FD_89875 | JGI IMG/M metagenome (GOLD analysis project Ga0116162, IMG submission 89875) | Active sludge microbial communities of municipal wastewater-treating anaerobic digesters from Hong Kong - AD_UKC105_MetaG | ecosystem: Engineered > Bioreactor > Anaerobic > Digestate... | reverse complement strand
ATACTGATTCAGATCTCGAAGCTTGGCGCAACGGAACGAACTGGTTAGCAAACTTACCTGAATCTACAGTAGGCACAACCTATAAGGGCGGAATCTAATGCCCACTCCTTGTGAATACACCCTCGCCGAAAAGCCCTGCATTGAAGGGCTGAAGGCTCTTGGGTATTCATGGCTCCACCCCACTAAGAACGAACTCGCCCGTGACGGCCTGAACCAGGTTCTACTCAGAGACGAGTTCATCTCTTCTATCTCTAAAATCAACGACCTTGATGAAGACACCGCCAGAACCGTCTACCTGGACATGCTCAATGTAACAGACAACCAACAGTGGATTTCTATTCTCCGTGGTAACTACAGCAGATCGGTGCCCGGTTCATCTACGAAGCAGACCATCCACCTCATCGACTTTCTGAATGTGGACCGAAACAGGTTCACTGTGACCAATCAGCTCTTCGTTAAGGCCCAGAACTCCCGTAAGCCTGACCTCGTTCTCTATGTGAACGGCATCCCTCTGGTGGTCATTGAAGCCAAGAGTCCGGTAGCTGTTGGTGACAAGGTCTCCCAGGGCTTCGAGCAGATCAAGCAGTACGAGAGGGATATACCCCGTCTCTTCTACTCCAACCTCTTCAGCATCATTACGGATGGTGTTCGTACGCTGTATGGAACTACAGGAGCACCATCGGAATTCTGGAGCGACTGGAAGGATCCATGGCCCAGGAGGGATGAAGACTTCAGCTCATCACTGGATAAGGCTCTCCACTGCCTTCTGGAGCCTTCCCGCCTTCTCGATATCCTTGCCCACTTCATAGTGTTCGAGACCAGGTCTGGCGTTACTGTAAAAAAGATGTGCCGTTACCAGCAGTACAGGGCAGTCAATAAGATCGTCGATAGAGTTATCCAGGGGAATCACCGTAAAGGGCTTATCTGGCACACACAGGGCAGCGGTAAGTCTCTTACCATGGTATTCACCGCCCTCAAGCTCAAGAGCCACAGGACTGTTTATGACCCTTCACTTGCGAGCCCCAACATTCTGGTAGTTACAGACAGGATCGACCTCGATGACCAGATAGCGAAAACGTTCCAGGCATGCGGTCTTCCCAATCCAAGACAGATGCAGTCCATGAAGGATCTCCATCAGTATGTCCATTCAGGAACAGTTGGCTTAACCCTGCTCTCCACCATCTTCAAGTTCGACGACTCAAGGACACCAGTGGAGAACAGCTCCAACTGGATCGTCCTCGTTGATGAATGCCACAGGACACAGGAGAAGGACCTTGGAGCCTATCTCAGGGCTACCCTCCCTGATGCATGGTTCTTCGGCTTCACCGGAACGCCTGTGAAGAAGAACGACCTGAATACCTATCAGAACTTCGGGGTGAACGGTGAAGGCTATCTGGACAAGTATTCCATCGATGACGCCGTTGCAGATGGAGCGACGGTCCCAGTTCGCTACACCAGCCGCAAGACCGAATGGCAGGTGGATGAAAAACATCTGGACATGCAGTTCGACAATTGGTTCAGCGATCTCCCCCCTGAGAAGCTCGAGGAGCTGAGGCAGAAGAGCGTTACCATCTCCATCCTCGCCAAGCATCCCAAGCGTATCAAGACCATAGCTGAAGACATCTGGACCCACTACAGGGCACATGTTGAACCTGACGGCTACAAGGCTCAGATTGTGGCCATCGACCGTGAAGCCATCATCCTCTACAAGAGAGCACTGGATGAAACCATTACCGAAGGCTTTGTGAAGGCTGGAATGCCAAGGGATGAAGCGGCAGTGAAGGCTGCAGGCATGAGCGCACCCATCTACTCCACCAATCAGGAGGACGGCAAGCCCAGCGAGGACAACTGGCTCAACGAGATCCGGGAGGACCTTAGCTACTACAAGACAGAAGGTCAGGCCGAGAAGGATCTTATCGCCAGGTTCAAGGACCCTGAGGGTGACCTCAAGTTCCTTATCGTATGCAACAAGCTCCTCACCGGCTTCGATGCTCCTGTGGAGAACACCATGTACCTGGACAGCCCTCTTAAGGACCATAACCTTCTTCAGGCCATTGCCAGAACGAACAGAGTGTATGGAGACCACAAGGACTACGGACTTATCGTTGATTATATCGGTGTTACCCGTTACCTGAAGGAAGCCCTTTCCTCATATCATGAACCTGACATCGCCAGTGCCATGGTGGACATCAAGGCTGAACGGGAAAGGCTGGTTGCAGCCTATTCGGAAGTATCCAAACTGACCTCAGGAATCAACATGGACACTGGTGACATAAAGGCTGAGATGGATTCCATGCTGAACAAGCTCGAGGGCGAGGATGACTGGTTCACATTCAAGGGCAAGGCAACTGCATTCCTGAAGGCCTATGAATCCCTGAGCCCAGATCCCTTCGTACTGAACTTCACCGAGTACATGAAGTGGATAGCTGCCTTCCTTGCTTACGGGAAACTCCGCTTCGAGCCTGGAGAGGACTTTGACCTTAAGAGGTACAGTGCCAAGGTCAGGGAGATGCTCAGAGACTATCTTGAAGTATCAGGCATGGCAACGCTGATAATCCTGAGACCACTGACTGACCTCCAGCCCAGAACGATAGAGACCGAAGTACCACCCACTGACCTCAATTCGGCAGCCATAAGACGAGGCTCTGAGCTTACGAAGATCCTCCGCGAGAAGACCGCCGAGAACCCTCTAAGGTATGACAAGTTCTCCAGTAGGGTCATGGAGATACTGAAGCAGCTTGAATCGAGACAGATAGACGCCGCAGAGGCCCTCAACGATCTGGATGAAGTACTGCATGGCGTAAGGGAAGAAGAGCAGTCCTACAGAGCTTCAGGTATGAACGAGAGGGCATACGGAGTCTACCGACTTCTCCAGGAATACCTCAAGGAAGAGACTGAAGATAAAGAGACAGATACCGAACCCGGTGAACATGGTGAAGGTCGAAGCATCATGGACTGGATCAGGGAGCTGGCCAGTGACATCGATGAGCTCTATTCCTCCGACGACGAAGCCCCAGTAGGCTGGCATCTGAAGTCCCAGCTTAAGAAAGAACTGAGGCAGAAGGTAAGATCGATGGCCCATGAAGCCGGGCTGCATGATGCAAAGAAGCTCATGCCCCTCCCCCACAAGGTTGAGGAGTTCGCCCTCCGGTTTTATGTCAAGGTAGGATAGCTGTTGAGTATAGCAACGAAGATGGAAAACAGGGAAAGGTAGGCCCGTGGAAACTGAACACCAGCAGAAGATTACATCAGGGCAGGTGGATGAGCAAAAAGCCCAGATAGAGCGCGAGAAGCTCCGCGTTGGTCTTCTTGAATTTGAGGACGATTTTCAGGAGGAATGGCATCATGTAGCTAAGCAATACAAGCTACTAAAAGAGAGGAAGACCCATGTTGACTTCATACTTAATAGCAGATTATCAGAGGAGTTTACTCTGGACTTCAAGAATGGTAACCTACCTGAAGTAGTCTGCCAAGAAGTAAATGAGAATCTTGATATAAGCCAATTGATAGAAGAGTTTAACGAGAATTTTAAGACAATAGTTAAGCATTCAAAGAAATCATTACATGACATCAAACTAGCAGACTCCGCTAATAGCTTGGCTAATGTGATTGCAGCACTTGTAAACAGGAAAGCCTATTACAACGGATCGCTTCCAGACAACGGGGGATGCATTATGACTTTCGCCGTTCCCCTTCTGATACTAGCATTCCTAGCTGTTATAGGAATGTTGACAGGTATTATATCAGATGAAGTTATTATATTCGGTATATATTTATGTGTCCCAGGGCCTGTATTGCTCTATCTAGCAATTAAAAAAATTACGAAACACAAGGCAGCTATTGAGAAGCAGAGAAGATTGGACAATGCGTTTAATAGAACCGCATCTCTCCTCTCCCCTAAATTCCGAAGTGCGATATGGGCAGATAGTAAAGCAGTGGTTAACCATGATTTCCGGAGTCTTGATTCTATTCTTCGAGGAGCATTCTTCAATATAAAAGAGGCACACAGGGCTTCATATTACAATGCAATGATCACCCAAGGCAGCCCATCATCCGCTGGTAGAGAGATATACTCAAGCATTTCTGATCTGGACAAGGTTTCGGGAATTGATGATTTCTTCAACCTTTTCCGGGAGTATGAGGCTCAGTACTCATACATGCGAGAAGCGATTATCGAGGTTGGTGAAGACATTCTCAACGGCCACAGAGTACCCTGCAGGATGAAGAAGAAGCGTATAGCTTTAATGAAGTGCCCATCTTGCGGTGGTCCGTTAGCTAAGGACAGCTCCTCTCAATGCCCCTATTGCGGTAGCACTTTCCGGATGTACTGATGCCTGTCCTAACAGTTGGATCAACTGAGATTCCCTACACTGTACGCCACAGCAATAAGGCTCAGAGACTCAGCATCAAGGTAACACCCTCGTCAGTTGAGGTCGTTGCTCCCAAGGAGTACCCTTTTGACAGAATAGACAAATTCGTCACCAGCAAGAGAGAATGGATCTACCGGCGAATGGAGGAACTGACAGAGTCTAACCTTGAGAGCAAGTTCGCATGGCCGGACAGATTCGTGACCGGAGCTAAGATCCCATTCAATGGCCGCAATATGAAGCTCAGGGTGACTAGTACTGATACCGGTGACATCAGGATCCACTACAACAACGGATTCTACGTAGAGAAGCCCAAGAACGCCTCTGACGACCAGGTTCGATCTGCCATGGAGAAGTGGCTGCGCTTCAGGCTGAAGGACGAGATCAGAGACCTTATCGATCATTACGCCCCAAGGCTGGATGTAACGCCAGGTCTTGTTTCCGTAAGCCCCATGAAGACGCGCTGGGGCAGCTGTGGAAAGGATGGCAGCATCAGGATCAACAAGCTGCTGGTCATGGCTCCCAAGCCCGTTCTGGAGTATGTTGTAGTCCATGAGCTGTGCCACCTTCGATACCGAAATCATTCCAGCGAGTTCTGGAGCCTAATTGCTTTCTACCTGCCAGATTATCTGCACGCGAAGAATTGGCTGAAGGATCAAGAAGGGTTCATGAGTCTTTAGTATGGACGCTCTGAAAATCAGAACAGTATCGCAAAACCCGTGCCTAAACGCCTGCGTCAGATTCATTCAGTTGATTGGCCAGCGTTCACTTATCATACTAAAAATAAAATATGGCATAACTTCATCCAACTGGCACAACGGATTAATGCAAACCTGCTTATGCATAGTTGCGGCAATCCTGAATCACCGTTGCTATGCTGAGGATTTTGTGATAAATTCATTCTTCTCTATAGGTTGTTTTCACGGGACGAAATGAGGAGGATTCATGGCTAATGTCCGGTGTCCGAATTGCGGTGGTTACTACACCCAAGCAGAAAAAAGTAGACTTACTGGGTGTTTAGGAGCAATTGCTGCTGTGTTTTGCATTTATATTGGAATTGAAGTTCATTGGATAGTGGGAATTGTTGCTTTTCTACTTCTCGGATATGGTGTGGTTAAAATTATCCCGGCAAGGTTTAAATGCACAAGGTGCGGATTCTCTTGGAACGTAAAGCAATAGAAGGAATCAAGGATAACATCGCTGCTTTGGGTAGAACATTCTCTCCATAGTTGCTCTAGAAGGAAAGGTGATTTCATGAGCTATAAGGCAGCTAAGTGCCCTTCATGTGGAGCATCTATCCAAGCTCCTGAAGATACCGAAAAATTCTACTGCGCATATTGTGGTAATATGGTGATCGCTCAAGCAGCAATTGCATATGGTAAAGTGGAAGTCGCTGGCACCGTTGCTACCGCAGAAAAAACATCCGCAAAATACATTGATAGGGCTTTGAAATTCTTGGATTTGGAAGACTACAATCAAGCACAATCTATTTTAGACGAAGCAAGTAAATTATACCCGGAAAACTATGAGATTTGGTGGGGTTTAATATTAGCGTCCACATCAAATTTAAATCCATACATTGACAGACGTTTTGAAACTGACAAGTGGTTCTCATATGTTGAGAAGACAGCAACCAATCAGAATATAGACAAAATCCGCACACACTATTCGCTCTATACAACAAATTTATGCTATTCAGACTGCTCCTCAGAACTAGAAAAACAGCGAGAGTTGTTAGCAAAAGAGGTAGCAGCTTCGGAGCGAGAGAGGAAGAGTGACGCAGTATCCTTAGAATCTGATAAAGAAAGATTCATTCAGACTGTAGTTAAGGTTTCTCTATTCGTAGTCTTACTTCTCGCTTCAATCTTTGTACTTTTCTCAGACGTTGGATTCGGGTACAAACTTATCTCGATTGTGACTGGGCTATTGGCTATCTCTAAACTCAAAGGAAGCTCTTACTTACAGTCATCAATAAGGGGCCTTATTAGTGATAGTAAACGTGTAAAGAGAACAGAGAGAAGAAATGAGATATCAGCAGCAGCATCAGAAAAAAAGATAGTAGAGAGCGAGGAGTTGATAGTCTCTTTGGAAGATGAATTGCTCAGACTGGAGAATGAGCTTACTCGACTTAGGAAAATAGCAGAAGAGTACTAACCAAGCTTTCCGATAGGCCAACGCTCTGAATAACCAGCACAGGTATCAACCTGACCAGCACTGTAGCGCCTGTGGCTGGTTCATTCAGTTGTTATAGGTTGATTTTCCGATTCTTGAATTCTCCGTCTCCATTTGGATGAATGCTTAACACATAGCGAGAAGTTTATTATTGCTCCGGCTGTTACCTGGAGTAACCTCAGGCATTGCTCTTGCATATCTCTCTCGGTAGCAATTTCAAAGTACTTTCTCAATTCATGCTTTTCAATGTTAGGACTATCAGCATTGACAATAAACATACCCCTATGTTCCAATGCATTACGCCAGCTCTTGAAGTGAGACCACTCTCCCGAAGTACGATCAAGGTCGGTTGAAAGACTGAATAGACCAACTAGCGGAAACCTTTCCATGGTTTTCATTTCAGGCCATCTGTACTGTGTGTTTTCTGTTCGCTCTCCTTTTGGTAGCTTCCACAGAGTTTCAAAATAGACTTTCTTCGGTGGCGATGGCATCTCAAACAAATCGAGTAATGCTGAAGCAACCTTATCAAGTATTGAGTATGTAGTTCTGTATGAATCCCTTAACATCTCAGTTCGCGGCCCAGTACTTTCAGGAAGGACATTAGAATCACTTTCGAGTGGCCAATACTCACCGGAAGGTGTCTTTTGACCATTGAGCGATTCCCAGTACAACCACCGAGCGTACACAAACTCGGATTTCACACGCTCTAGAACCAAGCGCATTCTCTTCGCAATTGATATCGGCAATCCGGATTCATCGAAATCAAGAGAGTCGGAACAACCTTCCGGACAATAGCAATAAATCGCAGATTCAGAAAGAAACAGACCGTGTTTCAATGCGTACTTCTGAAAGTCAGATAGGGGTGTTGCTCTATCTGCATCAAGATACTCCTCAACAGCTTGATCTATATCATAGACTCCATGCTTGTTAAGTGCATTGACAGTTTGCCGAAGTTTTTCTTCTTGGTCCCGTCTGTAGAAAGGTGGCATGGAGTGATCAGACAGGGACACAACTAGTCCATTGTAAACATGAACAAGCATCATTTTTGAGTACTTCTCCGTTAGGATGTTCAACCAAACCAAATCAACTGCTCTGCATCCATGTGCTTGCTGGAAATCAGGTATCTTCTCTATAGCTTGATCGTAGCAAAGAATTGCTTCCGAAATTCTTCCTGACTCACTTAACACTGTTCCAAGGTTTACAAGTAGCTTTGGCAATAGCCTTGAGTCGTACTCAGTAAGAGTTTTCATGGCACTTAGATAACTGTTCTTAGCCTCAATCAACAGCTCGATTGTATTTGGTGTGTACTCGAATGTGCTACTCAACCTATCAATTGTGAACAAGCTATGTTTTGCATTTCCTATATTGTATGCAAGACTTGAAGCAGTAGTTAGTTTTAAGAATTCGCTTTGATTCTCCTCGAGGATGGACAAGCCTATCTCAGCATCAACACGGGTATTGCTAGCTTTAGCAACATCAATTAGTAAACAGGCAAGCTGCAGGTACAGTAGGGCTCTTGATTGAGTCGACACATCAATAACACTGGAATCTAATCGCTGATGAATTAAACTGGATGCGGTGGCATAATCCAGCTTCTGGTATGCTTCCTCAATACATGCGAGAAGATCTACGTCTTCTTCTGGCAAAACTGGTTTATCAACTGTGCCCATTTTCTTTCATTCCTCTTCCCTATAACAATGATTATACCGACTGCAGTATAACCAAGCATCGTCAGTCTAATCAAATTTCCTGAATAGCTTAAACGATGAGCAGTCAACTTACTGCTGTCAATGGCTTTCCAGCATCAATTGCCTGAACCGATTCGTCCGTTTCCAAGCGTAATACAAGGAGACCCTGACATCAATGAGCTTCTTACTGCATATGATCTGTCTTCTCTCTCGTTCTCAGTTCTTTTCCTAGAAAAAGTAAGGACGGATCAGGACCCTATCTGGTTCTTCATGTCTACCGCTGATAGAGAATGCCCCTGCCGAGTGAAGACAGGGGCATTTCCTCAATGAGATTGGACGGATCCTTCTGGGTCTGGACTATCGACCGAAGCTGACAAGGAATCCGGCCTGTATCGTCTCTCTCTCATTGAGGGTGAACAGACAGAAGGGACGGACGGTATGGCCGCTTGCCAGGTTGAATCTCCAGCCATGATAGAGCACGGGAACGAATTCGTCTTCATCGACCATTCTGACCGTTTTCATCCACACAGGTCTGGCGATGAGTAGAATGCTGTTCGGTAGAGTAGAGACGAACTGACAAGCTCAGCCTGCGGTATCAGAGGTCTTTGTGAAGCTGGATATTGGTTACGGTACCTGGGATGGATACATACACGAGAGAGTTGAGGCAGCGAGATAGCTCTTCAAGGACAGAGGAGTATTCATACAGCCCACTACACTCTTCGCGTCGTTCGTTATCTCCACAGCTCCGGATGAGTCGGAAAAGCTTGCATCCATCAGGGCTAAGCTTGCTGATGAGGAGTGGGAGTTTCTACAGAAAGCTATGTCCCGACCTTCGGATCATTAGCAAAACCCATCAATACTATTTTAATTGCTAATCCATCCTAGGTTAATGCAATAGACATAAGTTCCCATAAAGTTCCCAAGAAGTTCCCATGAAGTTCCCGCCGAAGGCCAAGAAGTTCCCGTGAAGTTCCAGGGAAGTTCCCTACGAGTTCCCATAAAGTCGGTCCCCAGTTCATAGAATTCCACAAGAAGTAGAGGATCCGAAGCAGAATAAGCGACTCCAGAGTGGGGCCGTGGAGGGGCTGTGTCTGAACAAGCTCCTCTCTGCCATCAACTTGTGGTGTTTCTGGGCTGAAGGTTCCTCTGAGAGCAGTTGCCCAGGAAAACTTGAAAATCCAATTTTGAGCGGATTTATAGCCCATACCGGACTGCAGTGATGTCTTTTTATTGATTTTTGTGGCGATAGGGTTTTGTCGATTTCTCGGGGCCGTATTCGGGAGATGTTCATTTTACTAGTATTGAGGGGCTGCCTACCATCAAGCAGCCCCGTTCTCTGCTGGCTACCCTTCTCAGCTAGCTTCTCGCATGTTCACCCTGATGCAGTCCACTTGCTCCCCGAAGGCTTCGCAGGTCGTCGGCTTCAGGACGATGGTGGATCCTACCCAGTTCACCGCCTTTGGCTCCCTGAGGAGCTTGGCGATGGCCTTGGCGTTGGTTTTGTTCAGGATCAGCTCCTTCTCGGTCTCCTTGAACCGGAGAACGTACTTCTCGGTGATGGATCCGTTGGTCATTCTCACCTGGTCCCTGAAGACCTGTTCGATGGTAAGGGACATCGGCTTTTCCTGAAGATCAGCCGCCTTGAGGTAGCGGCTCGGGAACATCAGATCCACATGCATCTGCGGATTGCTATCCAGCTTGGAGGTCTTCACTGTCATCAACTCCTTCAAAGTCTATGGTGTCATCGGTGGCCATGGCCCACTCGGGAGCTCTGAGTTCAGCCTCCACAGGTTCGGGTCCAGGCCAGACGCCTGTTTCAGTGCAGCTCCTGACCTGTTCCAGCCAGGAGACGTATTCCTCATGTGCTCTCTCCAGGGAATCCTCATCCAGCCAGAAAAGTCTGCAGGCATGAGGCGGCTTTCTTTCAACGGCAATGATCCCGAAGGGCAGGATGATCCCTCTTCCTGAGGATACCGCATATCCCTCACGATACATCGCTGCCTGATGGAAGTAGCACATCTTCCAAGCCTGCTTCGAGAACCAGCCCTCATTGATGCTCATGGTGGTCTTGAGGTCAAGGATCGCCTTTTCTGAAGCTATCCAGTCCAGCCTGCCCTTGCACTCGATCCCGGTCTGGGGATTACGCCAGAAGAGACTCGTCTCGGCTCTGCCGGCTTCAAGGAGAGAAGCAATGGCAGGGATACCCCTCACGGAGTCCCTGATGGCCATTACGGCCTCGTACTCGTCATCCTTGAGCACTGACCTCCCCTGGGCTTCGCATTCCTCAGAGAACGCCTTGAAGGCGTTGGTGCGGCGGGAATCGGACCATACGGCATACTCGAGCTGAAACCTCTTCGGCTCGAAGACCGCAGTATGGGTTGCCCTGCCCATAAGCATCGCTGGTGTCTGGTCTGGTGGATTCTCCAGAGCATGCCTGTAGTGCAGAGGGCTTGTGGCCATATGCTTCAGGACTGAGTAGTGGCAGCCCGGTGCTGCCGCGTACTCTGAGAACTTCATGCTCACACCTGGAGTGCGAGCCTTTGATTTCGGTACCTTGATCTCTTTCAGCTCAGTGATGCGGTTATTGTGTGTAACCGCCTGCCGGGTCTGTTCCATACTGTATCCTTTCCTTGAGCTCGATGCTCTCATACCGCATGCTGCAGGAGATGGCGCTGGATGCTGTTGCATAAGGCATGCGGATTCACTATACTATCGTCATAGATAACTTCGCTATTGATATAGCATTTACCAACATGACGATTGGAGATTCCGATATGGGCAGAGATAGATCTCTTGAAGCGCTGCTTGGACACATTGACGAGCTTCTCAAGTCCGGAGAGCTCAGCAAGAGCAAGGCCAGCGGATGGAAAACTGCATGCCGCAGCCTGGGAAGCTGCCTTCCTCCCGCTGACCAGAGGGATGCTACTCGGATTGATCCTGAAGCAGCCGCCCAGGCTTACAAGCTACGCCTCAATCCTGCCGAGAAGACAATACGGGAGTACAAGGGCAGGTTGACTGCCGCTCTTGAATCGTTCAGGAAGGTCGTTGGGTCTCCTGAGACTGACCGGTCTCCAGTAGAGATAGTGCCCTCTTCCCCTGTCGTCAGGCAGAGATCAGTTTCTCATACGCTGGCTGTGCCTTTGAGGCCTGACTTCGTTGCCCAGCTTACGATCCCCTATGACATCAGTTCCAAGGAAGTCGATGCAATCACCGACATCCTTACGGCACTGGCAAAGCTTCACTGAAATCGAAAGCTACGCAGGAATGTGACCCTCGTCGCTCAGGGAAACCCACTGAGGTTCGTTTCCGAATCCTCCGGGGATGTAGATGAGATGATCCAGCATCCTGACCTGGATGTCATCGAGCCGATGAGTCAGCTTTCTCGTAAGGGCAACATCCTCAGCACTGGGCATGTTTCTCCCTCCGGGATGGTTGTGAGCCAGGATGAGTCCAGTGGCATTCGTCTCGCACAGCAGGAAGGTGAGGATCTTCCGGAGATGGACAGTGGCCATGTTCACGGTGCCCTCCTCGAGCTTCAGGAAGCCCAGGAATCGATTGCTTGAGTCCAGGGCAACCGCATACACCACTTCGTAGGGTTCGTTCTCGAAGAAGGGCATCAGAAGCCTTCTGGCGGCATCAGGACCTGTAATGCCCTCTGACGATACCGTAACATGCTCCTGAACAGGAATGCACTGGAGCCTTTTCTCAGCAACCAGGTACATCTGTTCCCTGCAGGGATAGGCGGATGAATCTCCAGCCATGATATCCTCCACTTGAAAAGAGAACACGGGTGTCGGTTACTATTGAAGTAGCCTTCACCCGTGTCCTGTGATGATGATGTCTTCTCAGGCAGCCCTGTCGCTGATCCTTCCAAAGAAGTAGTCACCTATCTGCTCTTCGTTCAGGATGCCTGCTCTTCCTCTTCCGTAATGGCTGAGACGGTGGGTGATGCACTGCATCAGGTCCCAGGCAGTTTCCGCTCCACCGAGGAGCTTGCAGATCTCGCCCCATTCCCTGTTGGGCAGACCCGTCTCGTTGGCGACCTGGCTTATCAGATCGATGGTGAGGGGGATCGAACTGAGACGGTCGACTGCTGGAAGAAGGTCCTCCACTTCCCTCAGACCCTGACGGATCTGGGAGACTGCCATGGAGTAGTTGACCTCCTCATTCCCGATGTGCTTCACCGAGAAGCTGGAGAAGTGTTTTGGTGATACCAGTCCGTTGGTGCATGAGAGCACGAAGCCCATCAAGACGATCCTGAACTGGCAACTGCCGTCGTAGCTGTTCTCCACGCGAAGCCCAAGTGCAAGCGTATCATCAACTTGAGGTGCATCTACCTTAAGGTCGGACCTGAAAAGCTTCGCCCAGTACCTGCCGGTCCAGATCTCCCTCTCTGGAGTCCACGACTCACCTGTCCGTATCAGGATCTCGTCCGCGATCTCCGCCACCTTCGAGTTGGGGATGAGGTTGTAGGAGCTGGAGTGGACGTTCAGGCATTGCCAGTCGCCGTGGTCGTCCCTGATCTCGATGGCCTTGTTGGTAACCTGGCTGCCGTTCACGCTGACGGGAGCCACCCTCACGTCGGCGAAGGGCGAGCTGACATGTACTCGGTTTCTTTTCTTTGGCGTATCCATATTTCCTCCTTTCTGTAGAGAAATGGCCGGAAGCTGCCGTTGTGGAGCCTCCGGCCTGACTGATGCATCTTAGGAGCTGGGGTTCTTCCAGGGTCAGTAACGCTGTTCTATCCTGCTCTCGAGGAACTCGCGGACGAAAATCGTTGCAAGAAGGCCTACGACAGTTGTGATGAGCTCGATGCTCTTGCTAGTCAGAGCCATATGTCCTCCATGGGATTAGGGAAGGCGTGCAATGGGTTATTTTACTGTGATTCAATAACCTAAGATGCTTCATAATGTTTATAACTCATAACTAGCGTATTTATGTTCATTTTGGGGCTTTTCGAGCTCGAATTAAGCTGATTACTCCCTATTTAACCTTGAATGCAAAGAACGCCTTTGGAAAGAAGCCTCCACTTGCTGCAAAGACTGAATGGGATAAGGTTATCCTATAACTTATATGGAGATCGGATACTCATCTGAGGAGACTGTGGAAATGTGGAGTTTTGGATTAAGCAAACTGAAAATCTCTAAAGATAAATCTGGGAACTACTGGATAGCAGAGTATTCCGAAAATTCAGCAGAGCCTTTATCAAGAGAAGTTGGAGAAAAGACATTGCAGGTCTTGGGAGAAATTGCTGGAACTCTGATAGACCTGGATTGCTCTGATTGGAAGTTAAAGAAGGACATCTACATTGCCTTCATCGGTCTTCTTGGGAGATGGGTAAGTAACTGGCGCGAGCCACTCATCGACATGGTGATCAAAGCTGTTGAAAGTGATGAACCCGGTTCTGATTTTTCACCTGAGAGCAGTGAAGTTTGCGTAGGAAACATCAGAGTTATCGAGACTATCCATAGTGTGCTCAGTGTGATTGATAATGATGTGTTTCGGAAAGCCCTCGGGGGTAGATACGAGCAACTACCAGAAAAAGACATTGAGGAACTTAAGCACCTTCTGTACGAGCTATCCTCTGCAGTGATCAGGGCTCATGAAATGGATGCAAAGGCAGAACATGAGTAAGACTTATCCCTATCTTTTTAATGGTGAAACATGCCACTAGAGAATAACAAGCCGAATGTTGTGGGATACATCAGAGTCTCTACCAACGAGCAAGCTGAGCAAGGCTTAAGTCTTGAAAGCCAAGAAAACTCTATTCGCAAATACTGCAAGAATAATAATTTAAATCTTGTTGCAGTATACAGTGATAATAAAAGTGCCAAAACTCTGAAGCGTAAGGGTTTGACGAACGCAAGAATATACTGTAGGAGACATAAAAAAGAAGTTTCAAAATTCATCTTTCATAACTTGAGCCGCCTAACGAGAAGCCTTGAAAACCAGATTCTTCTTCTAGCTGAATTCAAATCATTTGGCATTGAAGCTGTGTCATTAAACGAAACTATTGAAGAAACGCCACTCGGTCGTATGATGACAAACCTTGTTGGAGCTATCAACCAATTTAACAATGAAACTAAGTCTGTAGACGTTACTGAGAAGTTGCTTTCTGGTAGAGAAAAGGGACAGCCTATGCATATGCTGCCCATTGGCTACCTCAATAAGAGAAGCATAGACGGAGAGCCATACGGTGAAGTTGATCCCGAGAGAGGCCATTTCATAACAGAGATTTTCAAGAAAATGAGTACCGGGATGTTCGCACAGAATCAAGTCATGGTTCATTTCAACTCTCTAGGATTCACTACTAGGAAGGGTAATCCCCTTTCGCCACAAACACTCAACAGGATCCTAACTAATCGTACCTATACAGGTATGCTTTATGTCGACGAGGAAAGAGGTTGGAGAGCATCCCCCCACATACCAGCCCTTACTGAAGTTGAAACATTCGACAGGGTCCAGGGAATTTTGAGCAGTAGGAAGAAGAAGTACGAGAATCCAACACGCACCAAGAGAAGCAGCGATTTCCCACTTACAGTTTTCTGTAGATGTGACTGTGGAGCATCATTTACCGTGAGCTATACATCGAAGCAAACTGGGGACGAGTTGAAGAAAATCAAGTATCCATACTACAGATGCCGGTCCAGCAAATGTGGGAGCAGTTATAGGAAAGAAGAACTGGAGTCAGGCTTCGTATCCATACTGAAGAGACTATCTCCCTCTACGGGGCTCCTGAGGGCCTTTAAGCTGGTGATTAGGGATGTATACGATGAGAAACTTGGAGACTCGAAGAAAGAGGTCACTGCTCTTGAGAAAAAACTTGAGGAAATCGAGAAGAGAAAAAGCAAATTGATGGATCTTATGCTTGATGGTTCGATATCGAAGCATGACTTCAGTGGAAAGAATGATGAGCTGACCGCTTCAATCACCGACTTGTCCTGGACGATCTCGGAAAAGCGAACAACTCTGATTCAGTTGAGCAGCGTAATTGACTCAGCCTTCGCTGCTCTTCAAAGCATGGATAAGACCTGGCTTAACTCCGATACTGAGACGAAAAGACTGATACAAAGAGCACTTTTTCCCAGTGGACTGGTTTACACGAAATCCGGCGAGTTTAGAACCCCGCAAGTGACAAAGGCATTCAACATCTTAGAGCTGTTGGAGATGGATGAATCCCAGGTGGTACCCCCGCCGGGATTCGAACCCAGGCTTCCGGCTCCGGAGGCCGACGCTCTATCCAGCTGAGCTACGGGGGCACCGCATGTCTATGATGTGAGACCGAAGATAGCGAATT
>Ga0116162_10001443_pt1 | contig 15572 bp, 14 predicted proteins | sample AD_UKC105_MetaG_FD_89875 | JGI IMG/M metagenome (GOLD analysis project Ga0116162, IMG submission 89875) | Active sludge microbial communities of municipal wastewater-treating anaerobic digesters from Hong Kong - AD_UKC105_MetaG | ecosystem: Engineered > Bioreactor > Anaerobic > Digestate... | reverse complement strand
TAGCAGCAGTAGCAGCAGCAGTAGCAGCAGCAGTAGTAGCAGCAGTAGCAGCAGCAGTAGCAGTAGCAGTAGCAGCACTAGCACTACAACAACACAAAAATGCATATGCTCTACAAATAGTAAACTATTCTTTACAGGATCAAATGCTGAGTCAAGTTGTGCAAGTGTTTGTTCTGGCGCATGTTCATGTAACTATTAATAAATTATAAAACATCATAATAATTATGATGTTTTTTTGTGCTATAATAGTTTTATGTGTTTGGAGGTATATAATTATGTATGATGTGATAATAATAGGTGCGGGACCAGCTGGTTTATTTGCAGCATATGAATTGATTGAAAATAATAAAGATTTAAAAGTATTATTATTAGATAGAGAAAAAAAAGTATCAAATAGATTTTGTCCTATGAATAGAGACAAGACTAAATGTTTGAATTGTAATCCTTGTAATATATTATCTGGATATGGTGGAGCAGGTACTTTTTCTGATGGTAAATTAAATTTTATACCTAAATTAGGTAAATCTGATTTATTTAAATATATGAGCGAAAGTGAAGCTTATAAATTAATAGATGATACTGAAGAAATATTTACTAAATTTAATATGGATAGTGATGTTTATCCAAGTAATATGGAAGAAGCCCAAAAAATAAGAAAACAAGTAGCAATAACAGGAGCTAGATTATTATTAATAAAGCAAAAACACTTAGGTTCTGATAAATTGCCGGGTTATATAGATGATATGGTTAAATATTTAGAAAAACATGGAGTTGAAACTAAAGAAAATATAGATGTAACTGATATAATTAAATCTGGCAAGAGTTACAAGGTAATATCTAGTGACTTTGAATTTAAAGGAAAGAAAATAGTAGTAGCACCTGGCAGGACTGGTGCTAAATGGGTACAAGAATTAGCAGATAAATATAAAATACCTTATTTATCTAAAAGTATAGAAATTGGAGTAAGGGTAGAAGTTAGAAAAGAAATATTAGAGGAATTATGTAATATTATATATGATCCAACTATATTTATTAAAACTGATAGATATAGCGATGAGGTAAGAACTTTTTGCACCAATCCGGGAGGGTTTGTAACAAAAGAGAATTATTATGGATATATATGTGTTAATGGTCATGCATTAAAAGAAATAAAATCTAATAACAGTAATTTTGCATTTATTTCTAGAGTTAATTTAACAGAGCCTGTTACTAATACAAGAGAATATGGAGAATCTATTGCTAGAATTGCAAATGTATTAGGAGATTCTAAACCAATAATTCAAAGTTTAAAAGATTTAAAAAAGGGGAGAAGAAGCACTTGGCATAGAATAGAAAAAGGTTTCATAGAACCCACATTAAAAGATTGTGTAGCAGGAGACCTTGCTTTAGTTCTTCCTCATAGAATAATAACTAATATATTAGAAGGCTTAGAAAAATTAGATAAAATAATTCCAGGTGTTAATAATGATGAAACACTATTATATGGTCCAGAGATAAAATTTTTTAGCAATGAAATATCTACAAATAAAAATTTTAAGCTAGAAAATGATGATATTTATTTTGTAGGTGATGGTGCTGGTAAAGCAGGAAATATAGTAACAGCTGCAGCTACAGGTTTAGTGGCAGCCAGAGATATTTTAAAAAATATAAAATAATAAGGGAAATTATTAAAAGAAAATAGAATATAAACATTAGGGAGGTTTATATGAAAAAAATTTTAATAATTTTTTTATTGTTGTTTTCTTTTATTACAGTAAAAGCAGATACAAATACAATGACAGTAGAAACAGATTGGATTAATTCAGTATATTATAGCTATTGGTATAGAGATGAACTTCATTGGGGACAGATGGGTTATATTAAGATAGATGGAAAGGTATCTTTTTGTATTGATTTAGATAATTTATTAAGTTCTACTATTTATAATATATCAGATGAAAGCAATATAGAAGAAAATATATTATTATATGGTTATTTTGGTTATGGATATTTAAAAAATAACTCTTTGTATGATTATTTGGCAACACAAGAATTAATATGGGAAACCTTTGGGGTAAATGTTAAATATACTACTTTAAGTGAAGGAAATGGGAACTTAATAGATGTGGAAGAATATAAAACTAGAATATTAAATGATATAGCAGAATACAACACAAATTTAAGATTAGATGATTTTTATGATCTAAATTTAGGAAGTGTAAATAATATAATTAACAAAACTGGAATAATAAATAATTATATTGTTGTAAATAATAGTAATAATATTATAGAGATAAAAGAAAATATGATAAACATTACTACATATGAAAGTGGGGAAAATACTTTTACTTTAAAATCAAGTTATGTTTCAAGAGGTGAGAATCAAGTATATGTTGCAAATAATTCTCAGAAATTAATTTATATCGGAGAAATAGAAAATAAAGAGCAGTCATATTCATATGATGTAATCAGAGGGACCTTATCTATAGATTTATTTGATATTAATACTCAATCTAAAGAAAATAGTGGAAAGACAACATTTAAAGGCAATATTTTTAATTTATATGATAAATATTATAAATTAATAGGGACATATGAAACAGATGAAAGTGGCTATATAATAATAGATTCACTTGATATTGGGGAATATAGTTTGGAACATCTATACACTAATGAAACTTATAATAAACTTAGAACTACATATAATTTTAAAATAGATTCAACGAATAAGGATGAACAAATCAATGTTTATTTGCAACCGAAATATACAGAATTTTATATAAGTAAAAAATTTGGGAATCCCTTGCTTAATACTTTTAATGTAGATAATAATGTTTCTTTTGAAGTGTATGATTCAAATGGTAATTTATACACTAGTGCTATAACGGATGACTTTGGTGAAACATTTGTAGTGTTATATTATGATGAATATAATATAGTTCAAAGTACAACAAATTTAGTTAGTGAAAAAGTAGATGATTATACCATTTTACTAAGTGATTTTTACAGTAATAATAACTATAGTATATATACTCCAGTATATGATTCTTATTTAAAAATATATGTATATGAAAGTGGAAGTACAATACCAATAAACAATATTGGAATTTCTATTGATGATGTTACATATGTAACAAATGAAGAAGGATATTTTATTACTAATTATTTAAATGAAGGCAGTTATGAGATTCAACAAGAAATTAAAGAGGGCTATTATCAAAATTCGGATATAATTATAAATATAAATGAAAATAGTACATTTTATTTAGAAGATGGAAAACCTATTATGGATTTTATTATATATTTGGAAAAAATCCCAGAAATTAAAGATGTTGAAGAAGAGATTGTTGTAGACAGTATAGAAAATGATAGTGGAGATATATCAGAAAAATCTACAATAGTTGAGAATAATTGTAGGGAGCCTGATAAAAAGGTTAACAATCAAAAATTACCAAATTTATATGTCTATTTTTTTAATATATCTAATAAAGAAATTTATAAATGCTAAAAAAGTTTCTATTACTATTTATTTTGTTATTACTTTGTGGTTGCTCAAATTATGTTATTAAAAATAGCAATTATTCAAAAGTATCTCCAAATTCTATAATTATTAATGAAATAAATATAAATAAAGTAGTAAACATATCAAGTATAGATGATGAAGTTAATGGTATTGTTATGTTTTCTGAATATGGAAGACCCGATGAAGAAGGAACTAATACTATAATAGCAGCTCATTCCGGTTACGGAGAAAATGCTTTATTTAATAACTTAAATAAATTAGAAATAAATGATGAAATAATAATAATTTATAACAATAAAGAATATGTTTATTTGGTAAACAATGTATATGAAGTAGATGAATATGATACAAGTGTATTAGGTAATATGGAAAACACTTCTTTAACATTGATGACGTGTAAAAAAGGAGATTCAAGTAAAAGAATAATAGCAGTATCTGTACTAGACTCAGTGATTGACATGTGATATTATGTCAGTATATAATATATTATATGGGAGGTGTGGTATGGCAAAGCAAACTTTTTTGAATTTATCAGAGGAGAAAAGAAAAAGAATAATAGTAGCATCAAAAAAAGAATTTAGTAGAGCATCTTTAAAAGATGCTGTTGTATCTAATATTGTGAAAGATTCTGATATACCAAGAGGGAGTTTTTATCAATATTTTGAGAATTTAGATGATTGTTTTTATTATTTGGTTGGAGAATATTCTACAAAAATAAAAAAACAATTATTAGAAAATTTAGTTGAAACAAAAGGAGATATAATAAAATCTTATAGAATGTTATATATATATATATTGGATATAATAGATAATAAAGAAAACAAAGAATATTTTGAAAAGATATTTTTAAATATGAATTATGAAACAGAAAGAATGTTTACACCAAACTTTAATGATGGATTAAATATGATGCTAAATCAAATAGATATTACGAAGTTAAATGTTCCAAGTAAATTTAGTTTAGGGTATGTATTAGATATAATAGAATCTTTAATGATGAGTAATATAGTAAAAAGTTATAAAAGAAATTTAAGTAGACAAAAAAACATTGAAATATTTGAAAAAGAATTAGTTCTTGTGTGTAATGGAATTGTTAAAAAATAAAAAGGCTTTAAATTTTAAAGTCTTTTATATTTTTATCATACATATCCTTACCATCAAAATATTTTTTTTCTTTTAATTTCATTATCTTTGCTACTAATTTTGTTGGGAACCTAGAGACCCTTATATTATAAATACTAGTATTATCATTATAATAATGCTCTTCTCCTTGTAATTTAGTATTTAAATTATTTATTAAATACCAATTGTCATTAAAATCATTATTTTTTAAAATGTTTTTATTTTCATTTTTTAATAGAAAAATTTCTGCTTCTATTTTTGCTAATTCTCTTTCAAACTCAAATGAAGATAGCTTTTTATCTTTTAAACTTTCAATATTTTCAACTAATTTTTCATTTTTTATATCTTCTTTTATTATTGAAACGATTTTATTTAATAAATCATATTTATTTCTTAATGTTTGATCTATTTCATTTTCTATCGAATTTATTTTTAAAATAAGAGTTTTAATGTTATTGTATATTACTGCATAAATCATTAATATAATAGATATACCTATTATAATATATATTGTTACTTCAAATACTTTCATTATAATCATCTACCTTTTAATAAATTATATCAAAATAGATTCAATCTTACAACATATTAAAAATATGCTATAATTAAATAGGTGATAAAAATGGAAGTAAAATTTGGAGTATCAGCTAGACATGTTCATTTAACAGAAGAAGATTTTAAATATTTATATGGAGCAAGGTGTAATATAACAAAATCAAGAGATTTATCACAAATCGGAGAATTTGCTTGTAATGAAAAGGTTAATTTAATAGGCAATACTGGAAAAATAGAAAATGTTAGAATATTAGGGCCATTTAGAAATTATACACAAGTAGAAATAAGCAAGACAGATGCATATGTTTTAGGACTAAATCCACCGGTCAGAGATTCTGAAGATTTAGAAGGCTCTGAAAAAATAACTATTGAACATAATGGTAAAACTTTAATTAAAGAGTGTTGCATTATTTCAATGAGACATATTCATATAAATAATAACGAATTAAATAAATATAATTTACGAGATGGTCAAATAGTAAGATTAAAAGTAAATGGAATAAAGGGTGGAATTTTAGATAATGTTAAAATAAAAGCTTCTAATTTATATAATTTAGAGGCTCATATAGATTTAGATGATGCTAATGCACATTTATTAAAAACCGGTGACATAGGAGATATTATAAATGAATGAATTTAAAACATGTAATATATGCAGTGGATTTGATAGTGCAGAATTAATTAGTAAATTAAAAGAATTAGATCCAACTGCAAAAATAATAGTAGAATGTCAAAATATGTGTGCAATTGGTGCTAAAAGACCATTTGTAATAGTAAATGGCATACCAGTAATTGCTGATAATATTGAAGACTTAATAGAAAAAGTAAAAAAGGTGTTATAAAAATATTTTTAAATTTGTGGTGATTAAATGTTTAAAATAGGTAATATAGAATTAAAAAACAATGTGGTATTAGCACCGATGGCTGGTGTTTGTAATAGTGCTTTTAGAAGAATAATAAAAGAAATGGGTTGTGGACTTATTTATGCGGAAATGTTGAGTGATAAAGCATTAGTTTATGATAATAAGAAAACAAATGATTTATTATATATGACTGAATATGAAAGACCAATATCACAACAAATATTTGGAAGTAATGTCGATTCTTTTGTAAAAGCTGCAAAAATAGTTTATAAGAAAATGAAACCAGATATTATAGATATAAATATGGGATGTCCTGTTCCGAAAGTGGCGGTTTCTGCACAAGCAGGAGCAGCATTATTAAAAGATTTAGATAAAATAGAAGAAATTGTGTCTTCTGTTGTAAAATCTGTTCCAATTCCAGTAACTGTAAAGATTAGAAGTGGATGGGATAAAAAAAATATAAATGCGGTAGAAGTAGCAAAGATTTGTGAAAAAGCAGGTGCTTCTGCAATATGTATACATCCAAGAACGAGAAGTCAAAGATATGAAGGATTATCAGATTGGAATATAATAAAAGAAATAAAAGAGAACATAAAAATACCAGTAATAGGTAATGGAGATATAAAAACAGTCTATGATGCAAAAAGAATGATAGATGAAACAAATTGTGATGCAGTTATGATTGGTAGAGCAACATTAGGGAACCCATGGCTAGTTAGAGATATAATAAAATATTTAGAGAATGATTCATTACCAGAGCAAGTAACTAAAGAAGAAAAAATTGATATGTGCATTAAGCATATGAATTATTTATTAGAATTTAAACCTGAAAAAGTAGCAATATTAGAAATAAGAAGTCATATTGCATGGTACTTAAAAGGTTTAGAAGGTTCCAATGAAATAAAAAACAAAATATTTAAATGTAACACCAAAAATGAAATAATAAAAATATTAGAGGATTTTCGTTACAAATAAAGCATTGAATTATTTACAACAAAATAAAATTGGTATAAAATGTAATAGAGGAGTGTTTATATGAGGGAATATACAGAGCAAGAAATAGTAAGAAGAGAAAAAGCAGAAAAATTGAGAACAAAAAATATAGATCCTTTTGGTTCTAAGTTCGATATTACCTCTGATTCTAAAACTATTAAAGAATTATATGGAAATTTGACTAATGAAGAGTTAGAAGAAAAAGACATAGAAGTAGTTGTTGCAGGAAGAATTATGACAAAAAGGGGAAAAGGTAAAGCTGGATTTATGAATATCCAAGATAGGTATAGTCAGATTCAAATTTATGTTAAATATGATAATGTTGGAGAAGATCAATATGAGATATTTAATGATTCTGACTTAGGGGATATAGTTGGTATAAAAGGTAAAGTTTTTAGAACTCATATGGGAGAATTGAGCGTAAAAGCATTTACTTATACTCACTTAGTCAAAGCCTTAAGGCCTCTTCCTGAAAAGTATCATGGTTTAGTTGATGTAGAAGAAAGATTTAGAAGAAGATATGTAGATTTAATAGTAAATGAAGATGCCAGAAGGGTAGCATTTACAAGGCCAAAAATAATAAGAAGTATTCAAAAGTATTTAGATGATTTAGGATATGTAGAAGTAGAAACTCCAGTACTAGGAACAGTATTAGGAGGTGCAACAGCAAGACCTTTTACAACTCATCACAATACTTTAGATATAGATATGTATTTAAGAATTGCTACTGAGTTATCATTGAAAAGATTATTAGTAGGTGGTATGGATGCAGTTTATGAGATAGGAAGACTTTTTAGAAATGAAGGAATGGATAGAAATCATAATCCAGAGTTTACTACAGTAGAGTTATATAAAGCATATAGTGATTTAGATGATATGAAGAAAGTTTGTGAAGAACTTTTTAGAAAAGTTATTTATGATGTTTTAGGAACATATGTTATAAATTGGAAAGGTCATGATTTAGACTTTTCTAAACCATTTAAATCTGCTAATATGATTGATTTAATAAGAGAAAAAGTGGGAATAGACTTTAGCAAAGATATGACATTAGAGCAAGCTATTGCATTAGCTAAAGAACATAATTTAGAGTTAAAAGAGCATTATAAAGTTGGGCATATTATAAATGCATTCTTTGAAGAATATGTGGAATCTACATTGATAGAACCTACATTTCTATGTGGACATCCGATAGAAATAAGTCCATTAGCAAAGAAATCAAAAGATCCTAGATTTGTAGAGAGATTTGAATTATTTATTTGCGGAAGTGAATATGCAAATGCTTTTACTGAATTAAATGATCCAATGGATCAAAGAAAAAGATTTGAAGAACAAATAAACGAAAAAAATCTTGGAAATGATGAAGCAAATGATATGGATGAAGATTTTGTTGAAGCATTAGAATATGGAATGCCACCAGCAGGTGGAATGGGAATTGGTATTGACAGACTTGTTATGATGGTTACAGGTTCTGAAAATATAAGAGAGGTAATTTTATTTCCTCTAATGAAAAATAAAAAAGAAGGAGAGTAATATGAAAAATAAAAATGTATTTAAAGTATTAGGAATAATGATTTTAGCAGTATTTGTATTAACATGGATTATTCCATCATCAACAATTGGAACTTCTAGCATTACCTTAGGATCTATAACTCCAACAGGTTTTGCAGATGTCTTTTCAGCATTAGAAATAATATTATATTATTTTGCAACACCATCAATATTAATATTATTTGTTGGAATGTTCTACGGAGTTATAAATAAGACAGGAGGATATAAAGCATTAGTAGATAAAATGGTATCAATATTTAAGAAAAGAAAATGGCTTTTCTTGGTATTAACGGTTTTATTTTATGGTGCAACAACAGCATTAACTGGTATATATTTACCAATGATTATATTTATACCTTTTTCAATAGCAGTAATGCTTGAATTAAAGTATAAAAAGTTACCATCATTATTAGCAACAGTTGGTTCTGTTATAGTAGGATTAACAGCAGAGTTATCAAGTTATACATTTGAAAGTATGACTGGAGCAGAAACAAATACTTATTTATGGATAAAAGTAGCATTGCTAGTAGTATCATTAGCATTAGTTGTAGTTTATATTTTAAAGTTTGGAGATAAAAAAGTTAAAAAATCAAAAGGCAAAAAGAAAGAAGAAATTGAAGAAGTTAATGATTCAATGTTTGTTCCAGAAGTAAGGAATACAGTTAAACCACAAAAAACAAAAGGGATAGGATTATTAGTAGTAATATGTTTAACATTTGCTACGATTGTGTTAGGATTAACAGTATGGTCAGATAATACAGTATTTTCAGATTTTTATACTAGTGTTCAATCAGTACAAATAGGATCATTTGCAATATTTGATTCAATATTAGGAACTTTTGAAACATTTGGAGAATGGACATTTGTATCTGTATATGTAACTCTAGCTTTAGCAATTATAGTTATGGCTATAGTTAATAAATTGACATTTAAAGAAACAGTGGAATCAGCAGTAGAAGGTGCTAGTAAAGTTGTTAAATTAGCTTTTGTAGCAGCATTATTAAGTTTAGTAGTAATATTTACATTAAATTCAGGTTTCTTAATAACAATATTTAATGGATTAGCAAAAAGTGGTAGTTTATTTGGAATATCAGTAGCATCATTTATATCAGCACCATTTATGGTTGAACAAGTATATTCAGCACAATATTTAATTCAAATAATTTATGCAATAACAGCAAATGATAATTTATTAGAATTATATGGATTAATAGTACAAGTAGCACATGGATTTGGAATGTTAGTTGCACCATCAAGTGTATTGTTAATAATTAGTTTATTATATGTTGATGAAGGATATACAAATTGGGTTAAATATATTTGGAAAGTGTTAGCAGCAATATTTGTTGCATGTGTAGTAGCATTAATAGTAGCATCAATAATATAAAATATGCTTAAAAGCATATTTTTTTATTTGCAATAATGTTATAATAAAATTGATTTAGGAGTGATTTTATGGATGATTATAAAGAACTAGCAGAGATATTATATCCAGATATCAATATGACAATTGAGGACTATGAAAAAATGTATCCTAAAAGAGATTTGCCAGAATCTGTAGAGGTAATGCGTTTTGCACCATCTCCAACAGGCAGAATGCATATGGGAAATTTATATGCTTCATTTATTCCAGAGGTATTTTCACATCAAAGCAATGGAATATTTATACTAAGAATTGAAGATACTGATGATAAAAGAGCTATTGAAAATGGAATAAATTTAATACTACAGGATTTAGAAGGATATAATTATAGAATAGAAGAGGATCCAATTAAAGGTGGAGCTTATGGGCCTTATATTCAAAGTGAGAGAAAAAATATATATTCTGCATTTGCAAAATATTTAGTATCTATTGGTAGAGCATATCCATGCTTTTGTTCTGAAGAAGAGTTAAATAAAATTAGAGAGCATCAAACAGAAAATAAAGAAAAAATTGGTTATTATGGTAAGTATGCAAAATGTAGGAATTTAACTAATAAACAAGTAAAAGAAAAAATAGATAATGGGGAAAAGTTTGTAATAAGATTAAAAAGTAATGGAGATTTTCATAAAAAAATCATATTTAAAGACTTAATAAAAGGAACTATAGAAATACCAGAAAATGATATGGATCATGTATTAGTAAAATCAGATGGTATACCACCATATGCTTTTGCTCATGTTGTAGATGATTATTTAATGCGAATAACAACAGTAACTAGAGATGATTCATATATATCATCTGTACCATATCATTTGGAGATATGGAATGCATTTGGATTTAAACCTCCAAAATATGCACACATATTACCTTTAAATAAAAAAGATGGAGATACGGTAAGGAAGTTATCGAAGAGAAAAGATCCAGAAGCAGCGGTAGCTTTTTATCGTGAAAAGGGTATCCCAGTAGAAGCCGTTAAACTTTATTTTGCAACTTTGCTTAATTCTAATTTTGAAATGTGGTATATGCAAAATCCAAATTCAAATATAAAAGATTTTAAATTTTCTTTTAATAAAATGACTAAAAGCGGATCATTATTTGATATAGAAAAATTATTAAATATATCAAAGAACTTTATATCAAGATTAAGTGCAAAAGAAGTATATGACAATTTAATAAAATGGGCATTTGAATTTGATGGTGAATTTTATTCATTATTAGATAAATATAAAGATTATTCTATCTCTATATTAAATATAGAAAGAGAGCAAAAGAAACCTAGAAAAGATTTTGATAGTTATTCAGAAATAAAAGAACATATATGGTATATGTATGATGAACTATTTAATAATTTAAGTTATGATTGGCAAAATATATCAGATATAAATGAAATAAGAAATATACTAAGTATGTATATTGATAAATATTATAATGAGTCTGATGATAAAGAGACATGGTTTAATAATATGAAAGAACTATGCGATGAATTAGGTTATGCTTCTGATATGAAAGAATATAAGGATAATTCTAACAATTATAAAGGAAGTATAGCTGATATAAGTATGGTTATAAGAGTGGCATTAACTACTAAATCTATGACTCCTGATTTATATGAAATTATGAAATTATTAGGAGAAGAAAGAATTAAAGAAAGAATAAAGTGCATATAGCACTTTTTTTTATTAATTAAATCGTGATATAATTATATTGGTGATTTTATGAAAGATGTTATTAATAAGTTAATAGAATTAGATAAAACAATTAGTACAATGGAATCATGTACAGGAGGTTGTTTAGCAAATGAGATTACCAATATAGAAGATTCAAGTATGGTATTTAAATATGGAGCAGTTACATATTCAAATGAATATAAAATAAAAATGGGAGTTAGTAAAGATATAATAGATAAATATACTGTTTATAGCATGGAAACTGCTAATGAAATGAGTAAAGTTATCTCTAACTATACTAATTCAGATTATGGAATAGGTATTACTGGTAAATTAAATAAAGAAGATGTTTATAATGATACCAATACTAATAACATTGTTTATGTTAGTATATATGAAAAAGATAATAATAGATTTTATAATCAAACGATTACTGTTTCAAGTATGGATAGAAAATTAAATAAAGAATTAATTGTAAAAATAATAATTAATATGTTAAAGGACATATTGAAGTAGGAGGTTTATATGGAAATATATAATACTTTAACAAAAAAAGTGGAAGAATTCATACCAAATGAAGATCAAGTGGTTAAGATGTATACATGTGGACCTACTGTATATAATTATGCACACATAGGTAATCTTCGCACATATATATTTAATGATATATTAGAAAAAAGTTTAAATTATTTAGGATACAATGTAAAAAGAGCTATGAATATTACAGATGTAGGTCATTTACAAAGTGATGCTGATACTGGTGAAGATAAAATGGAACTTGGTGCTAAAAGAGAAGGTAAAACAGTTTATGAAATAGCAAATTTTTATACAAAAGCATTTTTTGATGATTGTGATAAATTAAATATAAAAAGACCAGAAATTGTAGAAAAGGCTTCTGAACAAATTGATGAATATATAAAAATAATCGAAAAATTATTAAAAGAAGGTTATGCATATATATCTGATGGAAATGTATATTTTGATATAAGTAAGGCTCCAAATTATTATGAATTAAGTGGAAAAAATGAAGAAGAATTAAGAGTTGGAGTCAGAGATGATGTTAATGAAGATTCAAATAAAAGAAATCCATTTGATTTTGTTTTGTGGTTTACGAATTCAAAATATGAAAATCATGCAATGATTTGGGATTCTCCTTGGGGTAGAGGATATCCGGGGTGGCATTTAGAATGTTCTGCTATATCTATGAAATATTTAGGGGATCACTTAGATATACATACTGGTGGAATAGATTTAATATTTCCTCATCATACAAATGAAATAGCACAATCAGAAGCATATTTAGGGCATAAATGGTGTAATTATTGGATACATGGCGAATATTTAAATGCAAAGAACGGAAAAATGAGTAAATCAAAAGGCGAATTTTTAACACTTTCTTTATTGGAATCAAAAGGTTATGATCCATTAAGTTATAGATTTATGTGTTTACAATCTCATTATAGGAACCAGTTGGTGTTTAGTTATGAATCTTTAGATACAGCTCAAAGTGCTTATATAAAATTGAAAAACAAGATTAAATCAATTAAGAAGGATAATAGCAAAATAGATGATTCTAGAATAAAATACTATGATTCTAGATTTAAAAATGCACTAAGTGATGATTTAAACACATCAAATACATTAACTATATTATTTGGACTGCTAAAGGATGAGAATACAAATAATAATACAAAATTAAAATTGATAGAAGAATTTGATAAAGTATTATCATTGGATTTATTAAAGAATGACGAAATAATAGATGAATATAAATTATCAAAAATAAATGATTTAATAGAAAAAAGAAACAATGCTAAAATAAATAAAGATTATGAGTTAGCAGATAAAATAAGAGAAGAATTATTATCAATGAATATAGAAATAAAAGATACTAAGGAAGGAACAACTTTTGAAATGAGGTGATAATATGGACTTATTGTTAATAATTATTCCATTTATATTAATACTTGCATCACAAGCTTATATAAAAAATTCATATAAAAAATATGAGGCTATAGATACAAGAAATAAAATTAATGGATTTCAAGTTGCCAGAGAAATATTAGATAATAACGATTTATCTGATGTAAATATAAAAAGAATTAGCGGGACTTTAACTGATAATTATAATCCAAAAGATAATACAATATACCTATCTACAGAAATATATTCCGAAAGCAGTATAGCGAGTGTAGCAGTAGCAGCTCATGAAAGTTGCCATGTAATACAGCATAAAAATAAATATATTTTTATAGTTTTAAGAAGTTTTCTTGTTCCAGTAGTAAATATTACTTCAAAATTAGGATATATCATATTGATAGTAGGAATATTAGCATCATATTTTGATATTGCTATGATTGGTTTAATATTAATGGGAGGTGCATTAATATTCCAATTAATAACATTACCAACTGAATATAATGCTTCAAATAATGCAAAAAAACAATTAATAAAATTAGGTATAATAAAAAAAGATGAATTACCATTAGTAAAGTCAATGTTAAATGCTGCTGCTTTAACTTATTTGGCTTCATTTTTTGCGAGTTTCTTACAAATGTTAAGGTTGTTTTTAAATATTAATAGAAGAAATTAACATTATAAATTTATAATGTTTTTTATTAGTAAATATATGTAAAATTTTGTGACAAAGTATTAATAATTTGTTATACTTATCTTAAGAATAGAAAGGTGATACCAATGGTTGGGAATATAATAGTTTCTTATCAGAACAAACAGTATGAATATCAAAAAAATATATCTTTGTTTGAAATTGCAAAAGATTTTCAATCAAATTATAAATATGATATTATAGTTGGAAAAATAGATAATGATATATTGCCATTAAGTTATAAATTAACTGATGATTGTAATATTGATTTTTATGATTTGTCATCTTTCATTGGTAATAGGGTTTATGAAAAGACTGCAATATTAATATTTGTAAAAGCTGCTAAAGATGTTTTAAATAAAAATGTAAAAGTAGAACATTCAATTGATAGAGGGGTTTATTGCACTATTGATGGTTTAACTGAAGAAGAAGTTAAATTAATAGAAAATAAGATGAGAGAAATAATACAATTAAAATTACCAATAGAAAAGTTAGTTACTAATAGGATACAAATGATGCAATATTATCGTAATATGAGGATGCATGATAAAGAAGAATTGTTAAAATATATAAGTAATACATATATTACAATTTATAAATTAGGGAATATATATGATTATATGTTCGGAGAAATGGCAATAGACACATCATATGTTAAAGAATTCAAATTGGAGTACATAAAAGGTAATGGGTGTGCTCTCATGTTACCATTGGTATGTAATAATAGTGAATTAGTATGTTACACACATCATGAAAAATTATTTAATTCAATTATTGAATATCTAAATTGGAGTCATAGAATTGGAATAAATACAGTAGCAGATTTTAATAAAATGTTATCTGAAGGGAAGTGGAACGAACTAATATTTATATGTGAAGCAACTTATAATAAAGCATTGCTAGATATTGCTCACACCATAGCAGGAAATAAAGGAATAAAATTAGTTTTAATGTCAGGACCTTCGTGTTCTGGAAAAACAACTACATCTAGAAAACTAAAAGCTTTTTTAGAAGCAGAAGGTTTAAAGCCATCAGTATTATCTTTAGATGATTATTTTAAAGAAAGAGAAGAAACACCCTTAGATGAAAATGGTAATAAAGATTATGAGTCAATAAATGCTGTTGATATAGATTTATTTAATAATCAATTAAGAGATTTATTAAGTTATCAAGAAGTATTACTTCCAACATATAATTTTATAACAGGCAAAAAAGAATATAAAAATAAATTGAAAATTCCAAAAAACGGAATAATTATAATAGAAGGCTTGCATTCATTAAATGATAATTT
>Ga0116162_10001442_pt1 | contig 15573 bp, 13 predicted proteins | sample AD_UKC105_MetaG_FD_89875 | JGI IMG/M metagenome (GOLD analysis project Ga0116162, IMG submission 89875) | Active sludge microbial communities of municipal wastewater-treating anaerobic digesters from Hong Kong - AD_UKC105_MetaG | ecosystem: Engineered > Bioreactor > Anaerobic > Digestate... | reverse complement strand
GCTTAAAGGCGTCGTAATCGGTGGTGCTGATTTTGAGTTGCCCATTGCCGCGTGCAAAGTCTTCCTGCATGTTTTGTAAGCCGTGGACCAGATTCATGCCACCGGTTTGCAAGGTTTCTTTTAGGACTTCGGGGTTTGTCATGGCGAAGTTTGAGGGAGAGAGGGCATCCATCATCAGTTTGCTGGTGAAGGTGAGTTTTCTTTTTTCGTTTTCTGAGAGGCCTTCCGCGTTTTCGATATTTTGTTCTACAAAATTGCAAGCGAGCAGGTAGTATTGTTTTATAAAGTCGAAGAAGACGCTGTCATTCCAACTGTCATCACGGAAGCGGCGATCGCTTTTTTGCGGTTTAATTACGGGTTTGCTTTCTTGTCCCCACATTTTGTTCATGCTGGATTGCCAGAGCTGGGCTTGTTTTTGTGCATAGGTTATTTGCAAATCCCAGAATTTTAGTGGGTCTGTGGCCATTGCGTTTATAAGGTGTGCGCCGGCGCTTCCAACATTCATCGGGTCGGGATCAAAAGAGGGAAGTTCTGCCGAGGGGGGTGTTTGCCCCATTTTTTGCAGCATATCCATGAAGAGCGGCTGGGATTGCTGGTAAGCATTCATCAGGGCTTGCGACAGGGCGACGGGATCGGGGAGCGTTTCGATCTGTCGCTGAAGTGCTTTTCGCGCTGCGGCATTGTTGTCGTTTTGGGGCGCTTTTTGTGCGTTTTTATTTTTGGACATGTTGTAATCGACCTGAACCATTGTCTAACCATTTTTGATTAAGTGGATGAGAACGCAGCAAAAATAAAGGGCAATATAGCGGAAATAATGCTGAAAAGCGATAAAAAAATGCTGCATGATTCGCGAGGGGCGCCGCGAAAATACCGGGGGTAAAAATAGCTTTTGGGTTCAGCGGGCTTGTAAAAGGGCGAGAAATTTCTGATCATGATTTCATTGTTTAAGTTTAGAGTTTACTGATTAAATTTATGATGCAGCATCGCTTTTATCTTTCCCGTTTTCTTTGCATATCTTGTGCCAGTTTTGCACTGGTAGGGTGTTCATATTTCAACACGGAACCGGGGAGGCCGATTTTAGAAATGCCTCAATCTGAGGAAGTGGTTGAATACTCGGATCGATTTGTTGATTTGTCATCGGTTGTTTATGAGAACACGGGCGGGCGTGTACAGCTTTTTGATCTGGATGAGCACGTGCCTGCTCCTGCTTACCAGCCTGTTGCCTCGGTAGAGATGGATGCAATGGAAATTGCGCCTGCGACGGTTATGCCTGTTGGGCAGGTTTATGCCACAATGCCTTTTGGCTCTATTGTTTCCGCTGATCCGAGTGTAGAGATTTTCCCGTTTGAAGACATGACACCTGTGCCTGTAAGTGCGCAAATGGCGCGGCCTTACGCTTCGTCTTTACGCGGCGAAGGTTATGTTGCGGTTGGTGCGTCTGATCGTGACACGGTGGTTGTGTATTTCGGTCATGATTCTGCAACGCTGAACCAAAAGGGTTTGGCGAAAGTTTCCAGAGTGGCTGAAGCGTTTAATGCGGCGTCGGGGATCGGGCTTACGGTTGAGGGGCATGCGAGCGTGATGGCAAATTATAATTCGGCAGCGCAGCGTAAGGTTGTTAATCTTAAAATTTCTATGGATCGGGCGTTTGCTGTGGCACGCGCATTGATTGATAAAGGTGTTCCTGCGGACTTTATCCGGGTGATGGCGTGGGGTGATGCAAAGCCTGCTCAAAATCTGGATGGAAAAACACCAGAAGAAGCAGCGCGGCGGGTTGAAATTTCTCGTTAATTGCTTCACGTATAGATTTAATAAACAATTTGAAAGGTTGAGATGATGGCTGGAGCAGAGCAAGCGCCGTTGCGTTTGGGAATAGCCGGGCTGGGGACAGTCGGGGTCGGTGTGGTTAAGATTATTCAAGTGCACGGTGATTTGCTTGCGCGCCGGGCCGGGCGGCCTGTGAAGATTATGGCTGTGAGCGCGCGCGACGCGAATAAAGATCGTGGTGTTGATTTGTCAGGATATGCGTGGGTCGATAATGCATTGGCGTTGGCTGGGCGCGCAGATATCGATGTGATCGTTGAACTGATCGGCGGTAGCGACGGCACGGCGAAAGAGCTTGTAGAGCGCTCTTTGGCCACAGGGAAGCATGTGGTGACAGCCAATAAGGCATTGCTCGCGCATCATGGTGCTGCTTTGGCACAGTTGGCGGAAGAAAATAACGTTGCCCTTACATATGAAGCGGCCGTGGCGGGGGGCGTTCCAATTATCAAGGCCATGCGTGAAGGGTTTGCGGGAAATGCTATTCATGCGGTTTACGGCATTTTGAACGGAACATGCAATTATATGCTTACGGCGATGCGTGAGACGGGGCGCGATTTTGATGTGATCTTGAAAGAGGCGCAGGAGGCCGGGTATGCGGAAGCCGATCCGAGCTTTGATATTGACGGGATTGATGCGGGGCATAAGTTGGCGCTGCTTTCGGCGATTGCCTTCGGTGTGCGGCTTGATTTTGAGAATTTGAAGATTGAGGGTATTCGCAAGATTACGGCGGATGATATTGCGGCGGCTGACGAGCTTGGCTACCGAATCAAGCTTCTGGGGATTGCAAAGCGTTTAAATGGGCAGGTGATGCAGGTTTTGGAGCCTTGCCTTGTACCGCGCTCTAACCCTCTTGGCATGGTTGAAGATGTGTATAATGCGGTCTATGTCGATTGTGATGCGGCCCAGACATCGTTGCTGACCGGTAAGGGTGCGGGGGAAGGGCCGACGGCTTCGGCGGTAATGGCTGATATTGTTGATCTGGCGCGCGGGCACGTTATTCCCGCTTTTGGTGTGCCTGCTCAGGCTCTTGAGGTGGCAAACTGGATGCCGATTGACGACATACGCGGCATGTATTATCTGCGGTTGCAGGTGCTTGATAAGCCTGGTGTTCTGGCGGATGTTTCGGCGATTTTGCGTGATTATGGCGTTTCGGTTGAGGCGATTATTCAGCGTTGCCGCGACCCGCATCAGCCGGTGCCGCTGGTTCTGACCACGCATGAAGTGCGTCATGGCGATATGCAGGCGGCATGTACGGCGTTTGGGAAATTGGAGACGGTTGTTGATGAGCCTTGCTTGATGCGGATTGAGACGTTAAGTTAGGGCGCGCTAATAGAAGGGTATAATTATGACGCAAGTACGGAAAGCAGAAAACATGGCCGAACTCGATAATCTTATGGGTAGAAATCTTGCGCTTGAGGTGGTGCGGGTGACTGAAGCGGCGGCGCTGGCGGCTTCGAAGCTCGTGGGGCGCGGCGATAAGGTTATGGCTGATCAGGTGGCGGTGGATGCGATGCGCGATGCGTTCAATGGCTTGCATATTCGTGGAACGATCGTTATCGGCGAGGGTGAGCGCGATGAAGCGCCGATGCTTTATATCGGTGAAGAGGTTGGTGATGGGCATGGTCCTGAGATTGATATTGCGCTTGATCCTCTGGAAGGCACAGATATTACTGCGGCTGGCGGGCCGAATGCACTGGCTGTTGTGGCGATGACGGATAAGGGTGGTTTTTTGAATGCGCCCGATACGTATATGGACAAGATTGCGGTCGGGCCGGGGATTGATCCGAATATTTTGGATCTGGACGCGCCGATTGGTGATGTGTTGGTCAGGCTGGCCAAGGAAAAAGATGGCGAAGTGAATGATTTGAATGTGTGTATTCTTGATCGTCCGCGTCATGTGGATTTGATCAGGGATGTGCGCACTGCCGGGGCGCGGATTACGTTGATTGGTGATGGTGACGTGAGCGCGGTGATTGCGACGACTGATCCGGATACCGGTATTGATATGTATGTTGGCAATGGCGGTGCGCCTGAGGGCGTTTTGGCGGCGGCGGCGTTGCAGTGCATTGGCGGTTCAATGCTGGGGCGTTTGGTCTTCCATACGGATGTTGAGCGTGAGCGGGCGGCTAAATGGGAGATTACCGATCTGGATAAGATATACACAACTGATGATCTGGCCAAGGGCGATAATGTGATGTTTGCGGCCACAGGCGTGACGGACGGAACTATGCTGCGCGGCGTGCGGCGCTATCCTGGCGGCGCGAAGACAAGCTCGATCATTATGCGTTCGAAGTCGGGGACAGTGCGCCGGGTTGAGGCGACGCATAATTTACGCCGTAAGACGTGGCTAAAATCTATTTAAGCGGCATCACATTCCGGTTTTGAATGAAACTGGTGGGCAATAGCCACTTTGGGAATGTTGTTGGATATGTCTTTTTCTTCTGCAAGACTTAGCCAGTGTTTTTTTGCTTCTATTTTAAAGGTTATAGCTGTGGCTTGGTTTTGTTTAGGGCGCTTTGAGTTCTGCATTGGTGTAGAAAGTCGTACACCGTTTTCGTAGTTTCTGCTGGTTAGAGCTGTACATACTTTAGCGATTTCATCAGACGATGTTTGTGTGGAGAAAAAGATAGTCAGGGCGCGGGGTGTCGTGGTCATAATATTGTTTCCGTAATGATTTTTGGGTTTTATAGCTATATTTATATGAAAAATCAATATTTTTTTGCCTTTAATTTATGTCCATCCATGTTTATTCGTGGTTAAATCTTTTTTATGGAATCTTTGTCTTTGAATAAAGCGCATTGGGTGCGGCCGGATGTTGATTTGGGCGCTGTGGAGCGCGTTGCGCGGGCGTATGATTTGCCGGAGGTGGTTGCGCGGATGCTTTTGCAGCGCGGTGTGGAGCCTGATGATATTCCCGGTTTTTTGAATCCCACTTTGCGGGAGCATTTTCCTGATCCGTTTGCGATGGCGGATATGGGTGGGCTAGCGGAATTTGTTGCCGAGGCTATTCAAGATGGCCGCAAGATTGCGATTTTTGGGGATTTTGACGTGGATGGGGCGACGTCTTCGGCGCTGCTTTATCGTTTCCTTAAACATTGCGGGGTGGAGGCACCGATTTATATACCCGACCGGCTGACCGAAGGTTATGGGCCGAATGTCGAGGCGTTACGGTCACTAAAAGACGCAGGCGCGGAGATTGTGTTCTTGCTGGACTGTGGAACGACGGCGTTTGATGTGGTACAGGCAGGGGCCGAGATGGGGCTGGAGATTCTGATTTTGGATCATCATGAGGCGGAAACGGACTTGCCGCAGGCGCGTTATGTGATCAATCCGAAGCGCAAAGACGATGCAGCGGGGCTGGCGGTGTTGGCGGCGGTCGGCGTGACATTTATGGCCTGCGTGGCGATCAACAAGGTTTTGCGTGAGGCTGGTTTTTTTGCAGGTGATGAAGCGCCATTGAAGTCATGGCTGGATATTGTGGCGTTGGGCACGGTGTGTGACATGGTGCCGTTGACCGGGGTGAACCGGTTGTTGGTGCGTCAGGGGTTCGCGCAGATGCAGGCCAGTGAGAATGTGGGTTTGAATGCGTTGATTGAGGTTTCGGGCATTAAGGGTGGCATTGAGCCGTATCATGCCGGATTTGTGCTGGGGCCGCGGATTAATGCGGGCAGCAGAGTGCATAAATCGGATACGGGCGCGAAGTTGTTGTCTTGTGATGATCCGGGTGATGCCAGCGATATGGCGTGGTTGCTTAATGATTGCAATGACAAGCGCAAAGCGTTGCAGGTGGAGATGGAGCGTGAGGCGATTGCGCAAGTTGAAGCGCGGGGGCTTGATCAAAATCCGGTAATTTTTGTTTCAGGGGAAGGCTGGCATACAGGGCTTAGCGGTCTGGTGGCTGGGCGTTTGAAGGAAAAATACGGCAAGCCTGCTTGTGTGGTGGCATTTGTAAAAAATGAACGCGGTGAGATTGAAGGACGCGGTTCCGGGCGTTCTGTTTCCGGTGTGCATTTGGCCCGTGCCTTTATTGATGCGCGAAATGAGGGGATCATTGAAAAGGGCGGTGGGCATGCGATGGCCGGCGGTTTTACGATTGGTAGAGACCGGATCGAAGATTTTGAGGTGTTTTTAGACAAGCATATTGCCGGGCAGGTTGAAAGCGGGCAGAGCGCGGTTGAAACGGTCGTTGACGGTGTGCTTACGGTGCGTGGGGCGAAAACCGATCTGGTGCGGTTGGTGCATGATTTTGTTGGACCATTTGGACAGGAGGCGCCGGAACCTGTTTTTCTGTTTCAGAATGTACGAGTGCATAGTGCGGATGTGGTTGGTGAGACGCATATTCGGGTCATGATTTCGGACTGGGAAGGCGGTAGCCGTATGAAAGCCATGGCGTTTCGGAGCGTTGGCACGCCGCTTGGTGAAGCTTTGCTCAAGCAGGGAAAAGCGGCGTTTGATATTCTTGGTATGCTGAAAATTGATACTTGGGGCGGGCAGGAGAGGGTTGAGATGCATATCAAAGATGCGGCTTTGGCGCTTGAAATGCTTGCGGAAAAATTTGTTATGCTATAGTCTGCGCGTCTCTTTTAGAGGTGCATATATGCAGGAAAAACATCAAAAACGTCTTTATTTGGCCATTTTACTCTCGGAGAGTAGTCATATTTTTTGCTGTGTGTTGCCAACATTGTTCAGTCTGGTCAGTGTTCTGACGGGGCTGGGGTTGATGGTAGCGGTGCCGGGGTGGCTGGTTTCTTTTCATGATGTCATGCATGAATGGGAAGTGCCGATGATTATTGCCTCTGCAACTGTGGTGGCTTTGGGCTGGGCGCTTTATTTTTACAGCAAACACATTGATTGTCATGATACTGGGTGTTGTCATGAACCGTGCGGGCCGCGGAAGAGAACGGCGAATAAAATTCTGGTCGTGGCAAGCTTGCTACTGGTTTTTAATGTCAGTATTTATTTCGGGGTTCATCGTGGTGTGGATTCTCAAGATTTGGCTTCTGTGCATGAGCATTCTCACGAATAAACGTCTTCGGGGTTAAAAATGCGATTTACGTCAATGAATTTCATTTGACCTGAATTTGCATCTGCCTGCAGGTCGATTTCACGATAAAAACAGCTTTCGCGGCCAGTGTGGCAGCTGGCATCGGGGTTCATTTCAACACTGATCCACAGGCAGTCCTGATCGCAATCTGTTCGCATATGGATAATTTTTTGTGTGTTGCCGCTGCTTTCGCCTTTGTGCCAGAGCTTTTGGCGGCTGCGGGACCAGTAATGGGCCTGCCCCGTTTCGATAGATTTGCGGATGGCCTGTTCATTCATCCAGGCGAGCATCAGGACTTTGCCGGTTTTGGCGCTGGTGGTGATACAAGGGATCAGGCCATTGGCATCGAAGCGCGTGAGAAAGGTGAGGGTTTCTTCGTCTTGTTTTTTGTTGTTCATTTTTAAAATTCCTATCGTCGAAAACGGACCTTATCGACCCAGATTTGTTCATCATATTTGTAATATTTGCGATCTCCGGCTACGCGCGGGTCAGCATAGACACAATAAATATCTTGTGCTGTACGTCGTCCGGTAGTTTTTTTGATTCCCGAATCAAGAAACATTACTTTTGGGTAATCAACGTATTTGAGTTCAATATGCCTGCCGTTTACGGGGATATGACGAAGATCGCCTTGCCCCAGTTTGAGGCGCCCAGGGTTAGTAAGAGCCCACTTGCGGGAGTTTTTACAGATGGCGGCGGCGAGTTGGAGTTCGTTATAGATCTGAATCTGGTATTCTCTGCCGAAACGTGGTCCCAGGGTGATGTAAAGCAGAGCGAAGACAATTAATCCGGCCGGGATGAGGCGGGATTTTGACTGGTTTTTGAGCCATTTTTTAACGTTTTTGCTTTTCTCATTCATGTTCGAGATGTTTTTTGTCTTTGAATGTAGCGGGCTTCGTAAGCATTCCAGATGGCTTCTTCGCATTTGATTCCCTGGAGCTTGTAGATTTGTTGAAGGCCTGTTGGTGATTTGGGGTTGATCTCGGTTACGTAATTACCAATGACGTCGAGGCCTACAAAGACGAGGCCGCGGCGGACGAGTTCGGGTTTTAGCATGTTGCAGATTTCGCGGTCGCGGGGCGTGATTTTTCCGATGGCAGCGCTTCCGCCGGCTGCGAGGTTGGCGCGGGCATTGTTTTCTTGAGGAACACGGAGGAGGGCGGCGATGGGCTCACCTTCTACAACAATGAGGCGTTTATCACCTTTGCGGATTTCAGGCAGATATTTCTGTACGACGAAGGGTTCGGGGTGGAGGCGGCAGAACATCTCAAATACAGCCTGCAGGTTGGGATCGTTGGGTTTGATGTGGTAAACATCCATACCGCCAAAGCCATTGAGCGGTTTGAGGATGAGATTGGGATGTTTTTTTTGAAATTCACGAATTTTATCCAGATTGCGAGTTATCAGTGTTGGTGGAGCTAGTTCAAGAAAATGCGTGATTAACAGCTTCTCCGGAGATTCCCGTACGCCTGTCGGGTCATTCAGGATCAATGTTTGATCTGAAATATGGTCAAGGATGTGTGTGATTGTGTTGTAAAGAGATGGGTTATTAAAATCCTGCCGCATCAATATGATATCGAACGTTGTTAAATCTGTTTCTTCAAAGGCGCCAAGAGTGAAATACGCATCTTTTTTGCGTCGAAATTGCAGCGGTGCACAGGGTGCACTGAGCTTGCCATTTTTAAGGCTAAGTTCAAGTGGGGAGTAGTAAAAGAGTTTGTGGCCGCGCTTTTGTGCTTCAAGCCCTATGAGAAAGCTTGAGTCTTTCTTATAGTTCAGGCTTGCGGGATGATCCATTTGCAGGGCGACTTTTAATGACATCGGAATGGCTCTTTCGCTTGATTTACTGCGTAAAGTATAATAGCTAGGGTATTCATAACAAAAAAGCAAAAAATATATGTCATTTGAAGAGCTTGGCTTAAGCGAAAATATCTTAAAGGCGATTGCCGATTGTGGCTATGAAAAGCCGACTCCTATTCAGGAGAAGGCTATTCCGAATATCCTGATGATGCGCGATGTGGTTGGTTTAGCGCAGACAGGTACGGGCAAGACGGCGAGTTTTACGCTGCCGATGATTGAAATCCTGCATGGCGGACGGGCGAAGGCACGGATGCCGCGTTCGCTGATCCTGACGCCGACGCGGGAACTGGCGGCGCAGGTGGCAGAAAATTTTGATACGTACGGGAAGTATACCAAGCTTAGCAAGGCCTTACTAACAGGTGGGACATCAATGGGCGATCAGATAAAACTGCTGGAGCGGGGCGTTGATGTACTGATCGCGACACCGGGGCGGTTGCTGGATCTGTTTGAACGCGGTCAGATTTTGCTGACTGACATCAAGGTTTTGGTGATTGATGAAGCCGACCGGATGCTTGATATGGGCTTTATTCCCGATATTGAGAAAATTGTAAGTCTGGTGCCGTTTACGCGTCAGACGTTGCTGTTCTCTGCGACAATGCCGCCGGAAATCCGTAAATTGACAGAGAAATTTCTTAGCAGTCCGAAAGAGGTTTCGGTGGCACGCGCGGCGACAACGGCAAAAAATGTTGAGCAGTTTGTCGTACATACTGATCCGCGGCGTAAGAGAGAGGTCCTGGGAAAAATTATTGAGCAGGAAAATGTGCAAACGGCGTTTATTTTCTGTAATCGCAAGCGTGATATTGACGGGCTGGTGCAGTGGTTGAAGGGTAAACATTATAATGTGCGCGGGCTTCATGGCGATATGCCGCAGAAGATACGCACTGAGACGTTGGAAGCGTTTAAGAATAACGAGATTACGCTTCTGGTTTGTAGCGATGTCGCAGCGCGCGGACTCGATGTGGATGATTTGGCGCATGTATTTAATTTTGACGTGCCGATGAACGCGGATGATTATGTGCACCGGATTGGGCGTACGGGGCGCGCGGGTAAAGATGGGCGGGCATGGATGCTAGCAACACGGGCTGAGCAGAAATATCTCGATGCGATTGAAAAGCTGATTAAAGAGATCATTCCTGAAGGCGTTGTGGGTGGCTCTGGGCCTGCAAAGAAGGATGTTTCGAATGCCGACGGGGCTGAACGCGATGGACCTAAAGACAAGCCGCAGAAGTCTCGTGCTCAGTTCGAGTCTAATGTGGCGCGTAAGTCTGAGGAAAAAAGGGATAAACGCCTTGGAAAACCTGTTTCTAAAGGGTGTAAGCCACGCCGTGACGATGATCAGGGTGATGTTAAGGGGTTTGGTGATGAAATGCCGTCTTTTTTTGGTAAGGCGGAGTGATACGTCTTGACCTGAGCCTGTGGGCACGGGCACACTTAGGGAGCGAAGAAGAATAGGGTTACAGGCCTTTTTCATAGACCTTTAAGTCAAATATATGCGTAAAATTCTCATTGTTTCTGTTTTTTTGATATGTGCGCTGGCGAATGGTCCGGCGCGGGCCCAACTTCTGACCGGATATCAGCCGGTGGCGAGTGAGGTTGAGGTTTCAGGCGTGCCTGAAGCTGAGGCTGCTGTGCCTGTTGAGGTTTATGTGCCGACGCCACGCGTTGTTCCAAAATCCTCAGCACCATTGAGGTTCCAGATTGCTTCTGCGTCTGGAGAGGGTTTTTCTTCGCAATATAGTCCGCTTTTAACACAAAGTTACGATCTTGAGAGAGGTGATTCCGCTCAGAGAGACGGTGAGGCGCCGGTGGATATTCAGGCGGACCAAATGTTGCGTGATGAGCTGAGCAATACGGTGAGTGCGTCGGGAGATGTGATGATTGTGCAGGCTGGACGGATTTTGCGTGCTGATGACGTGCTTTACGATCTTGGTATTGATCGGGTACAGGCTGATGGAAATGTCGTGCTGAATGAAGAAAATGGCGATATTCATTTGACGGATTATGCGGCTTATAGCAACGCCTTGCGCGATGGCGATGTGGAGCGTTTGCGCAGCGTGTTGAATGATGGTTCCCGTTTTACAGCGGAGCGTGGGCGTTTGGAGGGCGGTACAAAAATCACGATGGAAGGCGCAAGTTATACGCCATGTGAGCCTTGTGAAGAAAAGCCTGATCGTCCACCTGTTTGGCGCATTGTGGCTTCGGAAGTGGAGCATGATCAGGAGGTTCATCGCGTTTCTTACCGTCATGCACGCTTTGAGGCGCTGGGCGTACCAATTGCCTATACACCGTATTTTTCACATCCGGATGGTACGATTAAGCAAAAGAGCGGGTTTTTGTCTCCGTCTTTTGGATACAAAAGTGAACTCGGGGCTTTTGTTGAAAACAGTTATTATTGGGCGATTGCGCCTGATCATGATGCGACTTTTGGCTTGATGGCGATGACGAAGCAAGCGCCTTTGGGGCTGGCAGAGTATCGCAAGCGGTTGAAGGATGCATCGCTGGAGCTTAGCGGCGGAGTGACCTCTTCAGATCGGACGGACCGGACGGCGGGTCAGGATGTGGCAGAGGAGGATGAAATGCGCGGACATGTTTTTGCTGAAGGGCGATGGGACATTGATGAGAAATGGCGTGCGGGGATGAATGTTAATTGGGCCTCTGATGATCAGTATATGCGTCAATATGACTTTACCGATGAAGATGTGTTAAAGAATGAATTATATGCAGAGCGTTTCTCTGGCCGCGATTATGCGGCGGTGCGGCTGCTGTCTTTTCAGGATATTCGCATTCGTGAAACGCCGCTGGATCAGCCAGGTATTTTACCAGAAATGCTGGCGAGCTTTCAGGGGGAGCCGGGGGCTGTGCCTTGGGTCAAGGGACAGTGGTATGCGGACGCTTCCGCTTTGGGATTGCGTCGTGAAAGAGGCGAGCAGGATGTGCAGCGTTTGAGCGTTGGTAGTGGTTGGAAACGCCGCCTAGTGTCTGATTATGGATTGCTAACGCGAGTCGATGCGAATGTGCGTGGGGATGTGTATCATACTACCGATCGAGTGGTTGCGACGACTGCGTCTGGACGCAGTCGTTCGTCGACCGATACGCGGGTTTTTCCGCAATTTCATATGCAAAGCAGTTATCCGATGGCGCGTCCGTTTGAGCGATTTCAGGTCCGGGTTGAGCCGCTGGTGGCGTTTACTTTCGCGCCTAATCTAACGGGGGAGGACAGTATTCCTAACGAAGATAGTAATGATGTGCAGATTGATGCTAGTAATGTTTTTGAGTCTAATCGGTTTCCCGGTCTTGACCGGGTGGAAGATCGCAGCCGGGTTACTTATGGTTTGCGCAGCGGGCTTTTTGGTTATGAGGGGAGTTTTGGAGATGTGTTTTTGGGGCAGAGTTACCGGTTTGATGAGGATGATAATCCGTTTCCGGCCGGGTCTGGGTTAGAACGTCAGGAGTCCGATTATGTCGGGCAAATTTCTGCAAGTTATAAGGATATTTACGATCTGGATTACCGGTTTCAAATGGGGAGCAATGATTTGAATTCCAAACGCCATGAAATTGATGCAAACGCGGATTGGAATCGTTTTCGATTAAATGTGCGGTATTTGTATGCAGGTGAGCTCGAAGGCACCGATATTGAAGAAAGCCGGGAGCAGATTGACGCTTCGGCGCAGTTTTATTTTGATAAGGAGTGGCGCAGCCGTTTTGGAGCAACTCAGGATTTAGGGAAGGAGCCAGGTCTGCGTAAGGCTTTTGTAGGCTTGGATTATCTGGGGCAATGTTTATTCTGGTCTTTTACCGGAGAGCGGAATTTAACGCGGGATGCTTCCGGGGATAGTAGCACTGAAATTTTATTTCGTGTTGGCTTGAAAAACCTTGGTGAGTTTGAGGAGTCTTCTTTACGATCGGTTCATGAAAGTGGTGGTTGAAACCAGTCCCTTTTTGCGAATATGATGGCCATAATTCTTAAACCATAGACGTATCCAAATCCAGGAGTTTTCAGCACGTGAATATCCTTGTTGATCCCACAATCCATATGTGGTTCGGGCTGTTTATTACAGTTGCGGCTGTGGTTTCGTTTATGCGCGAAAAGGTTTCGATTGAGATTACAAGTCTAGCCGTGCTGACTGCCTTGTTGGTTTTTGGACAGGTATTTCCCTTGCCTGATGCGGCTGGAAAAAACCAGATTGATTCGACGGCGTTGCTTTCGGGGTTTGCCAATCCGTCCTTGATTGCCGTGCTTGCGCTGCTCGTCATGGGGCAGGGGATGATACAAACAGATTCCTTACGGATTTTGACGTCTATGTTTGCGAGATCAGGCGCTAAAGGCGGGTGGCTTACGATTTTTGCGTTGATGGTTTTTGTCTGTGTGATGAGCGCGTTTATGAATAATACACCGCTAGTCATTATCGCAATTCCAATTGTGCAGGTATTGGCGCATTACGTGGGCTTATCGGAAAGCCGTATTTTAATTCCGCTTAGCTATATTGCGATTTTAGGCGGGATGACGACGCTGATCGGCTCGTCCACTAACCTTTTGGTTTCCAGTGCGATGGAGGATTTGGGTTACAGTCCGCTTGGTTTCTTTGAGTTTGTCGTGCCGGGGGCGATGTTGGCTGTGGTCGGGTTTGTTTATGTATTTTTTCTGTTACCACGTTTTTTGCCGGATCGTGCGAACATGGTTAGAGATCTGGCCGGATCAAAAAAGGAATTTGTAGCGGAAATTGATGTTGCAGAAGATTCTAAGTTGATTGGTACGCAGTGTGTTGAGGGGCGTTTTCCAGGTTTGCCGGATTTGAATATCAAGCTTATTCAGCGCGGCGGCCATTTGATTCTTCCACCGTTTGAGGGGTATGCGATCGAAAGCGGTGATATTTTGATTATTTCCAGTACACGCGATAGTTTGACGGCTTTGCTGGCCCAGCATCCCGCGTTTTTGTTGTCTGAGGAGCAGGCGCAAGTTATGCAGAAAACTGCTGCGCAGGATATTGTTGAAGGCGATGAAGGGGGCAGTACGGGTAATGAAGTGGAAGCGCTGGAAACACGGGTTTTGGCGGAGGTTATGATTACGCCGGCTTCACGGTTGATTGATATGTCTTTGGAGCATGCGAATTTTCAGCGTCAGTTTGGGGTTGTTGTTCTGGGGATTCAGCGTCGGGCAAAGGTTGTGCGGCGGCGGTTGGGGCGTATTCGTTTGGAATCTGGCGATGTTTTGTTGGTTGCCGGTCCGCACAGCACAGTCAATGCTATGCGTGAGAGTACGGATTTTATTGTGCTTTCAGGATCAAAGCGTGATCTTCCTGTGTTGGGGAAAACGCCGATAGCTGCGGGGATTTTTATTTCTGCTATTGGGCTTGCGGCGGCTGGCTTGATTAGTATTCCTGTGGCAGCAATTGCCGGAGCAGCAGGTATGATTGCCACCGGATGTTTGAATATTCGTCAGGCGACGCGGGCGATTGATAGGAAGATTTTTCTGTTAGTTGGTTCTATGCTTGCGCTTGGTGTGATTTTGGAGTCTTCAGGTGCGGCGCGTTCAATTGCTGAAGGGTTGTTGACTTTGCCTTTTGTTGATACGCCGCTTTCTGTTTTAGCTGTGCTTTTTATTCTGGTGGCAATTGCGACTAATGTGTTGAGCAATAATGCGTGTGCGATCTTATTTACACCGATTGCCATGAATCTGGCAGGAAGTATTGATGTTCCGCCGGGGCTGAACTTTGATATTTCTCATCTTTTTGCTGTGACGGTGATTTTTGCGGCGAATTGTTCTTTTGCTTCTCCGATTGGTTATCAAACGAATTTGCTGGTTATGGGGCCGGGACATTACCGGTTCCGGGATTTTGCGCGTGCCGGTATTCCTCTTGTCCTGCTTTTGTGGGGTGCGTATATTTTTATCGTGCAATATTACTACGGACTTTAAAGTAGGCTTGGAATAAGCTTCGAAGAATATAGGTATCATGCGACTATCATCTTATAACCCTCAGGATCGTTATCGACGCCGCAATTCGGAGAGGATGGCCGGATTCATGGTTGTAATTGGCGTATTGCTGCTGGCTTTCGGGTTGGGGTTTTGGCTGGGGGGGCAAAATGCCGGGCAGCAGGAGTGGTTTTTGAGGACACGAAACGAAGCTTTGTTGAGTGAGCGTGAAACGTTGCAAGACAGTATTACGCAGTCACGAGCGGAGGCGCAGACGGCGCAGGCACGTTATAAGCAATTGCAGGAAGCTTACGAAGATATGTTGCCGGAGGGGCCTTTGCGGGATTTGGTGGCGCTTCTGAAACAGCAGCTTGATGAGGGGCGTTCTGCGGAGCGGTTGGAGTTTTTAATTCGGAGCGCTCGTCCGCCGCGTAATTGCAGCGAGCCGGAAACGAAACGTTTCGTGGTCATGAGCCCGGCTTATGATGGGCCGGAGAGTCAGATTAGTTTGGCTGAAGGGGCATTGATCGTGAAGGGAAAGGGGCGATCGGCGGTGAATGCGAGCGGGCAGCCTGAGGCGTGGTACGACCCTTCAAAGGAGGTTGTGATCGATTTTATTGTTGACGGGGCATTGATGAAAAGCAAAAGCGGTGTGATGCCGCTGCGTCATTCTGTGGTGGTAGAAAACCGTGAATATCGTCTGAACGTTGCGGAAGGGGCGCGTTCTTTTGCTAAAGTGACTTATGATAGTTGTGATTATCCCTAGAATCTTTAATCTCTTTCGGGTTTAATTCCTCGCCGTTTGCGGCGTAATCGTTATCGCGAGCGCAGCGAAGCGATCCAGTGCCACAAGAATAAATTCTGGATTGCTTCACCGCCTTTGGCGGTTCGCAATGACATGATACCTCGCCTCTTGGGGCGGGGGTGTTCATTC
>Ga0116162_10001435_pt1 | contig 15607 bp, 17 predicted proteins | sample AD_UKC105_MetaG_FD_89875 | JGI IMG/M metagenome (GOLD analysis project Ga0116162, IMG submission 89875) | Active sludge microbial communities of municipal wastewater-treating anaerobic digesters from Hong Kong - AD_UKC105_MetaG | ecosystem: Engineered > Bioreactor > Anaerobic > Digestate... | reverse complement strand
GAAAAACCTGCACCGGCCCCAAAAGAAAAGCCGAAAAAAGAAGAAAAGAAATCTTCTGACGACGAAGAAACGCCAAATCCAGAAGGCGAAGACGGCGAAGAAGGATCAGGAGATGACGGTGATGAAAACTCCCTGTCTCTCGCCGCAATGGAAGCCGAACTGGCTCCAAAGGTTTTTCCTGTCTTTGAGCAAATTAAAAAGACCTACAAAAAACTGCAAAAAGCCCAACAGGAAAAAATCGCAGCAGGTAAGAACCCTTCCGCTCCGATCATTAAGAAATATGATGCCGCCAAAGCTGAAATGGTAGCACTCATGAATGATGTTCGCCTGAACGCTGCGCGTATCGACCAGTTGATCGAACGTCTTTATAAAATGAACCGTGATCTTGTGTCTCTGGAAGGGCGCATGTTGCGTCTGGCTATTGATTGTGGCGTGACCCGTGAAGAATTCCTCGGCAGCTACGAAGACGCATTGTTGATCGGAAACTGGAAGATATCCGTCAAAAAACTAACAGCCAAAGGCTGGGACAAATTCGCAGATCGCCATAGCAATGACGTGGATGCCATCCGTGACCAGATCGACGCTATCGCCTCCGAGAGCGGATTGCCGTTGATGGAATATAAACGGATCGTCACCACAGTTCAAAAAGGCGACAAAGAATCCAACCGCGCGAAAAAAGAAATGATCGAGGCCAACTTGCGTCTCGTGATCTCCATCGCTAAAAAATACACCAACCGCGGTTTGCAATTCCTTGACCTTATTCAGGAAGGCAACATCGGTTTGATGAAGGCCGTTGATAAATTCGAATATCGCCGCGGCTATAAATTCTCGACCTATGCCACATGGTGGATCAGACAGGCCATTACCCGCTCAATCGCGGATCAGGCCAGAACCATCCGTATTCCGGTTCATATGATCGAAACCATCAACAAATTGGTAAGAACATCCCGCCAGATGATGCACGAAATCGGTCGCGAACCGACCCCTGAAGAATTGGCAGTCCGTCTCCATATGCCACTTGATAAAGTGCGCAAAGTCTTGAAAATAGCCAAAGAGCCGGTCTCACTCGAAACACCAATCGGGGACGAAGAAGACTCATCATTGGGAGATTTCATCGAGGATAAAAACGCAATTCTCCCTGTCGAGAGTGCCATTCAGTCCAACTTGCGTGAAACCACAACCCGTGTTTTGGCAACGCTTACCCCACGTGAAGAGCGCGTCCTGCGGATGCGTTTCGGGATCGGCATGAACACCGACCACACATTGGAAGAAGTCGGGCAGCAATTTAACGTGACCCGTGAACGGATCAGACAGATTGAGGCTAAAGCCTTGCGCAAACTGAAACACCCGTCACGCTCCCGCAAACTGCGCAGCTTCCTCGATACCTAAAAGATTGATATGTGATGATACTATCACCGGAAATTTGGGGAGGGCTGAGCGTCGCTTTAGCCCTCTTTTCTTTGGGGCCATACTTTTGGGCCACGCTCAAGGGAACGAATAAGCCCCATATTTTTACATGGGTCATTTGGACACTCCTAACCGCCATCGCTTTCCTGATCCAATATCTGGAAGGCGCAGGGAGTGGGGCGTGGAGCGGAGGAGTCTCTACATTTTTATGCCTTGCAATCTTGATAGTCGCTCTGCGCTTTGGCGAAAAACACATCACAAAAAGTGACTGGATCGTCTTTCTAGCCGCACTCGCCGCTATCCCGATCTGGCTCATCACCGAAAACCCAATAGCAGCCGCCATATGGGTAACCGCCATCGATAGCGCAGGCTATATCCCCACACTGCGCAAAGTCTGGGCCAAACCCTATGAGGAAATGGCGTCAACTCATGCAATCGCAGCGCTAAAGCATGTCTTTGTCTTGTTGGCTGTCCAGAATTACGTTCCCGCAACAATCATTTATTCGCTCGGAATGGTGGTTATGAACTCGATTTTGGTCTTAACCATCCTTTTTAGACGTCGTTTATTGAAACCAGCGGCTTGATTTTTCTTAAGATTTGGGGATAATACCCCCCACTGGATGCGCTAGTAGCTCAGCTGGTTAGAGCAAGCCGCTCATAACGGCTTGGTCGGGGGTTCGAGTCCCTCCTGGCGCACCATATCCTTCTTCATCTCTATTCATCATTATTCACAGGTGACCGCAAAGCCTTTAGTTTATAAAGCTTACAATTCCATGTGCGTTTATCGCCGTTCACGATAAATCGTTTACAACCGGAAAATTTGGGGGCATAAATGGGAAAATACCCCCATCTTGATGATTGGAGATGCCCCCAATGCCCCTAACAGCCAAAGCGTGCCAAGCGGCACAACCCAAGGAAAAACCTTATAAAATCGCCGATGGCGGCGGAATGTACCTTGAGGTTATGCCCAACGGTTCCAAATATTGGCGGCTGAAATACCGCTGGCTGGGCAAAGAAAAGCGTTTAGCCTTCGGGGTTTTTCCCGAAGTAACCCTCGCCGAAGCTCGCGAAAAAAGAGAGGAGGCTCGTAAACTCATAGGAAAAGGGCTTGATCCATCCGAAAACAAAAAGCAGGAAAAGAGGCAAGCCGTTATTAATGCCCAAAATACGTTCCAGTCGGTTGCCATGGAATGGATGGAAATTCAAAAAGAAAGATGGACTAAGGGATATGCTCAGAAAACTCTTCGTCGTTTAGAAATGCATATTTTTCCTTGCATTGGGAATAGACCGATTTCCCAAATAAGCCCGCCCGAACTTTTGGAATGTCTTCGGAAAATAGAAAAAAGAGGCACGCTAGAAATGGCAAGCCGTGGTAGGGAATTGTCTGGTCAAATTTTTCGCTATGGCATTCAAACTGGCCGATGTGAACGCGATGCTGCTGCTGATCTTCGTGGGGCATTAAAAACCAAAAAAGCTGAACATTTCAGAACGATTGATGAAAAGCAGATTCCCGAGTTACTACATGCCTTGAGCCTGAATAATGCCCGTATTTTTGAAAGAACACGCAGGGCTGTTTGGTTTTCGTTGCTGACTTTTGGTCGCCCGGGAGAAATTCGTCAGGCATGCTGGTCACAAATAGATTTTGATGATGCTATTTGGTATGTCCATTCTGGCCTCATGAAAATGAGAAGGAATCATGTCGTCCCCCTATCGAAACAAGCATTGGCTGTGCTCCAGGAGCAAAAAGAAGAAACGGGCCATATCAAGACTGACTATGTTTTTCCATCTCAGGTGAATCCACGAAAGTGCATGAGCGATGGCACAGTGAACAGGGCGATAGAACGTTTGGGTTTTGGTGAAAGCATGGTTGCTCATGGGGTAAGGGCGTTGGCCCGTACCACGATCAGGGAGAGGCTAGGATTTGACAGTGAGATCATTGAAAAGCAGCTTTCACACAAAACCAAGAACCCTTTGGGAGAGGCCTATGACCGTACCCAATTCTTGGACCAGCGCAAAATAATGATGCAGGAATGGGCTGATTATTTGGATTCCGTTGCCAGTGAAGGAAAAATTATTCACGGAAATTTTGGAAAGGTATCATGACAATGGATAAGGTCAGATATATGGACTGCTGGGTAGATGATTTGCGTGAGCAAATGGGCAGGGTGATGTCTACCCTCGAAAAAGAAGGAGCAAGCAAAGAAGAAATCAAAAAATACAAGAAAGGTTTCTTGCAGGAGATAAAAAATGCCGAAAAGCATAAAAAAAAGCAGCAGGCACAAGTTACTGCTTTTCTAAAAATAATTGGAAAGGAAAACTGCCCTAAATCGGCACAAAAACTGCGACAAATATTTTATAGCACTAGGACGGATGAGGGGTACTGGACATTACCTGTTTTACCATTTTGGGGGATAAAAGCCATGGAAGCCATAGGGGGTCAATATATTAGAAAAGCCAATTCAGATAATCCGGATTACAAAAAATTTCATAAGAAAATAACAGGTTTGAGGGATGCTTTAAGAGATATATGCCAATATATGAAGGACCCCGATATTCAAAAATACTACGAGGTACGAGCCTATAACGATAAGGAAGTTCAAGCACACATAACTCTGAAATCCGACGAAGAATTTTTTGAACAGGTTCGAGGGCGTGGTATGCAACTGGATATGTTCCTTTTTGAAGGTAAAAAACTAGGTCGCCCCTCTCTTAAAGAATTTTACAATTTTGTCTATCAATTGGCGCGGAGATATGAAGAAATTTCAGAGCAAAAATTTACAGTTCTCAGACACCGGGAATCTGACGGGAAAAATGCCGGGGAATATGTTCCGATAACGCCCGGCCATGAGTTTATTTACGAGGCTGTCCGTTGGATATGCGAGGAATTTAAAGATACCGATGGATTGCCTGATTTGAGATATACGGACAAGAATATTTATAACGCCTGCGAACAAGCTCAGAAAAGACTAAAGGATGATAAGAATGGGATGAAAAAAGTCAAATGATGTCGCTTGACTATTCATATCCCATATAATTTTGAATATTTACTAGTGCTAGTAAACAAAATAACCCCGATAAAGTCAAACAGGAGATGCTACTTTTATCGGAGCGCTTTCTTTTTTCAATCACGTATATTTATGCTTTCCTGGATGAAGCTACGCACAAATGGATGCGTTTTAACACAGAAAGGAAAAGCTAATGACAAAAGAACTTTTGACCATCCCAGAGTTTTGTGAAGCCGTATCATGCGGACGCACTCATGCTTACAAGCTCATATCCACAGCCCAGCTTCCAGCGGTTAAACAAGGAAAGAGAACATTGATCCGACGTGAGGATATGCTGGCATGGATTAAATCCCTTCGCCCATATTCTGTAGAAAAAAAAGAGGGATAGAATGAAATATATTCAAAAGAAACGCCCCGCTGCGAACGGGGCTGGAAATTGTATCGGCTTTAATCATAACCCCCTCATAGAAGATTTGCAAGCTGTTCTGCGGTGTGCAGGATTGCCAATACGTGACCCTGTTATGGTTGACGGGAAGTTGCATCGTTTCCATGTGGTCGGAGATCATCCAAAAAGTCTCAATGGTTGGTATGTTTTTTACAATGATGGAAACGTCGCTGGGGCGTTCGGGTGCTGGAAACGTGGCATATCGCTGACGTGGTGCGCGAAGACGGGGACTGAAATGACCGATGATGAACGTATAGCTTTTCGCCAGCGGATGGAAGAAGCCAGAAACGCCCGTGAAGTGGAAGAAACAATACGTAGAAAAGACGCCGCTACAAGGGCATCGGGGATTTGGAAATCTGCACCGCTCGCGACGAATAACCATCCCTATCTGATTAGAAAGAGCGTTGGAAACCATGGTTTGCGCCTTCATAAAGAGTCGTTGGTTGTGCCATTGAGGAGTTCTGACGGTGTATTATGTTCCCTGCGATTTATTGATGCAGATGGCAAAAAGCGCTTCCTGTCCGGTGGGCGCATGACAGGATGTTATTTTCCCATTGGCGCTCCTATGGGCACGCTTTGTATTTGCGAAGGGTATGCCACTGGTGCCAGCCTTCACGAGGCGTCAGGTTATGGCGTTGCGGTGGCGTTTAGCTGCAATAATCTCTTGCCTGTTGCTCTAACTTTACGGGCCAAATTCCCGCGCACAAAAATTATTTTATGTGCTGATAATGACACGAAGACAGTCGGAAACCCGGGTTTGACTCATGCGAGGGAGGCTGCCGTTGCTATAGGTGGATTTCTGGCTGTCCCACCTTGTCATGGTGATTTTAACGATCTGCACAGAGGAGAAAAATCATGACAGAGTCATCAGTGATTTTGGAAGTACTGGATCAAGTGGGAGCCTGTGAGCCTAAGAGGGTATTAAAATCCTACGCTCTCGGCGATTTTCTGCGTCTGGAAATCCCTCCGCGTGAGGATATTCTTTCACCTATTCTGCAAACGCAAAGCCTGTCTATGATTTACGCCAAGCGTGGTGTAGGCAAAACGCATTTTGCGTTGAATATAGCGTATGCCTTGGCCTGCGGTGGAAGTTTTTTGAAGTGGTCAGCTCCACGTCCGTGCAAAGTTCTTTATATCGACGGTGAAATGCCAGCCCACGCGATGCAGGAACGCCTTGCAAAAATCGTGAAAGAAAGCGGATTGAAAGCTGATCCAGAATGCTTCCAGATTATCACTCCTGATATGCAGGATAATGGGATGCCGGATATTTCTACGCTCGAGGGGCAGGAGATGATTGAACCGTTCGTTGAGCAAGCCGAATTTATTGTGGTCGATAATATCAGCACTTTGGCTCGAACGGGCAAGGAGAATGAGGCGGAAGGTTGGCTTCCAATACAGGCATGGGCGTTGAGCCTGCGGAGCCGGAAGAAGTCTGTCATGTTTGTTCACCATGCTGGGAAAGGCGGTCAGCAACGTGGTACTAGCCGCCGCGAGGATGTTCTTGATCTCGTGATTGAGTTAAAGCTCCCTGATGATTACAAGGCTGATGACGGCGCACGGTTCGAGGTACATTTCGTCAAGGCAAGGCATCTTGCCGGAGGTTCTGCGGCTCAGTCCTTTGAGGCACAGCTTGGAGCAGACGGTTGGTCTCATCGTAATATAGAGAGAGCAGAGTTGAAGCAGGTCTTAGCTTTGAAGGAAGAAGGACGGTCTTATCGCTACATTCAAAAGGAGACTGGCATCAGCAAGGCGCGAGCTCAAAGGATGGTGAAGGGGTATGAAGAGAAATCATAGCATCATCTCATTGTCTCACTCTACTACAACGGGACAGCGAGACATGGTGGGACAGCGTTGGGACATGATGAGGAGAAATAGAGTGTTAACGCATTGGAAAAAAATGGTTTTGGAATGGGACAGTTCTGGGACAGTTATTGAGACGCATATGATTTCCTCTTTCGGGATTTAACCGTGACGCCCCGGCATGGCTCTAATGGTGTAGGGTAAACGTCTGTAAAAAATATAGTTATAAAACAATAAGTTAGAAAAATGTTACGGTTTGAATTTAATCCTTAGGAGTAAAAGGCATGGAAAATTCGAATATAGCAGAAGCGGGAAAATCAACTCGCTTTGGTCAGCCTGCCGGGCCTGATCCCAAAGGGGATGGAACAAGGTTGGCTCCGTGGTCAGTCAGGAAGCAACTTCGTCGTTTGATGCTCTTCCCTGTTGATCTCAATAAACCAGCCACCATAGAAGATAAACTTAAATGGCTTGCTGGGCCGAATGGGAAGGTTACTGATGCTATGATACTTGCTGTTTACCGATGTGAGCAGGCAAAGCAAAACTGGCGAGCTATGAAGGATTTAATAGAAGCTGTGGATGGTAAACTGTGAAAATGCGGATTCTTTCAAAGAGTATGGTTGTAAATCACATTATTGACCGCTATGAATAGGATAGTTTGTCCTAATTGGCAGACTGGGGCCTGATAAACCCCGCATTAGACGGTGGCGTGTCCGTCATCACGTCGCTTCTCGGCATATGACCGGGGAGCGGCGGCGTATGTCCAAGGCTTCGGCTAAAAGGCCGTCGCGGTCGTTCTAATGCGGCTTTATCATCTCCGGTCACCAGAGTAGGGCAGCTCTGGTGATTTTTTTATGGAGAGAAATTATGTTTCCGAAAAAGCTCTTTTTTCCTCTGATCGGGGTATGTGGACTTCTGTCAGCCTGTCAAACAGCAGAGGGTTACAGACAAAGGCTTGAGACATATAGGGGGATGTCAGAACAGTTTGTGGTTCAAGACTGGGGCGTCCCCAATAACTCATATGAATTGAAGAACGGTGGGAAGGTTATACAGTATCGCCGTGACGATACCTATATCGTTCCGGGAGCGACAACCTTCTCGCCTCAAACGACATACCACACTGGAAATGTGTACGCCAACAACGGGTTGTATGGCTCGTATTCTGGAACAAGTACCACATATACTCAATCTCAAGCGCCGGATGTAGTTATTAGAAATTTTTGTGAAACGTCTTTCATGCTTGATCCTGAAAGAGTTGTTGTTGATTATACTTTTGCAGGTAGTGGATGTGTAGCTCCGGAAGAATCTTCTTCATCTTTTCAAACTTCAAAGCAGGCAGAGGCGATAAGGCTATGCAATCAAACTTTGCCAACTGGTACAGTGGGGCCAAAATTCCAAAAATGTGTTGCTGAAATAACAGGCGAATAAGGTTGGAGGAATTTGATGGGCCAAGCAGATATTTTTCTTCGAGTTGTCTTTTTAGCTATGGGATTGTTGTTCGCTGGTGTGTTTTTATTATTTTCATCACCGAGTAATGCGGAGCAACAAATTGATATTTCAAGGCTGAAAAATGCAGCTGATCTTGGCGAAGTTGATGCGCTCGTGGGCTTGGGTGGGTTGTATTTGAATGGAAAAATAGTTCCTAAAAATCCTGAAAAGGCAGCACAGCTATTTCTAAAGGCCGCAAGAAAGGGTGATGTCGAGGCTATGCAGATTGTCGCGGGGTTATATAGCGATGGGACGGGTGTTGAGAAAGATTTGAATGAAGCCTTTGTGTGGATGACTATGGCGGCGGAATATGGAAGCAGTTTTGCGCAAGTTATGGCGGGGAAATATAATTTCTGGGGGATTGGCGACATACCGCCGGATAAAGAAGAAGCGGTTAGGTGGTGGAAGATGGCAGCGGGGAATGGCGAACATATGGCTCAATCAATGTTGTCCGCGTGTTACTTTTATGGGGATGGGGTTGAGCGTGATATTGAAGAGGCGTACTTCTGGGCACTGGCGGCATCCGAGAAAAATGATCCTGTCCGCCAAGAGTTTAGAGGATTTGTTGAGGAACAACTGACAAAAAACCAGAAAGAAAATGTGATAGCTCGTTATATCGAGTGGTCTGCCAAAAAAGAACATAAATAACGATAGGTGACGGGACATTATGGATCACGGTATTGCTTTCTATATTTGGACGACATGTTCTGTTGTTGTGGCGTTGATTGTCAGCTACATTGCTATCTTTCATACCTCGAAGTTTAATCAACTCATGGCAACAGCATTTCCTGGCGAATACTCGCACAGAGAATTTGAACCTTTGCCTATCTATCATCCCCAGAGAATTTGGCGCATTGCTGTTATTTTATTGAGTGTTCTTGGTTCTGGTACATTATTCTACGGAATTTTTATACGATTGTTAGGGTGGATGCCATATGACTGGAGAACAGAGGATGGTGATTGGCTCGCTGAATATTATTCATTATGGGCGGCCATCTTTTCAATCATTGGTATGGTTGCTTTTACAGAAGGATTGCAAAAACTGGTTGCTCGCCATTGCGCATTGGAGGGGTATAGATTAACCTCAGAAAGGTTTAATGATATACTCTACCGTATTTTGACATGTCCGCGAGAGGCATTGGATTTTTGGGCTAAGCATGGTGAGTGTGTTCTCGGGTACCAATCTGATGTTGGCTTTATTTGCCGTGATGAAGCTGAGCACCTCACCACTGTCATAAAAATTATTGGACAGTACAGGCAAAATCCTCATACGGGAGTGGCCGTGCAGAAATGGATAAAAAATACAGTTCGTCATCGTATTAATGGAGGTGTCTGGATTGACGATGATGCTCAGCATATAAGTGATAAAGCAAAGGACCTTATAAACTTTGTTAAGCAATATCGGTATGACCTTGAACCATTTGGCCTTGTAGATGAAAAGCTGCGTGATCTAATTCTAAAGTCTCCTGATGGGTGGTCTCCACCCAAGTTTTATAAGGGCGGTGAAGTAACATCTTGCGTAGGGAGCACATCTATAAAAACCACCTATGAACAGCAGCAGCAGCGGCTCATTGAAAAAATAATTTGGGCTGACCAGCTTGGGGCTATTGATGCTGTTGATGAATTCTTTAGAAGAAATAAAGCATAAACGATGAGACATAATCTGCTGACTGCCTATCTGCAAACCGAATACCGAGTGCCAATGGTTGGCCGCATGAATGTTCTTAAAATTGATTACAAATCGGATTTTTTGGAATGGGGGCACATTCGGGGGCATAAGCGAAAAACGTTTTTATATTTCATTAAATTTATCAATAGGTTACTTCTTTAGTCCCAGTCCCTCCTGGGCACCATACTAAAAAAAATCCCCCTCGGGGGGATGATTTGTATGGTTGCAATAGTGCGGAATTTGGATGTCACTGCTTAACACAAACGCAAACTTTGAAAATTTCGTCGCGGAATGCAATAACGCAAAAACGGTTGAAGACCTTTATCAAACCACTTCTAAATCCCTAAATCGACTAGGCTACGATAAAGTCATTTTTAGCATTATCAAAGATCTAGATGTCACCCCCGAGGGAAGAACCGTTGGAGTCTTCAACAATTATCCCGAAGATTGGCAAAAATACTATGCCGAAATGAAATTCGATCAAATAGACCCTGTCATAAAATATGCCGCCGTTAGCTCCGAACCGTTCAGATGGAAAGACTTACACAAAAAAATAAAAATGACAGCCAAGCAGAAAAAAGTCCTGCAATTGGGAGAAGATGCAGGCTTGCAAAACGGAATTGTTATCCCCATCAGAGGAAACAGAGCCCAACTTTCAGGATTAGGCCTAGCTTCAACAGAAAAGATTGACGCCTGTGATGTAAGGCTGGATATTGTGAACGCTCATTGTCAGCAGTTCTTCTTAAGTTACAAAAGGCTATTTTCAAAAAACGAAGTGGAAGAAGAAATTCTGGGAGATACGCTAACCCAAAAGGAAGCTGAAATCTTGACATGGGCTGCCATCGGGAAAACGGATGAAGAGATAGCCACAATCTTATCAATTAGTCGCCATACAGTTGACACTCACATGCGCCATATTTTTAGAAAGCTGGATGCAACAAACAGAATTCAAGGTGTTGTAAAAGCCATTACACAGGGATTAATTAACCCCTAGCAATAAATATCACGAAATCACGTGATACAATTTCCCCCTGATTTTTGATTGAATGGCTTGGCTTGAGTAAACCAAGCCTATTGAAAACCAACAAAAAATCAGGAGTCAGTACAAAAAATGGCACAAAGTCGTTCAGCAATAGCCGCCAATGATACCCGCTCAAAAAATAAAAAAATTGAAGAGATCATTGCCGCATTGGATTATTTGAGAATAGAAGCACGAAAGTCCGGAAACGAAGATATCTATAATCTCATAGACTCGACGTTCTCGATTTGCCTCCATACGTTTTGCATCATTAATCGATATGAGCTGAACAAAACCATGCCAAATATCGGAAAAAGAGAGAGCAGGGAAGACTGATTGCTAATTACTGACTTTCCACCGTTTATGCAGCCAGAGCCATTGCTCGGGACGCTCAGTAATCCAGCTCTCAAGGATGGAATGAGCCTCCTTCAAAAGAGTATCTTCATCTTTTGAAATGTCCAAAGACGGATAAAAACTGACACGAAATTCGACTCCGTCCAAACGCTCGACCCTAACGGGAATAAGAGGGCACTGGAACTTTTTGGCAAGCTGGATAAAAGCAGTCGAAGTCATCGCAGGCCGACCGAAAAAATCAGCCTCAACCCCTTGGTTGTATTTTTGGTCAATGAGGATGCCGATGCGCCGCCCTTGCTTCAGCGCAGATACAACCTGTCGCATCCCTTGAGACGACTTCGGATAAGTCCGCAACGCCCCGTTCATACTGCGGCACTGCTGTAATATATCTTCGACATATGGGTTATTCGGAGCGCGATAGATTAGGTCAACATCAATATTGTACGGCCGTAGGGCAGGGGCAGAGATTTCCCAATTGGCAAGATGTGCCGAAAAGAAAATCGCAGGAGTAGCGCTTTGCGCCAACCCGTCCAAATGCTCATACCCTTCGAGAATGATATGATTCTCAGCAATATTGTATAAATGAGGATACTCGGCGAAAATACGCCCCAAATTATCCCACATCCCGCGCAAAATTTTACGAGCCTGCCCGTCATCAACCGGAAGAGAGTCGGTAATATGCCGCAATGCTTTGCGTTTGGAGGAGAGCATCGGCCCAACCATCCCCAACAAAGCCCCCCCTATGGCAGAGGCTCTCGCAGGAGATAACATCCCGAAAAATGAAATCAAAAGCCTGACCAGAGCGGCTTCTATAACATATCTGAACTTTTTCATGATGCGGATAACCTGCCCCGAATAAAATCTACTACAGCAATCTGATCTTCCCAAACCAATGAAACCTTCAGCTCATCAACAAGAGACTTCTGCGGAAAATCAACAAGCCGCACAGCGTCTTTGCTCGTCGTAATCAATCGCGCTCCGAGGGCAGTGGCTTTTTTCCCGAGCGCAGCCAAATCATCAAAACTATAGGCATGATGATCGGCAAAACTTTCAAATCCGACAAGCTTCACGCCGCAATCCTGAAGACTGGATTTGAATTTTTGAGGCAAACCGATCCCGCAAAATCCAAAATAGGGCTGATCCAGAGACAACTCGGAAAGATTTGTCGGACGAAGGGCCGTTCTGAAAACGGGTTTCCCACTCGAAAAAATCATAGAACAAGACGAATGTGTCGGATCACCAATAACAATAAAGGCATCAATCGCAGGTATGGCATCTTCAAACGTCACCCGCAAAGGCCCAGAGGGAAGAGCAAGCCCGTTCCCGAACCCGTGCGCCCCGTCCACAACACAAAAAGAGATATCTTTTGCCAGATCATAATGCTGCAACCCATCATCCAGAACAACAATATCCTGCCCGCACCGTGCCGCAAGACACGCGCCGTCATAGCGACTTTGCGCCACAATCGTCGGGCCAATATCGGACAAAAGAACCGCTTCATCCCCCCATTGATCGGAAGTCGCAGCCTCTTCAACATAACAAGGCCCAACAACGCGGGAATGATACCCGCGCAACAAAAAAGCAGGAGCTTTCGCTAATTGATAATCTTGCAAAAGTTTAAAAAGAGCAACGACAGTAGGGGTTTTGCCGCTCCCGCCCGCATTGATATTGCCGACGCAAAGAACAGGCAACGGCGCGCGCCGCGCATCAGTCCGATTATAATTGTACCGATCCGCCCATTGATAAAGCGCCCCAAGCGGAGATAACAAACGCGCCATAAAATCAGGCTTATCTTTGTACCAAAAAGAAGGCGTCTTCATCCCAAAGCCTCTTCTTTTGTATGGTCGGGATGTTTGAGCAGCGGCAAACGTGCCAGCAGGAAAACAGGTTCCAGCTCTTCAATAATTTTCGCCAGAATATGAGTTTTGCTCTCCGCAAACTGATAAGAACGGTCTATCTGCTCTTGACGCAGCATTTGAGACGCAAACAAGGCGCGCAGGCGCTCGGCCAGTTCATCCTTATGATCGAGCGGAATAGAGGCCTGCGCTGCATCCATTTGGTCAAAAATCTCCTGCAAATTCTGGACATGAGGTCCATGAAGCACCGCACAGCGAAGCAACGCCGCTTCAAGCGGATTATGCCCGCCGCCACCATCATCACTAAAGCTGCGCCCGATACAAGCAATAGGGGAGAGCGCATAAAACAAACCAAGATCTCCCAACGTATCAACCACAAAAAGAGAATGTTCATGATTGGGAGTTCTATTTTTTGTTTTTGTTCCGTAAGATACCCTGCGTTCTTGATACGTAGATTCAATCGAAGCGCTGCGCTCCGGATGACGCGGCACGACAATCGTCAACAAATCAGGATAGTCATTGACAAGAGCCAGATGAGTTTCCAACGCTAATTCTTCTTCGCCTTGATGCGTGCTGGCATAAACCCAAACCGGACGATCACCGATAGCCTTTTGCAAATCAGACAATTCTATAGCGTCATAAGGCAAAGGCGACGCACAATATTTGATATTATCACTCGTCACAACAGACCGCGCCCCTAACTGGTCGTAATAATATCGGTCTTGGTCTGTCTGCGTTAAAATAATGGTAAAAGAGGATAGAATTTTCTCGGACAGGCCTCGGGCATAACGCCAGTTACGAAATGACTTTGGCGACATTCGCGCATTCAATAGCGCCGCAGGAATACGTCGCTTCCCAATCTCAGCAACAATAAAAGGCCATAATTCGGACTCCGCCCATAAGACAATATTAGGTGCCCAATGATCCATAAACCGTCGCACCCACTTCGGACGATCAATCGGCAAATATTGATGAAAGGCACGCTCCGGCAATCTCTTCTCGAGCAGCAGCGCCGCTGTGCGTGTAATCGTCGTCACCATCGCATGCGCCTGAGGATTTTGATCCAGAAAAAGCGAGATCATCGGCAACATCGATTGAGCTTCCCCCACACTCGCAACATGCACCCATAGCAAAACCCCTTGTGGTCGGGGCAGGGAAGCCTGACCAAAACGCTCTTCCAAACGTTTGGGGTCTTCTTTCCCCGCACGCACACGCTTATTGAGGATCATCCGCACCAGCGGCTCCCCAATCGTCATGGTTTTTTTATAGAGCCAGAACAAACTCATACGCCAAGTAACTCCAGAAAAGCTTCAGGCCCTTTATAGGGCCTGAGAGTAAGAAAACCAAGGGGAAATAAAGCCCATCAGGATATTATGGCAGTCCCGCACTACAGTTTGAGCTTGTTCCCGATTTACAGCATTTCGGATTGGTGCCACCACTTGGAGAGCATCCCGGATTCGGACAAACAATCTCGCGATCTCCGCCTGTTCCCCCCAACAAAACACCAGTCGGAATACCAACGGAACAGTTCCCGCCAGCCTCGGAAAGTGGGGCAACAATCGCCGTAAACAAGCTCATACTATCAAAGCTGGTTCCCCAAGCCACAGAGTTCATATGGCTTTTAGGAGTCCCCCAAGATCCAGTACCGGAGCAGTTACTAGGCTTTGTTGTTGGTCTATTTGTTTCGGCATCAGCAAGTGTTTGGATCTGGGATATATTGAGAACTTTACAGCTGGCATAATCCCACAATCTTCTGATATTGCCACAGCCACTGTTCTGTGCAGACGAGGAGTGCCCACCCGCTAAACTGTGGCCAAAATTGGAATTAATATAAGTGTTCACTGTCCCATTAAAGGCATTCATGCTGCTTCCGCCATCAAAAGAGAAGTTCTTAGGAATGGCGCTAATCCAATTGGAATAACATCCCAAAGTAATCACAGAGTCCGGTTTCCAAACCAAAGCCTGATTATGCATAAACTCGCGCTGTGCCTCCATCCAGGCTTTATCTTCTAAAGCTTTCATAAAATTGACATCACAAGCCGAATCATAAACGGAGGTTGCTTTTGCTATATGAGGAGTTAGAAGCAAACAAAAGGCTACAGAAAGCAGCGCAACCTTGCGGGATATTGATAAAAACACCATAATTCCTCCAAACTCCGAGTACGAAAAAGAGCAAAAGCGCGATTTCGATGAGAACACGACCATATAAACTATAGTTTACAATAGGATGGGGTGGTTTGGCAAAACAAACCTGAATTTTCCCCCAAAATTAGGCTTCTTCCAGATCGATATCCAGATTAGACATATTAAAGTCGTAGGAGACTTCCCCTTCGTCGTTATCCTTATAAATCGTGCCGATAGCCTCTCCATTGAGGTAAACTTCAACAGAATCGGCCACGCGGCGCTTGCGAATGGTCAAACCCGGATTCCCGAATTTCTTCTGCAAATAGTTCTGAAGATTGGTAATATCTGTATCGTTTAAGTCCATACGATCCTCTTTAAGAGTAAGGTTTTATTAATTCAGCTCTGTGGTTTTAGCCTGTCTGGCCGCCCCCGTCCAGAGTCAAT
>Ga0116162_10001433_pt1 | contig 15610 bp, 6 predicted proteins | sample AD_UKC105_MetaG_FD_89875 | JGI IMG/M metagenome (GOLD analysis project Ga0116162, IMG submission 89875) | Active sludge microbial communities of municipal wastewater-treating anaerobic digesters from Hong Kong - AD_UKC105_MetaG | ecosystem: Engineered > Bioreactor > Anaerobic > Digestate... | reverse complement strand
ACATAGAAAATATTGTAAATGAATACATTGAAGGGAAAGGTGTTTTTCTTGTTTCTGTCAAAGTAAGCAGTGCCAACAGGATTTCTGTTTTTGTTGACACTGATAAGGGAATAACGCTTGAAGAATGTGTTGAACTACATCGTCATATCGAGAAAAACCTTGACCGCGATCAGGAGGATTTCGAACTTCAGGTTTCTTCTCCCGGGCTGGATATGCCCTTTATGGTTCTTGAACAATACCGAAAGAATATTGGTAAGAATGTTGAAGTAGTCAATAAAGAAGGGGAAAAATTCTCAGGCACACTAAAGAACATAACAGAAGGGGGGTTTGAACTTGATACAGAAGTTCGTATAAAAGGTAAAAAGAAAGAATCGCGGGAACTATCCTTCAATTTTGACGAGATAAAAATGACAAAAGAAATTTTAAAAATTAAGTAAAATAATAGGCTTTTAACCAGATGGAAAATGTTAATTTAATCGACACCTTCTCGGAATTTAAAGAACTGAAGAACATTGATCGTCCTACAATGATGAGTGTTCTTGAAGATGTCTTCAGAGGGATGCTTGCCAAAAAGTATGGATCGGCTGATAATTTTGACATTATTGTCAATATAGACAAGGGTGACTTCGAGATTTGGAGAAACAGAGTTGTGGTTGAAGATGAAGAACTCACAGATCCAATAACACAGATACCTCTGTCGGATGCAAAAAAGATTGATGAGGATTATGAAGTGGGAGAAGAGGTATCCGATGAGGTAAAATTTCTGGATTTTGGAAGAAGAGCCATTTTATCTTTACGACAGAATCTCACAGCACGTATCCTCGATCTTGAAAAAAATAATATCTACATAAAATACAAAGACAGGATTGGAGATATCGTCACAGGTGAAGTATACCAGGTATGGAAAAGAGAGATACTGGTACTGGATGACGACGGGAACGAGCTGATGCTCCCAAAAAGTGAACAGATACCCAGTGATCATTTCCGCAAGGGAGACACTATAAGAGCTGTGGTAATAAAAGTAGAAATGCGTAATAATACGCCTTTTATTATTCTAAGCCGCACATCTCCTGTTTTTCTTGAAAGGCTTTTTGAACTTGAAGTTCCGGAAATATTTGACGGCTTGATAACCATAAAGAAGATTGTAAGAGTACCCGGAGAAAGAGCCAAGGTAGCAGTTGAATCCTATGATGAAAGGATTGATCCCGTAGGTGCATGTGTAGGCATGAAAGGATCCAGAATACATGGGATTGTAAGGGAACTGCGAAATGAAAATATTGATGTAATAAATTATACTTCCAATAATCAGCTATTCATTCAGAGAGCACTAAGCCCGGCCAAGATCACTTCAATTAAACTCATTGAAGAAACCAAACATGCAGAAATCTATCTTAAGCCCAATGAAGTATCGCTGGCTATCGGGAAAGGTGGTCTTAACATCAAACTCGCCAGTCAGCTTACAGGTTATGAGATAGATGTTTACAGAGAACCGGGAGGAGAAGATGAGGAAGATGTGAACCTTGAAGAATTCAGTGACGAGATTGAAGAATGGATAATTGAAGAATTCAAAGCAATAGGATGCGACACTGCAAAAAGTGTTCTCAGCCTCTCTATCAATGATCTTGTTAAAAGAACTGATCTTGAAGAAGAGACAATAAAGGAAGTAATAAATATTTTAAAAGCTGAATTTGAGTAATAAATAATAATCTCAATCAAAGATTTATAAAGTCCAGGGTATATATATGACAGAAGACGTAAAGGTAACGAGATTAAGTAAGGCAGCACGTGAGTTTAACGTTGGAATATCCACTATAATTGAATTCCTTCACAAAAAAGGGTTCAATCTTGACCCCAATCCAAACACTAAACTTCCGCCTGAAGCCTATATGTTACTTGTAAAAGAGTACAGTACTGACATTAGTGTAAAAAAGGAATCTGAACGACTAATTCTCAGAGACCTTAACAGGAACAAAGAAACCCTGTCGATAGACGATGTAGCTGATAAAACCCCTGCTGAAGAACCTGAAAAGGAAGAAGAAGTTATTGTAAAAGATTCCTCCATAATAAAAAAAGGTGTTGATATTAAAACCGAGATCACAAAACCTGATATTAAACTTGTCGGTAAAATTGATCTTGACAAATCAGCCAAACCTGCCGGGGAAAAGAAAACCCGTCCCCTGGACGAGTCTAAAGAGAAAGCTGAAGTAAGTGAGGGAAAAGAAAAAGAAAAAGAAAAAGAAAAAAAGGAAGAGAAAGAAAAATCCAAAGAAATAGCAGAGGTTGAGGATAAAAAATCAGCTATAGACTTACATATAGTTGGCAAGATTGATCTTGACGGCGATAAAAAGGACCAGAAGAAAACTGATACTGAAGAAGTATTAAAAGAGGAAAAGAAAGAGAAAGAACCTGAAGAAAAAGAAGAAAAGGAAGCCACGAAAAAGAAAGTTCAGGAAAAAGCTGTAGAGCCGGAACCTGAACAGACAGAAAAGCAGGAAAAAGTTGTTGAAAAGGAAGTAAAAGAACCAGATCAGGAAGCAGAGCCTCCAGAGCTTTACAGGACTGAGACCAGGAAACTATCAGGTCCAACCGTGGTTGGCAAGATTGATCTGCCTCCTGAAGAGAAGAAGAAACAGTCTTCATCCCAACCTGTAAAAATCAATACTGATCCTGAATTTCGTAAGAAGAAAAAGAGAAAGAGGATTACAAAGGGAAAAGACCAGGTATCTGTTGTAAAACCTGATTCATCAGATAAAAAAGATAAAACCGGTAAGCGTTCTTCAAAGAAAAGGCCGGTCAGAGCAGAAGTTGATGAAGAAGAGGTACAGAAACAGATTAAAGAGACCCTTGCCAGACTGACCACTAAAGGTAAGTCAAAAGGGTCGAGATACCGTCGTGAGAAAAGGGATGCCATAAGCCAGAAGCACAGGGAAGAAGAAAATCAGCTGGAACAAAGTAAAAATATACTTAAAGTAACGGAATTTGTTTCTGTTAATGAACTGGCGATTATGATGAACGTGCCTGTCACTGATATCATTTCCACATGTATGAACCTGGGGCTCTTCGTATCCATCAACCAGCGTCTTGATGCAGAGACAATGTCTATTCTGGCTGACGAATTTGGTTATAAAGTGGAATTTGTAAGTGCAGAGCTCCTTGATGCTGTGAAAGAAGATGAAGACAGTCCGGAAGAACTTAAACCCCGACCTCCTATTGTCACTGTTATGGGGCATGTCGATCACGGAAAAACCAAATTGCTCGACTATATAAGGAGAACGAATGTCATTGCAGGAGAAGCAGGAGGAATAACACAACACATAGGTGCCTATGCTGTTAAACTGGATGATAAACGGCAACTCACTTTTCTTGACACTCCCGGCCATGAAGCCTTTACTGCTATGCGTGCCCGCGGTGCTCAGATAACTGATATTGCTATAATTGTTGTTGCTGCCGATGACGGAGTAATGCCACAGACAATTGAAGCAATCAACCATGCCGCAGCAGCTGGCGTCCCTATCGTCTTTGCCATCAACAAAATAGATAAACCTACAGCTAATCCTGAAAAGATAAAAGAAGCTCTGGCCAATATGAATTACCTGGTTGAAGACTGGGGGGGAAAATATCAGTCACAGGAAATATCGGCCAAAGAAGGTCTTAATGTAGACCTCCTGCTCGAAAAGGTACTCCTGGAAGCTGAAATGCTTGATCTACATGCCAATCCCGATAAACTGGCAATAGGAACCGTTATTGAATCCTCTCTTGATAAAGGCAGAGGATACACAGCCACTATACTGGTAAAAGCCGGAACACTCAGAATCGGGGATATAATGCTGGCCGGCAGTTATTACGGACATATAAAAGCCATGTATAATGAAAGGGGCCATAAAATAACAGAAGCCGGTCCTTCAACACCGGCACTTATCCTTGGATTAAACGGTGCACCTCAGGCTGGTGATAAGTTTAATATCATGGAAAGCGACAAAGAAGCAAAGGAAATAGCTAATAAAAGAGCTCAGCTTCAGAGAGAACAGGGATTACGTACACAAAAACATATTACCCTGGAAGAAATAGGCAGAAGGATTGCTATTGGCAACTTCCAGGAACTGAACATAATTGTTAAAGGCGACGTGGACGGGTCTATTGAAGCTCTCAGTGATTCACTGATTAAACTGTCGACACCCGAAATCCAACTCAATGTAATACACAAAGCTGTAGGACAGATATCAGAATCTGATATCTTACTTGCTGCAGCATCAAATGCCATAATAGTGGGATTCCAGGTCAGACCCTCCCTGAATGCAAGACGGCTGGCTGAAAAAGAAGAGATTGATATCAGATTATATTCAATTATTTACAATGCCATTGAAGAGATAAAATCTGCAATGGAAGGTATGCTGTCTCCGGAAGTTAAAGAAGAGATAGTAGCTACCCTTGAGGTCCGCGAAATATTTAAGGTAACAAAAGTGGGAACTGTGGCTGGTTGTTATGTGAAAGAAGGAAGAATAACAAGAAACACCCCTGTACATATAATCAGAGACGGTATTGTAGTTTATTCCGGAGAACTGGGGTCCCTTAAACGCTTCAAAGATGATGTAAAAGAAGTGTCAAGCGGATATGAATGCGGACTGAATATCCAGAATTATAACGATCTGAAAATAGGAGACATCATTGAAGGATACAAAGAAGTAGAGATCAAAAAGACTCTATAACAACTCCTCATATTTCTCAGCAGTGAGAAGTGTTTCAATTTCTGAAGGATCAGTAATCCTGATCTTTATCATCCATCCGTCTCCATAGGGATCTTTATTGATTGCTTCCGGGGTGTTCTCAAGAACAGGATTCAACTCAAGTATTTCACCTGATACAGGCATGAACAGATCTGAAACAGTTTTTACTGCTTCAACTGTTCCAAAAACATCTTCCTTTTTCAGAGTCTCACCCACTGTCTCAATCTCAACAAATACTATATCTCCTAGCTCCGACTGAGCAAAATCTGTTACCCCGACAAAAGCATCTTCTCCTTCAACGCGAAGCCATTCATGATCTTTTGTGTATCTTAAGTTACCGGGAATATTCATAGGTTTTATTGTTTTAAAAGTTTATTATTTTTGACTACCATCCAAATTTATGTTTTTTTTTCAATTCTCCCGGAAAAATCATACAAATAAATATTTTCTGAATTCATTGTACGAGTGTAAATTTTAAACTGAATCCCACGTCAGTATTTGATGTCGGATAAGTATTGGCCACAAAAGGATCATTCATAGTATGATCGGCATAAAACTGAAGATTAAACCTGTCACTCAGAACATAATCAGCTGTTATTCCTGCTGTGAATATTTTCTGTCCGGCTACCGGCTGATTAACATCTTCAATAAGTTTTCTGGTAACAGTTCTGTTGTCTCTTATAGACAGGTCAAACCTCAAATTAAGATCACTCTCAAGGGCTCTCTGTATTCCTCCTGTCCTGAGTATTATCTTCACATCATCAAACCTGTACCCGGCACCAATGATCAGTTCATTTATTCTTGAATCAGATATCTGATTATTTGAAAAGTTAAGAGATACCATACGTGATTTTTTTATCTCAACTCTTGTGGTAAGACTGTTCCTCCAGTTCATATCCACATTTATCAGAGGGCTGAATTGTTCATTCAGTGAAATAGCATTTATCTCAAACTGTTGTACAAAATTATTCTGCATATCCCTGATACTGCTAATACCGTCATTATTCTCAAGATATCCCATATTTGTTGAATAAGAACCTATCTGGTAAGTACTTCTGTACTGATGGGAAATACTTATTGATCTGAACACTTTCTGAACAAAATCAAATCTGGAAAAACCGTCAAAAGTCACTCTCCAGTTTGGCATCATTCTGAGAGCTGAAGGGAAGGTTTCCAGTGGCACCTTATCCGGATCGCTTTTTGTATATGCCGCGATAAATGCAGGTATCATTACTTCACGCGATGTCTTGCCGTAACCACTTTTGTAATCTCCGGCCACAGGCTCTCCTGTTAAAGGATCCATATTGGGATTGTATCCCGGATCAGCAATGGATCTTTCTTCAGCTCTTCTCCGGGATATAACGAGCAGATTTTCCTTAAAGGCTTCAAAAGCAGGAGATACATAATCGTTGGTCTTTGATATTTTCTCAAAGGCTGTACCCCATGATATAACTGATATTGAAAATGTTCCGTTTATATTTCTGTTTCTGGTACTGTCAGGAAAATTTCCATTTCTATCGGCAATATAATACAAGCTTGCAAGCTCCTGAAATCTTCTGTCGGCACTTACATCTATTCTCAAACCGGGGAAAGGTTCAATAGTGGCACGTGCTGATAAATCGAACCGGTTATTGTAAGAAGCAGGAGTATTAAGCATTGTATCTTTGGTTATCCATCCTCTGTTCATAGCTTTGTCAAAGAAATTTCTGTCGTTGTACCCAAGCACAAAGGGCCATCCCGGAGCAAGCATCTCACCTTCATCAGACATTCCGAGGAACTTACTCGCCGGCAGATAACCGGGGAGAAACTGACCCTGAGAACTTGTATAACTAAGGCTTACCGACCTTATCCCCATCAAAGCCCTTACAAAATACTCTCCTGCAATAATTGCGGGACTGCGCTTCACAGGAACCTGCCCTTCTATAGTTATAATAGCCCCGTCAACAGCTTCTGATGCTGTGAAATGGACTCTGTTCTCATTTATTATCTCAATTTTGCCCTTTACATCCTCCCCTGTTTTTCTTGTTATCCTCACTTTTACATCCCTGGTGTTCAGATTATGCACTATCGATCTCACAACATCAGGTCGTATATTAACATTCTGCCTGGTGTATGTTTCCGTCCTGTACTCAGGTGTCATCCTTGCTGAGGCCCCGGGACGGGTATTGGTTTCAATATTTTTAAGGAACTTCGACTTTGAGTAAAGAGAAGACAAATTCGCCATTGCCGTAAAAGTCAGCTGACTGTTATTCCTGATCGTATTTCCAAGATTAATATTCAGACTGTCAGGATAAACAGCTCCGGCCTGCCATGTGTAGTCTGCCCCGTAACGGGCTGTTGAACTAAGCCATGAAAGCAAAGGCAGTTTATTTATCGGAAGGTTGTAATTAACATTTATATAATGATTATAACTGGTATTACGTCCGAAGTTTTTTATATTATGTACAATAGAATCGCGCCATATCTCATATTCACTTTTGTATCTGTTCCTGTCAACACCTCCTTCCGGTTCATCTATACGTGCAATGTTGGTAGCAGTAAAATCAACTTTCAGCTGACGGGTAATATCATATTTAACATCATACATCCTTGTCCACAGGAAATCCTTTTTAAAAGTAGGAGATATTTTCAGATTTGGATTGTTGATATTTCTTGTTGTAACCTCATTGTAAAAACGCGAAAAATCGTTCCGTATGGTAATACTTCTGGGAAAGATATAAAAGTTAAAATCTTTGATGATCCTGAAAACTGAAGCATTCAGGAACCTGACATTCTTAAAGGGAGTAATGTTGGCCGGAGATCCGTTATAGTTATAGTTAAGGCTTGCCCTGTGATTCTTTTCTACATCGATCTCTGTCTTTGTGTTTGTACTGTATATCTCATTATATGCATAGTTGACACTCAGGTTGGAAATATCCCAGGGCTGCGATTTTTTCTCACCTTTTTTTTCTATCCCGGCATTACTGACAGTAATTGTTTTTCTTCTGGTATAATCTTCCGCTATAGACTTTATTGAATCTCTCACCTCTTCAGTCGGAGCTTCATCTATTGCATCCGACAGAAGAATATCCGGGTCAAGGGGGTTATACTGGGGCTTAACTCTTGATTCAGAAAAACCCACATAAACTGGTAATCTGACACCGGTTTTCTCAGGGAAAAACTTCCCAAGCTCAAGTGTTGATGAAAGGTCGTATTCTGTAAACTCTTCCTTACTTCTTTCGTTTACACTTTTTTCAATACTACCCCATCCAGGTGTACTTGCCTGCCCTACCAGATCCACACTTCCCAGATCTGCCAGCCTTGCCTGTAAATGCCCTTTTGCAGCCCAACCTCCATTTTCAATAAACTCACTTAATCTCAACTCATTGACCCATATTTCTCCCGACTTGCGGTTGCCATCATCAATATTTGGATCCCTTGTCTTAATAGGATTCCTTACACCTACCATAATCACTTTCACATTACTCAGATTAGGATTACCCGATACATACACCCTGTTTGGTCCGTCAGAAAAAGCAAAAACATCAGAAACAGAAAGGGAGGAACCCTCTTCCTGCATTTGTCTGTTTCGTTCTTTCTTGGCATCCTGTAAAATAGTAAGATCAATGTTAAATTGGTTTTCTTCAGGCCAGACAAGAGCACGTGATTCCTGTGAATTATTATCGTAAATACCTGGCGGGGTAAGCTTCAGGGGTACCTCATATTCATAGAAATTGCTCTTATAATCTGTACCTATTCTGATAAATGCTGTCAGCTGATCATCATACAGAGGTTCTCCTATAACGGCTTCAGCATGTACTTCCATCCTTAATCGCCTGTATTGGCGCATATCCAGATTAACATTCTTGTATGCTGCACGGGCATCGCCATCTTCAAGATCCTGGACTTTCATAACCATCGACTGTTCATTAAGCTGCCTCAACTGCGGATTGGAAGGATCCACTATACGATCAAAGCCCGGAGGCAGTACATAATTTACAGGCATTTTACCGGCATTCTCTTCTATACTAACTGAACTGATCTCGAAAGTCCCGTCATTAACTTCAGGAACAGTGATCCTTTCTCCTCCCTCCATGAATGCAATATTGTATTTTCTCCATTCTGCCCTCACCAGATTCAACTCGGCAAAACGCATTATAACAGGTTCTCTGAAATTAGTCAGGAACATCCTCATAAAACGTATTGACTTAAAATCGCTTATTGTACCTACTGTTTTTTCATAATCAGTTATCGGTATTTTAAACTGGTACCATTTAACTTTTGAATTAACGCCGTTAGGGAAAGTAACCTCATGTTCAATCTCATCGACAATGAAATTAGATCCAACCTTCATCTCGGAAGGCCTCATACTGAGCCTGTACTGATAATAACTCTCTGTTTCATTCAGCGTATTGTCACGGTTAACATCTTCCATATCGGGTATAGTGGAACCGGATGTAGGATACGATTCCTCTGACATTTCGGAAGTGGGTGAATTTTTATCCGGACCGTTGTATTTTTTATACCTTTCAAGAATACTTTTTTCCTCGAAGTCATAATCTGACCCGCGGGAATAATGAAAATCATCACTTGACGGGTCTTTTAATATCTCAGTATAAGCATCCTCATTAAGGATCATCATCGACTGTTCCAGATAGTTATTAAAAAAAGATTGTTCATCTATATTTCCCAGTCCATCAAGTCCGACATCCTGGTATTGTCTTGACTCAGAATCATTATCAAATGCATTAACTACCGACTGAACAGTAGGCACCCTGCCCCAGGCAGTGGTGTCAACATTCCTCACCTCGGCGGTTCCCGGCAATCCGTGTTCAAAACTTTTCCGGGAATCTCTCAGAATATCTTCCGACACATTACCCAGATTAATGAACAGGTCGCCTCCGTTGTGATCTGTACTCTCAACAAAAGGATCCATTAACCAGAATTCAATATACTGAACATTGGCAGTTTCAAAGTCGCTGGTTAAGACCTCTCTCATAAAACCACCCCATCGGGATTCCGGATCATTAAGCTTCCCTTCGGGATTCATCCCTTTTGAAAAGGGGCCGGGATCAGTGTCATAGTTGTAAGGCCCTTTTTCTTCAGGATAATATGCTACATTCAAAACAGAGAGAGTGGTAGGTATGCCTGTCGTACTTTCCTTGTTTGGGAAAATCTCATTTTCATATACTTCCCTTACAAAATGGCTGGACTGTTCATCAGGATTCTGTTTAATATGATCGGGAGTTGAAGATCCGTTTCTTAAAAACAATGGATCAATAACATACCATGCAAGTTTCGCCCTGTTGAAACCACTCGTCAGATCATTGTTTAAAACAGCCTCGGGAAATAAAGCGTCCTGTCCCCGGGGAATACTTGACAGAGTCCATGAGTTAAAAGACTTCAGATCCAGAGGTATCTCACTCGATTCAAAATCATCTATGTATGAGTTTCCGGAACTGGAAATAGCTTTGGAATGACCCGGGACAAGATGGGCAAATTCACCGAAGAATGAAATTGTTGAAGGAGTCTTGGTCTCAAGCAGGGGTATCTTATCAATAATATTCGTAAGTGCTTGTGACTGTGTCCTGTAAGATGTATTTAGACCCCATATGGTGTTGGATATTGGCTCCTCTCCGTAAATAACCTTCTGGGTATATGGTCGTTCATTAAGATGTAAAACAGTACCTCCTATATTGAAATTATCTGAAAATTTATAATCAAAATGGGTTCCTACAAGTGTTTTTGTCTGAAAACCAAAATACTGATTACTTTCAAGCGATACCTGAATAGGAGTTGATGATTCGAGGAGGGAAGCATTTATTATTGTCACTGATCCAAGATTATAATCCACAGTATAATCCACATTTTCCGTAAGAGTGACTCCTCCGGCAGTGACCTTGACTGATCCGGCCGGAATATTCACTGCATTCAGACTTATTTCGGAACTGACAGCCGAAGAGAATTGTCCGGCCATTTTGAATTTGTTCTTTTCCGCCATCTGTTGTGCCACTGTTCTGGTTGAATCATACAACTCCTGAAAGACATACTTATCAGCAATAAGGTCATTGCCTATTTGTTGTCTGAGATGACTCCCGAAAGGTTCTATAACAGGGAATATTATTTTCCCCCTGCTCATATTGACTGTTACTCCGTCGATAAAATCAAAATACCCGTCAGGTTGCCAGTCAAGCTGAGAATTAAGATTATCAAGCCCCAACACCTGGAGAAGCACTTTTTCGGCAAGCTTTCCTTCAGGAAGATAATTGATGGCATTCCCTGTTTTATCATCCTCATAAAGAACATTTAACTGGAAGTTACCACTCTCCAGCTTCCCGGCTCCCAGGGAATAGATATTTTTCATCATGAGGTCCCATGTGGGGTATTTCGGACTGAGGGTAGTCCCTTTGACAAGTTTCAGTATCAGTGTCTGCGGAGCATCAATACCGTCAGAGGAAAATTCTCCGACCTTATATACCTGTCCGTTGAGAGTGTATTCAAAAGCAACGGCCAGTACTTCATCAGTGTTTAAAGCAGTATTCAGTGAAATATATCCAAGCTGTCTGTTTATAGTGTATTCCCTCTCATTCAGTTTCCTTGCATTCTCAATTTTTTCATAATCGCTTCCTATTTGAAAACCTGGATATAATACATTAAAAACATCTGTGACCTTATCAACATCGCGGATACCCGAATAACTTGTGTTTAGTTGTTCATATAGCTGGTTGGTATTATTATCAGGATAAAAAGGGGAGCCTGGGACAGCCTGAAATTCTGGTACATCATTGAATATATGATTACTGTTTTCTGCAAGATCAGTAAAAGCAACTATATTCCGGGCCTGGTCATAACTGCTCGTTTTATTGGTAATCCATATTTCAATCCTTTCGATATTTATTCCTGAACTGATAGCAGGAAGGTTTTTAAGGGAAGCATCGTAGGTATCTCTGAAATATTGCGACAGAAAAAAATGTCTGTTAGCTTCATAATCATCAGCGTATATCTCAAATTCAGTCACCTGTGCCCCTCCTTTGGCTGTTATCACCGAAGTCTCCCCCTTCTGCTGGGAAAGCACTGTTGTAACTGTCATCTTACCAAACTGCATCTCTGTTTTTAAGCCAAACAAACTATGACTACCTGTAATAAGAGTTCCTGTAAGGGGAAGAGTAACATCCCCGGCTTCCACACTCTTCAGTATTTCGTCTTCCTTACCGGCATACTGTAGTTTGGTACGGTTTTCGAAATCAAACATTGCATCAGTGTTATAATTGATTCCAAGCTCCATCTTATCACCTATTGTACCGGTAACATTCATTTGAATCTTCTCTTTGAAATCAAAAGTCGGAATAGTCCTCAGTTTTTCAGATAAGGTAGGATTATCCGTTTTGGAGACATTAATACCAAAGATGAGTTCAGCAGAACCCTGGGGAACAATATTTATTATGTTGCTCCCGAATATCCTGTCAAATGTCTCACCTCCTATTTCAATCTGAGGTATGAGAGATGAACGGAAACCTGATTCTTTCCCGGTTATTCTGGACTGCCAGTAATCTTCCATAGCTCTTCTGTATTCATACCTGCGGAATTCATCAGGACTCATACGTAAGGGGGCTCTGTAGTCAAATGAACCCACTTTCTGATAGATGATATACTCATTTTTTTCAGGATCGTAGCTGACTGAATAACTGATATTTGATGGATTATTGAGAAAGAGAGGGGATTCTGAAGTTGATAACCATGGATATCCCGGGACATCATCCAGTTTAAGTATTGATTTGCCGGTTGTGTCATCCGGGGCCTGGGCAGGAACCTGCCCTCTTGCTTCTCCCGGATATAATAAAAAGGGAAAGCACAGTGTAAGATATAAGATTACCAGAAGATTTCTATTTGATTTCCCTGATCCCAATCCGGCTTATGTTCTGTATTACAAGTTTTTAAGCGCTTTCCTTATCAAGTCCTCCACTGTCAGGTCTTTTTCTTCTCTGGCAAGTTTTTCAAGGACTTTTACGACAGCGCTTTTGGCAAACCCAAGCATAACTAATGCTGATAACGCCTCGTTGCGATTAGTATTGTCCGGAGAAGCAAATATTTCACTGGTTCCTACAGGTTTGCCAAGCTTATCTTTCAGATCCACAACTATCCTCTGTGCGCTTTTTAAACCTATACCCTTAATACTCTTCAGAATATTTACATCAGACGATAAGATTGCCCTTTCAATCTCCTCAGGAGTCAGAGAAGATAACATCATTCTGGCTGTTCCTGCCCCTACCCCTGACACAGAAAGGAGTAACCTGAAGATATCCCTTTCTTTCTTATCTATGAAACCAAATAACTGGTGACTATCTTCCCTGATTATTTCATGAACAAGTATCCTGCACTCATTTTTACCTTCCAGGCCTGTATAGGTATTGAGTGAGATATTTAAATAGTATCCTATGTTACCGGCTTCAACAATGAGGTAAGTAGGAGTGGTGACTTGTATTGTACCTTTTATGTAATCGATCATAAATGAGGTTCTGTATGGTTTATTTCCGGAGGTAATTCATCTGTCTTATCGGAATGAATATCAATATCCTGATGTTTCAGTGGGTTCGCCGATATTTCATCATACATCATCCTGTTTTTAAAGATACTGCATGCCAGGTATATTGCCTGCCGGAAGGAATTTTCATTAGCTTCTCCCTTCCCGGCAAGTGAAAAGGCTGTTCCATGCACAGGAGAAGTCCGGATAAAAGGTAAGCCGGCAGTATAATTAACACCCGAGTCGAAAGATAAAGCCTTAAAAGGGGCCAGGCCCTGATCATGGTACATTGATATTATTCCGTCAAATCTGATGAATGAACCGGATCCGAAGAAGCCGTCTGCAGGGAATGGCCCGTAAGCCATAATGCCTTCCTTTTCTGCTTCTGTTATTGAAGGAATAATGATGTCTTTTTCTTCATTCCCCAGGAGGTCATCTTCACCTGCATGGGGATTAAGGCCAAGGACGGCTATCTGAGGTTTCCTTATGCCAAAATCTCTGATCAACGACTGGTTCATTATCCTTATCTTGCTCATAATAGCGTCAACAGTAATCATTTCCGGCACTCTGGCAATAGGCACATGATCTGTAACGAAGCCTATCCTCATATTCTCACTGATCATAAACATCAGGACATCCTCAACTCCTGCCTTTGCCTTAAGGTAATCGGTATGGCCTTTAAAATTAAATTCTTCCGACTGAATATTTTTCTTATCTATCGGAGCTGTAATAAGAACATCTATTTTCCCTGAACGCAGATCTTCCACTGCCTTTTCAAGTGATATGAAAGCAGCTTCACCTCCCTGCGTAGTAACTTTGCCAAGTTCTACCCGTACATTGTCATCAAGACAATTGATCATATTTGATTTTCTGGGATTAGCTTCTTCCGGCGTTCTTATATTATTAAAACTGAAATTGGTTATATTAATAGCTTTACGATGATAGGCGGCAACTTTTGGCGAACCATAAACAATAGGAACGCAAATATCGTTTATCAGCGGATCGCTCAAGGCTTTAAGAATGATCTCATAGCCAATTCCATTTATATCGCCGTGTGATATACCTGCCAGTATCGGTTTAGTATTCATGGTTATTATTTGCTTTTATTGTTTTTTTCTGCGTATTTCCTCAGGAAAGTAGCCAGTAATCTCAATCCCGATCCGGGGCCTTCTTTCAGCCTGTAATGATCATCATCCTTCAGGAGTCCTGTACCTGCAATATCAAGATGTATAAAAGGATAATCAGTAAATCTCTCCAGGAATTTCCCTGCCGTGATAGCACCGGCTTCACGTCCTCCAACATTCTTCACGTCAGCAATATCAGATTTGATCATCTCACCGTATTCATCCCAGAAAGGCATTTCGGCTATCCTTTCATAGACCTCATTGCCTGACTCTTCGAGCAATGAGATATATTCTCTGCCGGCATTTGACATAGCAGCTATGGCCTTATTACCGAAAGCCATTGCTGCAGAGCCTGTAAGAGTTGCAATATCAATTATCAGTTCCGGTTTATACCTTGATGCATAACTTATTGCATCAGCAAGAATGAGGCGGCCCTCTGCATCGGTATTCCCTACTTCAACAGTCATCCCGTTATGCATAGAGATAATATCTCCCTGAGTATAGGCATTGCCTCCCGGACGATTATCTGTAGCCGGAATTAATCCTATGACATGAAGAGGGATATTATTGGTAGCAATGGCATAGAACACTCCTGCCACTGTTGCTGCTCCTGCCATATCACCTTTCATCTGCGCCATATAATTATCCGGCTTGATATTAAGACCTCCTGTATCATATACAATACCCTTACCAACCAGTACAACAGGGTTTTTATTCAGACTGTTTTCCGGATGCCATTCAAGTATTGAAAAAACAGGAGGATCAACACTCCCTCTGTTCACTGCCAGCAAACCTCCCATTTTCAATGCTTCAATCTGCTTTTTCTTTAATATATCAACATTAAAACCGCCTTTAAGACCGAGCTTATGAATTTCTTCAGCAAGAGCTGTCGCATTTAAAACATTGACCGGTTCGTTTATCATATCCCTCGTAAAATAAACTGCATCAGTAAGATCAGTCAGCCACTTTATTTCCGTTTGTGTTATATCTCCTGAGAGAAAAAGCTTCGAAGGATATTTATTCCTTTCTTCTTCCTTGTCCTTCCTGGTTCTGTATTTATCAAAAGAATATATACCGAGCAAAAAGCCTTCGGTAAAATCTGCAATAGCCCCTTTGTACACCTTATCAGCAGTAATAATGATCTCTGAATGATTATTTGATCTGATAAGTTTCTTCAAACCGCATGCAGCTTTTCTCAGTTCTTCCCTTGTTTTGTAATGAAGACCGTCCTCTTTCAGCTTAACTATGTACGTACATTTATT
>Ga0116162_10001431_pt1 | contig 15620 bp, 19 predicted proteins | sample AD_UKC105_MetaG_FD_89875 | JGI IMG/M metagenome (GOLD analysis project Ga0116162, IMG submission 89875) | Active sludge microbial communities of municipal wastewater-treating anaerobic digesters from Hong Kong - AD_UKC105_MetaG | ecosystem: Engineered > Bioreactor > Anaerobic > Digestate... | reverse complement strand
TATTCTTAAATTTCTTTGTTAAATTATCAGTCTTAATCGCTATCATTTTTTCCTCTCATCTTCTGTAGTTTCCAGTCTTTTAATACTTTTAGCAAAATTAACACTATCACTTTCAGTGTGTTCTGGATACATTTCTTTAGCTTTTCCTTCGAGGATTGCATCAGCTATATTATGAAATACAGACATTCTTTCTATCGCTATTCCTTTTTGTGAGTCCGCTAATAGGATAAGAGAATCACCAGATTTGATTTTAAACATATCTCTGACTTCCTTAGGTATTACTATCTGACCTTTAGGGCCTACTTTTACAGAACTCATATATCTTTCATTATTTATTTCTTTATTATCCATAAACTCTTCTCCATAATTATTGTTATAGTATAACAAGTAATACAAGTATAACAAATTATACAGAAAGGTCAATACATATAAAAAACACTTGCTTAAAAACAAGTGTCATGACTTAATCCATATTTTTGTATTTAATGTAAAAAGGACATTGCTAATGATAAAACAATTCCCAAGCATAAGGCAACCATTGAATGCTTCTTTTCATGAGCTTTTGCTTCTGGAAGTAAATGTGCAGCAGAGATATAAATGAGAACTCCGACTACAAAGCCTAACGCAAGACCTAGCGTGGAATCACTGAGTCTTTTAACTAAAGGGTATGCGACAAAAGCACCTACAGGTGTTGTAAGGCCCGCTACCAAAAAGGCATAAAGTATAGCTTTTTTAGTTTTTATGCCACCCTTAACAAGAACAGAAAAAGTAATTACACCTTCAGTAAATTCATGTATTACCAAACCGATACCTGAAACAAGACCGGTAAAGATACTTGCGCTGAAAGTAACAGTATATATAATTCCATCAAGAAGCGAGTGAATGCCTATACCCTGAATTGCGGTTATACCAAAGGCTAACTCTTCTTGCTTTGTATGATGTTTAATTAATTTGTTGCTGAAAAGCATAAATACAAAACCTATAAGAGCAGCAAAGCCTGCATTATGGTTTTTCTCAATTGCTTCAGGGAAAGCTGAAATGAGAGGCGCGGATATTAGGACACCAGCAGCAAAACACATAAAGTATTCCTTGTATTTCTCTACCCATTTCATGTTTCTGTAAATTACATAAATACCAATTGAATTTACAATTAATGCACTGATAGCGAATATTGATATCATTAAAAATACGTTACTGTCGTTCATAGCATTCCTCTCTGCAAAACTTAATATAATTCTATTTCTATTTTAACCTATATGTTTTATAACCCTTATAGTCCAGCACATTTACAATAACATCAGAATTAAGCTTACGCAAGAGGTCTTTTATGTTTTTTACATTTCTGCTGTTTAAAAAACTTTCTATTTCATACTGGTTCATAGGATGCCTTTTTATTATGCTCAATATTGCTTCATAATCATCTTTAATGCTACTTTGAAAGCCTGTAGATGCCAGTAAGTCAATTGACAAACCATTTAAATAATCAGCAGCATATCTCACTCTTTCATGATCTGAAGCATATACATTGCTTTCTGCTGGGGGTCTAATCGGAGTATTTATATATAATTTATCGTACCGGATTGTTTTTAATATTTCTTTGTACTTTTCTAAATCATAATCAGAATCATTAACATTCTTCATCAGCATTATTTCAATCCAGATCTGACCTTTATATATACGGGAAAACTCCTTCAATCCTGATAAAATACAACAATACTCAAGACTTTTATGAGGTCTGTTTATTTTTTTGAATAATTCCTCGTTATAAGCATCCAGTGTAGGTAATACTATGTCTGCTTCTTTTAAATCATCCTGAACGCTTTTATCGTAAAGCAAAGCACCATTTGTTATGACTGCAACAGGTTTATCTATCAGGTTCTTGATATTAACTATTAACTCACCAAGTCCTAAATACAAAGTAGGTTCACCTTCTCCTACTATAGTTACAACATCAAAAGACACTCCATTATTTATACACTCTTTCAACTCATGAACAATTTCATTTACAGGGTAGAACATTTTTTTTGTATTCGTCATATGATTGGTTCTTCCAAGTTGACAGTATATGCAGGAATAATTACATGTTTTTTTAGGAATAGGGCTTATCCCTAGTGATAGCCCTAGTCTTCTTGATGGCACAGGGCCATAGATATATTTATATTCAACCACAATTAACTCCTGAAATTTATTCTCTAGTCATCAAGGTGCCGCATTTAGGACAGCTTATTGCGTTACAGGGCGTACCTCTTGTATGTGCGATTCTTGTTCCGCATTTTGGGCATATGCAGTAATCTTGTGCTTGTGTATTTGAAAATCCTGTTGAGTTTCTTCCTTGAGGATTTGACTGTCTTCCAAATCCTGTTCCTCTAACTGACCCGGAAGGTCCGGTTCCATCTCTTCTTGGCAATTTAATCACCTCCATTGGCATTACTTACCTATATTCAATTATATAATTCATTTTCGCTAAGTCAATAAGCCATTGCTAACTATTTTAAAATTAATCAATATTCTTTACAGCCCTGAAGCTTAAGTAACTTTGTCCATCAATTTTCATTTTGCTGTTTACGCCTCCATGATATACGATAATATATGCTCTGTCCTCATTATCTTTGGCAGTTTCACAAGTCCAGTAGTATATAACCTGAGAGTGGACATCCCACAAAGGTGATTCCTTATCTGGTGTTTTATCATACACTGCCTTTTGGTCATCAGGATACCATATACCGTTTACATTCTCGCCGTGGAGCAACATTGATCTTACTGCTTCATCAACAGTAGGCAATCTCCATATATCCTGGACTTCATCCATTATTTTAGTTCCGTCTTCTGAAAGATATCTGCATATATCCATAGCTTCATGCCAGGTTGTACCACTGTCTGGCCATCCCAGGCCTCTTGGAGCCCAGATTAGAGTTATTTCATTTCCTTCAACTATTCTTACTCCAAAATCATAATCATTTATCCTTTTAGATACTTTTATAGACATTGGTATAAATACAGCTATGATGATGATAAGCGGAATAAAAATTAATGATCGGTATGCCCATTTTTTAGGTTCGGGTTTACCAAAAAAGTAAAGAAGTCCAAGCCCTATAATAGGTATGACTATCATTAATCCTATAACAAGGAAGCTGGCTCCAGAAAAAAACCATATACAAAAACCTGCAAGCAAAATGTGAAGTACTATTCCTGCAATTTTCCATTTAAGAGTTATTACTCCCAGTAGAACGAATATGACTGTAAATAACAGGTATTGGAAAAGTAACATGAAAAGGTTTTCCCATATTGAAACGGAGTACCAGCCTTCGTGGAAATTTTCTATTGAACCCCAGTACGCCCATATACTTGAGAATATAGTCGTAATTGCTACACCAGTCCAGCCTACGATGTTTCTTCTTTTTTCCTTGTTCATTATCCTACCTCTATGAATTTATTTTAATTATATCACTTCAAGATATTCATTATTACTATTTTTATAAAAAGGAGCAGTGAGTGTAAATTAATACAATGTATCAATTAAAGACTTTATATCTAGGTATTCGTGGTATAATATATGCAGTTAGTAATAAAATTTTAAGGAGAGCGATAATGGACTTGAAGAAAAAAATTGATGAAATAGTAAAAAAAATCAAGGCAGATGATGAATTTGGGAAAAAGTTCAAGGATGATCCAGTAAAAGCTGTTGAATCTGTACTAGGTGTCGACCTTCCAGATGATCAGGTTAACAAGCTCATTGATGGTGTTAAAGCAAAACTTAATTTGGACAAAGCTGATGGTCTTTTTGGAAAGATAAAGAAATTATTCTAGATTTACTTAAAATGAATCTTCATAGGACTGTTTAATCTTCCTCTGGTGAAGATTCATTTTCTGTATATTCATATTCAAGTATATCTCCAGGAGTGCACTTTAGTATTTTACATATTTCATTTAGGGTGGAAAAGCGTATAGCCTTAACTTTACCCGTCTTGAGATTTGAAAGATTTACTATTGAAATTCCAACACTGTCAGCTAGTTCGTTAAGCTGCATTTTTCTGTCTGCTAAAACTCTGTCAAGTCTTATAATAATAGCCATATCTTAACCTCGATTCTATAGAGTCGTATCATATTCCTGTTGTAAGTATGCGCCATAATTAAATATTGCACTTACTAAGAGTAACAGTATTCCTATAATTAGTACTTCGATATTTACTGTGTAAACTACATTTACATTACTTAAATTAAAAGCATGTATGATTTTATTAATCAAAAATGCTTTCGTAACTGGCATTACTAATGAACTAGCCATAATCACATAACCGATATTCTTTATACTTTTCGCATTTTTTTCTGCGAAAGGGTTTTTATTTACAACATTTTTAAGAATAATTTTTAACTGGCTTAAAACTAATAAGATTAGTATGAGTAATAGAGCACTGCCTGCAAACATAAGCGAATAAATTTCTACTATTCTTGTGTTTGAGATTGCGCCTGTGCTGATTTCAAATTGGATTATATTATCCGGGCTTATACGAAAAGAACCATCCGAATCTGACAGGTTTATAATATTCGGGAAAACTCTCGTTGCAATAGTTAAAAGAATCACAAGAATGGTTAGAGCAAATAGTATCCAAAACAATACATTAATAATTCCATAAGTGCTTTTTGACAATTTGCTGTATTTTACTAAATTTGGTACTTTCATTTCAATCCTCCATTAAAAAAATGATTACAGAAGGATTGTAGCACGCAGATTTATGTATGTCAATAAAAATTTAATGATAATCATTAAATAATTAACGATAAACCTGGCACATTGTAAAATCTAATTTATGTACCCATGCTTTATCAAAGCATTCATGTATCCTATTAGATGCATGTCGGTCATGAATTCAATTTCTTTTTCAGGCAGAAAGTTCAATGCTTTCAATATTAGTGATGCAAATACCACAGGGCTGGTACCATTTGCAGTTATAATGTTGTTATCGCTGACAGCATCTTCATTTATGTAATTATCTGAATTGGTATATTCTCTCAGCTTAATCATTTCATGCAAACCATTTCCAGTATGTTTTACATTGTTAAGAAACCCTTGTTTAGCTGCATAATATGTTGCATCACATATAAAACCGACAACCTTTCCAGCTTTTATAAATTTATCGATGTAAAATGTCAGTTTATCAGCATCATTTGATCTGTATGATTTACCTCCTATAAGAATCAATGCATCTATATCATCAGGAATTTCTTCTAGTGTGATATCGGGAATCATTGTCATGTAACCCATCGACTTCTTTGTTTTTTTATCAATAGAAGCCCACATAACCTGGCTTTTTATACTGATGTTGTTATCTTGAAGCATTGTGGATATATATGCTCCTTCCCAATCTGCAAACAAATCTAAAACTAACAGGACTACTTTCTTACCCATATTTAAAATCTCCTTTTGGTGTAACTGTTTAATATGTGTGACTGTTCAGTTAATTATATGCCTTGACTATTTTATTGTGTAATTAAATAATAAAACAAAATAAAATGACATCATATATTTATATAATGATGTCAAGTATGAAAATAATTTATTTAATATTTGTCTGATATGTTTTAAGCTTAAATAAGAATAGTGTCTTTAATGTCTCCTTTTTCATAAGGAACCCATGCAAGACCTAACAGATGTATAGTTATATTCGTGCTTGTAGCTCTTATATTGATTGTTTCAATATGATTTTTTATTAAATCATATTCTGAAGATACATCCTTAAGCTTCTGCTCTAATTCTATTTGTATGTTTTCATACTGAACCTCAAGTGCTTGAAGTCTTTCTTCAGCCTGGTCTATATTCTGTCCGCTCTTCATAGCCTTTGAAGTCCTGCTGACTGCTGTTCCTATCTTTGAAACTGAAGTTGAACTAATTGTTTTTCTGCCAAATAGGGCTCCCAATATCGCACTACCGGCAGAAACCATTGCATCCATTTTCTTCTGCGATGCCATTGCATTCTGTTTTTCAACAGCCTGTCTTGCTCTGATTAGAGCATTTTCCAAAGTCTGGATTTTTGAGCTGTATTTCTTTTTCATGGATTCAATTTCTAAATCTCTTTTCTCATGAGCAGAATGCTGTACTCTTATTAAAAAGTCTCTTTCTTCTTCACCATATTCCGAAACCATTTTCAATTTTGGAGATGAATACAGTTTTAGCGAAAGATTTGTTCTTATATGCTGTGACAATAACTTCTTCCAGGTATCATAATTCTTTGCATTTGCAGCAGAAGAAGGATAATTAGCAAACAAAGCTCCTTCTATTGCAGTTGTCTCGATATCGTTAATATCCATATCAATGATTTGTGACTGATTCCAGTCCAGCGGTACAGGGCTATCATTGAACTGAGTTAAAATCGTATAATTTTTTGTTGCGGTAATCATGTGCTTCTCATTGTTATACAAAACATCTGCTACACCGATAACTGCTGGTTTATATACTAATTTTCCTCTTGATCTTATCTTCTCTGGAAGATAAACCTGCTTAATGGACGGTGAAAGTACTACTGATGTGGAAACAGTCTCATCAATTTGAGTATTTAATTGTTCCTGCTGTTTAAATTGATCTGTGGTTATAGGGATGTCTGAAGTAATATTAGAAGATGGAAGTAAAGATATCTGATTTTTTGTTAATGGTCCTGCTAGATATGACATTACCCAACGAGTATTAAATATAGCTGGTTCATCTTCATGTACGCTGTGCAGATAAAATACTCGTTTTCCAATTCCCGCAAGTATCTGCTCAGTACGGTTTTTATCAAAAGAACCTCCTGCTGCAGCACCTTCAAGTCCTTCTATTACTCTTTGTTTATCACGTTCTGTCTGAAGCCTTCCAATAAACCAAGTCCCTGCATTAGATAATGCCTTGTAGTCAAGGTCAACAGGATTTTGTGTTGATAGCACTAAACCTAATCCGTATGCACGTGCCTGTTTTAAAAGAGTAAGTAAAGGTGCTTTTGAAGGGGGATTTGAAACAGGTGGTAGATATCCGAATAATTCATCCATGTATATCATTGCCCTTAAACTGCCCGTGCCAGGCTGGCTTCTTGCCCAAGAAAGCACTTCATTTAAAAGCATAGTAACAAAAAACATTCTTTCGCTATCAGAAAGATGAGATATTGAGAAAACGGATACTCTTGGTTTTCCAGTATTTCCATATAGGAATTTGTCAATATTTAAAGGTTCTCCTTCAAGCCAGGCTTCAAAACCAGGATGGGCTATTAGGTTATTAAGTAGCATAGCAAGCGTAAAGCGGTCTTTTAAAGGATATATACTGTTTATGTCCATTACCCCAATCTTGTCAAATGGAGGATTCTGAATTTCAGCTATAAGCTGTGGAAGGGAAAGGCTTTTTCCTTCTGTCCAGCTGTTGTCCAGTATTTTTGATACTAGTATGAATTCTCTGCTAGTAAATGAATCAGCATTTATACCAAGTAATGATAGAAGGGAGGTGGTAGTAGCGCTGATTCTGTCTGTGTATGTATCTTTATCAGCTAAAACTTCCTTTGAAGGTGCATTAAATGATTTGAGCACTGATACACCTATTCCTGAAGAACCGCCTGGTGTGTATATTTTCACATCTGATTCATTCTTTAAACCTTGAATTCTTAAACCATCCTGATTCCATTCAGCTAATCCTTTTTTCCAGGAATCGGCCTGAGCTTTTGCATATTCTTCTGGAGCCATCCCTTTATTTGAAGCCTCTGAAAGATTGATCCACGGGAGAAAATCCTCTCCTCTTAAAAGCGGGAATGTAAGTGCCAGATTTGTAAGGTCGCCTTTTGGATCGATAGCTATAACTGGTATATTATCCATCATAGCTTCCTCAATTATTCCAATTCCAAGCCCTGTTTTACCGCTTCCTGTCATTCCTATGATGACAGCATGTGTTGTTAAATCCTTGGATTTTAGAAGAACATAGTCTTCCTTTAGTTTATTGTTATCGATATCATATTTTTTACCTAAATAAAATACTCCGAGCTTTTCAAAATCCTGCATTATATAACCCTCCAGTTTTCAAGCATTTTTTGATGCTTAATATAGTTCCTAGTAACTTAATTATATACTATTTTATTTAGGATAATATACTAATTTGTATGCATGAACTAATTTTTCAATTAATACAGCCAGTTGACTTGATATAGCAATATCGATTATATATACTAAAAGTAGAAAATATGTTAGAAGGGTACAATATGAAAAGACCAAATATGCTGTTCATAATGTCAGATGATCATGCAGCCCATGCTATAAGCGCATACAAAAGCAGAATTAATAAAACCCCTAATATCGACAGAATTGCTAATGAGGGTATGATTTTTGATAACTGTTTCTGCACAAATTCCATTTGCGCACCAAGCAGAGCTACAATAATATCCGGAACCCACACTCATATTAATGGCGTCACAAAACTTAATATACCATTTGATGGCAGACAACCTACATTTCCTAAGATATTATCAGAAGGCGGATATACGACTGCAATGATAGGCAAATGGCATTTAGGTCATGGCGGTAACAGCGACCCGACAGGTTTTGATTATTGGAATGTTCTTCCTGGTCAGGGTGAATACTTCGATCCAGTTATGATAGAGATGGGTGAAAAGAAAAAGTTATCAGGATATGTTACAGACATAATAACTGATTTATCAATTAACTGGCTGGAAAACAGAGATAAAACCAAACCTTTTATGATGATGTGTCATCACAAAGCACCACACAGGCCATGGATACCTGACAAGGCTCATAAAGATATGTATGAAAATGAGGATATACCAGAACCAGAAACATTTAATGATAATTATGAAAATCGTTCAAGCGCTGCAAAAGAAGCGTGGATGAGAGTGGATAAGAATCTTAATTTTTATGATGTTAAACAACAAGAACCAACAGGATTGTCTGACGCACAACTAAAAAGCTGGAAATATCAAAGATATATAAAAGATTATCTTAAATGTATAGCATCAATTGATGACAATGTAGGAAGAATCCTAGATTATCTTGAAGACAATAACCTTTATGAGGATACCATTGTAGTATATACATCAGATCAGGGTTTTTTCCTTGGAGACCACGGATGGTTCGATAAAAGATTAATGTATGAAGAATCATTAAGAATGCCATTTGTTATGAGATATCCGAGGATGATTAAGCCTGGCAGCAGAAGTGATGAGATTGTGCTTAATCTGGATTTTGCTCAGACCTTTATAGATTTTGCTCAACTTGATGCAGATCCTGTCATGCAGGGAAGAAGTTTTAAAAAGATAGCTGCAGGTGAAAACGTTGATGGCTGGAGAAAGTCAATGTACTACAGATACTATGATTTTCCCTCTATGCATAATGTTTATCCTCATTATGGAATAAGAACAAAGAAACACAAGCTGATATGTTATTACCCAGCAGGAGAAAGCTCAGAGGAGGGAATGAAGCCGCTTAGAGATATAGAGTGGGAACTTTTCGACCTTGAAAAAGATCCTCAGGAAATGCACAGCGTTTACTTTGACGAGCACTATAAGGATGTTGTTGATAAATTAAAGAAAGAATTAGCCGCTATTAAATATGAAGCTAAAGATTTTGATTAAACAGTAAAACAATAAACATCAAACAGAATAAATCTCAAGCATTATTAAGTTACCGGTTCTTTATCTATGAAAGTGTAATAATAGGATAATATAAACATGAATGCCTGTATAGTGTAAATAACAAGTCTTTCAGTAAGGCCTAATATATTCAACTGCATACCCATTGATATTGGATTAAACAAACCAAACAGAGTAACAAAAATAGCAAAAACCAAAGTTATCTTACCAAGTTTTTTGGTGTGTTCCTGCTTAATGTACCCAAATGCTACTAGGAATGAGAATGTTATTGTACTAAATACGACAATGACTGTAACTATTATATGCATCATGTTCTGAAAACTCATATCAGTTTTATCACCTGTAAGTGGAAAAAGGCTGTATCCTATTGCTGAAGTAAGTTGCATTACTAAAAGAATTATAAAACCAGCTTTCAATAACCTGTTATAGCTTTTAAAAGCCTTTATTACCAAACCGACAACCATCAGTATAATAAAGATGCTGTAGAAAAGAGTTATTACTCTCAATAGCTGTGCATTGGGGGCTCCATCTGCAGTTAATGAACTGATATCTGTAGTAACTGGATTATATTCTTTCCATAAAAGATTTCCTAAAATCGTATGTGAAAAATACAGTATTACAGCAATCATGCCTAAAGGATATAAGTATCTGGTTATTTTATTCATCTTGTTCCTTTCTTATGGGTAAAATTCATAACAGACATAATCTTTATACCATAAAATAATAAATATTCTAGAGCACTATCAAGAAATCTTTCATTTTTTTAATAGTTTGTATTTCGCTGTTATACAATCTTATCTTCAGTAAGGATACGAGGATATTTTTTTTCTATCCTCCAGACTATTACCCATGCCATGATACTTGAAAGTATTGTAAATGGAGTTTTGGGAAACAACAACACAACTATAAAGCTCATAGTATTATTAAGAGCATGAAGCAAAACCATTGCCCATATATTGTTCATTTTCTCATATAGAAAATTGGTAATGTAATTCATTGCAATTATTGAAGCCGTAAAACCTATAAGAGAAGGAATTAAAACACCGATACCTGCAGGTAAGTACATAATAATTAGTAATGGATAATGCCAGACAGCCCATATTAATCCGCCTTTGAATGCAATATTCCAAAAAGACATACCGCTCTTTTTCATTTCAGGATATAGAAAGGCTCTCCATCCGAACTCCTCGGTGCCACTGGTTATGATGTTTGATAAAAAGTAGATTAATATCATAGTCATCAGAGTAATAAATGGCAACCCTTTTACATCGTAAAATGAGGTTGCAAGACTAAGGATTATTGACGGTATTACAGATAGTAGTGAAATAAGTATTATAAGGCCATAATTTTTTTGACGAATTGGGGTTATTAATAATATTTTTTCTGCCGCCTGTTACTAAAAATCCAATAAAAGGACCATAAACAGCTAATTCAAACAAAAGCTGCGGTAGAAACTGATTGCTTACTGAAAAATCTTTTAATAGCGTAAAAACTGTACTTTCAGTTGATAATGTGTTTCCATTAAAATGGCTTAAAAGATATGCTGAAATCCATGCAAACCAAGTCCATAAAAAAGCGATTATCAAATACAAAACTGTTTTCTTGTTTAATTTCCACTTTATCATAAATGCCCCCGCAATTGATTATTTACTTTTATTATAATATTAATTAAAATAAAAACAAATTAGTATTTCCAGTTAAGATTCAATCGCTGCTCTTGCAATAAATGGAGTAATATAAACAATTCTGTAATATGCCATTGTGAATCATGATGCTGGTCTTGTCTGTCAGCTTCATTCCACATTTCTCCATTACCCGTCTGCTAGCTATATTGTTTTCAAATGCTGCTGCAGTAATGCTTCTGAATCCCTTTTTAAATAAATCATCAATTACTGCTGTTAACGCTTCAGTAGCATATCCTTTGTTGTGATGGTCAGGATGAATAACATATCCTATCTCAATAGTGTCTTTATCAATTTCTACATCATTAACAAAACCAATAAGAACGCCATCTTTATATATACCTTTTTCGTAATGCTCATCAGAATATGAGTAGTTCATAAGCTTATTAAACATATGTACAGCTTCTTGATGAGATTTAAAATCAGGAATTACAAATGTTTTCTTAACTATATCATTTGTAAGGATGTTTATCATATCATCCTGATCTTTTTTGTCATATGATTTAATAGTTAATCTTTCAGTCTTTATCATATCATTTCATCAGGTGCATAACCTTTTGGAAGATTTTCTTCAGTTATGAATTTGAAACTCTTATCCTTAAGTATAGGAAGAAAATACTCGTAGGGGATTACTGGGAATTCGCATATGTAATCATTTGCTCCAAACCATTTTCCTTCTTTTGCGGTTAAATTAAGGCCTCGTGTGAACTTAGTGTAATTAGAGCAGTCATGCACAACTAAATCCCATTTCTCATCATCTGCAATTTTCATGAATTTAAGTGTCAGCTCACGGCTCCATATAGGTGATATATATCCATGACGGCAAATATACATATTTTCTCCATAGTAATTTTCTATGTTATTGGGATTTAGATGCAACTCAGCACAGTTTATAAAAGTTATTCCTGAATTAAGTATTTTATCTTTCTTTTCAAAAAATGAACTATAGAATTGAGGTGTCATTGGGGTCTCAATTCCGACATTGTTGATATATTTGCTGGCAGTTTTCATATTTTCAATTACTTTGTCAGAACAATTGGTAGCACCAAGATTAAACCTTAACTCATCAAGACCAGCTTTAGCCAATGCTTTTGCTGATTCTTCAGTAACTAATAGCCCATTTGTGTACATATGCTGATGTATTCCAGCATTATGAAATTTCTCTATAACTGCATAATATTTCTCAATTTCCATAAAGGGTTCAAGATAGACATATGATATGCCTGTTGGTTTTTGGTGTATGGCAAGAAGAAGATCAATATCCTTTTCATAAAACTTTGTTCCTCCTATTTCCCACATTCCTTCGCCTACAGGAGGGATATCATCAAGTTCACCATAGTTATAGCAGAATTTGCACTCTATATTGCATTTATTGGTTTTTCTTATAGCGCTTAAACCTGTCCCTAAAAGACATGACTTGCAACCATTGGGAAATCTGTCATCATTACCTACATAGTATGTTCTATTCTTTAGAGTCTTAAGGCCTTTTATACCAGACATAAGTTTCGCATTCCGCTTATCGACAACTTCCTCAATCTGCGCGAATGTCGAATATACTATTTCTTGCTGGTCTGCCATGAGCTGTTCATCTTCTGGTAAAGAAGCAAAGAACTTGAACCATGTGTAAGCGTCTTTTTTTGATATTTTCATTTCTTCTCCTGAGCACATCGCTTTCTAACTTATTTTCATCCTATATAAATTTCACTTGATTTAAATGGACTAGAATATATTATATAACACTTTGCATTTAATCATATGAATAATAAAAATAATTACTCATTTCTGATTATGATGAAGAACATTTTTATCCAGATTTTTTATTCTCTCAAGCATGAAAATAAGCCATATGAAAGAAATGATAAACATTGTTCTTTGCCAAATTCCCAAGAAATCGGGGTAGAAAAGCATTAATAAGGAAAGGGCTGCTGTTGATAATCCTACAGATAAATCTAGAATTCTGCTTGTTTTCTTGTTTTCAATAAAAGCTGATGAAATAGCATATATTATGAATGAAAATCCTACTGCTGAAGCAAAAACAGAATGTAACTGGTCTTCAATTGGATTGAAGACGACAGTATCTGTTATTGGTGCATGACTGAATAATCCAGTGAATATAAGGCCAAGGCCAAAAATACTCAATACAATTTTCTGAAACCAGAATTGTTTCAGATGTAGCCATGCTTCAGCTATGCATGATACTCCGACAATTATAAATGTTACATTCATAATCCATGCATTAACAGTATTCTGTGCTCCTAACTGGCTTGTCGTGTTTTTTATAATCGAATATGATTCAGCGCTGAAGAAGGGAAGTGCGAGCATTACGATAAAAAGCAGTAATGAAGCATAGAGTATATATTTGAAATCAGTCAATGCTTTTTTAATTCTATTCATTTTTATAATACCTCAGCAACAAAGAGGTTATTTCTATTAATATACTGAAACTCTGAAAGTTCTTCATTATCAAAAACATTTAGAAGCTTTTCAAAGTCCTTAACGCATACAAGTGAAGGAATTTCAGATCTTTTAATCCATTTTATTTCACCTTCACTTGAACTGCTTAATTGACCGCTAAATTTATTAGTTTTATATAGAAGTACAATATATCTGCCATCATTAGAAGGGAAGTGCTTGATTCCGCAAAGAACAGGATTTTTTATATCAAGTCCTGTTTCTTCTTTCATCTCACGGATTGTTGCATTTACAAATGACTCACCAGGCTCAACATGTCCGCCTGGAAGAGTATAACCTTTCCAATCATCTTTAATTCGATTTTGAAGAAGTATTGTGTCTTCATTGTATATCATGCATAATACTGTTAGTTCTACTTTTTCTGATCTTTCCAAACTGTTCCTCCATTGAATTTAATTTATAACCGATAATAAATTAATCATAGCCAATTGATTATTCATTATGTCATATATTCCATTCTAATCTTTATCTTTGATTTTCTTACTCTCTGTAAGAGATAAACTTTTCTTCCATGTTTTGATGGTTTCTTTTTTGAAAAAGTTAAATAGACTGGTTAGAGATTCAGTTTTATCATATTCCTGTAAAGAATTATAGTACTCATACTTGTCTTCGTCATAAACTATAAGAGGAGGATGATTATTTATCATTAGATAATAATTAAGAATAGTTCTTCCTATGCGTCCATTTCCATCTGCAAAAGGATGAATATATTCAAATTTTGCATGAAGATAGGTAGCTGACTTTAAAATATCTTTTCCCATATATGAGTTAACTTCGTTAATAAGATTAGTCATATCTTCTAACACATGCTCACAAGAAGAACCTACCACATATACTCCGGTAATATAGTCATGTTTTTTGAATTCTCCAGGTCTTTCATTATTCATAATAAATCTTTGTTCATGATATGTTCCACAGGTTAAAATCCTGTGAATTTCTTGTATTAATTCAATACTGAGCGGTTCTTTCTTAACAACTTTATGTATTAGAAAATCGTAACATGCTTTTTGATTTTGCTGTTCAAATAAGGTTCTTGTATTTCCTGTATAATTTAATACTTTACCATTCTCAAATATTTCCCTAGTATCATGATAATTTACCTCATCATTTTCAATTCTGCCTGAGTTATATGCGAATAATATACGAAAATTATCAAGGTATTTCTGCAAATCATTTACTGATGAAATATTATATGACTGCCATAAAGCAACAATTTGATTGTATGTCATTTAGAATATCTCCTTTGTGCTTATCTTAAGTAATTATATCATATTTAATTAATTACCTTAGAATTATATAGGTAAATAAAAGCAAGTGAAGAGAGTATTCAATTATTAAACCATCCGAACTCAAGTCGTACTTCTTTTTTGTCTAGGTCATTATTACTGTAACAGCATGAATCAAAACCGATTAAGCTAAATCCTTCATGCATATAGAAATCAACAGCATTAACATTACATGACTGTGTTTCTAAAATGATTGCTCTTCTTTTTTCTTTTATTGCTTGTTCTTTTGCTTTTTCAATAAGAGCATGCCCTAAACCTATCTTCTGATAATCCTCATGTACCCATAACTCTGTAATCCTGAGCCTGTTGGACCATAGTTCCTGATCAGTCTCAATAACTGCAATTAATTCATTATTAACCAATACTCCTGATGCGCATGCGTTTTCCCAGTGTTTTTCATAAAGCTTATCAGGGTAATTGTATTTTTCAGGAGTGAAAACATATGTTTTATCAAAATCTTTCTTCTCTATATCAATTGTAAAGCCATTATCTTTCTTGTTTACAGTGACATCATAATACTTATGTGTCGTATAACCTATCGGTACAATAGTACCTTCCCATTTTTCTTT